>Ga0209694_1001287_pt1 | contig 28853 bp, 38 predicted proteins | sample GluameincwithD2O_FD_187499 | JGI IMG/M metagenome (GOLD analysis project Ga0209694, IMG submission 187499) | Mouse cecum microbial communities from Vienna, Austria - Glucosamine amended microcosms incubated with D2O (SPAdes) (version 2) | ecosystem: Host-associated > Mammals > Digestive system >... | reverse complement strand
ACTTTGCCCGGGAGAGGGAGAAAGCCAGAACCGTCAAGGCGGTGTGGCATGACAAGGGAGGCCCCTGCTGGACGTTCGAGACGGACATCCCGCATGAGACGTTCACCGTCATGGAGGACGGGGAACCGTTCTGTGTGGGGATTGTGTTCAGCATGGAGGCTCTGAAAGAGGTAGCCTACTATGGCAAGAAATAAATATCCTGGGCACTGTTACTGTTGTGGGCAGTGGATTGAACCCGGCTACGGCCATTTTGAGAGAATCCGCAATCCAGCACGGGGAGCCCCTAAGTGGCGTATCAAATGCGTCAAGTGTGCCAGTGGCAGAGTGCTGACAGATAAGGATCCCGGTGTGATTTGGGCACAAAAGGTGGCAAAGGAGGAGCGTAACAGTGGAAATTAAAACCTACCCGGAGATGAACAAAACCATCAAAGACTTGCTCCGGCGCAGCGAGGAGCCGATGAACCTCTACATCCTGGCCCGGATTGAGGAGCTGGAAAAGCAGCTGGCGGAGGCTGTGGAAGACATCTGGAAGTATTCGACCGGGAACACTTGCCGCTCCTGTATCGAGTGGAAGGAGGGACGGTGCTCCAGGCCTGGGCCGAAAGACTGCGGGGGCTATTCCTGGTGGAAATGGCGGGGGTTCGGTGAGAATGATCCCCCGAGAGATCCCCGGAGCCGTTTCGAGCGGCTCAAGGCGTGCCGGACACCCACGGACATGGTACTGCTGCTGAATGGGAATGAGCGGCGGTTTTGTCCGAAAGCATACGGCGCCAAGCCGGACGAGTGCGAGGAATCCTGTGGACGGTGCATTGTTCAATGGCTGGAGGAGATGGAACCATGAATTGGCGGCGTGAGGCAATCGACAAGCTGAAAAACTATGAGGTACACAAACTGGCCCTGGAAAACCTGCCCAAAGAGATCAAGCGCCTGGAATCGGCTTATGCCGGTATCCGAAGCGCCACCACTGACGGCACCCCCGTGTCCGGGGGCGGCAATACGCGGGAGGACTCCATGCTGTCCAACATCGTCCACCGGGACGAGCTGAAGCGGCGGCTGAAGGAGGCCCGGCTGTGGGTCTCCATGGTTGACAAGGCCCTGGCCGTCCTGGATGACGAGGAGAGGCTTGTCTTGGATCGGTTTTACACCCATCCGGCAAAGGGAAATGTCGGCGAGTTATGCGAACGGCTACATGTGGAGCAATCTACCGTCTATCGCAAGCGAGACAACGCTTTGCGGCGATTTACCATCGCCCTGTATGGGGTCACGGATAGCGAGTGAAAAGTTGGGAAAAAAACGGGAAGATTTTTTCAGATGGCCGTGGTACAATGATAGGGTGTAAAATCCTAACTAAGCCGGGCGACCCCCTCCTGCCGAGGGGGTCGTCAATATTTTCGGGAGGAGGTTTTGGTATCGTGGGACGGCCAAGAAAGTTTAAAACAGCGAAAGCGCTGGCGGAAGCCTGGGAGGAGTACAAGAATTGGTGCGGTGACCAGAAGGTGCTGACCCATGACTTCAGCGCCAAGAACTCTGAGTTTGTCAGCAAGGAACTGACACGTTCTGTCACCTGCACTATTGAGGGATTCTGCGTGTGGGTGGGCATCCGGCGGCAAAGTTTTTACGATACTTACGCCTCAAACCCGAAATTTTCTGACATTGTTACGCGCATGAGGGAAGAATGCGAGGTGGATGCCCGGATGAAGTTTGAGCTTGGAATCATCGACACCCGCTTGGCACCCTTGTGGATGAGCAAGCATGGGTACAGTACCAAGACCGAAGCTGTCCCAACACAGGGGCAGGAGGATGACCCCATCACCAAGAGCCTGAAGGAGACGGCAAATGCTCTCACCAAAGCAAATGAAAATTCTTGAATGGCCCTACACAGGAAAGCGGGCGCTGATCTGTGACGGCGCAGTCCGTTCTGGCAAGACCTCCATCATGTCGCTGTCTTTCATTCTGTGGGCTATGGGAAACTTTGACAAGTGCAGCTTTGGCCTGTGCGGTAAGACGGTAGGTAGCGCAGAGCGCAATATCATTCAGCCGCTTTTGGGCGTCTCCTACCTTCAGGAGCAGTTCTCGTTGGAGTACACCCGCTCCGGCCATGTGCTGACCGTCACACGGGGACTGCGTTCCAACCGGTTTTACGTGTTCGGCGGCCGGGACGAATCGTCCTATATGCTCATCCAGGGCGTCACCTTGGCGGGGGTCCTGCTGGATGAGGTGGCCCTCATGCCCCGGTCTTTTGTGGAGCAGGCCCTGGCCCGGTGCAGCGTGGCGGGAGCAAAACTGTGGTTCAACTGCAACCCGGACGTACCCGCGCATTGGTTCCGGAAGGAATGGCTGCTGAAACTCCGGGAGAAGGACGCCACCCACCTGCACTTTACCATGGACGACAATCCAAGCCTGTCGGAGGAGACCCGGGCCATGTACCGCGGCATGTATGCCGGAGTGTTCAAGCGCCGGTACATTGATGGTGAGTGGACAGCGGGGGATGGGCTGATCTACGACATGTTTGACCCCGATGTCAACAGCTACGACGACCTCATTCGCCCCAAGGGCCTGCCCTACATCGCTACCCGGATCATCGCCTGCGACTATGGCACAGCGAATCCTACCGTGTTCCTGGACATCTACGACGATGGAGGAACCGTCTGGGTGGACCGGGAGTACCGCTGGGACAGCCGTGACGTGGACACGACAGGCCTGCGGCAGAAGACTGACATGGAGTATGCCGACGATATGGCCGCATTTATGGGGGAGGATCCGCAGTTTCTATGCCCCGTGATTGTAGACCCATCCGCCGCCAGCTTCATCGCCGAACTGCGCCGCCGGGGGATGTACGTCATCCAGGGGGACAACGATGTCCTCAACGGAATCCGGCGGGTTTCCCAGTTGTTCAGCCGGCGGGTGTTGATGATCCACCGCCAGTGTCAGGGGCTGATCGGTGAACTGCAAAGCTATGTCTGGGACAGTAAGGCAGCCCAAATGGGAGTGGAAAAGCCGGTGAAGAGCTTGGACCACGGGCCGGACGCCCTGCGCTACTACGTCAACACCAGCCTGCCCAAGTGGCGGTACGGAGAGGAGGGATAACATGAGCAAGCGGAGAAGAAAGCCTGCCCCGGCGCCGGCAGCGGTTAGAACAGGAGATGCCTTTTCCAACCCGCTTTTCCGGCTGGGGTACGGCTCCCAGTCCCCCCTGGAGGCCACGGATTACCCCCTGACCAGAATGACTGACAATTACGCCCTGCTTAACTCCCTCTATCGGGACAACTGGGTGGTGCAGAATGTGGTGGGCATCATACCCGATGACATGACCAAGAAGTGGTTCACCCTGGGCGGGGTCGGCCCGGGCCACCTGCGGCAGCTGGAGCAGGCCCAGCGGCGCACGGCCCTCCGGGACCGTGTGAACACCGGCCTCAAGTGGGGGCGGCTGTACGGCGGCGCGGCAGGGATCCTCCTCATCCGGGGCCAGGAGGACCAGCTGGACCGGCCCCTGGACCTGGAGCTGGTGCTGCCTGGGACCTTTGCCGGCATCTACATTGTGGACCGCTGGAGCGGTATTACCCCGGAGGCAGAACTGGTGGCGGACCTGGCGGACCCGGACTTCGGGCTCCCGGACTATTACCAGGTTAACAGTACCGAGGGAGGGATCGTCGCCCGGGTCCACCATTCCAGGGTACTCCGGTTCACGGGCCGGGAGCTGCCCTACCTGGAGAAGCTGGCGGAGATGTATTGGGGTGAGAGCGAGGTTGAAGCCCTCTATCAGGACGTGGTCAAACACGACAATGTCTCCGCCAACATGGCGGCCCTCACCTTCCGAGCCAATATTGACACTATGGAAGTCGAGAGTCTGGACCAGCTCTTCTCCGTCTCCTCCGGGGCCCAGCAGAGGCGCTTCTGGAACGTTATGCAGGCCCAGAGCGTGCTGCGATCCAACTTTGGTATGCAGCTGGTGAACAAGGGCGACCAGATCAACAACACTCAGTACACCTTTACCGGGCTCCAGGAGGTCTATGACAGTATGTGCCACGACCTGTCCGGCGCGTCTCGGATCCCAGTGACCAAGCTCTTCGGACGGTCTCCGGCGGGGATGAACGCCACTGGGGAGAGCGACCTGCGCAACTACTACGACTACGTGGACACCCTCCGGGAGAACGTGTTGAGGCCTATCCTGGAGCGCATCCTTCCGGTACTGTGTATGTCGGCCTGGGGTGCGGTGCCGGAGGACCTGGATATCATCTTTCCGCCCCTCTGGATGCCTACGCCCAGGGAGCTGGCAGAAATCGCGGAGAAAAAGGCCCTCGCCATACGGGATGTCTTTCAGGCAGGGCTGCTGGCAGCGGACACGGCTCAGAAGGAACTCAAGAAGCTTTCCGACGAGGTCGGACTGTTCGGCAGCATCTCCGACGAGGAGATCGAGGCCAACGCCGGCAAGACGTACCAGGATGTGACGGCCCTGCGAGACCCTCTGGCGGGGCTGATGTACGGGGAGGGGATAGACGATGCCGGCGCTTAACCGGAAATCCCCGACGGAGGAGCTTCAGCGACTGCTTGCTGCGTTTCTCAAGGCAGAGACAGATATCATCAACGAGATTGCCCGTCTGCGGGCAGGCGGGTTGGTGGACTATCATGCGGAGGCGGCGCTGGAGCGGGTCCAGACCATCCTCCGCAGGTTGGAAGACGAATCTTGGACCTACGCCCCTCGGATGATTGAACGTCAGTTCTATGTCAAGCACCCGGAGATCCGGAGACGCCTGGATATCCCGGAGACGGTAGGGAAGCACGCTGCTGGCTACGTCAATGCAGCGGTCCTCACCGGCGAGCAGATGGACATCGTCCAGCGTCTGACCATGAACCTCATGGGCGAGATAGACGCCGCTGCCGCCACGGTGACGGCCACCCTGCAAAATGCCTTGATAGGCCGTATCGAGCCGGATGTGTTCCGGCGGGCAGGCCTGGAGCAGGTCCTGGCTCTGGAGACAACGGGCCGGGGGGCGTATAAGGAACTCCCGAAGTTTGTGGAGGCCCTTCGACGGGAGGGTGTTACCGCCTTTATTGACAAGGCGGGGCGGCACTGGAGCCTCCACACCTACGGCAGCATGGTTCTCCGCACCACCAGCCGCCAGGCGGAGGTGCTGTCCGTACTCACCCGGGACCCAGAGCAGGACCTGTACAAAATCAGCAGCCACAATACTACCTGCCGGCGCTGCGCCCCTCTGGAGGGCCGGGTCTACTCCAGGAGCGGCACGGACCCAGACTTTCCTCCTCTGGCGGCGGCATTCGGGAAGGTGGACCCGACGGGGCCGGACACGCTTAGCAATACGTATTTGAATATACACCCCAACTGCTTAGTTCCTGGTGGGCTTGTACTTGCTGAGGGCGTTATGGCGCATTCGTGCAGGGAATACGACGGACCGGTAATCAGTCTCAAAACCTCCACTGGAAATCAAATCACCATCACTCCAAATCACCCGATACTGACTACAAAAGGCTTTGTCGCTGCGGGTTCTCTCCAAAAAGGCGATAAAATCGTTGAGGCAACCAGGGAATATCCCTTCCTCTTTGGAGAGGCACCAAATGATATAAACATTCCAACCCCCATCGAGAAGGTAGCGCATTCTCTCGTTGAGGCGGGCGGCGGCTCTTCCGTCAGAGTGAAAAGCTCCCCCATACAATTCCACGGCGACGGAAGTACCGATGGCGAAGTCAATATTGTATTTTCCAAACGCTTTGGAATAAGTGTGAGGAATATTTTGGATGGTAAGCCAATCAGAGAAAACCATTTCCCATCGGCTCATCTGGGGCGGGTTCCGTTCTTTACTAAGCGCACGTTTTTCCAGGTCTTCCGCCGACCGCTTCTTTCCGCGGACAGCGTCATGAGCCGCTTTGGTTTTGGCGGCGGAATCGAAGCTGTATCCGTTCAAGGTAAAAAGTCTACCCACGTAAGAAAGGGAACGCCCACAACTTTCGGCGATTTGAGTAAAAGTCATACCTTGGTCATGCAGGGCCAAAAATCGTTGAAACTCTTCAGCACGTTTTTCAACATAGTCGGGAGAAACCTCAAGAAATTTTTTCCTGGGTGCTCTAGTGAGCAAGCCATAGTCCATCAAGGCCCGCTTGATAGTGTATTCCGTCACACCGAAATGCTCAGCAATCTTTTGGTAACTGAGCCCTTGGCCGCGAAAAGACTGCAAAGCCTCTTTTGTAATAATAGCCTGGTCGTAAGTGAGCTTCTTCATGTGGAAACCTCCAAATATCATGGCAATGTTTATAATCTGCAAACAAAATATGGGTTCTACGCCTATAATAACATAGTGACGCATAATTGTCTACATGTTTTAATCCCGTGGACCCCGGCGGGGCGGAGCGAGGAGGAGCTGCGGAAGATCAAGAAGTTCTCCAGCTTCAAGACTAACCCGCCAACCCGGGACCCCCGGACGGAGAAGCAGATCGAGGCCTATCGCCTGAAGGAGCGGGGCCGGGCCCAGTGGCTGGCGGACTACCGGCAGTGGGAGCGGTACCGTCTGACCATACCGGACGATACACCCAGGACTTTCGGAACTTTTCAGCACCACAAGCAGGCTGGCGATGATAAGTACAAGCACTGGGAGAAACTTTACAGGGAGGCGAATCACCCGTGATTTTTTACTACGGTACTCAGCTCAGCCCCCACATGGACAAGACCCCGGAGGGCTATCTCATCTGCCGGGACGTGCCCATCGCCCGGATCGGCTCCCAGGAGTATCTGGCTCGGGAATTACAGCTTGACGGCGACCCGGAGCGGGTGGTCACCGTCAACCGCTACCCGGAGGACGTCTTTGAGCCGGCGGCCCTGGCTTCCTTCGAGGGCAAGGACATCACCCAGGGCCATCCCCCAGAGGATGTGGGGCCGGAGAACTTTGCCAGCTACTCCAAAGGCCACGTCCAGAACGTCCGACGGTCCGGGGATTACATCGTGGCTGACCTCATCCTCAAGGACGCCAATCTGGTGTCTGACGTGTGGAATGGGGTGACCCGGGAGGTCTCCTGCGGGTACCTGTGCGAATACGTTCCGGACGGGAGCGGCTATAAGCAACAGCACATCAGAGGCAATCACGTGGCGGTGGTCCCAAGAGGCCGTGCCGGCCACGAGGTAGCGATAAAAGACGCCGCCAAAACGGCGGAGAAAGGCAGGAAAAACATGAGCAAATTTACAGAAGCCATCCTCAACGCCTTCGGCATGGCGGTGCAGGAGGCGGAGACCCCGGAGGAGGTCCAAGGCCTGGCAGCCACGGCGGCAAAGGCGCTGGACGCGGCTCCGACTGAAAGCAAGGAGCCAGACCCCAAGCCTGCTGGCGACCAGTCCTGCGGCGCCGGCGACGTGATGGTCGAGCGTGCCCCCAAGGGCGATGACCTTGGCAGTAAGCTGGACAGGCTCATCGAGATGATGGAATCTCTCCAGCACAAGAACGACCGGGAGGAGAAGGCCCTCCGGGACGAGGAGGACCTGGACGACCTCATCGAGAAGCTGACCGGCACAGCCCCCGTGGAGAAGGAGGCCTCCGTCACCATCCCGGCGGACGAGATGGCGGACATGGCCCCGGCGGCCAAGGACGCTGCGGTGGCGCTGCTCAAACAGGTCCGTCCGGCAGTGGCGGCGATCAAGGATGAGACGGAGCGCTCCCGGGTGGTAGACGCCCTTCTTTCCACCATCAAGGGGCCCAACATCATGGGCCAGGTCATGGAGGCCGCTGCGGCCAATGCCAGGAAGGCTGCGGACACCGCTAAGGCCAGCACCTTCGAGGACCGGTGCCGGGAGTCGGAGGCGGCCTACGCCGCCCGGAACCCCCACAAGAATCAGAAGGAGGATTAACCTATGTACGGACTGACACCTCAGAATATCGGCAAGGTGATGAACCACGGCTATGCCGGCAGCTATGCCCGGCAGCCGGACATGATTGCCAACACACACCCCGCAGGGGCGGACCTGCCCTTCGGCACGGCGCTCCAGTACGACGCCAACGGCGCGGTGGTGCCCATGGGTGCTGGGAGTACGCCCCAGGACTTCGTGGGCGTGGCCTCCCGGGAGGTCAAAAGCGCCCTGAACTACCTGGAGCAGGATATCGGGGCCTACGCCAAGACAGAGGCGGTCCCCGTGTTCATGCGCGGGGCTATCAACGTCAAGTGCAATGTGGGGGCTCCCCAGCTGGGCGGCGCGGTTTACGTCCGAATTGCGGCCAACGAGAGTATCCCCACCGGCGTGGTGGGCGGCTTCGAGGCGGCGGCGGACGGCGGGAACACTGTGGAGCTGACCAACTGCCAGTGGGCCGGTCCCGCGGATGCCAATGGCATTGCCGAGCTGCGCATCCTGACCATGAATAAGGCGTAAGGAGGAGAGAACATGAAAAGATTTCAGAATGTCGGCACCTTTGACGCCGGCGTAATCACCAGCTCCGGCGGCGCTGTGCCCGGCGGGAACGCCATGACCATGGACGCAGCTGGGATCGCCTCCGGCATGGCGTTTCTCACCAGCGAGCTGGAGAAGCGGGACCCGCTTATCCGCAAGCCCCTGACCAGCGTCACCTATCCCCGGGACATCGTGGTCAAGTCCGGCGGGGGCTGGGTGGACTATGTCTCTGCCCAAGCGGTTGGCTACGGCATTACCGGAGGCTCTGGCAGCAGCCCCCTCCAGGCCGGCGGCTCCAACGGCCTGCCCATCGTCCAGGCGAACCTGGAGAAGGGCCTGTACAAGGCCCACACCTTCGCCGCAGCCCTGCGGGTGATGTGGGTGGATATGCAAAAGGCCAATTACATCGGCCGATCCCTAGACCAGCTGCTCCAGGAGGGGATGCGCACAGCCTACGACAAGCACATGGACCAGAACGTTTACACCGGCATGGAGGAATACGGTTCCACGGGGCTGGTTAATAACCCCGATGTGACCGAGACCTCCGTCACTGGCGGTACCTGGGCCACCAAGACCAAGGAGCAGATTCTGGCGGACATCAACAGCGCCCTCACGGCGGTCTGGGAGGCTGCGGAGTATGACGAGGACGCCATGCCCAACCACATCCTGCTGCCCTATGAGCAGTATACCTACATCATGAACACCATGGTCACGGATCTGGCTACAGAGACCATCCTGGACTACGTACTCAAGAACAATGTGGCCAACAAGAACGGCAAGAGCCTGTACATCGGGGCCGCCCGCTGGTGTAAGGGAGCGGGCACCGGAGGCACGGACCGCATGGTGGTCTATGTCAACCATGAGCGGTTCCTCCAGGTGGAGGAGCTGGTCCCCCTGGCTCGGGTCATGAGCCAGCCCAACGCCACGGAGTTCTGCTACGACACGGCCTATGCGGCGAACCTCTCCGAGGTGGAGCTGTTCTACCCCCAGACCATGCAGTACTTTGACGGAATTTAAGGAGGGTGCGGAAATGTTTGTAGTATCCAGGAGAAATATCATCCTTCCCGGTCCCAACGGGGAACGGTTCAAAATGTCGAAAGACTATATGGGGCCGGTCCCAGCCTGGGCGGAGGATTCCGCCTACCTCAAGGCCCTGGAGGCGGACGGCAAAGTAATTCTCTCCGCCTCTGGCACGGACAAGGACTTCGGCAAGAAGGAGAAGCCTCCCAAGAAGGAGAAGCCCCCCAAGGAGAAGACCGAGAAAGAGCCTAAGGAAGAGATCGAGGAAGAGGAGCCCGTGCCGGGCGGCCAGGAGGATTAGGATGCTCCGGGCAAATAAGCCACAGTTCTTCGGTGTCCGGGCGGCGGCGTCCAACATCGGCTACAGCCGGAGAAACTACACGGCAACTATGTTCCAGAAGGATTTCCCTCAGTTCTTCAAGGCGGACGGGACGGGCCTGGTGCCTCCCGCCATTCTGAAGGAGTTTATCCGGCAGGCCGGCGCCGCCATTCAGCCAGATAAATGGCTGGACGGCTGGCGATACGCCTGTGGGCTCTATGTGGCCCACAATGCTGCACTGTATCTGCGGACATGGTCCGAGGGCAGTGACAGTCCGGCCCAGGCGGCCGCCTCGGGGGCGCTGGTGGGAGTGGTCAAGTCCGCCCAGCTGGGGGACAGCTCCGTTTCCTATGACACCAGCGCCTTGACCCAAGCTACTGGGGCATGGGGAGACCTGAATGCCACCCAGTACGGCCAGCTCCTGGCCACCAGGGCCCGTTTGGTCGGAATGGGGGGGACTTACGTGGTATGAACTACAACGACTGGTACACCGACCTGGTGGATATCTATCGAGTACAAAACCGGCGGGAGGGCGCGCTGACCAAGCAGGATCGGGTCCGGGTGGCAACGGATGTGCCCTGCCGGGTCTATCGGAACAGCGTCCATGGTCCCCGAATGCAGCCCACTGCCGCTAAGGTAGAACAGGAGGACAAGCTGGCCTGCTCCAATGATGTGGACATACAGGCGGGGGACGAGTTGATCCTCCGCCGGGGGGCCCGCCTGGGGCAGGCCAGGAAGCCCGTGCGCGCTTTCGCCGGGGAGCCAGCCTATTTCTACGAGCCCTTCGGGGCGGTACTCCCCGGCTTGGCACATCAGGAGCTTGCGCTGCTCCAAATGGAGTATTTGGAGGGGGCGGTGGACGATGGCGACGGGTGACGCCCTCCAGCGGCATCTAGACGAGCTGCGCCGGCGGGAGCGCATGATTCCCCAGCGGATGTGCGCCATTTCCCAGGGCGCGACCCTGCGCGCAGTGGAGGAGGCCACGGATCACACGTCCCCCAATGGGGACGAGAAAGCCCGGGGTGTAGGCGCCGTCTCCGGTGAGCTGGCCGCCCACTGGGCTACCGACAGTCAGGCCGTCCCCACCGTCATCGGGTTGGAGTACCACACCAACCTGGCGAACAACGTGCAGTATGTCAGCTATGTCAACGACGGGCATCGCATGGACAAGCACTTTGTCCCCGGCCTGATGTTCAACCCGGAGACCGGACTTCTGGACCGGGTCGACCCGGAAATCCCGGGGGCGGGCATGGTGGTGGGAACCAAGACTGCCTATATACCCGGGGTCTACATGAAGGAAAAGGGTGTGGACAAATTCCGGGATGTGGCACAGCGTGAGCTGCGCTGTCTGATGAGGGAGGTGTTTGGCCCTTGATCTTTACCATCCAGGCCATCTCCAGATCTCTGGCTGACTATCTGGCCCCAGAACTGCCCGGTGTTACTTTCTACGACAACCCCAACCAGCAGGGGACCCAGCCTCCTGCGTTATTTTTGCAGCGCACCAATGCCCGGATCGCCAAGAAGATGGGTGATCGTTTCCTGCGTACCTTGGGGCTGGACCTGGTCTATCTGGAGGAGTTCAACCAGGTTGGCATGGAGGACCGCTATACCGCCGCCGCTGATATTTTGGACCAGATGCTGGAGACCTTCCCTTACACAAGTGAGGAGAGCGGAGAAACTGCCCTCCTGCGGACCTACGAGCGCAAGTGGGACATCATTAACGGCGACCTGCATTATAAATTTAATCTAAAAGTCTGGGTAAGCCGTGAGGAAGATGCGGTCCTCATGCGCTCCATCCAGAGCTACCAAGAGGAGGTATCGTAAATGCCCAAGACCGTTGAGCCGAAAGTGGCAGAGGCTCGGTATCCTACCGCCGTTCTGCTGAACAGCAAGGAGTTGTCCGGCTATCAGCGGGACTTTGCCAAGGTTCTGCTGACTAAGCCGGACTATACGCTTCAGGAAGCCAAGGACACCCTGGAGAAGTTTTTCAAAGGAGGGGAAAACTGATGGCCGGAGGCACATGGACCGCCCAGAATAAAGTGCGGCCTGGTATCTACATCAATTTCAAAACCGGTACGACTCCCGCGGCTGCCCCTGGTACCCGGGGTACTGTGGCCATCGCCAAGGCTCTGTCCTGGGGCTCGGTGGGCCAGGTGATGACCATCAATGCCGGGGACGATCTGACGCCCTTTGTGGGCTACGCCGTTACGGAGCCCCAGGCGCTGTTCCTGCGGGAGATGTTCAAGGGGACCAATACCACCGGCGGTCCCACTAAGGTGTTGCTGTACCGCCTGGCTGCGGACGGCGCCGCCTCCGCAGAGGCTTCCATCGGTACAGGGGGCACTGTTACGGTCACCGCCCGGTACCCCGGTGTCCGGGGGAATGACATCTCCATTGTGGTGACCGACTCGGTGGATGACCCCGGCAATTTCACGGTGTCCACCGTGGTGGACGGCCAGATCGTGGACGAGCAGCAGGTACAGACTGTGGCCCAACTCCAGGCAAACAGGTGGGTCACATTTGCGGGGAATGGCCCGCTCACCGCCACGGCAGGGGTCAGTCTCACCGGCGGCGCGGACGGCACGGCGCTGTCTTCCGCCTACGCCAATTCTCTGGAGGCTCTGGAGCCCTACTACTTCGATATCCTGGTTTACGATGGTGCAGAGACCACCGTTCTGGCGGCCATGACCGCCTTTGTCAGGCGAATGGCGGAGCAGGCCGGCCGGTATACCCAGCTGGTGACCACCGGTGCCAGCGGAGCGGACAGCCGCTTTGTTATCAACAACAAATGCGGTGTGGTGCTCTCCGACGGTACCCAGCTTACCCCGCAGCAGGTGACCTGGTGGCTGGCGGGGGCCGAGGCTGGAGCCCAGTACTACCAGCCTCTATCCTACTCCGTCTATCCCGGCGCTGCGGCGGTGACGCCCAAGCTGACGGACAGTGAGATTTCGGCGGCTATCCTGGCCGGAGATATTGTCCTCAGCGAGGAGTTCGGCCAGGTCCGCATTGAAACGGATATTAACACCCTGACCACCTATACCCTGGATATTGGCGAGGTGTTCCACAAGAACCGGACCATGCGGGTGTGCAACTCCCTGGCCAATGACCTGTACCGGGAATTTTCCCAGAACTTCCTGGGCCACGTCAATAACGATGAGGCTGGGCGGAGCAGCTTCAAGGCCACCATCCTGGACTATCTGCGCACTATGTACAACCGCGGCGCCCTCCGGGACCGCCCTACTGGCGACGATGTGACAGTGGAGCAGGGAAGCAGCCTGGACAGTATTGTCATCACCATCGCTATCCGTATCGCGGACTCTGTGGAGAAGGTCTATGTGACCATCTCCGTGTCCTAAAGGAGGGATAAGATATGAGTTTTCTGTTGGAACGCGATACCCTGAACGGCGCGTCGGGTAAGGCCTTTGTCACCATCGACGGCCAGGTCAGGGAGCTGTTCGGGGCCAAGAAGGTCCAGACCCAGGCAGAGATTGCCTCCACCGACATGAAGGTCATCGGCACCAAGAAGGTGCAGAAGAAGCCGGGGGCGGTCACCCAGACAGGTACCATGACCATCTACTACGGTACGCCCCTGTTCCTGGACATGGTGGCCCAGTATATCCGCACCGGGGTCATGCCCTACTTTACCCTCCAGACTACCAACGACGACCCCACTACCACAGTTGGGGTTCAGACGGTGGCCTATTACAACTGCAAGCTGTCTGGAACCATTCCTATCTCCATCCTGGACGCTGATGTGGAGATGCTGACCATGGACCTAAGCTTTACCTATGAGGACTTTGAACCCCTGTCCACATTCCATGATCCCGCTGAGACGGGGAACTGAAAGGAGTACTAAATGAGTAATTTGAACGTATTTTTGAACCCTGCCCCGGTGGAAAATGAGACAGTGATTATCTCCAAACGGTTTTTGGATGAGCATGGCAAGCCGGTTCCCTTTGTCATCCGTCCTATTACCCAGAAGGAGAATGACCTCCTGATCCGTCAGTCCACCCGTACCATCAAAGTTAATGGCCACCCGGTGGAGAAACTGGACAACGTGGAGTACAGCCGCCGGGTGGTGATAGCTGCCACCGTGACACCGGACTTTACCAGAGAGGAGTTGTGCCGGGCTTACGACACTATGGACCCCTTGGAGGTTCCCGGAAAAATGCTTCTGGTGGGGGAGTACAACAAGCTGTCCGCCGCCATCATGGCCCTGTCCGGGCTTGAGGTTGACCTGGAGGAGCAGGCAAAAAACTGATGGCCCGGGGGGATCCGGACACACTGCTGGCCTACTATATGTTTGTCAATCATGGGTGGGCTCCCGGCCAAGTGGCGGAACTCTCCCCGGGCGAAAAGGTGCTGGCGACTTTGTTCGCCTTGAAAGAGATCAAATCAAGACCCAAGCCGAAAGGAGGCGGTTAAATGGCGGTGATCCGAGAAGACCTGGTGCTGGCCGACCGGTTTTCCGCCGCGTTCAGCCGGTATTTGAATCTGATGGCGCAGGCCACCGCCGCCACCCGGGCCACAGCGGACAGCCAGCAACGCCTGGAGCGGATTCTGGAGCGTGTAGCAGGCTCCGCCGAGGATATGGCAGAATCCATGCGCCAGGCCGCCTCCGGCCAGGGCACCGTCAACCGCACCATGCAAACGGGGCAGAGTTCCGCCGCCGGACTGGAGCGGCGTGTGCTGGGTCTGGCTAAAGCCTACCTCAGTTTGCGCACGGCCCAGGCCTTTGTGAGACTGTCCGACACCATGACTCAGACCACCGCCCGGCTGGACCGGATGAACGACGGACTCCAGACAACTGCTCAGCTCCAGGACATGATCTACCAGGCTGCCCAGCGCTCCCGAGGAAACTATCAGGAGACGGTGGACATGGTGGGCAAACTGGGCACCCTGGCCGGAGATGCATTCTCCAGTAGTGCTGAGCTGGTGGCGTTTGCGGAGCAGATCAACAAGCAATTCAAGCTGGCAGGCACCAGTACCCAGGGCGCCCAGGCCGCCATGTTGCAGCTGACGCAGGCTATGTCCTCGGGGGTGCTTCGGGGTGAGGAGCTGAACTCCGTATTGGAGCAGGCCCCCACAATTGCCCAGGCCATCGCTAAATATATGGGTGTCAGTGTCGGTCAGATGAGGGAACTGGCGTCCGAGGGAAAGATTACATCTCAAGTGGTAAAGGCCGCTCTGTTTGCCGCGGCGGATGAGACAAATGCGGCCTTTGAGCGTATTCCCCTCACATTTGCGCAGGCTTGGACTATGGCGGGCAACGCCGCTGTCAACTCCTTCCGCCCGGCCCTGCAAAAGCTGAACGATCTGCTGAACAGTGAGCTGGGACAGAAGGCTGTCAACGGGCTGATCGCCGGACTGGAGCTGCTGGGCTCCGCCGCCGGGGGTGTCGTTGACCTGATGGCTGCGGGGGCGCAGTTGGTCGCGGACAACTGGAACCTGGTTGCAGCCGTTCTTTCAGCTGCGGCGGGTGTCGCAATGCTGTTGGCGGCAAAGATGGTGCTTGCGGGTGCGGTGTCCGTTGCGTCTGCGCTGGCGTCCGCCGCGGCTTGGGCGTTAGCGCACTGGCCGCTTATAGCCTTAATAGGGCTTGCAGCGGCGGCTGGGATAGCGGCTCAAGAAATGGGGCTGACCTTTGAGGATGTATTTTCAGGTATCGGCGCGGTGGCAGGCGGTCTATTCGCTTTCGGCTACAATTTGGTGGTTTCTGCGTGGAACCTATTGGCGTCCTTTGCAGAATTCTTTGCCAATTTTCTGAATGACCCCAGTGCAGCCATTGCGCATCTGTTGGCAGATTTGGCAGACTTTGCGCTGTCTGTCCTGCAAAATATTGCGGGAGCTATCGACGCTGTTTTTGGGAGCAACCTTTCCAGCGCCGTGAATGGATGGCGCAACAATGTGCAGGATTGGGCGAATACTGTTGCGGGCGAAAAACAGGTACAGATTGAACGCATGGCCATGCTGGATATCGGGGGAACAGCGGGGCAGTGGTCGTCTGCCGCCGGTGGAATGGGCCGCACCCTGGATAATTTCAGCGTCGACGATATTCTGGGCGGCTTCTCCGGGACCGGCGCTGACTTCTCTGCCATGCTGGACGCCTCCGGGATCTCCGGCAGCCTGGACGCCATCGGCAAGGACACAGCGGCCATCAAGCGCAGCGTCTCCCTGTCAGAGGAGGACATGAAACTCTTGGTGGACATGGCTGAACGGCAGTACATAAACAATATCCGTCTGACTGCACAGACGCCCATTATCAATGTTACCGGCCAGAACACCGGAGACACGGAGCTGGACCGCCAGCGTTTGGCGGACGCCCTTCAGACCATTCTGCTGGAACAGGCGGCCAGCCACACCGACCGGAGCTATCGCTGAGAGAGGAGGTCAATATGGAAAATAAGTATGGCCTGTATCTCTCACGAGAGGGAACCACGGTCCGCTTTCCGGTTAACCCTGAATCTTACAAAATCACCAAGGACGGCGACAACAGTGATTACAATGTCCTGGGGGTGGGGCCTATTATGGTGCCCCGTACCCCCAAGCTCCAGACTGTTTCCTGGTCCGGCTTACTGCCGGGCCGGAACGACTTGGGGTCTGTCCTCACATCCGGAGGATTTCAGCCGCCCCAATTTTACATCGACTTCCTGCACAAAGCCATGGATGAAAAGGCGGTGCTTCGCTTTGTGGCCAACCGGTATACGGAGGATGGCGCCGCCATCTTTGATACCAACATGGAGGTGCTGGTTACCTCCTTCCAGACGGAGGAGCGGGGCGGCGAAACCGGGGATTTCTACTACGACCTGGCTCTCAGCGAGTATCGAGACTATTCCGCCAAGACAGTCACGCTCCAGCAGCCGGAACCCTCCCAGCCGGTGGTGGCCACTGCGGAGCCCACCCGGTCCATCCCCAGCAACCAGCTTACAGTGGGCCAGGAGGTCGTGGTCAACGGTAATTACTACTATTCCAGCTGGGGTGCAGAGCCCCACGGCACCTTTTCCGGATTTCAGGGCAAAATATCCCGGATCGTCACCACCGATACCAACCGGGCATATCCGTACCACATTACAACCAAATCTGGAGGTGCTCGCGGCTGGGTAAAGAAGTCTCAGATCCAGGCGGTGAGCTCATGACATATGAATTGATTCTGCTGGAAAAGGGAACAGGAAAAAGCTGGGACATTGCTCCCCAGGTGCAGAAGGTGACCTACACCACCAACCGCACCGGTTCGCCTGGGACGCTGAAATTCACCGTCAACGCCTCTGGTATTTCCTTTGTAGAGGGGGACTCCATCCGTTTCTCTGTAGACGGCCAGCTGGTCTTCCTGGGCTGGGTATTTACCAAGTCCAGAGACCGGTACTCTGTGATCGACGTCACCTGCTACGACCAACTGCGTTACCTGAAGGCCAGCGCCAGCTACTGCTTTGTGGCCCGCACCGCCGGGCAGATCATACAGGAGATTGCCCAGGACTTCCAGCTCACTGTGGGGACGCTGGACGACACCGGCTATGCTATCCCCACCCTCATTATGGAGGAAAAGAGCTGTCTGGACATCATCTCTACCGCTATCCAAAAAACTCTGCTGGCCACTGGTAAGCTGTACACCTTCTTCGACGACGGCGGAGTTCTGTCTCTTCGTGAGGCGGGGGCTATGGTGACCACAGGTGTGGTGGGTACTGGATCCTTGCTGCTGGATTACACCTACAAGACGGACATCGACGAACAGACCTACAACTCTATCAAGCTGGTGCGGCCCAATGAGGCTACCGGCCGGGGAGATATTTTCCAGGCTATGGACAGCGGCAATGTAGCCAGATGGGGCCTGCTTCAGCTGTATGAGACGGTGGACGAGGCGCTTAACGACGCCCAGGTGACCGCTCAGGCTAAATCTATGCTGGAGTACCACAACCGCCGTTGGAGGACGCTGAGGGTGTCAGCACTGGGCTTGACTGGGCTCCGAGCTGGACAAATGCTGATGATGGATGTGCCCTATCTGGGGGACATCAATCTGAATCAGCTGGTTCTGTTGGAAAAGGTGACCCATACCTACCAGAGCGAACTGCACACCATGGACTTTGAGGTGCGTGAGCTGGGGGAGGTGGCGTAATGGACCTGATTGAAGTTTTGCAGCAGATCAACCAGAGCAGCATGGACGCCTACGGCCTGTCCGACTTGGCTATTGGAACCGTCACCCAAGCGGAGCCGCTGGAAGTCACCCTTCGAGAGTCTATGGCCCCCCTGCCTCAGGAGGTGCTCCATCTCACGGCGGCGGTCATTGAGAAGAAAATCCCGGTCCTTGCCCATGCTCACACCACCAGCGGCCTGCGTCATAATCACAGCGTCAGCACCACTGATGACGACTACGAGACCAGCGACGGTCTGACCCTGGACGCTTATACCTCTGACCAGCAACTCCAGGAGATTGTCTGCTATGAGGACGGCAAGCCCCTGCCGGTGGAGGACGGATACATCATCCTGAACCGGGGGCTGGCTGTGGGGGACAAGGTGCTCCTGCTGCGCTGCATGAGAGGGCAGCAGTTCATTATTCTATCCCGTATTTTTGAAAGGAGTGCCGCCAATGGCAACGCTTCCTCAGGCTGACATTGACTTTTCCCAGGGCATTGTCTTCCAGGATCAGCCCTCCCTCACTTGGATCGCGGACCCGGTGACCCACCGGCTCCGGGGCAGAGGGGACAACTACCAGGCTGTCTGCCAGGCTGTGGAGGTCATTGTCAATGTGGAGCGATTCCACTGGCAGATATATACCCCAAACTTCGGGACCGACCTGGAGGGGCTGCTGGGCAGCGATCCGGGCTATGTGGCCTCTGAGCTCCAGCGCCGGCTGTCCGACGCCTTCCTGCCCGATAACCGCATCCTGGGGATTACGGACTTCTCCTACACTTTCCGGGATACCACGCTGACAGCCGAGGTGACCGTCAACACCGTGTTCGGCCCTGTCCAAACCACTGTGGAGGTGACGCTCAATTGATAGATTTTGATACCAAAACCTACCGGGCCCTGGTCAACACCATGTTGGCCCGTGTGCCAAACTCCCTGGACAAGCGGGAAGGCTCCATGATCCAGACTGCCCTGGGGGCGGGAGCCTACGCTCTGGAGGAATTCTATCTGGACTTGGACAAGGTGCAGCGGGGTGGCTTTATTCAGACTGCCGTGGGCCAGGATCTGGAGAATCTGGCCGTCATCGCCAACGTGGAGCGCTACCCGGCCTCCCCGGCGGTGCGGCTGGGAGAGTTCAACTTGGATACCGTCCCCATCGGGGCCCGGTTCTCCACCATCGACGGCGGGGACAGCGTCAACTTTGTGGTCACCGCCCAGCTGGGGGGCGGCCGCTGCCAGCTCACCTGCGAGGTACCCGGCGTCATCGGAAACCAGTATACTGGCCCCATCCTGCCCATCACCACCATTCCCGGGCTGAGCTCCGCCCAAATTACCGATATCCTGGTGGCGGGCGACAACGAGGAGACCGACGAATCTCTACGGGCACGGACTATCTCCGCCCTGCGGGAGCGGCCCTTCGGGGGCAATGTGGCCGACTACAAGCGGGTGGTGCTGGCCATCGACGGCGTGGGCGGGGTCCAGGTTTATCCAACCTGGAACGGCGGAGGGACGGTAAAGCTGTCCCTCCTGGGCTCCGACTGGATGCCGGCCTCCGCCCAGCTGATCGAGACGGTACAGAATACGGTGGACCCGCCCCCGAACCAGGGGCTGGGCTATGGTACCGCTCCCATTGGGGCTCAGGTCACCGTTACCGCCCCGGAGGCCGTTTCCATAGACGTGGCGGCCACCCTGGTCGTGGGGGCCGGCTATGTCCTGTCTCAGCTCCAGAACCAGGTGGAGCAGGCCATCAGCGCCTACCTCCTCTCCGTCCGCCAGTCCTGGGACACCCCTACACCCGCAGGACTTACCGACTACTCCAGCTGGGTCTATGTGGCCCGACTGACAGCGGCCATCCTCCAGGTGCCCGGCGTGGTCAACGCCACGGGAGTGACCCTGAACGGCAGCACGGCGGACCTGCAGATGACAGAGACCGGTCAGCTCCAGCAGGTGCCGGTTTTGGGAACGGTGGTGTTGACCGGTGCCTGAGACGGATATCTGCCAATATTGGCCGGAGTGGTTCCGAAAAATCCTGGACTTCCAGGCCCTGTGCCAGACAGAGGGGGAGGAACTGCGAGGGATGGCCGAGGCGATGGACCAGGTGCGGAAAAACCTGTATGTCCAGACCATGGATGAAGGGGCCACTGCGGAGTGGGAGGCCATTTTCCGTATTGTGGCCAACCCTGCCACGGAATCTTTGGAATTTCGCCGGGACCGGGTGCTGAACCGGCTGTCTATGCGGCCGCCGTTCACGTTGACTTACCTCTACCAGCGGTTGGACGCCCTCTTTGGCCCTGGCAACTGGGAAGTGGAAATGGACTACCCAAACGCTACTCTGTACATTGAAGCAGCTGTAGAGGATCAGCAGTACTTCTCGGAGCTGTCCGCCACTATGGACATAGTCAAGCCCTGTCACATCGTCTATATCAGCCGGCCCCGGGTGTCCGCCGTCCTCCTTTTGTCGGAGGAGATCGCCCTCACCAAAGGCCGGTACAACTACAGCCTGGGCGGCTGGGCGCTGGGACAGCTGCCCTTCCGCAGCCAGGACAAGGAGGAGATCGTCAAAATGGCCGCACAGCCCAGTATTCAGCCGGCGCTGCTGGACCAGACTGCCGCCTTTGTGGCGGATGACGTCCAGTCCGTCCGGATCAACGGCACGGTGCTCATCAGCGCCCTGTCCCACTCATCCGCGGGGAACGTGGGCACAGTGGGTTACACCGTCCTCAAGACCCAGGTCCAGGAGGTCACCTTGATCGAACTGCTGGACGCCGCCGGGGCGGTACTGGCCTCCAGTCCGGTCTATGTGCCCATCAATGAGGATAAGGTGGCCTTCCGCCACCGCTTTACTGTAAAGGAGGGAACCTGATATGCCAACCAACAGACCTTTGCCGTCGCCCCTGCCCGCCGATCTGCCCGAGGACTGGCAGGATAGCCAGATCGTCGCACCCGAAGGGGTAGACGTGGGCCTGACCGAACAGCACGGTTACAACTACCTCATGAAGCAGGTCAATGACGCCCAGCGGGCGGCGAATCAGCTTGGAACCGATAAACAGGATAAGCTCACCGGTACCCAGGGCCAGGTGGTGGGGTTTGATGTCCAAGGAAACGCTGTCCCTCAACCCGGCGTTGGCCGGTCCATGGCCGGACAGAGTGTGGAACCTACACAGGGTACTATAGTAACGGCAGGCGTTGGTGCGGAAGTATTCAACGACTATCAAGCACGTGTCTATAATGATCAAGGAGTTCCAATTGCAGGTAATGTTGCAAGTGGAGAATATTCTCATGTGGAGGGAGTTGCTAATACAGTAACTGGTGCCCATGCTCATGCCGAAGGAGAACTAAATATAGCCTCTGGAGAAGACTCTCATGTGGAGGGAGAGCAGTGTGTCGCCTCTGGAACGCAATCTCATGCTGAGGGGTATTTATGTCAGGCGACCGATTTTCATACTCATGCAGAGGGGCGCGGATGTGTTGCTTCTGGACAAAACTCTCATGCAGAAGGGCGCGGATGTATTGCTTCTGGTATGGATTCTCATGCAGAAGGGGCTTTTACAGTTGCTGGGGGTATACGTTGCCATGTATCCGGATATTGTACGGAAGCAAGTCAACCAACCCAATATGTTATTGGCGTTGCTAATGTTATTAGCTCGGATTCCCAGGACAAATTTATCATTGGTAGAGGTAATGTTAGTAATAATAACGAAGTTACTTCTAGAGCTAATTGTTTTCGAGTTAATGTTTTTGGCGTCTATGCAAATGGTGCATATAATTCTTCAGGTGCTGACTATGCGGAGCTTTTCGAGTGGCAGGATGGCAACCCGGACAACGAGGACCGGGCCGGGCTGTTTGTAACGCTGGACGGTGAGCACATCCGCATTGCGGGGCCTGACGACGATTACATACTGGGAATCGTATCTGCAACACCGTCGGTCGTGGGCGACGTCTACGACGACCAGTGGCAAGGGATGGAGGTCCGGGACGTGTTTGGGCGCACGGTCATGGAGATGCAGGACTTTCCGGCGGAGATTGGTCCGAACGGAGAGGAAATCACGCCCGCCCGCCGGGAGCTGGCCCCCAAGATCAACCCGGACTATGACCACACACTCAAGTATCAGCCCCGCACCCAGCGCCCGGAGTGGGCGGCTGTGGGTCTTTTGGGCAAGCTGGTGGCCGTGGATGACGGAAGCTGTCAGGTCAACGGCTGGGCCACGGTTGGTGTTGGCGGTGTGGCCACCACCAGCCCCGAACGGACCAAGTACCGTATTATGGCCCGGCTGGATGACACCCATGTACGGGTAATGATTTTGTGAGGGGAGGAGGCGTGACTTATGAGCGACGCTGTTATTGTGGCGCTGATCGGACTGGCTGGGTCCGGGGCCGGCTCGCTGTGCGGGGTGCTGCTGTCCTCCCGGCTGACCCAGTACCGCCTGGAGCAGCTGGAGCGGAAGGTGGAGGTACATAACGGGGTGATCGACCGGGTGTACAAGCTGGAGGAACGCACTGAGCTTCAGGAGGAAAAAATCAAGGTGGCCAACCACCGCATTGAGGACTTGGAGCAGACACTGAAAAATTAAAGGAGGAAAACAAATGGGAAACATCTACGAAATCATCGGTAATCTGCTGGCGGCTTTTTTGGTGGGCCTGTTGGCTTGCCTGGTACCTAAAGCCAGAGCGTGGTTCGAGACCCGGATCACAAAGGATACCCAGGAGCGCATCCACCAGCTGGTGGTGTCGTTCACCCGGGCTGCGGAGCAGTTGTACCACGACACCGACCCTGACGGAGAGAAGCGCCGGAAGTTTGTTATGGAGCAGCTCCGGCTGCTGGGTGTGGAGATCACTGAGGCGGTGCTCAACATGATTGAGGGCTCCGTCTGGGAGATCAACACGGAGACGAAAAAGGCTCAGGTGCAGACCAAGGAGATCATCTCTGACGGTCTGGATGTCTGTAGTCTCGCTGAGGCAGTAACGCAGGAGGTGATTGCCCGTCTGCCCGGGCAGCGCCATGAATAAGCGACCAGTCAGCTACCTTCAGACGGACAAGCGCTGGAAGGACAAGCCCTACCAGGTAAAGGGGGAGACCGCCACCGTGGGGGATTCCGGCTGTGGGCCCAGCTGCGCCGCCATGCTGATCGAGACCATTACCGGCAGGACCTTCACCCCGGAGGAGGCCTGCGCCTGGAGCGTGGCCCACGGCTACAAGGCCAAGGGACAGGGGACCTACTACAGCTATTTTGCCCCGCAGTTTGCAGCTTTCGGGATCAAGTGCTGGCAGCTGAGCTGGACTAACGTCTACCACAACCCCGGCAGCCCGATCCACGACCAGGCCCTGGAGTATCTGAAGCAGGGCTACTATCTGATCGCCCTGATGAAAAAGGGGCTCTGGACCGGCGGCGGGCACTTCGTCGTGGTCTGGTGGGCGGACAACAAAATCCGCATCAATGACCCGGCCAGCACCAAGGACAAGCGCCTGAACGGCGACCCGGCCACCTTCCGCAACGAGGCCACCTATTACTGGGTGATCGACGCCAGGGCCTACAATGGAGCGACAAACAAGGAGGACGACGATATGGATCAGGATAAATTCAATAAGATGTTCACGACAGCCATGCAGCAGTACCGCCAGGAGCTGCGAGACAACGACAGCGGTGAGTGGAGCCGGGCTGCCCGGCAGTTCGCCATCGACCAGGGCATTTTTGCCGGGAGTGGTACAGCTGCCGACGGTCAGCCCAATTTTATGTGGGAGGACTTCCTGACCCGTGAGCAGTGTGCCCAGGTGCTGTATCGCTTCGCTCAGAAGTTCGGCCTGGCATGAGAGGAAAACGGGAGCAGTCCAGGGCGGCTCCACGACGGCGTATGGGCAACACTGACCGCCTGGGGTATATCTTGGTATTTATCCTCACCCTGGGCCTTGCTGGGGGCTTTGTGTTGGCTGTCCTGAGTATCAAGTATCAGTACACCGGCGCTCTGGCCTGCTGGACCGTGGTGTTTACCCCCATCGGCACCGCCTTGTCCATAGTCCTCTCCCGGATTGTGGAGAAGAACCGGGCGGAGAACACCAGCGCCAACGGTGAAGGGGTGAAGTACGCCGCCGCTCAGGCGGCCGGCTTTGTCCAGGACTACACCGACAGCGAAAATAGCCCTCCGATATAATGAAGTCCCCCGTTACGCCAATCAGCGTAGCGGGGGACTTTTCCCTTGCGTATTGTGTCGATTGCTGGTACAATGTGCTTGCTGCCTCCTACCCTAATCTGGCAACAGAAAGGGGGTGAGCGAATGGAAATCCTTCTTAGCTTCATCGTGTCGGTCGCAGCAGGTATAGCTACCTACTATATCTGCAAGTGGCTTGACCGGCATGACCAAGACAAGGAGCAGTAAGCCCACCTCTGCAAGGTACGACCCCCCGGAGAACTACCCTTCTCCGGGGGGTCTGCCTTTGTGAGCGAATGGAATTCAACTCAGCTTCTTAGCTACGCTTATTATAGCACAGCCTCCCTAGTATATGCAAGAGGGAAAATGAAATTCGGCCCAATCGCGCCTGCCATCATCAGCGCCGGGAGGCGATCCCCGGTGGACGCCCCGTGGGGCGTTTCGGCTTACTTCACCTTAAAGGTGACATCATGGCCGGGATTCTCTCGGATCAGCAGGGCCTTCATGTCGTCCACCATCATGTTGTTGTCGAGGGCTGCCCGAACCACGTCAACCAGCTTCTTGCCGTCCAGGTAGGCCCAAACCGTTGTGCGCTTTCCCCGTTTCATTGTGTATCCTCCCCTCAGAATTTCTTGCCGAACAGGGTCTTGCTGATGGCCTCCTCGCGGGTGGCTCCGATACCGTTCCAAGTTTCAATCCGCCCAGGGCCGGGGATGCAGCACCAAGTGTCCCCAGAATAATTGGTGACCTGCTCCACGATACCCAGATCCATGAGGTCTTTGAAGGTGCCGACGATGCCCAACACCTCGGTCTTGTCATCGGTGACGATTTTGCGAACCGTCCCGGTGTAATCGCGCTTTTTCAGAAGTTTCATGTCAATGCCTCCTTGATTTTTTTGCCTTACTTTGTTATTATGGAGGCGGCCGGGGTAAGGCTCCCGGTCGCCCCTCGGGGTTGGGCGGCGGGTTACTTGTCAGGTGGCCCCGCCGCCCTTTTTACTTGGTCTCGTCAAGCACTGCCTTGACGGCCTCCCGGAGCTCGTCCAGCGTCTTGCACTTGTCAATCAGTTCAAGCACCATCCGCAGGATGTACTCCGTATTGGTTGCCATCTCGTCCATGTCCTCCCTCCTTTCGTAAGAGGCTAGCCGCCCCTGCCTTACGAGTGTTATTATAATACTGTTGAACCGTATTGACAATATCGGAATCTTCACCAAAAATACGGTTTAACTTTTGGATATTTTGATACTGTTAAACCGTTTGCGCTTGTGGTATTCTATATCGGGGTGATATAGTATGCTGACCGAAAAACAGAAAAAGTCGAGAAATAAGTGGGATGCAGCCAATATGACCGTGCTGGGCTGCAAAGTTCGCCGGGATAAGGCCGAACGGTTCAAGGCTGTCTGTAAAAAGAATGGCACATCGCCGAATGCGATTTTCATGGCCGCTATGGAGAAATTCATGGAGGAGTATGGAGAGGCCGGGGAAGATCCCGAGCCTTGAAATTCGCAATCGGTTACGAATTTGAAAAGGGCATAAAAAATCCCCGGACGCTTTCACATCCGGGGTCAAGAAGCAAGGTCAGTCCTCGCCCTTGGAGCGGTGGGGCGCCGGTTCGCTTGTTCACCGTAGCTCTGATTTTAGCGTCCATTTAGCGTCCATGGACGCTAAAACTGGCAAAATTGAAGGAGCTACACAAAAAAATAAAAACCCCGAAACCCTTGCTACACAAGGATTGCGGCGGTTCACTAAAATACAACAGACATGGCTAAGACAGTTGGTAAGGACAGAGAGACGTGCCCATGCCGAAATGATACCGTCAACAATAGGGGAGATTCTTCTGCAAAAGGGCGGGATCTCTTTGTAAATCAACACTTTTTATGCCCATTCCAATTTGGCATTTTCGGCCTGACCACATATCTGCCCACAGACAGAGAAAAACCGAGGGACTCTGGATTTTGCGCTCCAGAGTCCCTCGGCATATATCAGCTAACTTGCTTTTCCAACCTCAGCCTCTCCTTTTCAGCGGCGATCTCCGCTTTCATCTGGAGGATCATCTCCGCCAGCAATTGCTCACATTCCTCTCTGGTCTTGGTGTAAACATTTCTGGGATGCTTCTTGCCATCCGGCCAGACTGGGGAGTAGCGGCCCTCCCACAGATGGTCGTTGATCTGAGTGACGCACCCGGTTCCTGCCTTGCGCCGCTGGCCCTTGTAAGGCCGGAATGTGCTGGGAGCGGATTTCTTTGCGGCGGATTCTGTTTCTGCCGTAAACTCGGCCTTGCCGATTCCCCGGTCGATTTTGCGTGCCGCTGTCTGCCGCATCTCATCGGTGACGTGGGCGTAGATGTTCAACGTGGTGCTGCTGGACACGTGCCCGATCACCGTGGAGAGGGTTTTGATATCGATTCCGTGTTCCAGAGACATGGTGGCGAACAGGTGACGCAGGTCGTGGAAGCGGATGTGCTTGCACCCGGCCCTCTCCAGAATCGTAGTCAGGTGTTTACGGACGGAGGCTGGATCTAATGGTAGATCGTCTTTCCTCGGTGAGGGGAACAGCCAGCGGGAGTGAATCTGTTGTCGGTATTCCTTCAAGACACTCAGGAGCGGAGCGGGGAGGATGATTGTCCGGTTGGCGGCTTTGGTTTTGGGTTGAGAGATGATCAGTTCCCCTTTGGCTCGGTGAACCTGCCGTTCCACCCGCAGCGCCCCGGTCTTGAAATTGAGATCGTCCCACTGGAGGGCCAGAAGCTCACCTCGCCGCAGGCCAGTGGCGATCTCCAGTAGGAGCAGTTCATAGCAGTTGTCCTCCTTGGCCTGGATCAGCAGACGCTGAACCTCGTCCGGAGTGAGCACCTGCATCTCTCTGGGTTTGGCGGGAGGGAGCCGGCATCCATCAGCGGGGTTGCGGGCAATCAGCTTCTTGGAGACCGCCATCTCCAGTGCGGAGCGGAGCGTGGTATGACAGCCCCGCACCGTCTGGTCGGAGAGGCCGCTGCCATAGTAGCTGGTATTCTTGATTCGCCCGTTTTGCTTGAGGTCGGTGTAGAACTGCTGGAGGTCATTTTGTGTGAGCTTGTCCAGCGGGGTGTCTCCCGGCGCGGGGATGATGTAGTTGTAGATTCGTTGTTCATAGGACATCTGCGTGTTGGGCCGGAGATTGGGTTTCTTACAGGACTGATACCAATGATCCAGCCACTGGCCCAGGGTCATACCTGGTTTGGTGGCTGGTTCCGGTTTCACGATGCTGGCAGTCAAATCTTTTAACTTCTGAATACATTCGGATTTTGTCTTTGCCAGAACATTTTTTGTTTTTGGAAGACCCTTGTCATCATAATTGGTAACGGCCCGGCCCTCCCAGCGGCCATCCTTTCTCAGATGGACGCTGCCGCTGCCCCGTTTTCTGCGCTTTGCCATGGTTTCAACTCCTCTCCAAGCAGTTCTGTCAGGAAACCACCCACTACCTCTGAGGCTCGTTTCTGCATATCTCCGGTGACGTGGGTGTAGGTATCCAGGGTGAACGATGCCCGGCTGTGACCCAGGATGCCAGAGAGTGTCTTGGCGTCCACGCCGCTGGACAGCGCATGGGTCGAGAACGTGTGTCTGAGGTCGTGAAATCGGATGCTGGGCAGGCCGGCGCTTTTCAGCAAGGCCTTCAAGCGGCTGTAGGCAGTACGGGGATTGACAGGAAGCTCCGGCTTCAGAGGATTGGAGAATATCCAATCGGTAAGTGCCGCTTCTTTTCTCTCTCGCAGACACTGTACCGTACTGGCTGGCAGGACGATTTTACGAGTACCAGCGTAGGTTTTGGTGTCCCCGGTGGTAAGTACGCCACCCTTCTCCACATGGACGGTGCGTTGGATGTTCAACACTCCATGCTCCGCATCGAAGTCTTCCCAACGCAGACCACATATTTCACCCAGCCGAAGGCCGGTGGTCAGTTCAGTGTAGAAGAAGTCCCGCCAGATATCGTCCGCTTGAATTGCGGCCATGAACGTATCGAGCTGTTCATCGTTGAGGATTTGCTTGGGCGGTGGCTTTTGCTTGGGGGCAGTGATGTCCGCGACCGGATTCCTGGGAATCAGCCGAAGCTGTTCCGCCGCGCCCATCGCCTCGTGGAGCAGGGTGTGGATACAGTGTACCATGCTGTCGGACAACTGGTACCCGTATTTTTTGTGCTTGCGCACGCGGCCCCGCTTCTTCAGGTGAGCGTATAGCTTTTGTATTTCTGCCGGGGTAATTTGGTTGAGCGGCTTGTCGCCGAGGGTGGGCTTGATGTAGAGGTCAGCGTAGCGGTGGTAGGTCTGAAGCGTGCCGGGGCGCACAGTGCCTGCCATGTACTCGGCCAGCCAGCGATCCAGCCACTCGCCCAGCGTCATGGAACTGTCTTCGGTCAGGTCTACGCCCTGGTAGGCATCGATGTTCTGACGGAGCTTTGTGGATAGCTCCTTCTGCGTGGGAGCGTAGACGTAGCGGAAGATGGAGTCGCCGTTTTCCTTGTGGCCCACCACGATGCGGCCCTCCCAGCGTCCGTCGTCCCGTTTGCGCACCATGCCGTCGCCAGACGGTCTGCGCCTTGCCATTTGTTACTCACCTCCTGTCCGAATATCACCGTCGTTTTCGTCCATGCACTCGGCCATTAGCCTGACTCCCAGCCGGAAGCCCAGGATGAAATTCTCGGTTGCTGTGATACTGTTGATCTCATGCTGTGACCGGATGAGTTTTGTAAGAGTCTCCTGATCGATTTCCTCCAGCTGTTCCATGAGCTGCTTTTCATATTTGGCGACACGGTCTACTGCCCGCTTCAGTTCTGAGCCAGGTGTCATCTGCTGTTCGTTGGGTGTGATGTTGCCGTAGTAGAGATCTTCCA
>Ga0209694_1001286_pt1 | contig 28854 bp, 29 predicted proteins | sample GluameincwithD2O_FD_187499 | JGI IMG/M metagenome (GOLD analysis project Ga0209694, IMG submission 187499) | Mouse cecum microbial communities from Vienna, Austria - Glucosamine amended microcosms incubated with D2O (SPAdes) (version 2) | ecosystem: Host-associated > Mammals > Digestive system >... | reverse complement strand
TTGCATAAAGGTTGTACATACGATGGTTTGAACTTAATGTTTTAATCACCACTAAGTTACTAAAAATCAGCGACATGTACAACTTTTTACTCATATTTATCAACTTAAATTAATTCCGCCAACGGGTTAGTATCTTGTTTATTACAGGGTAGTTTTTAGTGCAAGGTGCAAGTATATATCTATATATAGCTTGCACCTTGCACTAACCGCAGAATATTTATTTTCAATGATTTGCATATATCAAAAGAAAGCCGTATCTTTGAACCGTAGTTTTAGGCAGACAACGAACAGCCAAAAGGTGACAGAAAAGCGTTATTCTTGTAACCTAAGTTGTACCCCCTAAGGCTTTGACATATTGATAAGAAATTGAATTTCAAGGATATTGGGGAGTAGGTTCATAACCCGCTCTCTCCGCAATAAACGCTGAAAATAAGCAAATTGCAAAATAAACACCCAATTTTACATCCAAGAATGTAAATTGGGTGTTTTTTATTATTTAAGAAACAATACGGGACATCTGCAAACTTTTGATGAAATGAAAATCGCTATACACTCCAATGAGATGCGATGTTGCAGAAGACAAGTATGATTGGAATATTGAGAGAAGCAAGGATAGGTTTATTGTAATTCTAAATTCCTCCTAACCCGTTCTAACTGTGTCTTGCAGATTAACTTATGAAACGGTTTTATTATAGCAAAATAGAATTTTCCCATATTGTTATGTAGGCATACTTTGGTATTGACCGATATACGTTGATTGCCGTTTCTTATATTTTCAGTCATCAGCGCAACATTGAAATCGAGATGTTTGTTAATTCTACTTAAGGTTACCCTGCTTTCGGATTCGATTTTGATTAAATCCGATAAATTCTTCTCTCCTTTCAGACTAAAAGGTTTCACTATGGCATTGCGGAATTTCATCAAGACAATAATCCACAGCGGTGCGCAGAAGAATCTGTCAGTCAATTCTTCTGCATTTATCGGTCGTGTGGTATGGACTATCTCGCTGTAATTATCAATATAATCAAAATGCTTATTTAGTTCCATAATGCATATAATACTTTATTATCCCAAATTCTTCACCATATAGCGAATTACGACAGCCTTGACATTAGCTTCGGGATATTTTCTTTGGTAATATGCTGTAAGGTCTTTATATAGCCATATGCCAATAGTTTGCGGCTTAACTGATTTGCTTCGGTCCTGCGTAGATATAAACGCATCATATTGCATTACATAGTCTTCTGTATCATCGTCTTTTACAAAATTAAACTCTCCATATCCGGCAACCTTACTTTCAGGCGGAACCAGTTTATAAGACTCTGGAAACTCCGTTGGGGTCTTACTCCTTCTAATTAAAATGCCTTGTTCAACAGTGTGCATATCGTTATCCAATAGGAACCAGTCATCCGATAAAGGAAAAGGAATATAATAGCGCAAGCCTCCAAATTTATAGGTAGGATCGGTTTTAAGTTCATTTTCAATGTCTTCTTTTTTGTCTGCTTCAATGGCATAAGCAAATTCCGGATTGATATACGGACAGCGTTGCTCAAAATACCAATTCGGAATGAAATGAGGTGGCAGATTCTCAGAGTTCTTTTGTTCTTTCGCTATAACTTCCAATAGTTCGTATTCAGTCCATGCCGGATCGCCCATCCTATAATCCAGATAGCTTGTTTCACTAATGCGGATTTGGTATTCATACCCTTCTTCGTATTCAAATTTGCCAATGCTTCCCAGTGCCTCCCATTCGGTGGACTGTTCTTTTTTCACAGCATATACATCTGTAAATACATTGTTACCACACGATGTTACAACACCGGGAAGTTTTAAAGAAGCCACAGTAAGCGTGTATTCTTTATAATCGGTTATCTTCTTACCTTCTGCGTTATCGTCACTGCACGCTGTTAGCCCTGCCATCGCAAAGAATGTCATGAACAGCATTCTTAGAAAGTCTTTCGTCTTCATTCTTTATCTGTTTTAATTGTTCACTATATATTAAATGCCGAAACTGTAAAAACATTGCATCCCGGATGCAACTTTTTATTTCATGGGCTCTGTACCTTAGGCAGAAGTCCCTATAAGACAAAGTTCGTAACCTAACTCGTCCCCCCCCCCGACAAATAAAAAACGGAGGGATACAGATTGTCCTAAATTGGCGAAGTCCTGTTGTTATTTGGCTTGCCAGCATAGAACTTATTTGTAGTACAATAGTTTTGCAACTTAAAAAGTAAGTTATGAAATCACCATTCAATATTTTCTTATAAGACAAGACCCGGTTTACGGATAAAAAGATTATCTTTGCAATCTATAATTTTGCATGTTGTTTCATCTGAGACATAGGGCTTATGATTAGCCCCGTAGTCCGTGCGAGGAAGGATCCGACAAACAGAGAGCGGTGAACGTACAGTTCACCAAGAGCACGGCGATGCGCGAGGCTCTCTCACTCTCTGCCGTAGAGTTCGGTTTGTAGGAGGATGTTTTCAATGATTAATACTTTGCAAGTATTTGATAGACAGTGATATACAATACTCAAAATTGTCCTATGAGACAATTTTAATTCTCTTATAGGGCAATTTCGAAAGAATAGTAACACTTAAAAAAGGAGGTAGTAAGAACGGACAGAAACGAACGGAACGCAAGGGGGGATTTTCGCACGCATGGAAGAGCGTGCCCCGCAGGTTAAGGTTAAAATCAAGAACAACGCCGTACGGAAAGATATGTGCGGCACAATAGACAAACCGAAAGAGCGTTTCCATTCATCGGGACTTGGATAAACGGACATATAAATAAACATATTTCGAGCTTTTAGCTCTTGTTCTCTTTGTCTTGAATACCGCCAATATTCGCTATACGAGGACAAGCAGACTGAAAGTTCACGCTGATAGGGCGTGGACTGTTCGGTGCTTGTGGTATAGCAGGTCACTTGGCGGTAACCTAAGACAAATACAAGCAATGAAGAATGGTTGCACGCCTTTTTCTTAATACTTAATATCATGAATTTCTTAACTTTCAATATCATGAAAAGAAGTTTTTTCAAAAAGCAGGCAGGAGCGTTATGGCTTATGGCTGCGATGGTCGTAGGTTGCGGCGAGGCGCCGCCTCCGGCGCACGACGTGGAGTTCGAGGGTAAGGTACTGGATTTTTTCGACGTTAGCATGAGGTTGCAGTGGGACAGCATTCCGGGAAGCGTAAGAGCCGAATACTGTTCAATTTTGGCTCCGATGATTTCCTCACCTGACGACAGGCTCGTGTTGGAAGGGAATATCGCGGCGGACAGCACAATGGTGCTTACGGGCGAACACAGCCGTAATTTTATTTTTCCGGATGGTAAAAACGAACATTTTGAGCAAAAGGACGAATGGAAGTTGCGCCTGAGCAGGACAGAAGACGATTCGCTTGTGCTCGAAGGAGAGGTGTCATCTGACGGACAGCTGAACGGCAACGTGAGAATGGCGGGGAAGGAAAATTCACAAACGAATAAACAATGATGCTCATGAAAACATCAATAACGTATATCATGGCAAGGAGAGTGATGGCGCTTTGCGGGATTCTGCTTTGCATCGGTCTCACGGTCTCGGCACAGCAGAAGCTATACACTGTGACGGGAAAGAGTGTGAACATGAGGGAAAGCCCCGTGACGGGCAAGGTCATAGGAAAGGTCAGCGAGGGAGAGAGTTTTCTAGTCAATGAGGACAAGGACGGATGGATAGGCCTGTGGCATGACAAAAAGCACGGATATGTGTCAAAGCAGTTCGTCAGGGAGGTGAAGACCAAGGACTTCTCGCGCAGGCATCTCGGAGACTACATGGGCAATTCGGCCATGTACAGCGACGGCTATTCTTTAGCTACGCTTAAGGAGAGGGACGGCTACGTGATATTAAACGTCACGGACTACTCCGACGTGAATGAGTTCGGCGGCATGCGTGCGCAGACAAGTTGGACGTACGTGGGACTGCCGGACGATAATGGCGTGCTCTTTACCCACATGCCGTATCCTTACCACGGGGATATACCCGTCAAGGATCAGTTGACGGACCACTGCAAGATAGACGGGGACGGCGATTTCCTCTTCGTAGGTGAGGACGGCGGTCTTTATACGCCTTTAAGGTCATTCGGGGCGCAGGAAGAGACAACGGCGGTCAGCGAACCGAAACTGACGGAGCGCAGCCTGTTCATGCTCCGCGGCGATGTGAAGACGATGAAGATTGTCCGCGCATACAACATCGGGGAAGATGATGATGCGCCGCTCAGCGACATCTCATACGAATATACGTTCTCGCCGGCGGGAGACTTGAGAAGCATTGTTAAGCGTGACGTCAGCGGCGAAAAGATTGGTGGATATCAGTTTACTCAAAGCGGAGACAGATTTCACGTGAAAGGAATACGACCTGAGCTGGATTTTACCGCCGACTACACGCGCAAGATTTCAAACTATTGCATCTCATACTCCGGAGAATGGGAACTTAAAGGTGTCACGGCCGGCGACTACAGCGGATGTTTGTATAACTTCGACATGAACGGACGTATGCCCGCGCAGTCATTCTTCGAATACGCTCCGCCGTTCATGACAAACGGAGACGGCGAATACGACAATATGACCTATACATACGGCGACAATCCGACGTCGCCCACGCACATAAACATGGACCTTCAATACGGCGGAGACGGATGGGTTTTCGACGCGGAGATAAAAGGCGTGAAGACCGACGCACAAGGCAACTGGACGGAGCGCAAGGCATACGTGGACGGCGAGTTGTTTTTCACCGAACGGCGGTTTATCACGTATTACGGTGAGCCTGCCGCCAATACCCCTGTTGTTGCCGGCACCGCAACCGACAACACCGTCTATACCATCGCCGAACAGATGCCGGAATATCCCGGCGGAATGAGAGAGCTGATGACGTTCATAGCCCGGAACCTGCGGTATCCCGCACTGTGCGCCGAGAACGGGATAAAGGGATGCGTAAAGCTGAAGTTCGTCGTGGAACAGGACGGCACGATAGGCCGTATAACGACCGTGTCAAGCCCCCATCCGCTGCTGGAGAAAGAAGCGATACGCATTGTCGGTCTTATGCCGAAATGGATTCCCGGCAAGCAGAATGGCAAGCCGGTGAGGGTGACTTACACGCTTCCGGTGAACTTTACCCTACACTGACAAGCATTCGCTTCTATTTGTTTTCGAGCTTATAAGTCAAAGCGAAGCGACGACTTATAAGCTCGAAAACAAAGGGAAGCGTTCTTCATCACATGATGTGTTCGGCAACTTTATTCCCAATTTCTTCCGCGCCATTCCGTTTTCCATAGAAATCATCTTTCGAACACGAAAGAACAACCTCATTTATCATGATTGTACATATTGTATCCGAATTCACTTCTACATTATTAAAACGCATATCTGCTTATCCTCCGGAGAGCTTGCCATGATCTTTCTTGATATTCATGATGCTATCCTTTATAGCAGCGTTTTATTTCACCAATCGACTTGCCGCCTATCCCGAAGTTCTCGTCCGGCAGTTCCTTGATGGTGACGGTGAAGAACTGCGCAGGGATATGCGTTATCTCGGAGGCTGTGGCGGTTAGACGTCCGATAAGTTCTTTCTTTTGCTCGGAGGTCAAAGCTCCGCTTTCAATCGATATGTATGGCATAATATTATAAGTAGCAAGTATTCCTATTGGGATCATCATTTTCTTTCGAATGCTTTACGAAGCAGGATACATTCTGCCGGCGTAGAGCCATTCAGTCTGACCACCGAATCGTTTTGAACATCTATTGTGGATATGTCGGGCAGAATCCTGCGCAAAGCGTCTTCGACCGACATATCGTCGCAAGCCATCTCGGTCATTGCGCCGTCACCAAGAGCGATTGAATCACCTTTTATGGTGTAAGTCCCTGAGATTGTGTTGCAGTTGGTTTGGATGAAATATGTACTGTCTTCAAAGCTGATATACTGGCGGACACTGTGTATAGTTTCATCCGGACGCACATAATTCGAATCATTGAAGACTATGTTTTCTATGTACCACTGGCCTCGAATGTCTGCATCCGTCACTGTTTCCAAAGTTGTACTCCCTGCGACATCTGCGCTGTTCTTTTTATTGCCTGAGCATCCTGTTGCGATTACTGCCCCTAAAGCTGCGACAGCAATGAGTGATTTAATCTGTAGTTTCATAATTTTTTCTGTTCGTATGGTTAATGATATGTTTTCGATTGAATTGATAAATATGACATAATATCACAAATTTAACTTAAGCAGGATTGAAGCCATATTCTGACCCAGGTTGTGCATATTGGCAATTCCCTCATCGTCTTTTAGGACATCGCTCACCTCTCGCCCATATACCATATTCCAATATGTCGAGCCTATGACAATCATCTCTTTATTGAGAAAGAAATGATTCATGGTGTCAATAGCTGTCATGCCTCCGGCGCGACGAACGGCAGCGACAGCCACACCAAGTTTATGTTTCAGAATACCCGGATTCGTGGCTGCGACAACGCCCCCTCTGTCTAACAATGCCTTCATTCGGGAGGAAACATCGGCAGAATAGACTGGGGAACTTTCCGTGCGCTGCCATTAATGCCTATTACTTTCATTTCATAATTGATCTTAAAGAATCACCGATTGAATAATGCTTGGCGAGATATTCACGGTGTGCGGCAAGGAACCGGTTAACCTTACCCAACGACTTTTTGTATGTCAGAATTGCGATGAACATAGTCTTATTTTCTTTTAATTGTCTGACACGTATGTTTCTTTATTTTTCCTTAATGTCTTGATGTACAAACTCACCGTTTATCCATAAAGTGGCATCGGTTCCGGTGAAATGGAGAAGTACATAGTTCGGGTCCGTCGGACCACCGGGAAAATGGTTGATATACCAGTTCTGCCACATTTCCTTGCGTATGCTGTCATCGGTGACGATTTCAACTGTTCCGCGCAAAGCAACACTGTCTCCATTATAAGAATAACAAAGTCCTGCCTTGGGATTTGTCTTGAAATCGGCAACTTTCACAGAGTCTGCTCCCGTAGCCATCCATACTTCGTTGCATCCTACAGTATGACCTTTTGCCATAGGTATCGGGCGAGGAAAACCATCGGCATTGATTGAAGCCAGTGTCACCTCATTGCATTGAGTCAATAAAGCCATGGCCTTTTCAATAATCGTTCTTTCGTCCTTCTGTTTCCATCGTTTCAGATTCGGGAAGAAGCGGCGCATCTGTTCTTTCGCTTGTTCGGGCGTAAGATTCCAACCTGTCTGTTCGTTCATCTGGTCGGTAAATTGCGCGCAGAACTCAATCATCTGTTCCATAGTGAAGTCCTGTGTGAACTTGCCGTCTTTGTAGCAGTACATGCAGTAATCCTCATTGCAACTGCCGTCAGCATTTGTTCCTTTGTTGTTTGCGATTAGCGGCATGCCGCAGCTCTGACAAAATTTATGTTCCATATCGTTTCTTTTTTTTACTCTCCCGTCCGACAGAGAAGGTTATTGAATGTAGAAGCGCGGACTGCAACGCCACGTCTTAGTTTGTAGGTCGTAGGAAAACATTGATGCAGATGTGGCAATAGTAGCCCACGCTATATATGTGCGTGAGAACCACTATGCTATCTCTTGCATCGTTTTCTGAATTTCCTACGTTCACAAACTACAAGATGGCATAACGCTTCTTATTATGTATTGGAAAGAGTTGCCCCTGTCCGAATACAAAATTAGTTGTTTTATTTATATTCTGCGTTATAAAGGACGGAATTATAACCGAAACTATCTATTTTTTCTTGGTTTTCTGCAGACAGTCGTAAACTTTGCCTTAGATACACATACGGATAAGTGCGTTCTCTGCGATAGGTACACCGTTCTTCTTCCGATTCTATAATGTAAAATTTGTAACTAAAAAGTTGGTTATCCATTAAGTAAATTACATGTAAAGTTTTAAAGCTGATATACATTAGCGGACGGAAGTTATGACTGTTTTTACAGTATTATAATGCTTATATACAAACCAAAACATTATCTTTGCAGAATGAGAAACTTTATTTTAATGATGATGCTTCTTGCGGCAGTGGCATGCACGGATAACAATAACCGCACGGACAACAACGATGACATGGAGGCATATAGATGTCTCGAAGAGGCTAATGTGTTGAACGAGAAGGAGGAGCATGACTCAGCGAGGACTGTGCTTGCACGGGGATTGGGCTACGAAAATGCCGCAGACAGCACCAAGGGGATGCTGAACGCCGAGATGTCTGCTGCCTGTTCGCTGAGTGGAGACATGGATGAGGCTTTGAAATATGGGCGAAAAGCCATGGCTTTGTGTAGAGACAATGTGGAGCTGTATGTGATATTGTGTGGTAACACCGGTATTGCGTACAGGAGGTTGGGTATGAACGACTCTGCCGCTACATGCTATAAGGAAGGAGTTGAGGTGGCACAAAGAAGCGGATATGATGAAGGACTGGCATATTTGTATAATAATCTGGCGGTGCTATACTATGAAATGGAACGTTACGACGAGGGTGTGGAATACTCGTTAAAGGCGAAAACATGCGCAAAAAAGGCAGACGACGAGGTGGAATATTTGTCGGCTATGGCAAACGAAGGAATAGGATATGCCAAGAAAGACGATAACCGGCGTGCTGCAGAACTTTTGAAAGCTGTGTTCGGAAAGGCTGAGAGTATGGAGAGTACACCGTTGAAACTGAAGGTTATAAACTATCTGCTGAGCGCATGTCGCAAATTGGGAGACGATACGTCAGTTGATTTTTATCTTGCCAAGGGAGAGCAGATAGCCCGGGAGGTACCGGCAACAAGTATAGCAGTAGCGGGAATAATGGAGTCGAAGATGAATACGCTGCTGGAGCGCGGCAACTATCGTGCGGCTCTTTCCACTGCAGAAGAGCTTGAAGCAATAAAACAGTTTCAATCCATGCCGCCATACAAACTGCTCATGGTAAAGGCACGGTGCCATGCGGGACTGGGCAGTCACGAAGAGGCATACAGACTGGAATGTGAGGCCGTGGCAATGCAGGACAGCGTGCGCAACGGCGAAGTGGAAAAGCAGTTGTCTGAATATTCGGTACGTTTCAAGACACAGGAGAAAGAACTGGAGATAAGCCGTCTGCAACAGGAAAAGAGCACGGAACGGGCGCGGATGTTGGCTATTGTCGCCGCGCTGACAGTGGTTACAGCTGTGCTGATAATCGTACTGTTATGGGCAAGATTACGCAGAAAAGCACGACAACAGCAAATGGAAATAGACATGGCGCGCAAATATATAGACGGCATGGAGACGGAACGGGCGCGGCTTGCACGCGAACTGCACGACGGGGCTTGTAACGATCTTTTGGCTTTGGGCATGGACATGAGGAGCGGAAATACAGGTATGGATGAGTTGGTAAAACGCGTGCAGACAATGCGCACATCACTTCGACGCATATCACACGAGCTTATGCCGCCATCGTTCGTTTATGCTTCAATAGACGAGATTGCCGCCGACTATCTTACGCATCTGGTGAAACCCGACAACATGAATATAGACTACAGCCTGAAAGGTGAGAGCTGGGGGAACATTCCGGATAAAGTGTCTTATCAGCTGTACCGTATAATGCAGGAGGCTGTGAGCAATATAATACGCCATTCGTCGTGCACTCATGCAGAGGTGGCAATGACATGTGACGGAACGCATATATCACTGTCCGTAACCGATAATGGGAACGGGGGCAATGTGAACGAAATTAATGGGAAAGGAATAAGTTCAATGCGTGACAGGGCAAACAGCATAGGGGCGCAATTTGAGTGGACATCGGGCTGTGCCGGAACATGCATTAAGGTCTGTTTTTAGATGTCCTGGAGTATTGAAGCACCTACCGATAGCCGTAGTTTTGTAGTCATATCCTGTTTTATTGAATACATTTTTTTGATAATGAGGAATGAAATGTTTAATTTTGAACAAGAAAATTATATGGTGGAAAACCTTATTACAAAAAAGTGTATCATAAAACAAAACAGATAGGCGAGGTGGACATATTGGTGATAGAAGATCATCAGATAGTGTTGCTTGGTCTCAGTACATTACTGTCTACATGCGACGGCATAAGACGTATAGACAAGGCAACGACTGCCGTTGAGGCGATATCACTTGCCCGGGAGCATGTCTTCGACATAATAATCATAGATGTTGAACTGCCGGACATGTCTGGTTTTGAACTTTTAGACAGGTTGCGCGAAATAATTCCTGACGTTTCGGTGATATTTCATTCCATGCACGAAGAGTTCTGGATAATAAAGCGCATGATGAACAGTGGTGCTGATGCCATAGTGTTGAAGAGTGACGATATTGGCGAACTGAAGAAAGCCATAGAGCGTGTAGTGTCCGGAGACAGCTATTATAGCAACAGATATGAAGAGTATTGTAGGGAATATGAGAAACAACAGATTTTGACAGAAAGGGAACTTGATGTACTGAGAGCTATTGCCGAAGGAAAGAAAACGGCGGAGATAGCCGCACAGCTGTTTGTTTCCAACAATACTGTGGAGTTCCACCGCAAACGATTGTTGCGCAAGTTGGGAGCTTCGAACATGGCGGAACTTATAAAGAAAGCCATGGAACGTGGATTTATGCGACTATAAACATTTAATAATAAATAATCATGAAAAAACAAATAACTCTTGTCATTATGGCCTTGATAATATCATGTAGTGCCGAAGCCCAGTTCATAAAGAAGTTGGAAAAGGCTCTCCAAAAGGCCAACAGTGCTCTGAACAGCGTCTCAGGGCAAACGGAAAACAGACAGGGCACAAATAAAATAGGATATATAAAATATCAGGAAGAGCCTTCTTTTGTAAACAGCTGGGGAACAATGGAATTTATCAAGGCTGTTGGCAACTCGGAAAACGGTGCGATACAGGTGATAATACGTATAAAGACAAAAAGCGGAAAGCACTACAGCGTGAAGGCGGACAAGGTGAACGGTCCTAACGGCGAACAGCTTGTGGAAAACAGGAACTGGACACGCGGAGAATGGACGCTGAAAGATGCAGCCAACGGAATATACGTAAGTCCGGTATGGGTTGTGCCGACAACATACCAAAGTCTCAGCCATATATGTGTGGTGACATTTCTACAGGATATATGGGCTGATATCTACAACATCCCGATAGAATGGCAGAAGCCTGCGACAAGCGCCGCAAGCATGCCGTCAATATCCCTAAAAAGTTTCGGAAACATCAGGATTGGCATGAAACTTCGGAATGTACCCAAGACCATGAGCGGTGTATATACAAGGGTGCAGGAGAGCGGATGCGGATGTGACGGCACGCAATACGAGTGTTACAACGGAGATAACATGGTTGTAAACGTGACAGACGGTGACGGTGATGACATCGTGGACGAGATAACGGTATCGAAAGAGGGTGTAAAGATAGAAGGCACATCTATATATATAGGAATGCCTCTGAGCAGTCTCAGAGCCGTAAAGGGAATAAAAAGGCTTAACAACGGCAGCGAATATTATAAATATGGCAACTATGAGATATATCTGTCGGAAAACAACACGGTATACATGGTGGTTATAAAATAGGTTGTAAACATTTGTGGCTTTTGGCATTTCATTGAACCGGAGGCATTCTGGACCTTACCATAAAAATGACAAAAAGTTTTGAACTACGGTCAATTTATATTACCTTTGCATCACGGTTCCGTAGCTTAGCTGAATAGAGCGTCAGATTCCGGTTCTGAAGGTCGTGGGTTTGAATCCCACCGGAATCACACCGTAGACAGACGGAAATCCTTACAGAAAGATGGATTTCCGCCTGTCGATATTTTATAAGAATGAACAATAATTAATTTCTTACATCTACTTAGTACATATTTATATGCTTAACCGATTTATTTCTTTTTGAACCCCGTCCAAAAAGCGGGAAGCGTGTGCCCCGTCCATTTGTGTATGGTGGAATTGGAAAGAAACGGTAAGTGTTGTTTTCAACAGTCGACGTTTGTATTTGCCCCAAATAAGAAACGGATTGTTGAAAATGCCGCTATACATGCCCACAGCACCGTCTATTTCGTATTGTGCCAGTGCGGAAGTGCCGATGACCATGCTTTCCGTTAGGTCGTGGTTTATGCAGCTTTCAGCCACTTGTTTGGTAAGTTGCAGATAGTGTCGATTGAACAGAGACAAATCCTCGCAGAAAGGAATATCACACGAACTTACCTCGCCCTCTCTGTTGGCGACAATGGTGTTTACTGCAATGCTGTCGTACTGCATCAGTTTGCCGCCCACGGGCAGCAGATAAAACTCTTTGATGCTGCTTGCGGCTTTGCCGATGCACCAACACATCAGCATGTTGAACTTCATTCCCGATTTCCGACTGACTTTCACAAGGCGATATACGTTGAGTGTCTTGAAGAATGTCACCATCGGCATAGGTGCGTTCATCCACATTTCAAAGGCGTAGCCCCTGCCGGTTTCCTGGGGATTTACTTCTTTCATACTTTCATTTAGTTAATTCTGTTTTCTCTTTGATAACAGTGTCTATTCTTGATTTTGATAGAATGTCAAGATCTGTTTGTATTTGCATTCTGTCAAATCAAGAATAGACACTGTTGCTGTATTTCGGGGTTTTACAAGAAAATCCCGGCAGGCGGATGATTATTTATCTTGATACCTCTTCTTTATCCGTGTATTGTCAGTTCTCAAAGCTCAGTTTCACTTCGCCTGTATATTCGCCGTTTGCCCATACCGCCTGTGCCGACGGACCGTTAAGGTCGGTGGTGTTCACCTTATTGCGCACGCCGGGGATTACTTGCATTATGCTGATGCCTGTTTCCGGCAGTGTGTAGAGCAGCTGATCGCGACCGTCACGCGGCTGGTATACGCCTATGTATTCGCGGTCGGTGCCGGGTTGTAGGGTTACGGTTCCGAGCTTAGACTCGAGTTTCATCCATTGTACGCCGGCGAAATAGCCTTTGAACTCAGGATAGAGGAAACTCTCGCCGGGTACCGGGTCGTTGTACTCGTTGCTCCAGATACCGAGTTGCGGGCCATGCAGGCGGTTCTTCCAAACCCGGTATGGACCGCAACCGAGCCACTGCTTGCGCAACATGTATTCCTCGGGGAAGTCGAATTTGACACCCATAAGGTCTACAACGCCGTTGAACACATATTTATAAACAAGGCGCACCGTGCCGTTGGGGGCGATGTGCCACTCGGCTTTTTGCAGTGAACCGAGGTCGTATGTTGCCGTAACGATAAGAGTATCGTTCTCTCCCTCTGTGGCTGTTATGCCGGCAAAGGTGCCGAAGTCGGGATATTCGGTATATGTTGTCTTCTTCTTTTCAGCCTGTGGATCATCGTGGTTGTAGAACTGGTCCCATGAGCGGTCGGCACGGCGGTATGCAAAGAACTTAGGTCCGTTGCCGAATTTTATCTCTTTGCCGTCCACGGTCACACTCTTAAGTGTTCCGTCTTCGGTAGAGAACGTGTAGGTTGTGTTGTCTGCCGTAACCACTCCGTTGCTGTACGACGGGCGTGGCTTGCGCATACGGTTCTCTCTCTTTACTGTCATGTCCGTTCGGGTGTCCTTTAGCTTGAACGCCCATGTGTAAAGTTCTTCGTCATATTGGTCGGTTGCCTTTACAACAAGTCCTTCTGCATCAGCCGGAACCTCGGCTATGGCAATCTCTCCCGTCTGTCCGGGGGCGATGTCGGTACCGTTTATTGTTTTAGATTTTATGACTTTTGTATCCGTGCCTTCATATTTCACATACGAGCAGTCGAATTTCACGCCTTTAAGACTTAGGAAATCATATCGGTTTTCTACAATGAGGCGGCTGCCGTCCACAGACGTTTCATTGCAGGTCTGCAGATATCCGCCCTTGCTGTCAAGCAAGCTTTCGTTAACACCTTTCAGCGTAACCTGTACGGGACACCATATCTGCTTGACCGTATAGTAGCTTCCTTCTTTCTCGTGATGCGGACCTACAATACCGTCGGCACCGTAGTTGCCCACGTTGTCTATCATGCCGTTCATGTCAGTACGCACAACTCCTTCATCGGCATACGCCCAGATGAAGCCTCCTGCACAGCGTGGCCATGAGCGCATCAGCTTCCAATAGTCGTAAAGTCCGGCACCTGCTCCTCCGTCATATAGGGCATGTAGGAACTCCGTCGGCATGAATATTTCCGGCTTGCGCATATATTCCTCACTCTCGCCGTATGAGCGGTAGTGCATTGTTTCGAAACCTCCGAAGTTTCCCTGCGGATGTAGTACCGGACGTTTCTGTATGTCCCACTTGTGGAAGTCGCCGTTAAGTTCGTCGTTCCAGCCCTTCTCGTTACCGTTGCTCCACCAGATGATTGAAGGATGGTTCACATCGCGTATCACCATTTCGCGTATCAGTTTCTGACCGTTTATGGTCTCGTGGTGTCCGTGCCATCCGCTCAGCTCGCTCATTGCATATAGTCCCAGACTGTCGCAGGCATCGTAGAACTCAGGATCGGCAGGGTAATGTGACGAGCGCACGGCGTTCATGTTCATGCTCTTTATCAGTTTCACGTCTTCGATGTTCAGCTTTTTGCTGAGAGTGCGCCCGCTTTCGGGCCAGAAGCTGTGACGGTTCACGCCACGTATGTTCACTTTTTTGCCGTTGATGTACAGACCGTCATGCTCGCGTACCTCTATTGTGCGGAAGCCGAACTTGTCTTTCTCTATGTGAAGTGTCTTGCCGTTGTTGTCAAGCAGTGCGAACGACACCTGATAGCGGTTGGGTGTCTCGGCGCTCCACAGCTTAGGATTGTTCACCTTAAACGATACATCGGCGTGGTCGCTGCCGTTTCTTATGTCTGTTGTGTTTTCGGCAACTTTCTTTCCCGCCATGTCGGATATGGTTGTGCGTATCTTTGCACCGTCAAGCGTATGGTTTGTCAGCACGTATGCGCTGAACGTGCCGTCCGCCTTGGCGTCTATGGCTGTCCGCTCTATGTTTATTGCCGGCTTGCATACTATGAACACGGGGCGGAATATGCCGCCGAAGTTCCAGTAGTCGGCACGTCTTTCCGACAGGTTCACGCCTGCATTGGTGCTCTCCTTGCTAACCGTAACCTCAAGAAGATTCTTCTTGTCGCCGAAGAACACACGGTCGGTCACGTCGTATGTGATGCGGTAGAATGCTCCTTGGTGCATCGAGCCAGCCTTGCGCTTGTTTATTTTTACCTCGGTGTCGGTCATCGAAGCCTCGAATACAAGGTCTATATGGTGGTTTGCCCACTCCTTGGGCAGTGTGAACTCGTATTTGTACATGCCCTTCTCGTCTGCAATGCCGTCAGGAAAGGCTTTTCCATAGAATTTCATTCCATACTGATACGTGCCGAAACCCTGAAGTTCCCAGCACGACGGAACTCCTATTTTTGTCCATTTTCCGGAGTTGTTGCCACCTGTACAGTAGAAATCCCATTGCACCATGTCGTCATAGCCGTGTCCGCTAAGATACTTGCGATGTGTCTGCACATCGTTCTGTGCATTCATTACCAGCGCTACAATAGCCAATAATGTAGTGAGTAATTGTTTTTTCATGTTTATCGATAAAATGTGTTTTTATATATAAGAACGTATGTGCATGTACTTTTGTTATAGGCGGTTTGCTATATTTTTGGATTTTTTTACATAAACCCTGTGCCTTGCCATTGCCTTTTCCCCGACCGATGTTGCGCATGGTGTGTCTTTAGTTATAGATTGTAACATTCCGAACCTGTTTGCTTACAGTTTTCCGTCGCATGGTTCTCCGGTCATAACCCTATGCTTTTTGATGCAAAACCGATAGCTTTACGTTGTGAAAAGCTATGCTTTAGCATGTCCGGATGTGGCGGTTACGATTTGTAACCTGCACAGGTGTCCGGCATGGCAGCATGCGATAGATATATACGTTTGGTCTTGAACATCTACTTATGAATAAAAGTATGAAATAAATCTTAAAATGTTCTTTGCCTTGTATACTTTAGCATTATTTTTGTAGTCTTGATTATAGAAACCAATTAATTATCAGATTATGTCAACGACAGTTATTATTATTTTAGTGGTAGTGGTGCTTCTCTTATTATGGGGAGTGAGTATTTACAACAATCTTGTGCGTCTTAGAAACAATCGTGAAAATGCTTTTGCAAATATCGACGTTCAACTTAAGCAGCGTCATGACCTCATTCCGCAACTCGTGGCAACGGTGAAAGGCTATGCCACACATGAGAAAGAGGTGCTTATGAGAGTTACCGAGGCACGTTCGGCAGCTATGGGTGCGACATCGATAAACGACAAGATACAGGCAGAAAATGCGCTTAGCAGCGCTCTTTCGGGACTTAAGATTTCTCTGGAGGCTTATCCCGACTTGAAGGCAAACCAGAACTTCCTGCAGTTGCAGGGCGAAATATCGGACATAGAAAACAAGCTTGCAGCGACACGCCGCTTCTTCAATTCGACAACGCGCGAGCTTAACAATGCCGTGCAGACATTCCCGTCGAACATCTTCGCCGGCATGTTCGGTTTCGGCAAAGAGCCTATGTTCGAGATACCGCAGGAAGAGCGTGCCGTCATGGACAAGGCACCTGAGATTAAATTCTAAATCCTTGCGCTGATGAAATATGTAGGAATGTACACCCAGGTGAGGCGCAACAATATGCTCAGCGTGTTGCTGCTTCTGCTGTTTCCGTGCATCATGCTCGGTATGATATGGGTGTTTCTTGCGCTGGTGAATTATTTCGGCAACGGATATTACAACGAGTATGGCGAAGTTGTGCATCAACTTGATGCCGAGACAGTCAACTATTATTTTGTCTCATCCGTTCCATACGTGCTCGTAGGGGTGGGAGTGTGGTTCGTCATAGCTTATTTTGCCAACAGTTCCATGGTGCGCAATGCCACAGGGGCACGCCCGTTGGAACGGCGTGAAAACCCGCGTGTATATAATATAGTGGAAAATCTTTGTATGACATGCAACATGGATATGCCGAAGATAAACGTGGTTGACGACCCACAGCTTAATGCCTTTGCCAGCGGAATAGACAAGAACAGCTATACCGTTACGGTGACAACAGGTCTGCTCCATCTGCTGAACGATGACGAGCTTGAAGGTGTCATTGCTCATGAGCTTACTCATATACGCAACCGCGATACCCGTCTGCTCATCACAAGTATTATCTTTGTCGGCATAGTTTCCACCATTATGAGTCTCGTGGTGCGCATGATGTACAACATGATGTGGTTCGGCGGAGGCGGTCGCAGTCGTGATAACGAGAAAAACAACGGACTTGGAATTGTCGTTGTTCTGCTTATAGGTGCCGTATGCTGTGCCATAGCCTATTTCTTCACTCTGCTTACACGCTTTGCCATATCGCGCAAGCGCGAGTACATGGCAGATGCCGGAGGAGCAGAGCTGTGCGGCAACCCTCGTGCCCTTGCATCCGCCTTGCGCAAAATATCAGGCAATCCGGGGCTTTCGCATGTCAACCGCGACGATATAGCACAGCTGTTTATCATTCATCCGCAGGGTTTCTCTCAAGGCATGATGAGTTTCTTCAGTTCTCTCTTCAGCACTCATCCAGATACGGAGAAGCGTATAGAGATACTGGAGCAGTTCTGAATTAGTTTTATTCGTAATTCATTCACTTGTATTAAAATGCGGAAAGCATGTGAATGAATTACGATTTTTCATGTGTTTTGTTCCGCTTTTTTATATTCCATGCCATGGAATATTATTTTTTCACATGTAAATGCAATGAAGTTTACGCGAGTTCGGGATAAAGGACAATGGCTTTAGCCGGTTCCTGCATGGGAGAAAATATATTCGGATATTCTTATCCCGAACTCGCATAAGTTTATGTCAGATTACTGAAAAAAACTTATCTTATACAAAATACAAAAATCTTATTATTCCACTTTGTCAGATAAGTTGTGGCAAGAATGAAGATATTATCAGTACCACAATACCAATGACAAGCACGGCAATGGTCTTGGGCGAGCAGCCTTTCCACTCTTTAAGTATTATGCCCCACACATTTGAGAACACTACGTTTAGTGCCATAAGTATGCAGAACGAGAGTGTCATTAGAGTAGGCGACTCTGTAAGGAAACCTTTGCCTATGGAAAGTCCGAAGAACTGACTGTACCACAACGCGCCCGCCAAAGCACAGAATAGCAAGTTGTTGCCCCACACCTTGCCGTTTTTGTAGTCACTCCACGTTCCATTCTTACTGTTTTGGTAGAAGCAATATACGGCATTAGTGATAAATCCGCCAAACGTGACGAGGAATGTTGCCGGCAAAGTCTTGTACATGTCAGGCGTAAGGTCGCCGAAGTTGATGTCCTTTCCAAACTCAAGTCCTACATTGAAACATCCGCTCATGAAACCGGCAAGTAGCGCAATGGCAAGTCCTTTCGGGAAATTAAAGTCCTTTACTGCGGCTTTCTTCTCCTCTTCCGACAACGAAGCGGCTTTCATCGAACCGGCAACGCCTATTATGGCAATACCGAGAAGTGTGACGATAACACCGAGAATAACGGCGAACGTGAGAGAACTGAGGGCATCCAATTCAGGAAAGAACATGTTCAGAAGCACCGGTCCCATTATTGTTCCCAGTCCGGCACATGTGCCGAGAGCTATAGACTGTCCGAGAGCCACGCCCAGATAACGCATCGACAGACCGAATGTAAGACCGCCTACGCCCCATAAAGCTCCGAAAAGTACTGTCATACCGATATTAAAGGAATTGCCGGATGCAAGCAGTCCGCACAGGCTGTGTCCTTCGGGAACGGCAAGCAATGCACCGAGCAGCGGTAACAACAGCCATGCAAAAACACCCTGAACAATCCAATAACTCTCCCAGCTCCAGTCCCTTATTTTGTTTATGGGAACATAACAGCTCGACTGGCAGAAAGCTCCTACGGCAATAATCAAGAGTCCTATTATTATTTCCATGATTAAAAATGATTATAAAATGAAGAATGGTAAAAATGAAGAATGATGAATGAAGAATTTGCTGCCGCGATAATTTAATTGTTTTAGATTCTATAGGGCTTATAAGTCTTATATGGCTTATTGGTTAAATAATGGCGGCAGCAAATTCTTTATTCATCATTCTTCATTTCCGAAAAATTAACGTTTTGATGTTACTTCTGCCTCATATTTCTCAACGGCAGCAAGATATTCTTCTCCTACCGGTACGTTGTTACGAACGCAGAATTCATCGTAAACAGCATTCCAAGGCATGTTCTTGCACTCCTCAAGCAATGCAAGACGCTGGAACTTCTTGTCTTCCAGTTCATATTTGCGCAGCGTTGCCAGCGGCTCGAGCAGAGCACGGAGCATACATTTCTGTGCCGCGCGGCTACCTATTACGTATGCACCGATACGATTCAGTGTACCGTCGAAGTAGTCAAGACCATAATGAACACGATCGAGAGCACCGGCACGTACAATCTCGCTGAACAAGTCCATTGTCGGATCATCCATTATTGTAACGTGGTCTGAATCCCAACGAACCGGACGAGAAACGTGCAACATCAGTTCCGGAACGAAAAGCAACATTGCAGATACCTTGTCGGCAACGCTCTCCGTCGGGTGGAAGTGACCTGTATCGAGAGTTATCATCATATTGTTCTTGGCAGCGTATGCTGTGTAGAAATCGTTTGAGCCTACTGTATAGCTTTCAAGACCGATACCGAACACCTTGGACTCTACACAGTCCTTCATGTTATCATACTTCTGTGCGAATATCTGGTCGAGCGAATCTTTAAGCAATTCACGGTACATCAGACGGTTAACGGTCAAGTCCTTACTTCCGTCGTGTACCCATGTGTTCATAATACACGGATCGCCCTGTGCCTTACCTATAGCCTCTGAAATGGCACGACAGCGCTTTGAGTGCTCAATCCAGAAGTCGCGTATGCCTTTATCGGGATTGGCAAGACTAAGGTCACCGCTCTTTGCATGTGAGAATGACGTAGAGTTGAAGTCAAGCAGAGTGTTGTTTTCCTTACCCCAGTCTATCCAGCTTTGGAAATGTTCAACCTCACACTGGTCGCGGTCAACGTACTTACCGCCGAAATCACCGTAGATCTCATGCAGGTTCAGACGGTGTGTACCGGGAATAAGAGACTTTGCATAAAGAATATCCGTACGCAGTTCATCTATGTTGCGAGCTTTACCTGGGTAATTGCCGTTAACTTGAATACCTCCGGTTAACGAACCGCCCTGATTCTCAAATCCGGCAACATCGTCTGCCTGCCAGCAGTGCATGCTCAGATGGAAATTCTGCATCTGCTCCAATACTTTCTCCGTATCTACTCCAATGGCAGCATAACGCTCTTTTGCCACCTCGTATGCCTTTGTTACCAATTCTGTTTTCATTTTTCTTTGATTTTTAGTTTGATATTATTGTTATTGTTTTTTATAGGAATTATAGAGACTATAGAACCTATAGAGTCTATAGGGGGGATCATTTGTTAGCAAGCCCCCTTGTTGTCTATCACTGTCAGATATCGTCCGTATGCCTCTTCCCACAGTTCTTTGTCCTGCGGAACAAAGTGTTTCAGTGACAGGCTGTTTGCTATTATGCGGCGCATATCCCAAATATCCTTCACATCACCTGCAGCCTTTGCCTGTATCATTATATTGCCCAAAGCCGTACCTTCCTGCGGACCGGCAAGAACCTCCACACCGGTAGAGTTGGATGTAAACTGGTTGAGATAATTATTAAGGCTTCCTCCGCCGATGATGTGCAGAACATCGATAGGGAACGACGACATCTCTTTAAGATAGCCGAACACCTGACGATAACGCAAGGCGAGACTTTCAAAGATACAACGGCTGATCTCTGCATATCCTTCGGGCACATGCTGTCCCGTTTCACGGCAATACTGCCGTATGGCATCCACCATCGACGACGGATTGGCAAACATGCTGTCGTCCGGATTTATTATACTTTGGAATGCCGGTTGCTTCATTGCCTCCGCAATAAGCTCCGTATGCGATTTTGGCGCATCCGTCCACTCCTTACGACAACGTTCGTACAGCCACATGCCGCATATATTCTTAAGGAAACGTGTGGTGCCTTCTATACCGCCCTCATTTGTAAAGTTGCGTTCATAACTCACATCGTTTATTATCGCATTCTTTGTCTCAATACCCATAAGGCTCCACGTGCCACTGCTGAGATAGGCAAAATTCTCGTCCTTGGCAGGAACAGCGGCAACGGCACTGCCCGTATCATGACCGGCAACAGCTATCACCGGTATCGCCCCAAGTCCTGTCATCTTCTGGACTTCCTCTGTAAGAGTTCCTATGCAGTGTCCGGGCTTAACCATTGTACCGAACTTGTCACGGGTAAGTCCCACGCTTGCAAGAAGTTTTTCATCAAGTTGTTTCGTACGCGGATCAAGCATCTGGCTTGTAGAAGCAATGGTGTACTCGCATACGGCATTGCCCGTGAGCATCCAGCCAAGCGCATCGGGCATGAAAAGAATTTTCTCGGCATTCTTAAATGCAGAGTTTCCGTCACGTTTCATGGCATACAACTGGAAAAGAGAGTTGAAGTTCATGAACTGTATTCCCGTGATACGGTAAACTTCTTCCTTGCTCACCTCATTCCCGAAATACTCTTCCATTTTCCCGAAAGTATGAGGATCGCGGTATGCAAGCGGATTGCGCAGTATGGCGCCGTCGTCTCCTATGCACACAAAATCTACTCCCCATGTATCTATACCGATGCTCGCAACAGGAATGTTGCGCTGTGCCACAAGTTTTAGACCTTTTATTATCTCATTATAAAGCGCATATATATCCCAATAGAAATGTCCTCCCGTCTCTATCAGGTTATTGTCAAAACGAGTAAGTTCTTCAAGATTCACCTTCCCTCCGGCAAGTGTACCTACAATAGTACGTCCGCTTGTAGCCCCGAGGTCTACGGCAAAGAAACATTTATTGCTTTCCATAAGAATGTGTTTTGTATTAAATTATGATTGCAAATATACCTGTTTTTTACAACAAACAGGCATAATTATTGATAATTAAACCAAAAGTTTTGATTGTGCTTTCCCTGCTCGGGCGCTGGTATTGCCACACCTTTGTTAACAGAAAAGTCACATGGAATCATATTCTGCCTTCATTTTCCGTGTAAACTTTTTCACGACTTCGTCCAACGAGTGATCGATAAGCCTGAAAATAAGTTCGTCTTCCACGTCGGCATTGAAGTGTATCTGATTCCAATATTTCTTGTTGAAATGCCATGCAGGCTCAACTGCCGTATATTCGTCACGCAGTTCAGCGGCATAACCGGCATCGCACTTCACCACAATCATATCCGGTTTTTCGAGCATCAATACGGCAAACATCTTGCCCATAACCTTAAAGACCAGTGTATCTTCATCGAACGGAAAACTTTCCTCACAGCCTTTCTTTGAAAGACAATAATCTCTTGCAACTTCTATATTCATCGTCTGTTTTTCATATTATTTATACTAAAATGCAAATATACCAAAAAATTAATTATTCATAATCGCCTCATTAATAAATAATGTATATCTTTGCACGCGGAAAACTAATCTTAAATTAAAAACATGTCTACTTTAACTATTGCAATTATCGTCGTATTCATACTCGGCTATGCATGCATAGCCCTTGAAAGTGCGACAAGAGTGAACAAGGCCGCCGTGGCTTTGCTTATGTTTGTTTTTTGCTGGACTCTCTTTATGCTTGATCCGGGAAGCTATATCACAGGAAACTTTTCGCACGAGGAACTGCTCCAGCAAGTAACAGCCGTAATGGAGAAGCATTTGGGAAGCACTTCTACCACACTGTTCTTCCTGATGGGTGCAATGACTATCGTGGAACTTGTCGACCAGAACGGCGGGTTCAACTTCGTAAGAGACACGATGAAGACCAGCAGCAAGAAGACTTTGCTATGGCGCATCGCGTTCATGACATTCATTCTTTCAGCCATTCTCGACAATCTTACCACGTCAATCGTCATGATAATGATACTGCGCAAGTTGGTCAAGGATAAAAAAGACAGAATAATATATGCTTCGTTAGTGATTATCGCAGCCAACTCGGGAGGCGCATTCTCGCCAATCGGCGACGTAACAACGATCATGCTGTGGAACAAGGGGCTGATAACGGCGGCAGGTGTTATCATGGAAATATTCATACCCTCGCTGGTTTCTATGGTCATCCCTGCATATATCCTTTCACATTCCCTCAAAGGAGAGCTTGCAAACGTGGCTGAAAAGACAAACATAACCGAGGCTGAGGCACTTACGGCAAGACAGCGCAAGACGATATTCTTCCTTGGAGTGGGAGGTCTTATCTTCGTTCCTATCTTCAAGTCCATAACACATCTTCCGCCTTTCGTGGGCATACTGCTCGTGTTAGGCATACTGTGGACCGTCACGGAAGTGTTCTATTATCATCTTGAAGAGGGCAACGACAAGAACGGCATGCAGAAACGTGTCACCAAAATGCTGTCGCGCATAGACATGGGCACCATCCTTTTCTTCCTCGGCATACTCATGGCTGTGGCATGTCTTGAGACTATCGGTGTTCTCGAAGCTCTCGGCGAGGGACTGAACGTTGTGTTTGACGGAAACCATTACCTTGTTACCGGCATCATCGGAGTATTGTCGAGCATTGTTGACAACGTGCCCCTCGTAGCAGGTTGCATGGGAATGTATCCCGTTGCCGAGGCGGGCGACATGGCAGTAGACGGCATCTTCTGGCAGCTTCTTGCCTACTGTGCCGGCGTTGGCGGTTCAATGCTAATCATTGGAAGTGCCGCAGGCGTAGTGGTTATGGGACTGGAAAAAATTTCATTCGGCTGGTACATGAAGAAAATCACATGGATAGCATTTGCCGGATATCTTGCCGGTATTCTTGTATACTGGTTTGAAAAAAGTGTTATAGGTCTGTAACCCGTAAATAAAAGAATATCACGGCGGCAGGTTGGAACTGTTTTTCAGTTCTCGACCTGCCGCCGTTTCTTTATATTTTCACCTTAATCTTTTCTGAAACGGATACTGTTTTATCCGGTAATAGGTGCCTTGTTACTTCATAACGGATACTTCTTTACCTTGCAAGGAGATATTAATTATTCGATAAGAAAGTATCCGTTATGAAGTAAGTAGGTATTTGTTATTAAGCATTAAAATCTCCGTTATGCCTCATCACCGGCAATATGCTTACAAATCGTAACCACCTCTATGACCGACACATTTAACAAAGTATTCCCTACCGATATTTCAGGCCTAAAAAACGGCAGACAATGAAAGTATGGTTGCATTCCGTAGATTTAGGACATGTATTTCTTTCAATTTTTCACAACATGTTTTCACCCTCGTAATAAACATTGTTGCTACATGAACATTTACAAGTTTGAAGAGATAAATTTTTATAAGTTACTGCAAATTCGTATCTTTGTGCCGATATGGAATAAATCCATGAAACACTTAGAACAAACATTATAAAATTTATCACATGAAAAATTATCTGCTATCTATTACCATTTGTATATCAGCAACACTGTTTATTAACTCAACGATATCTGCACAGACAAAGATAAACCTTGCCGGCATTTATGAACTGAATATCAAAAAAGACGGTGGCACGCATCAGATGTATCTTGAACTTGATTTTGTCAACAATCGTCCGGACTTCACACAGACATTTACCGGCAAGACTGCTGACTTAAAACTTCTGCCGGAAGACTTCATGAATGCAAAGAAACTGAAGCAGAGATTTAAGGGAACGACTGCACCGGGATTTGGACGATACCGCGAAAAGTATCTTTTAAGCATCACGGAAGAGTTCAGAATAACCAATCCTCATATAAAAAAGGTATTGTCATCGCAGACTGGGAAAACGAAATGGGAAAGACCGGAAAGGTCATTATCATACCAAACGAAGACGGGTCTGTTATCACTTACGGTCTTACGGAACTCGACCGCTCATTGAGTCCGGACGGCATGCGGCTTGAACTTGTAAAGGACCTTACAAACTGTAACGCAGAAAAGAGACCTGCAGACTTTGCAAAGAATGGCACCGCCACAGCTGGTTTTATCGAAAATATAAGAACTTCGTGCGGTTCGGACTTTCAAGGAACGGTACAGCGTCTCATAAGTATGCCGGACGACACAGACAATGAATTGCCGAACAGGTCATCTTCCGCAAATAAACAAACGCCGCAGAAAGACGACAACGAAATAAAAATAGAACTATGGGGTGAAAATCAACCTGTAGTTTTCAAGTTTCACACCATAAACACCGGTGGCGACTACGGAAAATTTGAAACAAATGCAACTTTGGACTTCTGGCAGGAAGACAACGGTGAGATATCAATGAGGCAATTTGCTACCACCGTTTATTTCAACAGTGGCAAACTTAACGAATATGAATTTATTTATACCGGACGACGTAAAGGCAACAAAATCATCTTCACTCGCAGACAAGACTCTCTAAACGGAGGCAATTTCACCGCCCTGGAGAGTTGGATGCCCTCCGTTTTGACAATAAAAAGCCCAACAAGCGTGGTATTTGACAGATGTACCTACATACGGAAGAAATAGTCTTTTCTTGATATAACCTGTTGCGAAACATTAAATTGAAAAGTCATAACATCATTTTATAGGCATGCACCATTATTTATTCATAATAGGTGATGGTGCATGTTTGGTTATGTTTTTATGGTTAATATTCCACGTACACATTCGTATCATTCTTTATAAAGTCCTGAGCAGTTCCAATAAGCGTTCGGCATGCTTGACAGACTTTTCTTTTTGCGACTCGGCAAGTTCCGGTGATGTTCGGGCTGCATAGCTCACTCCGCCTGTATAAACATGTCCGGCATATTCAATTCCGCACAGTTTACACGTAGCCTTGAAGCATGACATAAACTCATCAGGTGTGTAGCCTATCCATCCGTCGTGCGTATACATGTCTTCCGGTGCACCGGACGTGAACGACAGGATAAGTTTCTTTCCTTTAAGTTTATCACCGTTGTCTCCATGTGAAAAGCCGAAAAGGAAAGTCGCTTCCATCCAACGTTCAAGAAGCGAAGGCGCACTGTACCAGAATATCGGGAACTGCAGTACTATGATGTCTGCACTGATGAGCCTTCGTTGTTCTGCCTTCACGTCTATATTGAAGTCAGGATACAAAGAGTCTAATTCTGCTATTTCCGCATCCGGAAGCTTATTGGCAAGTACTTCAAGTATTGCCTTGTTTGCCACGGAGGTTCTGAGGTCTGTATGCCCGCTGATAATTAAAACCTTCTTCATAATTACAATATTTTTAATTTGTTGTCGTACAATTGTTTTCCGATACGTATCTGAAATACAAAGATACAGTTTATGCTATTGTCGTTGCCATAAAAAAAAGATAAAAGATGCACTTATGGATACGAGAATTTGTTATATAAAGTCAACCTGTGCATACTAAAGTAAAGCCCATACCTATTTAACGCTTTCTATGTTTAACTCCAAATATTGGTCTAAATATTTGGAGTTAAACATAGAAAGCGTTATAATAATGTATTCCTTACCGATATTTCAGGCATAAAAATGCGGCGGGCAATGACGGCATGATTACATTCGGAAGATTTAAGGTGCGGGATTCTTTCAATTCGTAACACCATGTTTTCGCACTTACAACAAACATAGTTGCAACATGATTATTATAATAAATATTTTATCCGTCTTACATTTTTTCGCACGAATACATAAAAAGCACGCGTATTCTACGAATTATACAAATCACCTCTGCCCAGCCTTTGAAAAAGAAAAAAGCACTGTTTTGGCATATTCTACACTGTAATCCGTGACACTTGTGACGCTTATGACACTTTTCTATATAAAGAGCTGTGGAATAAATAATATATGTCCTTTAAAGGAAAGGTATTTTTAATATATAGGAATGTTATAAGAAATGGCGTCATTTGTGTCACAAGTGTCACAAATGCTATTTCATGTTTATAATATCCATTCTCCCACTATCTCAAAAATGCGCCACTTAAGGCTGCAAAGTGCGCCACTTAACATTGTAAACATACGCACTTTGCAACCTTAAGTCACGCACTTTGCAAGCCAAAGTGGCAATGATATGGACCATAATACACGAGCAACATATCAGTATACAAGAAATTGTTCTATTAATTACATTAAACATATTCTATATTAATACGACTTATTAAGCATAAATTAAGATCCTCAAATACAAATCATCTTATATAATTTCTTCGTTTTAATACAAATTCTGTATTTTTGCAATTGGATTGACAGAATATCCGTTTCGAACTAAATTCGTTACAGATAATTCAAATTAATTATAATAGCAACATTTAAATATTTTAGAAGAAACAGATAAAAAAGGATGAAACAAAAAAGGGATAGCGATAATTCGTAATGTATCGTATTCCATTCGAGATTATTAAAATAACCAATAACCTAAAAAAGAACGTTTCCATTCATTATAAACTAAGAATAAACACATATAATATGAGCTTTTAGCTCTTGTTCTCTAATCTAGAATACCGCCAATATTCACTACGTAAGAACAAGCAATCTGAAAGTTCACGCTGATAAGGCGTGAATCATTCGGTGCTTGTTACGTAGCAGGTCACTTGGCGGTAACCTCAGATTAGGCAAGCATAAGAATGGTTGGCGCCTTTTTATATAAAAAAAATAAAATACGATGAAAAGAAATATCATTCTCACTTTATTTATAAGCCTTGTTAGTTTATGTGCCACTGCACAGGAACACATCAAATTCATGGGTATCCCTATGGGAGGAACAATAACAGCATTCCAAAACAAGCTACAGGCAAAAGGGTTAAAGGTATCTGTAGAAAGTGCAAGAATGCCAGCAGGACAAAGGGGATATAAAGGAACTTTTTCCGGAGAACAAGCCGAAATACTGATATGGTTCAACCCACGTACAAAAATTGTATATAGAGGAAAGGCTATGATAAACAGATATGGAAAAGAATTTATTCTTGGAGTATTATCCGAGATGGAATCAAAATTGGACTTAAAGTATCCTGATGCAGAAAAATATACAGATACATTCAAAGATGATTACTCACATGAACTGAGATCTGTTGCATATAAACTTCCTACCGGAAGAATTGACTTGTTTATAACAGGAGAAAGCTATATTGATTCCGGCAAGTTCTATCTGCATATAGATTATCATGATGCAATAAATGATTTCAAGAATACATTAGACGAAATGGAAGATCTTTAAATCATCAAATAAAAGAACAACTTATAAAAAGCATATAAAAATGAATACAATTCCAACATTAAATTTCCAAGAAGCCATAACACAAGCTGCTAATAACATTCTAAAATTTAAAGGACGTTCACGCCGCTCGGAATATTGGTGGACTATGGGATTAGTTATTTTAATAAATATTTTTCTTACACCTTACCTTGGTTTTCTTCTTTTTTTTAGCGACAATACCACTAACAATCCGACGATTACACGATACAGGAAGAAGTGCTTGGTGGGTAGGAATTGGTATAATTCTAAAAGTATCATTTGTTATTTCGCTTATCTTTGATATCATTACCACCGGAATTAATTTTCCCGGTTTCATCGGAAATATATTCGAAACAACTACTATTTTCTTTGCAAAATACACAGTATGGTCACTTATAATTTTCATATACCAGATTGTCTTATTAGTTTTGGTAGTTTCAACTGGCAAGTGCAAAATTAATGATTTGTTTGAAGAATTCTTCTTTCGGGGTTGAGAAATTTAGTTTCTTTCTCGGTCTGAGGTTCAATTTCTTTCCCACTTTCTTGATATAGTTGTC
>Ga0209694_1001285_pt1 | contig 28894 bp, 36 predicted proteins | sample GluameincwithD2O_FD_187499 | JGI IMG/M metagenome (GOLD analysis project Ga0209694, IMG submission 187499) | Mouse cecum microbial communities from Vienna, Austria - Glucosamine amended microcosms incubated with D2O (SPAdes) (version 2) | ecosystem: Host-associated > Mammals > Digestive system >... | reverse complement strand
GTATTACTATATCTTGTGTCTGGGGTGGCTCTCAAGGAAGAAATTTCCTGGTGGCTCTGAAGCGGGAAACTGGTGGCTCCCAAGGGGGATAATATTCAGTTTGCTGCATTCGTTTCAATCCTCATCCTTTTTTCCTCCGTTTTTAAGCCCTCCGGCTTTGTTTTCCCTTTCGGTACTACATTAATCACTCTGAACGGGGATAAAAGCAACTGAAATGTCGGAATAAATGTCACAATAAAAATTCCGGGAACTGTGCATAGTACACAATGCCGCAAAGCACGAAATACACGTTCGGTAAGGCGCAGCCATTCCCCCACATACGGTACTCCGCCGAATCGGAATGGGGGTCTTCCAGCCATTTCCTTATCTGGCTGTCAGATTTTGCTTTACTGGATGTTCCCATTATCTTACGGTGGGTCTCGAACACCTCCCGCCAGAATATCATTTCCTCCTCCGTAGGGTTTTCCGTGCCGAGGCCGTCACACCACCAGTCCGGGAAGCCCTGCAGCCTCGCGCATTCCGTGGGTGTGAGCCTGCGGACGATATAGTCCGGCTCTACGATATGGTAGTCGCCGCTGAACGCCTCCTGGTTCCCAAGCCACTGCTTGGAGCCCATGCTCGCGGAGATCGTGCCGAATATATCCTTGCCCGATGCCGTCCGCACGTCATTGATGACGGGCGGGTCCTTGTAATCCGTAGCCACCAGCGTGTTCGCCAGCTCCTTTTCCGCCCGCATGAAATAGGAATTCTTGCTCGTGCAGTAGGTTGGGTATGCCACCACGGCAATCCCTCCCTGATTCGAGGACGGATTATTACAGTTACAGTCAAGTGTCCGTGCGGTCTGCGCCTCATAGAATCCGCTGTGCGGGTTATCGGATTTCATGGCGTTGCTCTCTTTGGAGCAGATGCCGAATGCCTGCACCACAAGCTCATTGCAGCGGTTTTCCCCGGTATCAAACGCGGAAGGAACGAAAACAGTCTGGTCATTATTGCAGGAAAGGGTGGCCGATTTGTCATCCTGCAGGAGAATCCCCTTCCCACCCCCGGATTTACCAGCCCTTATCTTCAGCGTCTTTGGCGTTTCCACCACGGACGGCTGGCGGTTCCCGGACACTGCCTGCTCCAGCACACACGGGGGATGGTGCGCCTCCGCCCTTAAGGTACACGTCACGTCATCGGTCACGTCCATGCGGCTTCCGCCCTGATCGTTTAAACAGATGCCGCCTGCCGCTCCAATGCCTTCCGCAGCACCTCCGGCAGCTCCTTGCCACGCACGGAAGCCCTGCGGAGTATACCCTGACACGCCCTCGGACTCAAATAATATCTTTCCGGCACACCCGCCTGCAAGATCGCTGACAAGGTAGATGCGTTTTCTACGTTGGGGGACGCCCCACAGGCAGGCATCGACCACCCGCCATGCGAGGGAAAACCCGTCTGCCATGACGCATCCGGCATTCGCCCATTTTCCCTTTGGAGGTCCAGGTACAAAAATGTCCCCGTCTTTAACGGAGCAGACCGCGTTAAGGACTGCCCTGAAATCCTCGCCATTGTTTGAGGAGAATGCCCCCGGCACGTTCTCCCACACGATAAATCTTGGGTATCTCCCATCTGTCGCACACCTCATTTCCTTTATGATCCGTATTGCCTGATAAAAAAGGCCGGATTGTCTGCCGTCAAGTCCTGCACGTTTTCCCGCTATTGAGAGGTCCGTGCAAGGCGAGCCGGATGTTATGATGTCCACGGGCTCTATTTCATCCCCGCGGATGCTGTTCACGTCACCGTAATGTTTCACAAAAGGCAGCCGCTTTGTGGTCACCCGGATAGGGAACGGTTCAATTTCCGAAGCCCACACCGGGCGGATTCCGGCAAGCAGCCCGCCAAGCTCAAACGCGCCGGAGCCGGAAAACAGGCTGCCCAGCGTCAGTTTCCCATTCTCATCCATCCACAGCCGCCTCCTTTTCCAGTTCCGAATATGGGATTTTCACCCCGTCCCTCTCCACGGACACATTCTCCGCAGAGCCGGCCTGTTCGATATAGCGGTTCACGATCACATCCGCAAACTTCTCATCCAGCTCTATGGTGTAGCAGATGCGGTTCGTCTGCTCACAGGCGATCAGCGTGGAGCCGGAACCGCCGAAGGGGTCAAGCACGATGCAGTTGCTCATGCTCGAATTCTTGATGGGATATGCAATTAATCCCACTGGCTTTTGGGTCGGATGACTGTCACTTTTCTTCGGGCGGTCAAACTCCCATATGGTGGTCTGCTTCCTGTCGGAATACCAGTTGTGCTTCCCGCCCTTCTTCCATCCGAACAGGCACGGCTCATGCTGCCACTGGTAGGGGCTCCGCCCAAGCACAAGGCTCTGCTTCTTCCAGATGCAGCACCCGGAAAGGTAGAAGCCCGCCGCCTGAAACGCTTTCCTGAAATTCAGCCCTTCCGTGTCGGCGTGGAACACATAAATGGAGGCATCGCCCTCCATGTGCTGCTCCATATTTACGAAAGCGGCAAAAAGGAAGTTATAGAACTGCTCATTTTCCATGTGGTCATTCCTGATCTTCCCGGCGCTCCCTTCATAATCAACGTTGTACGGAGGGTCCGTCACCACAAGGTTTGCTTTCGCCCCTGCCATCAGCACATCGTATGTCTCCGGCAGGGTGGAATCACCAACCACCAGCCTGTGCCGCCCAAGCGTCCACACGTCGCCCATCTTTGCCACGGCGGGCTTTTCCAGCTCCGCATCAATGTCAAAGTCATCCTCCGTGATTTTCTTATCGTGGACGGAATTGAATAGCTGCTCGATTTCCGGCGGCTCGAAGCCCGTGAAGGACACATCAAAATCCGAATCCTGCAGGTCAGCAATAAGGTCAGCCAGCAGCTCCTTGTTCCATTCGCCCGTGATCTTATTGAGGGCGATGTTCAGCGCCTTCTCTTTCTGCTTGTCAATGTCAATGACGATGCAGTCGATTTCCTCATAGCCCAAATCCGTGAGGACTGTGGCGCGTTGGTGTCCCGCCACGATGGTCATGTCTGAGTTGACGATCACCGGCTCCACATAGCCGAATTCCGTAATGGAGTTTTTTATCTTCTGGTATTCCCTGTCGCCCGGTTTCAGCTTCTTCCTCGGATTGTAGGATGCCGGAATTAAATCCGCTATTTTGATTTTCCGAAACTCCATACTCTCAATCCCTCCCAAACCTTGCCCTGATGTAGCAGTCATGGCTGCAATACTTCGGATGCCTGCTCCGGCAGAAAGAAAACTCCCTGCCGCAGCATTCACATTTCTTTGTGCAGGGGGCTTTCCTGTTCCCCTCCTGCGGGTGCGCCTTCCACCACTGTCTCCGGCATTTCTCGGAGCAGAACTTCCTCGGCCTACCGGTCCCTGCCTGCTGCATTTCCTTCCCGCAGCAGAGACAGATGCCGCTACATTCTGCCCGCTCCTGCAGGTTTTTGACGGTGGCTTCCACATAGCCGCCCATCCCTTTTGCCTTGCAGTGGTTGCGGACGATGTCGCGGGAAAGCCCCAGCGCCTCCGCAATGGCACGGTAGCCCATGCCGTTTAAGCGCATTTCCTTCACCTGCGCCGCCTGTAAATCGGTCATTTTCCCTCCACCTCCATCAAAAAAGGCCCAAAAACCAGCGTTTTTTGATGGTTTTTAAGCCCAAAAACATGGGTTTTTCGGTACTTTCACGCAAAACTAAAGTGCCTGAAAGCCTTGAAAAATCAATGTTTATGTAAGATTTTGGGGCGGTTTCCTATCCCCCCTATGCGAATTTGCGAAAACGCGCGTTTGAGGGGGCGGCGGTCGCTATTTTTCGACAGTTGTGGAGATAACTCGACCCCCTTCCCCATGCAGATTTCCACGGGAAATGTTGTGCCTTGTCGGAATATGGAAGAAAAAGAACCATCACGGAAACCGTCAGTAATGGAACTCCTGATAGCGGTCCTCCGTCATGGTTTTATGGTCGTGGCAGTTCTTACAAAGCGCCTGCCAGTTGCCCTCATCCCAGAACAGTTTCGCATCCCCTCTGTGGGGGATGATGTGGTCAACAACTGTCGCCCGTGTCAGCCTCCCCTGCTCCATGCACCTGACGCAGAGGGGCTGTGCCTTTAAGAATCGTGTCCGTGCTTTCTCCCACCTGCTGTCATACCCACGGGCGGATGCGCTGGCACGGTCAGAGGCGTGCAGCCGTAAATGTTCTTCACAGTACATCCCGTCCGTCAGCTTCGGGCATCCCGGATGCCTGCATGGTTTCATCGGTTTCCTCGGCATGGCTGTACGCCTCCTTCCTGTTTACTCCTGCGGCAGCCTGCCGCACAGCGCCCTGTAGGTCTGCGCCATCATCCTGCCCCACTTCTCCTGCTCACCGGCCACAGCCTTTAGCTGCTCCGCCAGTGTGTGCATATGGAACCGCGGCGCGTAATTGTCCAGTGTCTCGTTGATGTCCGTCAGATCGAACCGCTCATGCAGGTTCTCCGCCATCACCGCATTCATGCATTCCAGATCCTCCGCCAGCGTCCCTAAGATCAGTTCCTCCAGCTCCGCCGCCGTGCGGAATGTATGGAACACTTCAAAGTGCCCGTGTTCCTTATCGTACACATAAAAGAAATGTGTGCCGTTCCTGCCAAGCGCGATGTCTGCATCCCTCTCCGAAAAATAATCCCGGTATCTTTCCGCCATTTCCAGCGCTTCCTCCCAGCCTTCCGGCATCATGCTAAAACCTCCCTTCCTTTCTTGGTGTGGGCATTTTAACTCTGAATCCCGTTTATGGCAAGGTGGTTTCCCGCTTATCTTCCAAAGTGGCAGTATGCTTAAAATACCGCCGCTTTCTTTGTCACTATCTGGTATTGGCTGCTGCGCCGCTCCTGTTTTAAACTGTCTCCCGAAAGGAGGTGGCGCGCCATGACGGACGGGGAATTCCTCACCCAGACCATCATAGAACGGATGGACCTTATCTTCCGGCGGAATAACAAAGAGCCGACAGGGGAAGAAACGGCAGAGCGGCAGGAGCGGGACGCACAGTTCCGGCGCATCCTTGACAGCCTCCCGGAAGATGACCGGGAACTGTTAAAGGGGATGCAGACGGAGGCATTCCGCAGGGCTGCCCGCGAAAACGAGTTTTATTACCGCGAGGGCCTTAAGGACGGCTTTTCCCTCTACCGCTTTGTGAACAGCGGGTAAAGCAGACGGGCGGCAGTGAAGGAAAGCATCACCACTTCTTCACGCCGCCGTAATACTTGTCAGCGATGGCCTCCTGCTGGTACTCCGGCAGGCTCCGTAATCTCTCGCTCACTTTCTCCAATGACTGCGCCTGTTCTTCCCTCGTCTTATGGAAGTGGCAGGTCTCGCCCTGGCATTTGCCACAGCGCAGAATGTTGCAGTTCCCATTTTCATTTTTCGCAAAACAATCCATCAGCATCTCCTTTCCACCCTTTCCGCAAAAGAAAAGGACAGCGGTGAAAGGATAAAGCCCGCTGCCCTGTGCGGAGGCGTGAAAAAAGCCCCGTGGCTTCTCCATCAGGGCTCCCTACACTTCTTCGCAGTTTGATACTACCATAAAAATTTTGAAAAAACAATTCCGATATAGTCTACACTTAGTCTCACGTTAGTATCACCTAACTTAAAATATATTTCATTTCCACATCATCCCTGAATTCATACATCTGGTCCATCTCCCTTGCCGCCTTTTTCCGGTACCGCCCCACGGTACTGTAGCTGATGCTGTATTTCTCCATAAGGCCGTTCCAGTCCATCTGCTCCATGACCATGTCCCTTACGAATTCCGGCAGCCTGCCGCTCAACTGTGTCATCAGGAACCCAAAGAAATCTATTTCTTCTTTCAGGTAGAGGTACCGCCGGAAAAGTTCATCAAAATACTCATCGTCCAGCCTGTCCGCCACCCTCCTGTAATATGCCGCCGCTTTCCCGGTCTTATCGGAAACCATGCCCTCCTGCACCCGTTCCCCCTGCGGCTTGGAGAAATTCATGCTTTCAATGACATCTTCTTTCCTGATTCCCTCAAAATCCCGTATCTTAAATTCCAGCACCGTCATTTCCTGCTTCATCTTCGTATAATTTTTAAACATTTCTTCTGCCCTCATTTCCCACCGCCTCCAATCCTCGCTTTTACCGCATCCACAAGTGCCGACTGCCCGCAGTCCTTTTTCTCCAGTGCAGCCATCACCCTCTCATCCAGTGTGCCTTTGGCGATTAAATGATGGATCACCACCGTCTCCTCCTGCCCCTGCCGCCACAGCCTTGCGTTCATCTGCTGGTACAGTTCCAGCGACCATGTCAGCCCGAACCACACCAGCGTGGAACCGCCCGCCTGCAGGTTCAGCCCATGCCCCGCCGATGCCGGGTGGATCGCCGCCACCGGGATTTCCCCGGCATTCCATTTCCGCATATCCTCCGCCGTGTCCAGTTCCACAGCCCCGGTGTGCTTTTTCAGCCTGTCAAGGTCATGCTTATACCAGTAGGCAATTAACACAGGCTTTCCGTTCGCCGCCTCAACCAAATCCTCCAAGGCTTCCAGCTTGCGGTCATGGATGTGTTTCACATTCCCGTTCTCATCATAGACCGCGCCGTCCGCCATCTGTAAAAGTTTATTGGAAAGTGCCGCCGCGTTCACCGCATCAATGTCACCGTCTGAAAAGGGAAGGAGCATATCCCGCTCCAACTGTTCATACAGAGCCATCTCCTTTTCACTCATAATGACCTCCACACGGTTGTAGACGCATTCCGGCATATCCAAGTAGTCCACAGCCTTCATGCTGATGCAGATGTCGGAGATTAAATTATAAATCATATCCTCTGCACCCTCCCTGGGCTTATAGGAAAATACCATCTCACGGCTGCGTTTGTCCGGCACGAAGAACCGTTCCCGGTAGCCGCCGATGAACCGCCCCAGCCTCTGCCCCATATCGAGGATGCCGATTTCCGCCCAAAGGTCGATCAGTCCATTGGGTGCAGGCGTCCCGGTAAGCCCCACGATGCGCCGCACCATCGGGCGCACCTTTTTTAATGCCTTGAACCGTTTTGCCTTATGGGACTTGAAGGACGAAAGCTCATCAATCACCACCATGTCAAAATCCCATTTATGGTTTTCCACCAGCCACTCCACGTTTTCCCTGTTGATGACATACACCTGTGCGCTCCTGTTAAGTGCGGTTATCCGCTCTTTTTCAGAGCCGAGGACTACCGACATTCCAACTCCCGATAAGTGATCCCATTTTGCCAATTCCGCAGGCCATGTATCCCTTGATACCCGGAGAGGGCCAATAATCAATATTTTGCGGATGTCAAAATAGTCAAACAATAATTCCCATATGGCGGTCAGCGTTATCACCGTTTTTCCAAGGCCGCAATCCAAAAACAATGCGCTCACCTTATGGCTCACGATAAACTCTTTTGCATACTCCTGATATTCATGTGGCACATATCTCATCCAGCACACCTCCTATCTGCTCCACGCCATCAATCACATAGACGGGGAATCCTAAACTTTTAAGCTGCCGCATCCGTTTCTCCTGCAGGGGCCTCGGCTTCTTCCCCGGAGCCTTTAATTCCACGAATGCGATTTTCCTACCCGGCAGCAATACGATTCTGTCCGGCACCCCATCCAATCCGGGTGAGGTGAACTTCACCGCCATGCCTCCCATCTTTTTTGCCTCTGCCCGCAGGCGGCTCTCAATCTCACTTTCCCTCATCCGCCACCGCCTTTTCATAATCACGCCAGCACCTCTTAAACAGGGCGATGCACTCATCGCAGGCAAACATCCCATCCAGATAGTCCAGTATCCTCTGCCTGTCCCCGTCTTTGGGGAATCCTTCTTCCTCATGCTTCATATCTCCCGCAAGGTCGCCCCTCGGTGTGTCCTTCCCGTAATATTTCCCGATCATCCAATCATAAAAATTCATTAGGCTCTGCCTCCTTTTCTGTTCCGAAGTTCCGAAAAATCCCTATTACGCGCATATGGGCGCTTTTACACGTTCTTCTTTCTTCTTTTTACCTATTCCATTTATTAGATATATTTCAGGAACATTGGAACACGCCCCTTTTTTCCAGTGTTTATCATGTGTTCCAATGTTCCATAAATCTGTTCCAGACGTTCCCGTTTTGGAACAGAATCAATCCTGTTCCGTTCCAACATCCTTTTTAATCTTTGGAACAGAACAGCTTTCACGCCTGTAAAGCCACTGCGGGCCATAAAGCGCGATGCGTTCTTTCTTGTCCTCCGGCGTCCAGCTGCCGATACGCGCCATGATGGCGGAAATCTCCCCGCTGTCCATGCGTTTCAAGTTCGCCCTCTCCTTCCCGAAGCATTCACACCATATCTCCATATTGGAAACACACATCCGGCGCACGGTGCCTTTTAAGTCCGGCTTCCCGAAATCCTCCCCATGAAGGAAATTCCTGCGCTCGAATAAATCCATGTCATCCCATTTCTCCGGCAGGAGCGTATCAAGGTACTCGCGCACCAATCCCTCACGCTCATCGCTCTCCATAGCCTCACGCTGCTCGGACTTGGCCGTGTCCTCCATCTTCCCGTCAAGGTAGAGCCGCTCGCCCGCCTTCACATACACAAGCACCTCCGCCCATATCTGCCGGATGTCATCGTTAGATAATTCCCATGAATGTTTCCGGCTCCCGCCCGGCGTCTTGACCGGCCAGAAACGGCGGTTCCCGGTGGTGTCACGAAGATACCCTTTCTCCGCATTGGTGGTGCCGAAAAAGACGCACTGGCGCAGGTGCGGCGTTGCACGTCTGCCGAAGGATGCGCGGTAGATGTCGTTCTGGCGGGAAAGGAAGGAGCGCAGCGTCTCCACCTCCGCCTTTTTCAAGCCCGCAAGCTCCCCGATCTCCATGATCCAGTACCCCTGCAGCTTCTCCGCCGCCGTCTTGTCCTTCGTGTCGCTTAAGTTCAGGCTGTCGGAGAACCAGTCCCCGGCAAGCCGGGAAATGAGCGTACTCTTGCCCACGCCCTGCGGCCCGTTTAAGACCAGCATGGTGTCGAACTTACAGCCGGGGCTTAACACCCGGCAGACCGCCCCGCACAGGGTCTTACGGGTGACGGCGCGGACGTATGGCGTGTCATCCGCGCCCAGGTAGTCGATGAGCAGCGTGTCCACCCTCGGCACCTTATCCCACTCCGGCAGGGCATCGAGGAACTCCCGCACCGGGTGGTAGGAGCGGTCATCCGCGGCCTTCGTCACGGCGATATTGTAATTACGCATGGAGAACGTGCCGTAATTCAGATCCACATAAGAGATAAGCTGTGCATCGTCCGCGTCCCGCCAGAACCGCCCCGGATGCTCCCACGGCACCGCACCCTTGATCTCCATGCCGTCACTTAACTGGTTGAACACGATTCCTTTCAGCTTCTCATCGTTGTTTAATATTAAAAGCAGATTCCGCAGGGTGTTCTTTACCACCGTGGAGCGTTTCTCATACTCTAATTCCTTCTGCCAGTCCTCATTTTCCCCGGAAAACTCCTTCTCCGCTTTCTCCATCCGCTCCCCGGCAATGGTCATCTTCACGTTCTCATCATTTACGGCAAACTCACTCATGGCGGTAAAGGAAGGGAGCTTCGATGCCTCCGTATCCTCCGCCGCCTTTTCATCCATCTCCCCGAACCTGTGTATCCGCACCATGTCAAAGGCGTTCATCAACCTGCCGCAGGCCGGGTCGGTGGCATGGTGGGAGTAAGCGAACTTCCCCTCATAAATGACCACGCCCGCCTGTGAGTCAGCCGGGATATAGTCATACCGCCCCGGCATGGCGCTTGGCTGATAAACATCCGGGAGGAAGTCTGCGATGGCATCCTCGATGGAATACGTCCGGCAGAATGCGCCGATGACACCGTCCTTTGTGAGCGGGTCCGCCTGTTTCCGCATTTCCCTCTGGACGATGCTCTGCTGTCTGCTGCTCACCGGCCACTCCGAGGAATCCCGCCAGTCCTTATACCGTGAAAGCACATCGTCCGGGTTTAACGGCTCCCCCTCAATATCCCGGAAAATGAATTCCCCGTCAGCGGAGGTGGACGGCCAGTACATGAGGCGGCTCGGCTCGTAGGTGGTATCGTCGAACATCTCAATCCCGATGTCCTCCGCCACCTTCCTTGCGATTGCCACATATTCATCCGGCGACACCGGGCGGGATAAGATGATCACAAGGCGCAGCCTCGGATTCTCCGGCGTATGCTTGTGGGTGGAATAAATGAAACAGCGGTAATTATAGAGCATCTCTATCTGCTCAATTACTCCCGGAACTGCATGGTCAATATCCAGCGTTATGATAATGCGGAACTCCACACAGTCCTTCTTCCTCCTGCCGCCTTTCAGCCTGCCTCCCACAAAGCCGCCCACGTCCTTGATGGCGTCCTGCTTTGCTTTCGTCATCTTCATATACTGCTCCACGGTCTCTGCCGTGCGGATGGTATGGGAGATGCGTTCTATGAATTCATCCAGCTCCATCTCCACGTTGTTCCACCGCTTCTCCATCCTTGAATTGCCTGTTGCTATCTGTATCCTCATTCCTTCCTGCCCTCCAATAATTTCAGATTTTTCACGCACTGGTTATAGATGATCTGTTCCTCCCTGGCTTTCCTTCTGTAGAAATGCCATTCCTCCGATTTTGCAGTAAGGAACTGTGCCTTTTCCGAAAATGCCTTAACCTTCCCGGAATGCTCCCGTGCCTTTATCCGTAAGAACTGTTTCAGTTTCTCCCTGTCATCCTCTTTCGCAAAGCGCCGGATCAGCGGGAACACCTTCCTTGCCACCGCCGCTGTGCATGGGAAGAACTCATGGATATATAGCTCCATCCTCCCGTTCTTATAAACCATCTTCACCGTTTCCTTTTCCGCTTTCTGCTCCGCCATACGCATCCCGCCGTAGGCTGTGGGGTCATGGTACCCTTCCGCATTCCTTCTCTCCATAAATTTCTCCCTCTACTGTTTTTGGTAAAATGAACAACTGTAACCATCCGCTCTCAATGGCAAGCCCTCCGCCCACTTCGGCTGTATTGCCATGATCTCACACATCTCGTCCACGGAGCCGCTGCCCTCTGGCACTTCCGCTATGATTTCATCATGGCAGTGCATGACTATTGGATAGCCTTTCTTCTCCACACGGAGCATTGCCTCCGCCAATAGGTCACGCGCCGTCCCCTGCACGATGTTCTCCACCAGCTTGGGGCCGTAGGTCTCTATCCGGCTCCATTTCTTATTTTCAGAAATGCCCTCATAGGTCAGGCTGTCCCTGCCGAATCGGTTCACAGCCATCCTCGGCTTCACATAGGACAGCCTCCGCCCGGACGGGAGCGTGATGAATAAAATCCCGCTCTTATATTCCAAAATGATCTTCCCTACCTTCGTTTTCTGCTTTTCGGTGACCGCCTTAATAGCGGCGGCATCCACATCCCACCAGAACTGCGTGATATGGGGATTCGCCTTTCTCCAAGCTGCCACGAGCGGGGGAAGTTCCTCTTCGGTCAGTCCCATATCCAGTGCGCCCATTGATATGAGCGCCCCAGCCGCCCCGCCGAATCCGAGGCCAAGCTCCGCTAATTTCCCTTTCTGTCGGAGCGGTGAGCCTTTCGTGATCTCCTCCATCGGCACATGGAACATGGAAGATGCCGATGCTTCATAAATCTTCCCGTGGGAAGTGAACACATCCAATCTCCACTGCTCCCCGGAAAGCCATGCCAGCACCCTTGCTTCAATGGCGGAAAAATCCGCCACCACAAAGCGGCACCCCGGCTTCGGAATAAAAGCGGTACGGATAAGTTCGGAGAGAACATTCGGAGTGGAATCATATAAAAGTTCGATATCTTCAAATCTGCCCTGCTTCACAAGGTCTCTTGCAAGTTCCAGATCGGGGATGTAGTTTTTTGGCAGATTTTGGATTTGCACTATTTTGCCTGACCATCTTGACGTCCGATTTGCGCCGCAGAACATCAGCATCCCGTGTACCCTGCCATCCGAACAGACAGACCGCTCCATAGCCTCATATTTCTTCACGGACGTTTTCGCCATTAACAGCCGGAGCCGCAGTAGTTCTTCCACTTCCCCGTCCGTTTCCGCTATCATATCCGCCACCGCTTTCTTGGAAAGGCTCTCTGCCTCCATCCCCTTATCCCCAAGCCAGCCTTTAAGCTGCGCCACGGAATTGGGATTTTCAAGCCCTGTCAGTTCATAGGCGCGTTTCGTCACCACTTCCTTATGCAGACGCTCACAGGCAATGGCCTGTTCCACAAGCCCCATATCCACCAGAACGCCGCGGTCATTGATGCGCTGGTCTAAGCGGTACAGTTCCATCTCGCTTTCCGGGATGGGGAAATTATGCAGTTTCCTGCGGATGGATTTCTCCACATCCACATCCCTCTTGCAGTAGGTCTTGAAAAGCTCCCACTTCTCCGGCGCATGGCAGGGGAGGTTCCTTGTCCTTCCGCCGTTTGCCTTTGTGGGCTTGCAAGGGATGCAGAAATACCGGATCAGTTCTTTCCCCTCCTTCATCTTCTGCTCATCCAGGCCAAGCACCCTGCCAACATCCTCCAGTGACCGGGGCAGGGCGAGCATGGCCGCCTGTACCGCGCTGCAATGCCAGGACTCCGGGGGAATGTATCTCCCGAAATATTTTGATAAGCAGGTGCGCTCAAAATTCGCATTGTATGCCGTCTTGGTCACTGACACATCAAAGATGGCATCCTCCACCTCTGCCGGGAGCTTCTCACCCTGCGCAAGGTCTATGATCTGTGTTTCCCCTCCGTCAAAGGACCAGGCAAACAGTAAAATCTCAAAAGCAGGGCTGTCCGCATAGGCGTATACCCCGCATTTGATCAAATCCACATCCGAAAATGACTCAATATCCATTTCTAAGATTCGCCCCATTTCATGGCTCCTTCCTGCGTATTTATTTTGGATGACGGGCGGCAGTTCCCCGCCGCCCTGATTCCCCTATCCAAGAAAATCTTCCTCGTCATCCACTTCCACCGCGTCAAAGTCATCCTCGGCGTTCGTCCTTCCTCCCAGCGACTCCCCGTCACGGAGTTTCTGGATGTTGCCAAGCCCTGCGGCGATTCCCTTATTGCCATTGGTGGAAAAGCCGTAGAAGTTCACGCTGATCCTGCCATAGCACCCGGAGTACACCTCCGACTGGTCAAGGATGGGCTGTACATTCTTGTCCACCACCTGCGGTGCCTGTTTGCTGTTGGCGTTGAAGAAATAGCTGTCCGCATACGCCTCATCCTCCGGGCGGTCAATGTCGCCGTCACGTAAGGGCAGTTTCAAATTCGCCGGGACCTTGCCGCCCCACTTGGAGACGGAATCCTTCTTCGCCTGCTCAATCGCCCTCTTGATCTTCTCGATGGTCTCCGTGTCCGACTTTGGTATGATGGCCGATACGGAATACTTGGGGTCGCCATCGCTCACTGCGTTGGGCTCCCAGCAGTGCAGATAGGAAAACCTGCACGGTACGATTACTTTTGTCAAATTTACATTTTCATTACTCATGGTATTCATTCCTCCTTAAAATCCGCCTCCGCGGTTGCTGCAACAATCTCCTGCCTCTTGTCTGATTCCGGTACTAAGGTCACTTTGCCCTGGGGCTTGTAGACCAGCTTCCCAAGTATCTCTGCAAATCTCTTCTTCCCAAGCAGCCGCTCCATCTCCGTGATGCCGATAAGCGTCTTTTTGTAGATGTCCGTGTACCCGGCTTTCTGCGCCGCCTGCGCCACTTCCTCCTCATCCGTGTATCTCCTGTTGCTCCTGCCCTCCACCAGCTTGAAGCCGTCCCATTTCTTCCCTTTCGTGACCGCCTCGTCCTGCGCGTAGGCGTAGACATCCGCAGACCATTTGGCAAGCTCGTCCGCCACTTTCAGGACTTCCGCTATTTCCTCATCGGTAAGGAGCGGCGGTGCTTTGAACTCCATCTGTGCCAGCCGCAGGTATTCCTCCGCCCTCGCCCTGCAGGTGTTCTTCGCCTTACAGAAACGGCACCAGTCGCCGGAATGGAACTCGCCCTCTCCCTTGATGGCAAGCACCGCCTTTGGCTTTAACTCCATCTCCACCCATTCCATCAGGTCCTTTACGGAAATCTCCCATGTGCTGACGGATTCCAGACGCGGCTGGTAGATGGTCATGCGGATCATTTCAATGTCATAGAGGGCATCAAATAATTCCAATGCGCCTAATCCGTATAACATCATCTGCGGGTTCCATTCCGCATCCACTGCCACGCCCTTCCCGTACTTTAGGTCGATGACGGTCAGCACCTTGTCAGCCACGATAAGCAAATCCCCGGTGCCGAAACCCTCCGGCACATAGGCGGAATAGTCCAGCCGCTGCTCGATCAAAACAATAGGGTCTTTGCATTCCTGCCTTGCAAGCTCCACCTGCTCCATCGCAAAGGCCACATACCCGTCCGTGCATTCCTCCATCTCGTCACAGTGGTAATCAGACACCGGGCGCTTGGAGCGCCTTTTTAATGCCTTTTTCAGCTTATGCTCCGCAAGGGCGTGGGCGGCGGTTCCTTCCTCGGCATAGACGCTGCCGCCCGGTTCATCCCTGAACTGCTCCTCCAATCGTGCGGAGGGCGTGCAGGACAGCCACCGCTTTGACGAAGATGCGGAAAGCAATGCGTGTTTCCCCATCACAGCACCTGCGCTTCCTGCATCAGCACCGGGTAGTCCTCCGGCTTCACCGCCGAGAGCTTCGCCGCGCCGTACTTCTGCAACAGTTCCTTAATCTCCTTTGATTTCCCTTCCTGCGTTTTCTGCGCCATCAATGCGCGGATGCCCTCCAGCGTGGCAGGGGATTCCTGCTGTACTTCTGCCACGGTTTCCGATTTTTCCACTTTCTGTGCTTTCACAGCTTTCTCCTTCGTGCCGCCCTCCGCTTTGGCAAGGCCCCGCAGACCTTCCGCCACGATGGAGAACCCTTCCGCGATCCTCATTAATTCACTTCCCATTTACATTCCCTCCGTTTCCCTGAATATGATTTCTTTTCCCTGTTCTGTGGCATAGGCGATCTCCGCCGCCATCCCTTCGGTGGCTTCCCCGAACACCCACACCTCGTCACACAGGGCGAGCAGCTCCATCCCCATAGAGATGCCGAGCCGCCTCTCTTCCTCTATCCCCTCATTCAAGAACTGTGGGAATAAAAGGTGCGGCGCGATGGGGAGATGCCCTTCCTCACACGCCATGCGGCTGTAGGCCGCCGCTTTCCTTGCGTTCCCTTCCATGTCGCCGCGGAAGGGGCTGCAGATAAAAACCTTCTTACGCATCAGCGCCTCCATCCTTTCTTCGCTTTCCTTTCCTGTGCCGCCGCTTTCGCGGCTTCATAGGCTTCCACTTCCTTCTCGATCTGCATCAGCTTGGCGGCGAGGCTTTTCGCAACAATGCTGATTGCTTGCAGGATGCCGATGAGCTCCTGTGATTTTTCCATAGGCTCCGTTCCCTCCTTTCCGGGGCAGGTAATCTTGTACCCCTTCACTGTCGTAATGACACTTTTTTGAAATGTGACGATGGAAAACGGAAAGAAATTTATAAACCGTTCGACAAACATATGGAAATATGCTGAAAAATTCCGTATGCTGTCGGAAAGTGTCATTTATGCACATCAAAACCCCTATCCTCAAAAAACAGGCGCAGCTTTTCCAGTACCCTCTGCTTCCGTGAAGATACTGTTGTCCTGCTCTCATTCTTTGATTTTGCAAACTCGCTGACCTGCATTTCCTCACCAAATACCTTCATGGCAAGCTCCCGTTCTTCCGGCAGGAGGGAATCCATAGCGTCACGCAGGACATCCAGCAGCATCCTCTTTTCCGCCAGTTCCTCCATGCTCTCCGCAAACAGCTCCGTCCGCATATCGTTCTCTTTCCATTCCTCATAGGATTCTTCCGTATAGCCGTTCAGCTCCATTGCCTCTCTGTTCCTCTGCTCCTTTTTCTTCATCTGCCACCACGGGCGGTAGTATTTCAGATACTCCTCTTCCGTTACACTCATTGTGGATTCTTCGTTTCCTGACCTGATCCTGATGATTTTTTCAGACATAAAAGCGTTCCTTTCTTTACGCCTTCGTAAAGCCAGAAACGCTGATTATTTTCGATATGAAATTACTTTGAAATGGAAAAATGGCCGGAGTAAGCTAAGGCTCATTGTCTCTAGCTTCACTCCGGCCTTTCGTGACTCGATGTCCCATGGTCCCACTCGCTCGGTAGTAAGTTCTATTTACCTGTCTCCGTGACCTGTAGTAGCCATTCCAATTTGACTATCCTCCCGCATTCTGGGCACCTCACCTTTAAGACTACGCGCCCTCCCGCGGTGGCAATAATATCGCAGATCCGTCCTTTGCAAGCGGGACATCTGACCATACACATACCGTATACCTCCACAGCCTGTTTTGGATGACAAAGCCATGTTATGCATCCTGCATAAAATGTCCCATCGGTGGAAACTTCCAAAAATTTCCATTGCCTGTTATCAGTATTGGCCGGAAAACACTGTCTTAATCACTTCTGCATAAAAAAACAGCAGAATCACCTCCGCCGTTTTTTCCTCTCATATATACCCGCTTCTATCCCGTCCGGGCCGCAGTACAGCCTCACCAGCTTTCCACAGTGCTGGCATTTGATCTCCAGGACCGTCCACTCCGTCTCTGTTCCCTCATCGTCCAAAATGCGCCGCCTGCATTTGGGGTTGGGGCATCTGATTATTTCCATCTGCCACCGCCTCCTTTACTCCACTCCGGCCAGTAACCATCCTTATTTTCCGCCTCCCCTCACTGATATGGAACAAGGGAACCTGCCTGTCCCTGCCAGTTCCCTTTTATCCTTTGTGTACTATATCCGCCTATGCCCTCGCGTCAAAACCGCCCTGCACTTCCATTCCGTTTATCTCCTGCCTTGCCGCATGGTACGCATCATAGTAGGCTGCCTTCAAAGCCCCGTGTACCTGCGTCTCCGCCTTCGACTCCTTCTCATGCCAGCCCACGCCCGCCGTGTAGGTCAGTATCTCGTCTCCATTCCCGTCATACACATGGACTCCCCCGGACTGGAACTTAGCCTCATACGGCTCCCCGAACAGGAGGCGCAGGCGTCTCTCATCCGCCTCCCGTATCGTTTTCATGTCAGCCATATCCTGATTGAGTTTCCCCATCAGCGCAGACCTGTCCGGCGCGACTTTGGCGACCTCGCTTTTCCGCAGAGCAAGAAACTTATTCCCCATATAGACGTTCTGTGCCGCATCCTGTTATCTTCTCCCGGAGGGAATCAGACAGCTTCCATTCCTTCTTGGATGATACCTTTCCCTGCCGCAGTGCTATTCGCCTGATGGCTTTTTGTTATTTCTGTAATACCCACTGCAAACTCCTTCCCTGCCGGAACGTCTGGCATCTACGAACACAATGCCGCTAAAAGTGACTTATACCTTTCCGTCTCATTTTTTATATCTTCGGCAGTGACTCCGTAATACAGATATATTTCCCTGAACAGCTTCTTCATCTCCTTCATGGTTTTCTTTTCCCCGCTGAATGAGCCTTCTATCACCTGCCAGACAGTTTCCACCCCTATCTGCATTATGCAGTTCCCAGGACACTTAATTTCATATATGTGAAAATCTAATGGTAAGATGTCGTCTGCAATTTCCGCTGCTATTTTCTCCCGCTTCTGAATCTGTTCAAAGAATGTCTTTAGAGCCTCCACATCGTCCCTTTCGGGCGGCTCCAAATCCATCAATTCACCAAGTAAATCCGGGCGGTGACGCATTACAAGGGATGCCTTTAAGCACTTTCTCTGTTCCTGATAATTAAAAGAATGCTGCGAAACCTCCTCAGCGCCGTATTCCCTTTTCATCAGTTCCACGACTTCCTCCAGCGTATGGGGATTCGCGGTTATCCGCTTTTTTACTCTGTTGCTTTTTAATTTGCGGAAATAATTTTGTATGCGTGTTGTCAGCTTCACCTTATCGCTTTTTCCGGCGATAAAAATACTTGTAGGTCCATCTGCACCACCTATAATGGATATACTGCCTTCGCCCTTTCCCATATCTACATCTCCCATTCAAAAAATAAATCCTGCTCCCGATTCCCCAATCTGCCAGAACGCCAGGGATGCCTGCCTTTGCTCTTGCCAGTCTGTGGCTTATTGGGGATATGTTGCTGACGGAAATATATTCTCCTTCAATAATCATCTAATCTGAATGCTTCTTTTGGCATATACTTTATCAAATCGTGGATTTGATACCTTTCCTTTATCTCTTCTGAAGGATTTGGGTAAAATGTCCGGGAAGCATATTTAAAAACTTCATTCCCCCACAAATTTACTGTAGACAGCAGATAACCATAATAATCTTTATCATAATGGATATGCCATGATAGTTCCTTTATCAGCCGCAGGCTCATGGCTGTTTTTACGCTGACTGCAGATCCACTTAATATGGCATCATATTCCGCGTCCAAAATCAGGCTTGCTATTTCAGGAGGTTGGCCATCAATAATCAAGCCAACCGCAATGTCCATAAAAGATTTCAAAGGTTCTTCAAAATTATTTTCTAATGGCAGTTTCTCAATACCACTATTCTGCAAGTGTAAAACCATCCTCATAAAATAACTGAATATCCTGTCTAAAACCTCGTTGCTGTATCTGCTTTTGATACTTGCTTCCATAATCCCTCCCGTTATATAGCCCCTCTCCCGTTCAGAGCCTCCCCTGCACCCTCGCAGTCCGCAGAGGCAGAGTTTTATGCGCCTCTGCGGAATAGGGCGTAAAGGTTATATCTGTATATCCAATTATACCTTTTTACTAATGCCAAACATACTATTCAGCATGGATAGCACTTTCTCCATACCGCTTTCCTTAGAGCCAGAAGTCTTGTAAGCATCCCTCCATTCCTGCGCCAGCCTTTTCATTTTCTGCCCGGTTGTTTCCGGGACGTTTTCATCCGTCCCCTGCGGCTTTTTAGAGGCATTCGTGGAAAGCCCTTTCCCTCCTTCAGTTCTGAGCCGCTTAAACTCGCCCTCAATCATTTCCTTGGCATCCGCTCTGTCCGCCATCTTCTGGAATGCCCGGTCAAGCCTGCTTAATTCTTCCTCCATTGTCATTTTGCGGAAACCCGTCTCTGAATTTTCATCCTCCACATAACGCTCCCTTGTGCCGTCCTGATAGCCCTGCACAATCTCATCATAAAGGTTCGCATAAGCCCTGACGGAATCCTCCATCTCGTCTGCAATGCCGTATGCGCTTCCTGTCCTCTGCCCTTTCAGCTTTTTCAGCTCCCCTGCCAGTTCGCCGCCATAGGCGTTTGCAGACAGTGCGTTTGTGGCCTGTTTTGCCTGCCTTATAACACTCTCCTTGTTCCCTTTTGCAACAACCCTGCCCGATATCCCTTTTTCACGGATCTGTTTCCGATAGTTCTCAATTCCCTCCTGCGAAATGGAAACCTTCACCGCATTGTCCGCCTTCGGCTGCGGTGCATCTTTTTCCTTTTCCTGTGCGCTAACCACCCTGCCATTCTGATACCAGCCGCTTGCCGCACTGGTCTGGCCCACATTTCCTTCAATATTTACTGACATACCAAATCCTCCATTTCCAAATTTACGCCCTGAAATCCACTCCGCCGAGCGTTCCGTCAAGCTGGTTTAAAATGCTCGTGTCAAAAGCGTCCCCCGGCTTCCATCCCGGATTGTTTTCCCTTACTAATTTTTCCATTCTTGTAGCATAATCCCCTGCCATTTTAATCAATGTCCATGAAGCGGATGCGCACTCTTTGGCAGAAATTGTACTCAAATACTTATTAACTACATCATGCCTTTTGCTTCCCTCTGGTATTCCTTTTCCATTGGTGCTAATGAAATCCTGCTTCACTACTTCTGCCAAATCTGCTTTTACCTGTTCCGACACAGGCACGATTTTTTTGTAATCACTACTTCTGCCAAATCTGCTTTTACCTGTTCCGACACAGGCACGATTTTTTTGTAATCACTTCTTCCTTTAAGGCATCTTTCAGCGTGTTCTTTGGAAAAGCATGGAACACCATCCTCGTTATAATGCAAATAGCTGTGCTTATACTTCACCCCTCCACTGACATTCGCACCCGCCTGATTGGAAACGCCAGATTTATTTCCATTCTTCTGCGAAAACAGTTTATTCAAAAGGGAATACTGCGAAAACCCTCTCATATTGTTACTGCTGATATTCATATCCTCGCCTCCTCTTATATCTTCAAATCCAGATTTGCACCAACCTGCGGCTGATCTTTCACTACGGTTTTGCCCGCATCCTCTTCCTGGGCGGCTTCGATAATCGTCCGGATATCTGTGTCATTCAGATAAATTGTCCCGTCTTTGGAATCATCCATTTTTTCATGTAAAAGCTGCTCTGCTTTGTTCGGAGTTACCGTTCCATCCTCTGCATTCTCCGCTTTCTTTTCTTCTAATGTTTCCTCTAATTTTACTTTCTTTTCTGCTGCCTTTTCTTTCGTTTTTTCAATAAATTTTTCAGAATTTTTCCGTCTTTCTTCCCGGAGCTTGTCGCTCATATTCAGCATAAAGTCATTTCTGACAAGGGCAATCTGGCGGTATTTTCCGTTTTCATCTATATAATCATGCTTAAATACCACATTCCATCCACTGGCATTCATTACGCTGTCCAGCATATTCACCGCCGATTCAACACCTTTAATCAATTCTTTCATTTCTTTTTCCTTCTCCGGATCATTCTGCATCTTTTCCAAAAGCTGCGGATTGATCGTCAATGTTTTACCGCTTTTAGCTGTTGAAAAAGAATTCCCAACCTTAAGTTCCACACTTGGAACAAGTTTTGCCAGTTCATTCACATAATCCGATGTGCTTCTTGACTTGCTGCTCCCTGCTGTTTCTGATGTGCTTTCAGTTTCCTTCTTTTTCGTGCTGCCTGCCGCATTGCTCTGTGCCGCATAGCTGCTGTAATTGTTTGTAATCTCCATTGCCATAATTTTTCCTCCTTGATAATAAATTTAGTTGAAATCCATTTCTTTTACACGAAATGCTTATAACATTTTAAGTAACCAAAAATACCAGTCGTCCGTGATGCTTTCATAAGGAATCCGCACTACCTCATCCTCTGAATTGTTTTCGTAAATACAACTTTGTGCTATGCCAGTTAAACCTGGCAGCTTGTAAAACCCGCCGAAAACAATCCATATTTCCCCTTCTGCATTGTTTTCTTCTAAAAAATCCTCAAAGGCTTGCCTCTTAACATAAACGTATCTGTCATCATATGAAATCATCTGGCTTAATTCTTCGGTATCGTAGGAAATAATTGGGGATTTCCCGTCATAATTTCCAACCATAATTTCTCTGCTTTCATTGCATCGTGCATAGGAATGTGTATGTACCGCCAGTAAAATGGCCGCAATCATCAGAAAAGCTACGGCTGCCATGCCCACACACATCCTTTTTTTGTATGGGCGGAAACTGGCAATTTCACCCATCCGCCTTTTCATGTCTGTAAATTCCCTTTCCCCAGCATAGGTAACGGCGGAAGGCGTATCATCTGAGCCAGAGCGCAGCAGTTTCAGGGTTTTCAGCAGTGCCAGACCATATTCGTGCGCCGTTCTCCCGCTGCTTTGTATGCACACCCTGTCGCAGACATCCTCCATATCCGCACGGAACTGTTTCTGGAAGATCGTCAGGAATGGGTTCACCCACAAAAGGCAGCGCAGGATATCCCATGCAAGACCGAACCATAAATGCCCTAACCGAATATGCGTCTGTTCATGCTGTACAACAGTCCTTAATTCATCCCTGCCGTGGCTCCCCAGCATTACTTTAGGAATGACAATCTTTGGTTTCAGCAGCCCGACCGTGAACGGCGTGACATTCATGTCTGTAACTCTGATCTGGATATTATCCAGGGAAGACTTTTCCATCCCTGCTACAGATTTCCGAAGGCGAAGCCGTTTTCCGAATATGAAGATGGCAGCTATAAAAATGCCTGCCATATAAATACGGTCAGCCCAAATCCATGACATGGTTGCTGTTGTCAGCCGCCACGTTATGTTCAACACAGCCTTATTTTCATAATACAGCTTCAGCTTTCCAAGGAACGGGATGAGCAGGAATGATGACCATAACAGTCCCCTTAAGAAAGTCCATCCTGAAAAAAACATCTTCCGAAGCAGCATCACAAGCCCGGCAAATATAAAGGAAAAAGCTACGCATCGCACAAGCTGAGTGGTGAAATACACTGTGCAAAAATCCATAAGACTGCCGATCTGTGACCAGTCAGGCATGGGATCCACCCTCGTCCGGGGACTTTGTACCACGGTCTTTGCTTTTCTCCAGAATCTCTTCCAGTTCCTTTATCTGTTCATCCGTCAGAGCGAAACTCTGCAACAATGCCGCCATCGCATTTGTCCCACTGCCGGAAAAATAGCTGTCCACAAACTTCCTGCTTTTCTCCTTCACGCATTCCTCCCTTGACCTCTGCACATAATAGTGGTAAACCCTTGAATCACGCTCATCTACCGTGTAGGCGAGGACATCCTTCTGGTTCAGGCGATTCATCAGCACCCGCACCATCCTCATCGACATATCCACATTCCCCTGCATCCTCTTGTAAACCTCAGAGGATGTCAAAGGTTCCCCGCACGTCCACAGGACTTCCATGATCTGCCATTCACTCGGTGTAATCTCTTCCTTTGCCATACCGCTTCCTTCCTTTCGTTTTATTTCGTCACTTTATATATCGGTCAATTACTGTTAATTATTAAGAGCTGTTGACGTTTTTACAAAGAAGGCGCCACCACCCGAATATGGCATATCGCCATCCGTCCGATATAGTGGCGGATGCCCCACAAGGCGTCACAAACGCAAACCGCGGTGTAAGCATATTACCTCTGACTTCCCCACTATCCAAGCAATTCCCCTTATCAGGCCGCCCGGCCGGCCAGCGGAAACGGCAGACCGCCGCATACGGAAAAAGGGCCTGTGAGCCCTTTTCCTCTTTGTCTTTCGTATGCCCTGCTATTTTTATAGATGCCGCAGGTTCTCACGGTATCTGCGCAGCTCCTTCTCATCCACGGAGCCAATGACCTCATCCAGCCACTTTATCATTTTTTTCCTGTCCTTCGGCAGGCGGCCTTCCACATTGACGCAGTTCGATGCGCCCATCGTGGCAAAATAGGTGTCAATGCTCAGTTTTTCAATCAGCATCCTCAGTTCATACAGCTTTTCTATCTCCGTTTCCTCCGTCCAGTTCCCATCCTGAATCTCTTGGTACAGCTCCGAGGATGGGTAGACCGTCAGCATGGATGAAACGATGATCTTCGGATGGAGCTGGTTGAACACCTCCGCCGTATTCCTCACCCCTTCCTCCATATGCCCGGAGCCGTATATCCCGGCAAGGTAGAAGAAGTTATAATCCATCCCAGCTTCATCCAGCCTTCTGCATTCTTCTATGATTTCCTTCGTGCCGAACCCTTTATGCATGAAGGACAGGGATTCCTCGTCACCAGCCTCCACGCCTATGGTAAGGCTGTTGTACCCCATCTCCCGGAGTTCTCTCAACTGCTCCGCGGTCTTCGGTGTGATATCTGTGATGCGGGCAAAACAGCCGATAGACTGCACTTTCGGGTAATATTTCCTTACCAGTCCTGCCAGCGTTTTCAGCTTGTCAAAACTTAAGACGAAGGGGTTTGCCCCGGTAAAGAATACCCTCTTTGCGTTCCTGTAATAACGGCTCATTTCCTTCAGGTCCGCTTCCACCTCTGATAAAGGCGACATACGGAATTTAAACGGCACGTCCTCATAAAGCGTGCAGAATTTACATTTGTGGTGTGTGCAGCCTGCCGTTACCTGAATCAGCGCGCTGCATGCCTCATAGGGCGGCCTCCATATCGTTCCTGTGTAATGCATAAGTCATTTCTCCTTCCTGTCCGTAAAATCTCTAACTGACGATACCCCTGATCTCCTGCAGATCCTTGATACCGTTTTCATCCATATACTTTTCCAGCCCCTCGATAATCTCCGGCATGGCATAAGGGTTCCTGAAATTTGCCGTCCCGACTGCCACCGCCGTAGCTCCGGCCATGATGAATTCCAGGGCATCCTCCGCCGACTGAATCCCTCCCATCCCTATAACCGGGATGCTCACTGCCCTGCAGGTCTGCCATACCATCCGCAGCGCAATCGGTTTTATTGCGGGTCCGGACAGCCCGCCCGTCTTATTCGCCACGCTGAATGCCCTTTTCTTTATGTCAATCCTCATGCCCGTGATGGTATTGATCAGCGAGAGCGCATCCGCTCCCCCTGCCTCTGCCGCTTTTGCAATCTCCGTTATGTCCGTGACATTCGGTGTCAGCTTCATGGAAACGGGCTGCGCCGCTTTCTTTTTTATCTCCTTCGTGATGTACTCTACCATGCCCGGCTCCTGCCCGAAGGCTATCCCGCCATGCTCCACGTTCGGGCAGGAAATGTTGATCTCCAGCATATCTATTTCCTGCCCGGCCAGCCGTTCCACAACTTCCAGATAATCCGCTACGGTACTGCCGCAGACATTGACAATGACTTTCGTGTCAAACTTTCTGAGGAAAGGAAGGTCCCTCTCGATAAGGACGTCAATCCCCGGATTCTGCAGCCCCACCGCATTTATCATGCCGCTGGCAGTTTCCATGATCCTTGGTGTGGAGTTCCCCTCCCACGGGACGCATGAGACGCCTTTCGTGACCACCGCGCCTAACCGGTTCAGATCCACGAACCCGCTGTATTCCTGCCCGGAGCCAAATGTCCCGGACGCAGGCATCACCGGGTTCTTCAACGTGATGCCCGCTATATCCACTGATGTGTTTATCCCGTCCGCCTCCTTTCTTGAATCACATTATAGCAACTGGCGCGGAAAAGAAAAGTACTGTCTTTTTTCGTTTATAGTGCGAAAATTGATACCAGTATCAAAAATCATAGTACCTTGAACAGACAGGACGGATATAGTATAATGCCGTTAGAAGGAGGGACACCCTATGGGCAACATGAAAGCGCCGCTGCCCCAATGCGCGGCTATGGTCAGGGTACAGAACATCTTAAGCGGGAAATGGAAGATAACGATATTATGGTACATCGCGGAATATGAAGTGCAGAGGTTCGGGGAACTGAGGCGGAGGCTTGGGGACATCACGCAGTCCACCCTTACCAAGCAGCTCCGCGAACTGGAACAGGACGGCTTTATTTCCCGCTATATCTATCAGGAAGTGCCGCCAAAGGTGGAGTATTCCCTGACTGATCTTGGAAAAAGTTTCATCCCCATATTGAAGGATATGAAAAGCTGGAGTGATACACATCTGATGTAAACTGAACCGCAAAAAGAGCCTGCGCTGCAATGCCATGCCAGCACAGGCTTTCATTCTGCCTTTAGATAATAGACAGGCGGCTTCCGGTTTAAGACCCGTTCTCATCTTCTTCTATCCAGACTATACTGTCGGTTTTGGAATCTCACCCTGCCCTGCAGATGCCAGTATTAAGTTGTAAAAAACTGTCTATACCGTTTCGTAAGAAACCAGTTCTTCCACCGGGATTCTGGTCTGTGAGTGGCGCTCCGGGTCTGCCGCTTCCTCGTCCGAATACCCGACTGCAAGGATATTGACCGGCTCCAGATTTTCAGGAAGTCCAAACTCCCTGCTGATAACATCCGGCTTGAAATAGCAAATCCACACGGAGCCGAGCCCTAATTCCGTTGCCTGCAGCATCATGTGGTCTGTCAGTATGGAGGCGTCTATATCGGCGGTCTGCTTCTTATCAAACGGGCGCACCCATGCCTTTCCGTGGTCGGCGCAGACGATGACCGCCAGCGGCGCTCCGTAAAGGTTCGCCCCTTTCCCGATCTTCGCAAGTCCCTCACTGCTCTGCACAACAATCAGCCGGACGGGCTGGAGGTTGGCCGCAGTCGGCGCAACGTGGGCGGCCTCCAGTATCTTTTTCAGCTTTTCCTCCTCCACCTTTCTGTCCTTATAGCCCCGGACGGAAGAACGCTTCTTTGCAATTTCGATAAAATCCATAGTGGCAAATCCTCTCTTTCTATTGTATACTGAACGTGTTGGTCAACCGTTGACCTAAATTTTAGCAGGATACAGAAATTCTGCAAGAATGCACTTTTTGGGTAGATACTTCCCAAAAGGGTAGCTATAAAAAGGAGAGGATACAGATAATGGAATATTCAAAAGACCAGTTTAACTGCCCGGTGGAGGCCACGCTGTTTTTGATCGGCGGGAAATACAAGCCCCTCATCCTCTGGTACCTGATAGAAAAACCGCTCCACTACATGGAGCTGCAGCGCATGATCCCGAAAGCGACACCCAAAATGCTGTCGCAGCAGTTACATGATTTGGAAGAATGCAGGATGCTACACCGGGAAGTCATCCCGGACAAGCCGCCTCGGACACTGTACTCCCTCACCCCATTTGGCAGGAGCATTATCCCGGTGCTGGATGCCATGTGCGATTGGGGCGCGGGCTTTTTGGACGGGCTGGACATCCAGCCGCCATGCTGCACAAAAAAATCAGCCGGAGAACCTTGACTGGCTTTCCTGCATCCCACTCTTTTAAACAGCGCCAACAAATATGTTATTTAGTAGCTTTCTATTGTACGGAACAGCTCAGTCATCCTATCTTTTCATGTTCATAAATGGCATCTGCCATATCAGGAAACTGAAAAAGAGACATCAACAGCCCTTTTGCAATACCCTGCAAGACAACACCTAAGCCGATGTGTTAAAACGGAAAACCGCCGCATATGGAGTGAACCATAGCGGCGGTTACTTTTACATGGTTGCTTCATTACAAGCTATCCCGTCCCGGCATTTTTACTTCACAATATACGTCACAGGCGCAGAGGTATCTATGCCTTTATACATTTCCTCAAATCCCGCATAGCGATCCAAGCCTTTCTCCACATTTGCCTCCAATGCCCGGAAGTGTTCATCACGCTCTTCTTCTGTGTTAAAGTAGATAATATTGTCTCCAGACAGGTCATCTGCCAAAGCACTGGTTTTTTCTACAGGTGCGCCATAAATATCATCTGACTGCACCGGGACAGCCGTTTTCATATCTTCTGTGTCAGCACCCGCAGTTCTTCCACCGTCCTTGAAAAAAATCCCAAAACTGTCGTCAACCTGCGGAATGGAATCCGGCTTGGTTACTATTTCTGTCCCACTGCCCTGCCCCACAGATTCGGCCTGCTGTGCATTTGCAGAAGTGGCAAACGCTGTTGCAGTTCCTACAACAATAAATCCTGCCAAAACAAGTGAAAAAACTGTAGTTTTCTTAATCTTCATAATCGCAGTTATCCTTTCTTCAATCGCATTTTTGCTAAAACTACTGCACAGAGGGGTCAACCCGCTCCGTGTCTCCTCCATACTGATCAATGCCCGTGCATAGGCCGCTTTTGTATTTTCGCCGAAAAAGCGGACAACCGCCTCATCACATGACAGTTCAATATCCCTGTTCGCAAGGATATACATAACCCATACCAGCGGGTTGAACCAATGCACGCACAGCACCACGATCAAGACCAATTTCCTGATGCTGTCAAAACGCCGGATATGCACATATTCGTGGGCCAGAACATATGCCAATGAATCTGTATTTTCCCACTTTGTAGACGTAGGCATCAAAATCACCGGGTGAAGTACGCCATATGTAAGCGGTGCAGAAAACCGGCCAGACTGCCGGATGGAAATCCTGCGCCCCTGCTGATGGACGCTTAACCAGTTTTCAGTGAAGTCATTCCCCACCGGAATGGATGTCTGGAACTCCTTCCGACATTTCCAATATGCCAGACTAAATAACACCGCACAGACCAACACGCCAGCAGCCCATACAACCGTCCATGTGGAAACCGCATTTGTGATGCTGTCCGGCATAGACGCTGCCTGCCCGGATGCCCCAATCGGCAGTACGCGAATGGCCTGTGAACCATTGCCAGGTGCATGACTACCCATCAGCGAATACACACTAAACGCAGACGGGATAGAAAAGGGAATCATCAGCCGCACAACTGATATCCACCAAAGTGCATTAAAAGCCTTTTTGGGTAACATATTGATTGCCAAAGCACGTATGACGATGACCGCTAAAATCAGTATGCCCCCGGTAAAACTCATCTGCAACAGACTCATTCACATCACCTCACTCCAGATCATTGACAATCTGTTTCAGCTTTTCAATTTGTGCGGCGCTCAACTTTTTCCTCCCCAGCAAAGCGGCAAACAGCTTATCAACGGAGCCGTCATACACTTTGTCAATCAGCTCATTTGTCTCTGCCTCCTGGACTTCCTCTTTCGGAACGAGCGCATGGCACATGAAACCGGGCTCAGAACGTTCAATCGCTCCTTTTTTAATACAACGCTTGATCAGGGTATAGGTTGTGTTTACATTCCATCCCAATTCCTCGGTAAGCAGCTTGGCGATATACTTAGCCGGAACATCGCCATCACGCCAAAGGACAGACATCACTTTCAGTTCAGAATCGAACAGCTTGACGTCCATTTAACAGCACCTCCTTTTTTAAGACTGTAGTAGTGGCCACGCATACATACTACCACAGTCTTAAACCTCCTTCAATACTACTGCGGTCTTAAAACTAAAAAATATTTCTTGAATATTTTGGAAAACGCAAAATGAAATAGATATGATTCAATAAGATATGCCTTATATTATCACGCAAAACTCCAAACTATCACGGAAACTCATATACAAACACGAAAACTCCGAGCAGTTTCCGTGTTTGTATCATATCCCCCGTTTTCCAACAGCATTTTCCGTCAAGCTAATACATCTTTCACCCAAAACCGCCAATATCCTACTCCTTTTTACCCTTCCGTTTCATACTATCACGGAAACCCCTGACTTTTGCGTGAAAGTATACTTTTG
>Ga0209694_1001273_pt1 | contig 29073 bp, 27 predicted proteins | sample GluameincwithD2O_FD_187499 | JGI IMG/M metagenome (GOLD analysis project Ga0209694, IMG submission 187499) | Mouse cecum microbial communities from Vienna, Austria - Glucosamine amended microcosms incubated with D2O (SPAdes) (version 2) | ecosystem: Host-associated > Mammals > Digestive system >... | reverse complement strand
CAACCACTACGATTATGGCACAGAACAAAAATCCCACGACTAACATGAAAGAGGCGAAGCCTGAACAGCCGCTCACGGAGGAACAGCGGCAGCGCCGCCGCAAGATGCTCGTATACCCGCTTATGGGGCTGCTTTTCATTGGCTCCATGTGGCTGATCTTCGCACCCTCCGACAAGGACAAGGCCGAAGCGCAGCAGGGCATCGGTTTCAACACCGAAATGCCCCTGCCTACCCAATCGGGCATCATCGCCGACAAGCGTACCGCCTACGAGCAGGCACGCTTGGAAGAGAAGCAGAAAGAGCGGCGGGCGCAGATGAACGACCTCGCCGCGCTCTTCTTGGACAAGGAGGCGGAGAAAGATTCGCCGACGGAGGAGTTCGACCTGCTCGGCCCTGAACCGCAGCAGCCTGCCCGCACTTACGGCGAAAGTTCCCCACGACAGCCGATCCGCTCCTCGGCTGCGGCTTACGAGGAGATCAACCGCACGTTGGGCACGTTTTACGAAACGCCGCAAGACGACCCCGAAAAGGAGGAATTGCGCGAGCGCATCGAGGAGCTGGAGGCGATGATGGCGCGGCAGGCGGAACCGTCCGGCTCGACACTCGACGACCAAGTGGCCTTGCTCGAAAAGTCCTACGAATTGGCGGCCAAATATATGCCCGCCGGACAGGGCGGCACGACGCAACAGCCGTCGGCAGCCGATACGGAGGATGATAAGAAGACGGTGCGCAACGGCAAGGCGGTGGCGCAACCCGTCGGGCAGGTGGCCGAACGCATCGTCTCCGCACTCGCGCAGCCCATGACCGACAGCGAGTTCATCACGGCGCAGACCGACGAACGGAATTTCGGATTCCAGACGGCGGTCGGAACCTCGACAGCGGTCGGACGCAACACCATTCCGGCGTGCGTACACGGCAACCAGACCGTAACCGACGGACAATCCGTCCGCTTACGCCTTACGGAGCCGATGCAGGTAGCCGGAGTGCGCATCCCCCGCAACACGGTCATCGTGGGTGCGGCGCGGGTGCAGGGCGAGCGGCTCGGCATCGACATCACCTCACTGGAGTATCGGGGGACGATCATCCCCGTCGAGCTGGCCGTTTTCGACAGCGACGGACAGGAGGGCATCTTCATCCCCAACTCGATGGAGGTAAGCGCCGCCAAAGAGGTGGCTGCCAACATGGGGTCATCGCTCGGCAGCAGCATCAACATCTCCACCGACGCGGGAGCGCAGCTCGCCTCCGACCTCGGCAAAGGGTTGATTCAGGGCACGAGCCAATATATCGCCCAAAAGATGCGCACTGTCAAAGTGCATCTGAAAGCAGGATATAGGGTCATGCTTTATCAGCCAGAAGACTAAAAAATCAGGAAACAACTATTTATTAAATCCGGACTCTTAGTCCGGCCACTAAATCCACAGTAACATGAAAAGATTATTTTTTATGTTGTGCACCATCGTTCTGGGCACAACCGTCGCCTCGGCACAACAGACCGCAGGCAACCTTTACGAGGGTCTCACGCGCAAGCTCTCGTTCGACCGCATGATTCCGCCGCATGGGTTGGAGGTTACCTACGACAAGACCGTGCACGTCATTTTTCCGGCGGCGGTGCGCTACGTCGACCTCGGCTCCCCGAACCTGATCGCGGGCAAGGCCGACGGCGCTGAAAACGTCATCCGCGTGAAAGCCGCCGTACGCGATTTCCACGCCGAGACCAATATGTCGGTCATCACCGAAGACGGCTCGTTCTACACGTTCAACGTCCGCTACGCGGCCGAGCCGCTGCTCCTGAATGTCGAAATGTGCGACTTCATCCACGACGGCGCACCTGCAAATCGCCCCAACAACGCAATGGAGGTGTACCTCACGGAGCTGGGGAGCGAATCGCCGTTGCTGGTCAAGCTCATCATGAAATCCATCTACAAAAACGACCGCCGAGAGATCAAGCATATCGGCTGCAAGCGCTTCGGCGTGCAGTACCTGCTCAAAGGTATTTACTCGCATAACGGCCTGCTCTATTTCCACGTGCAATTAAAGAACTCGTCCAACGTGCCTTTCGACGTGGATTACCTTACGTTCAAGATCGTCGACAAGAAAGTCGCCAAACGTACGGCCATTCAGGAGCAGGTCGTATGGCCGGTGCGGGCATACAATAACGTACAGGTAATCGACGGCAGACATAGCGAACACATGGTCTTCACACTCCCGAAATTCACGTTGGCCGACGACAAACACCTCGTCGTGGAACTGCATGAACAACAGGGAGGCCGTCATCAGACTTTCACTGTGGAGAATGCCGACTTGGTGCGCGCCCGTGTTATCGACGAATTAAAGGTCAAATAACATGAAGCGGGCGATATTCATTCTGCTGTTGGCTTTGTGCGTCGTATCTCGGCACGAAGCACACGCCCAGCGTGCCCTGCCGCGGATGCGCAGCATCGAGCTTCGGGGCGGCATGGTCGACGGGTTCTGCACCTCCGCAAGCACGGATGCGGGGTACTATTTCGGCGTTGCGATGAGCCGCTACGCGAAACATGCCGACAAATGGGTCTTCGGCGTCGAGTACCTGTCGCGCTATTATCCCTATAAGGCCGGACGCATTCCGACGGCGCAGTTCACGGCCGAGGGCGGCTACTACTACAAGTTCTTCGCCGATCCCTCGCACACGTTTCTCTTCTACGTCGGAGGTTCAGCCATGACGGGCTACGAAACCGTGAACTGGGGCGACAAACGGCTCTACGACGGTGCGACGATCCGCAATCGCGACCGATTTCTCTACGGCGGGGCCGTTACGCTGGAAGTGGATGCCTATCTCACGGACAGAATCATTCTCTCGCTGTCGGGACGCGAACGCTGTTTGTGGGGTACGACGACGGGGCATTTCCACACGCAGTACGGCATCGGAGTAAAGTTCATCATCGACTGACACGAACATTTTTTATCACACAGCTACGCAAGTAACACAAAACCAACTTTTTATATGAAACACTTATTTTTGGCGGCTGCGGCCGCTCTGGGACTTCTCGTCTCGTGCAACAAGGAAGAAACCGATATTTACGCGACCTCGAAAGGTGCGGTAGCCACCGTGTCGTTCACCGACGGAGAGCCTGCGACCCGCAGCGCGACGGCCGAGGCCGAGCCGTGGGAAAAGACGCTCAACACGGTTACGATGTTCGTCTTCGACCCGTCGGGCGACCTGATGGTCAAGCGTTCGTTCTCGGCAGCCGAACTCTCGGCCAAGAAGGCGACTTTCGCCCTGCCGGATGCCGTGCCGAGCAACGTGTGCGAGTTCTACGCCGTGGCGAACCTCGATGTAGCGAACGTCGGCGACAAGACGACGCTCACGGCTCTGCTGGAACGCGATGCGGTCTCGTACAACGGTACGTTCGCCGAAGTTTCGACGAAAGCCGCGCGCGACGGCGGCTTCGTCATGTCGGGCACGACCTCGAAAGCCGTCGCGGCCGCAGGCTCGACGACCGACGTGGCTATTACACTCAAGCGCACCGTGGCAAAAGTGGCCATGCAGGTCTCGCCCTCGGCGCAGTTCGGGTCGATCTATCAAGGCGCCGTAAGGGTCAACAGCATCACGCTCTCCAATGGTGCGACGCAGACACCGGTGTTCCACTCCGACTACAATCCGGGAGCCTTCAATTTCTCGGCGACGCAGGCCTCGGACGCCGCCTCGGGCAAGTACCGCAACCTCTTTTACCTGTTCGAGTGTCCCGCCCGCAACGTCGGCAACCGCGTGAAAGCCATCGTCCATGCGACCTACGATATGGACGGCGATTTCTCGACCGCAGCCGGTCAGTCCTCGATGACCTACGAGGTGGAACTCGACGGTGCTTCGGGCGGTGAAATCCGCCGCAACAGTTGCTACCGCGTGGATATTACGATCAACGGGCTGTCGGGCCACGACGCCTCGCTGACCATCACGCCTGCCGAGTGGGAATTGCCCGTAACGCAGACCGTGGAGCTGGGAGCATAAACCGCAAGTCGAACCCGTTTCCGCTCCGGCTTCGCGTCGGTGCGGAAACTTTTAACCGAATCAATCATGAAGAAAATAGTATTGTTTATCATACCGCTGCTCGCGATGATGAGCAGTTGTATCAAAGACGAAATGGAGGAGTGCCCGTCCTGCAAGGATAAAGTGCGCTTCTCGCTGCAAGTACGCGAGGAGGGTGTGCAGTACGTTACCCGTGCGACGGACGAACGAACCGTACGCGACGTCAATCTCTTCCTCTACGACCCGCGCGGCATGTTGCCCGACCGCCATTTCTACGTCGAGAGCGGCACGGTGGAGTGCTCCGTGCTGCCCGGCAGCTACGAAACCTATGCCGTGGCGAACGTCCATCGGGATATGGGTACGATGACCCGAGAACAGCTTTTCGCCGTACAACTTCCCTCGCTAACGAAATATGTTATGCTTCCGATGTCAGGATATACGACGCTCTCGGTCGAAGACCGAATGCCTGCACCCGTCATTACCGTGCGACGTATCGTTGCCAAGATAGTCTGTAACATATCCATAGACCCGGCTGTCGTCTATGCCCTGAAATTGCAGTCCGTGCAAATCATGAATGCCGCCGCCACGACGATGCTGTTCGAGGAGAAGCAGATCGCCAAGAATTTCATCACAATGAACTCAGCGGCAATCGCATCGTCGGAATTACGCTCAGCGACACGAATGTTTTATCTGCTGGAAAATTGTCAGGGCGACGTGCCGTCCATCACGACCCAGCAGCAGAAGTGCGCCGCGAACGCTCCGCGAGGTGCGACTTTCGTGCGCATCAAAGCACAACAAGAGGGCTTGCAACTGACATACGACGTCTATCTGGGCGAGAACAATACCTCGAACTTCGATGTGCGGCGCAACTCGGTACAGACCCTCAACATCATCATCAAAGGCAAAAACGAAGTCGACACACGGGTGCATTCGTTCGGTGCGGAGATCTCGGACGAGCTTCCCGATCCGGCTTTCAATACGACATTGAACGAGTATTGCTGGTACAAAAGCGGCATGAATAATCTGACCATCAAAGTTGACAAGCCCAACATTACGGGCGAATTGACGGGAGACATACTCTTCATGCAGGGACAGCAATATGCTTTCCATATCAATGAAAAAACACTCATCCCCGGACTATCGCTTCGGCTGGCCGATCCCTCCGGCAACTACGTTTTCAACGTATGTTACGACCCGCGCGTGTTTACGTCCGCCAACAATCGGCTGATCTACGACGTGTCGCTCTCCAACGGGAACGGCTACTCTTACACGAAACGGTTTACGCATGATTTTTACAATCATCTGACGGTTTACACCTATTGGAACGGCCGAGAACACCAAGGCGGCTATCTTGACGATATTTCGGCTGTGCGCACTATTTCACATTCCAATGCAAGTGTTTCTTATGTCCGTATGCTCGCCCTCGACGACGGGCCGCAGATGCGCGCGGTACCCGACGACGGCTTCGCATTCAAAGGCTGGTATGCCGACAAAGAGCTGACGCAAAAGGTATCGGATGCAAATCCGTATCGGCATCCGATGAACTTTCGGGTAGACACCCTCTATGCGAAATTCCAATCGGAGCGAGTGTACATTTACACGCGGATCAAAGAAGTGTCGTTCACCTGTTCGAGCGGATACCAGATAGACGAGGCCAAGCAGGCATTCATCGTCCTGCCGGGCAGTCGGTGCACCATATCCGGCAAAGACGGGCGACTCGTTTCGGTATGGTGGGACAAGCCGGAAACGTCCATGATTCGCCGTATCGTATCGACCGACAATCCGTACAGCTTTATTGCAGCAGCCAACCTGACCCTTATCCCGGGCTACGATGCCATCTCGAAAGAAGAACTGACGAACAACCGGACTACAACCTCCACCGATTAAACCCTGCGAAGATGAAAAAGTTATTTATCCTGCTGCTGTGCGCCTTTGCGGCGCACACGGCATCGGCCCAATATACCGCCGTGCGCGTCAATGCGCTGGGCTGGGCGACGGGAACGCTCAATGCGGGCGTCGATGTCGCCGTGGCGCAGAAGTGGTCGGTAGATGTTTCGGGCTACTGGAATCCTATTTCTACGGAGAGCCTGCGGGCCAACATCCTCGCTGCGACGGTCGGCGTGCGCCGCTGGCGCTTCGAGCCGCACGTAGGGCTGTTCTGGGGGCTGCACTCGACCCTCGCCAAGTACAAGGTCGGCAACCGCCGTACTCGCTACAACGGCTGGACGACGGGCATAGGCTCCTCGGTTGGCTACTCGTGGATGCTGGCCAAGCGATGGAACCTGACCCTCGAAGGCGGCGTAGGCATCTACTACATGGACGACCTGCGCTGGCATCCTGACCCGTCGCCGCTCGAAGCGATCCGCTACGAACATTGCCGCCGCATAGTCCTCGCGCCCTCGAAAATCGAGGTGGCATTTTCCTACCTGTTCTGAACATCAACTATAACAACACAATGACGATGAAACGAAAAATCAAATACAGCCTGCTGGCATTGGCCGTCGCGGCGTGGTGCATGGGGTGCACCAAGCTGCACGAAGAGATCGAAGAGCGGTATATTGAACAATATCCTCAATACGACATCGACCTACCAGCACCGGCGGAGTGGGATTCGATTCCGCAACCCGACATCCCGATAGGCAAATGATGTGAAACCCGTAAAGAGAAAACGACATGAAGAAGATGAAAGGATTTCTGATGCTCGCACTCACGGCGGTCGGTACGCTGCTGACCGCCTGCGACGATGAACTGGACGTGAAACAGGCGTATGCGTTCCGATTGGAGACGATGCCCGTGCAGACGCGCATCGTGCGCGGAGAAACGGCCGAAATACGCTGCACGCTCGTCCGTGAAGGCAAATACGACGGAGCGCGGTACACAATTCGCTATTTCCAACCCGACGGCAAAGGCGAACTCCGTATGGACGACGGCACGCTGTTTCTCCCCGACGACCGCTATCCCCTCACGAGGGAGGTGTTTAGGCTTTACTACACCTCCGCGTCATCGGATCAACAGACCGTCGACATCTATGTCGAAGATAACTTCGGACAGTGCAAACAACTATCGTTCAGGTTCAACAACGAGAAAAAAGACTAATATATAGGCATTAAAAGAAACCACTCCGATATTGAAACACATAATAACTTTTGTCGTAATTTAACTATATTTGCAGTTGAAAAAGCATTATAACATGCGACAGATATTTGCTAAAATATGGAAAGATCCTGTTGGAAGTAAAGTTATAGCAGCAGGAATAGGATACGTTTTATCGAATATATATACATTTTTACAGAGTAAATACCAAGGAGTGGATTTTAAGGAAGTAATACAGGCACAGGCTCTCTATTTTAATCTTTCGGATTGGTGGTATTATATTCTCTTATCCAGTGGTTTTATTATTGTTTCAATAAGTGGAATTTGGTTGCTAAAGAAAATAATTGTCCGATGTGTAAACAAGAAAAAAAAGTTTAGTGTACCACCAACATCAACTGAGGATATTTTACCAATTGCTCCGGCTCATTCTTCTGTATTATTTGCAGAAAGAATTGCCGGAGCATTTCCTGGTCAAAGGGGTATTAAGTGGTATAATTCTAAAGTAGCTGTCAAACGACTTGATAAATTCTTCCAAAAGCAATTCACGTTTTCAGAAGGATCATTACAATATATATCAGATCCATTTTGGTGGTTTAGAGGGCATCAAGGGGAACCTATTCGAACATTCAAAGTATTGAGTAAAAATAAGATTTTATTAAATAATGATGAATTGAAAATAAAACGAATTGCGGTTAATTCAGATAATGCAAGATATTATAACGAATTTATTTATATTGAGGCCGAAGCCGAGGAGCCGTCTGGCGCAACGGAAATAAATTGGCAACAAGTTAAAAAGCAAATAGAATTTTTCGGATTTGCGCATGAATCTTATGGAATAAGTGATGGTACAATTATTACGGCAGAAGAATATGACGATGGCGCACATATTGATAAAAAAGGACGTGTTATTCCAAATAATAATGCAGAAATAAGATGCAGATATTTATCCCCATACAATCTGATTATTTGCGCAAAACAATCTGCATATAATGATTGTAACAGTCATCAGTTTGAAATAGAAACTCCAGAAATGTTTAATAAATTACTGTCAAAGAAAATGTCTCCACAAAGTTTTTTTGACTATTTACAAACATATCCTAAGCCTTCATGGTAATCTCCATGAAAAATATTGACGGATCAGTACCGCGAAGATGACTATCAATGTATCGTAATTGGCTGCTATCGTTTTCATAATTTCAACTCGTTAATGATTAGAATCTCGTGTAAAGTCCCGTTGCGGAGGTGAATATCTCCTCCAACATATCTCAATAGACACCCTCGTAAACCGTAATGTCTTTCGTCTTGACCTCGAAATGCTTGCAGACCGTCATACGGTAAAACCGCTTCCGATAGATGTCCGTCTCCTTGTTGAGCGTTATAGCCAGACGGTTGGCGGAGGTCTTGTTGCGGGAGAGGTTCATGCGAACCCCGTCCCCAAAGTCAATGAAATCGCGGCTTCCCATCAAGGCGACGAACCGCCTGCCGCCGATCTGCTGTAATATCATTGTCGCTAACCTCCTTATTCGTTTTACGTCGCCACCACTCGTCCCGCTTGCGGCGGCACTCCTTCAAAGTCGGAGCGACACACGAGAATAGTTCGCCATCTGTGTGGCGGTAGTCGTATTGGCAAAACCGCTTCCCTGTTCTGCGGGCGAAAGCGGGGATAAAATACTCGTGTCGCTCCTCTCCCGTCGGGCATACCGACACGCCGTTTACAGTCATCTTCGTTGTTTCCATTGTTATCATTGTTTAGGGGTTAAAATTCTGCTTTCAATAGTCTGTTTCTGAACTGCTGCGTCGGGTCGCTGACCTTGCGCTGGTGCACCCAAAAGTGGTGTGCACCGAATCCGTACACGAAATAGTCGTCGAGCGGAACTCGGTTTTTCAGATTCTCGATGCCCTGCCGCAGTTCGATTTCGTTGCCGGCGAGAAGTATCGTGTCTATCAGTCGGAGGAAAATTTCCGCCACCTCGTCGCAATAGGGACAGAAGAAAGATTCAATCGTTACGTACATAGCCTAATCTTATTAAAATGTTAATATCCAAACAAAAGCTCCGATGACAGTTGCGAGAGAGACACCGAACAGGACAATACCCCACACGATTTGCAACACGCCGCTTATTAGGGCTTTGATCATTCCGACGATGAAATACACCACCCAAAGCACAAGGGCATACAGGACGGCTGCAAGGGCGCGTAATGCTGTTTTGAAAATCTCGATCGCTTTCATGGCTGTTGTTTTTTGAGTTCGATGCGGATTTGAGAGTGGAGGGAGTGAGTTTCTTATCCTAATCTGCCGCTCGTTTATCCGACATTTTTTTTATGCGTCTTTCGGTCGTATCGGTCGTTTCGTTTCAGGGGCTTTTCGGTGTAGAGGTTAGGACGTACAAGGTTTCGACGAAAAATACCTCGCAGGGAAGATTTTCCGCCGAACCGCAAGGCTCGACCTTGTACGTCCGTGAAGACCTCGTAAGCACCTTCGCACCTGCAACGTAACGACGCCACGATACGATAGGAAGACAGCAAAATGGAGGTAACCGAATTATTAGGCAGATTCGAGAAAGTAAGAATAGTGCTCAATATAATGAGGCGGAGCTACCATCCAAAAAAGAAAAGCTCTCCGCTTCTTGTGAAGTGGGGAACCGTAGGCGTTATACCTAATAAATGAAAGGCAAAAAGGATAATTATACGTATGACAGACTATTTGTATGGTGAAAAATAAAAATTACACCTCTATATTTTACTTTTTTGCAATATTTATTAGAATAATATAACTATCTTTGTATCAGATTGGCTGATCATATATAATTGCGTATGAAAATAGATTATTCAAGCTGGAGCACTCGCTTATTGTCGATTGACAATTTGAAGTTAGACGTTAAGAATCCCCGTTTTTCTTATCAGTCTACGAAAGAGATGAATCAAACTGAGATAGTAAAATATCTCGTAGAAAATCATGCGGTATATGAGTTAGCAAAAGCCATTGCAATAAATGGGTATTTATTGAATGAAGAACCGATTGTTTGCAAAGAGGGAGATTCATATGTTGTTTTAGAGGGGAATCGTCGAGTTGCTGCTTGTAAAATTCTATTAAACCCGTATAAATTTCTTTCGCCTCAACGAGCAAAGGAGTTGTCAAAATATGATCCAATTGACGACAAAATAAGGTGTAATATTGCACCTACTCGACGAGATGCCGATACGCTCATTTATAATAAGCATACTGGTATTCCGTTACAAAAGTGGGATAAAGTTAGTCAAGATGCTTTTTTAGCAAATTTATTGCAAAGCGAAAATTTGTCAGCCGAAGAAGTTGCATATAAATTGAGCGTTCCAGCGTCTGAAATAAGAAAGGCTCTTCGTCGTCATGCAATTCATCAATATAGTATAAAGTTGTTCCAATCCGAGCCCTATGAATTAGAACAAATACAGGAACAAGGCTTCCCAATTACAAACTTTGAACGTTTTTATGATGATGAACGAGGATTAAATTTTCTTGGACTCGCATTTGGGAGTAATGGCGAAATCCAAAAACGATTACCAGATGAAGAATTTAATCGACGGTTCAAATTTATCGTTAATCAAATCCTTTCTCAGGATTTGACCTCTCGTACGTTTAATAACGAAGAAGACAAAAAGGAGTATTTTACAACAATTCAAAACTTTAATAAAGATAGATTTGATTTAGATATTCAGCCCTCGCAAACGCCACTGGCAACTCAAAGCGGAAATGTGTCAGATAGTACATCACCTGAACCAAAAGAATCAGGAGAGGGAGAGACGTCTGTAAAGGCTAAACGTACTCGTAAAAAATCTGGACTTTTTGCAGATTATAATTGGGGCGATACGGGTGTGAGCAAATTAGATGCTCTTTTTGATAGCTTAAAAGAATTAGCATACAAAAGGCATGTGGACATGGCTGGTATTGCCTTACGATGTTACGTGGACATGTTGGTATATGAGTTCTTGCAAGCAAAAAAATGCATCGGTGAAATTAATAAGGAAGATGCGGTGACCGCTGCCACCCATAATGATAAAAAATATAATGACCTTAAACAATATATCAAAGCGTCGTATGCTTTGAGTGATGAAGAGATTAACGATGAAGAATTAAGACGTTTAACCAAATTTACAACAACAGATAAAAATAACAAAATACCGGAGTTAGGAAATATGATTGCATATATTATCCGTCATCCGGAATTGCTTAACAATAATACTCGATTAGTCCAAGTATTAGAAAAATTCAAAAAAAGCAATACTCACTTTATTGATTTGACAGCATGTAATATGTTTGTCCATAATCAATATTTTTCGCCAAGTGTAGCAACTCTTGAAACAAGCGTTAATACTTTAGCTCCAGTTTTAGAAGAGATGTACACTGCTATAAAGAATGAAAAGCAACAACTATAGTCCATTAAGGTATCCGGGAGGTAAAAGCCGTTTGATCGATTTTATTAAATCTATCATAGATCAAAACAGCCTAAAAGGAGGTACCTATATTGAGCCATTTTCAGGTGGAGCTGCTATTGCTTTAGCATTGGCAATAGATGGATACATGGAACGTATTGTTATCAATGATTATGACCGATCCATATATGCCTTTTGGTATAGCATATTGCATCATACCGATGCATTTATTGATAAGATACGTAATACATCTCTATCTATTGAAGAATGGCATATACAACGAGCAATTCAACAAAATAAACAAAATGTAAACTTGTTTGATTTAGGATTTTCCACGTTCTTTCTAAATCGCACCAATCGCTCCGGGGTCTTAAAGGCAGGCGTAATCGGAGGGCTAAATCAAACAGGGTCTTACAAAATTGATGCACGTTATAACAAAGAGCAACTAACTGAACGTATACAACTCATAGCGCAATATAAAGACAAGTTCATATTACATAATGAAGATGCGATAAACTTATTGCGCCGTTATCGCAATATCGCTCGCAAAAATCTGATCTATTTAGACCCTCCATATTACATAAAAGGGCGAGAGCTATATGTTAATTTTTTCAAAGATGCAGATCATATCGCATTATCCCAAGCAGTGCAGCAACGAGATAACTTGAATTGGATCATTACTTATGATAATCATTCTTTTATTCATAATTTGTATATAAATGCAAAATCGTTATCATATGCCTTATCATATAGTGCCGGAACAAATAAACGTGGAACAGAGCTGCTTTTTTGCAAACAGAATATAATTATACCTGAAGACCTTTTACCTGCTTTGAAGTAAGTTTTCTAAAATTTGCATATTTCAAATAGAATATCTATTTTTATATCATAATGATAACGGGGCAGACACTTGACAGACAATAGCCGGACTATTGCCGACAAGAAACCGTTACAGAAGCGTTACTACGCGACTTTTGACATATTTATCACCTTGATAATAAGGATTTTCGGAGTATAGGTTCACGAATCGTATTCTCCACAAAGAATCGGGACGCCTAAACTTTAGGCGCCCCGATTCTTTTATAGGTTTTCGATCGACTGTTCCAGTCCGATGCTGTGCGACCCTTTTATTAAAATAAGGGTGTTCGACAGAGGGGCGTTGGAGAGAGCCTTGATGAGTTCCGCCCGCGAGGGATAGAGCGTGATTTTCTGTTGCGGCTCCGATTTCGGATGTCGCGTGTCTCCCTGCTGGGTGAATTCCGCCATTGCTGCATAGGCCCGTGCAAATTCGTTGCCTACCAAATGGATGTGTACATCCTCTGCAGACAGAGCCAAACGGATGATTTCGGTATGCTCCTGCTGCGACCATTCGCCTAATTCGAGCATGTCGCCCAGAATCAATACGCGTTGCGAACGGGAACCTAACGGAATCTTTTGGAAATTTTCGATGGAGGCCCGCATACTCGATGGATTGGCATTGTAGCAATCCACAATCAGCGTATTGCGTTGTGTTTCGATTCGTTGCGAGCGGTTGTTGTCGGGTGCGTAATTGGCGATGGCGTGGCGAATGTTTTCCTCCGGCACTCCGAACCGGCGTCCGACAACCACGGCAGCCGCGATGTTGAATCGGTTATAATCACCCTCTAATCGGCTTTCGAACCCGTCGGCAATCGATGTGTCGTAGTGTTCGGCATGGAGCCGCGGATGTTCGGCGGCCATTTCGGTCAGCACGGGATCGTCCGCGCGCACGAACGCCCAGCCGCCCGTGTCGTCGAGAAAATCGAACAGTTCACCTTTGCCGCGCCGCACGCCCTCGGGGCCTCCGAATCCCTCCAAATGGCACCGCCCGATGTTGGTGAGCAGGCCGTAGTCGGGTTCGGCGATGGCGGTCAGTCGTGCGATTTCGCCGCAGGCGCTGGCGCCCATCTCGACGACGCCGAGCTGAATCTCGGAAGTCATCGACAGCAAAGTGAGCGGCACGCCGATGTGGTTGTTGAGGTTGCCGCGGGTGGCGTAGACGGTGTATCGTTCGGCCAATACACGGCTGACGAGTTCTTTGGTCGTCGTTTTGCCGTTGCTGCCCGCTATGGCGATGATGGGGATGCCCAATGCGCGTCGGTGTTCACGGGCCAAGTCCTGCAACGCCTGCAACGTGTCGTCCACGAGCAACATGCGCGAGTCGGTGGCGGCGACTACCGGATCATCGACTACGGCGCAGACTGCTCCTTGGGCCAAAGCGTCGGCAGCGAACCGGTTGCCGTCGAACGAAGTACCTCGCAGGGCGAAAAAGATCGAATCCGGCTCGATATGACGGGTATCAGTCGAAACGTGCGGGTGTTCGCAGAAAAGAGAGTAAAGCCGATTGTCCATGGTCAGATGTGTTTTTCGCCGTTGTTGAACTTCACTTCGTCGATGAACTTTTTGATGTTCTGTTCGTCCGAGCGAGGGCAGATCATCAGCACGTCATCGGTGTCGACAACGATGTACTCTTTCAGCCCGCAGACTACTGCGATTTTGCCTTTCGGCAGTGAGACGATGCTGCTGCGCGTGTCGTAGAGGTAGCATCCCTCCGACGGTACGGCATTGGCATACCGATCTTTGCGTGAATGCTGGTAGACCGACCCCCACGTGCCGATGTCGCTCCATCCGAACTCGCCGCGACGTACATATACGTTGTCGGCCTTTTCCATCACGCCGAAGTCGATGGAGATGGCGTGGCATTCCGCAAACGCGATTTCGATGGCTTGCTGTTCCGTTTCGGTGCCGACGGCCTGCCGCACCGCGTTGAAAAGCACATGGTGTTCGGGCAGATATTTGGCGAATGCCTTGATGATCGATCGGATTTTCCAGATGAAGATGCCCGAGTTCCAGAGAAATTCGCCGCATTGCAAAAAGGTCTGCGCCAGTTCAAGGTTGGGCTTCTCGGTGAAGCATTTCACCTTGCTGATGGGGTTAGTGTCTGATATTTGAATGTAGCCGTAGCCTGTGTCGGGGCGCGTCGGGGTGATGCCGATGGTCATCAGCGCGTCGTGTTTTTCGGCGAAATCGAGGCACTCGCCGACGATGACGCGGAAATCTTCTTCGTTGAGAATCAGATGGTCGGCCGGTGTGACGATCATCCGTGCGTCGGGGTCTTTGGCTGCCAGTGTGTAGGCTGCATAGGCGATGCAGGGAGCCGTGTTGCGGCCGGTCGGTTCGCACAGAATCTGCCGTTCGTCCAATTCGGGCAGATGTTCCAGCACGAGCGACTTGTATTTGTGGTTGGTGATGACGAGGAAGTTTTCGGCCGGAACCGTCTTCGCGAACCGTTCGTAGGTCTGACGGATGAACGATTTGCCCGTGCCCAGAATATCGAGAAACTGCTTGGGCATGTGCTGACGGCTTCGTGGCCAGAATCGGGTGCCGACACCGCCCGCCATGATGACGCAGTAGGTGGAGTTCGTCATGGATGTGTATGGAATGTTTTTGTTCGACAAAGTTAAAAATTTTTCGTAACTTTGCACCTTGTTCCGTGGTTAAATAATTGCTCCGAAATGAAAATAAGGTTGTTCACCATACCCAATATACTCACGCTTCTGAATCTCCTGTGCGGAGCGAATGCGGTTCTTCGCGCGTTGGTTTTCAGCGATTTGACGGGGGCTTTCTGGTGGATTGCGCTGGCGGCTGCGTTCGACTTCCTCGACGGGTTCGTGGCACGGCTTCTGAAAGAGAGTTCGCCCATCGGCGTGCAGTTGGATTCGTTGGCCGACGATATCTCGTTTGGGTTCGCTCCCGCCGCCGTGCTCTATGCGCTCTATGTGCAGATGCCCGGGATTTGGTTAGGTGACAGGGTGGGATTCATCGTCTTCGTGTTCAGCGCTTTCGCAGCGCTGCGACTGGCCAAGTTCAATATCGACGATACGCAGCATACCGAGTTCTGCGGATTGCCCACTCCGGCCGCGACTTTGCTCTGTGCTTCGGTCGGCATGCTCGCCGAGGTGCGCGGATGGGTTGTCTCGCGCGAAATGATTGTGCTGTTGGCCGTCGTCGTGGCATTGCTGATGGTTTTGCCGATACGGATGTTTGCGTTGAAATTCAGCGGATTCGGTTGGCGCGGAAATGAAGTGCGTTATCTGTTTCTGGCGTTTTGTGTTGTTGCGATCGCCGTGTTGAGGCCGTGTTCCATTCCGGTCATCATCGTGCTTTATATCTTGATTTCGACTGCCCGTTGGATTTTCGGCCGGAAATAAGGAAAAATAAACCGGATTCGTGCATGAATCGTCGTTTTAGAAAAATCGTCTTGTTCGGGGTGCTGTCGTTTGCAGTGCCTGCGGCGGTGCATGCGCAGCGGTTCAATGCCCGCGACATCATGCGGGCGCAGCAGGAAGGTCGCGGCAACAACCTCTACGGTTCGAATCCTTATGAACAGAACGAGGATGACGAAAACGGCGGGCAGAACCTGCAGGATTCGACTCAAAAGAAAAAACGTATCCGCAAACCGCTCGAATCCTACTTTTTCAGCGATTCCATCCGGGCGTTGAACAACTTCAAGTGGAACCTGCGCCGCGGATACAATCGGGTGGATATCCAGCCGCTCGATACGACCCTGACCGACTGGCGCATCGACTACCCGTTCTACCGCGAGGAGACGGGCGACATCGCGCAGGGGGCATTGGGACAGGCTTCGTTGCCGTTCAACTATTTCCGGCGTCCGCAGGATTTCGATTTCAGTTTCGCTTCGCCCTATTACGCCTACGTCTACACGATGGAGAACGTACCGTTCTACAACTCCAAACGGCCGCTTATCCGGTTGACCTACATCGAGTCGGGGCAGAAGCGTTTCCGTGAGGAGAATTTCAATATCATGCACGCGCAGAACATCTCGCCGTCGACCGGTTTCAATGTCGATTACAAGGCTCGGGGTACGCGCGGTCAGTATCTGTGGTCGCGGACGAAGAACCATAATCTGTCGGTCGCGTTCAGCCACACCGGAAGGCGTTACGCCGTGCATGCGGGCTATTTCAACAACCACATCGAGAAGCAGGAGAACGGCGGTATCGTCGGTGCGTGGGCTATTGCCGATACGACATTCGAGATGCCGTCGGGCGTGCCGACCAAGTTGGCCGATGCCGAGGCGCAGAACACCTATCGCAACAATGCGTTCTTCGTCACGCAGTCCTACGGCATTCCCTTGCAGCGGATGACCGACGAGGATTTCTCGATGGCGGGGCTTTCGGCGGTCTACGTCGGCCATTCGTTCGAGTATAATTCGTGGAGCAAGGTCTACAGCGATATCCGGGCTCCCTACATCGACGAGCGCGACCACCGCAATCCGGACGGCAGTTTCGCACCGGCTGAATACGAATACTACAAGGATTGGTATATCGACCCGTTGCGCACGCGCGATTCGCTCTATGAACGGGTCATCTCGAACCGATTCTTCGTGCAGGCGCAGCCGTGGGACCGCAACGGCGTGATTGGCACGATTGATGCAGGGGTCGGCATCGACCTGCATACCTATTCGCAGTTCCACCCATCGGAATATCTGTCGGGACGTTACGACAAGGTATCCGAAACCAGCTACTTCGCCTACGGAGCCGTAGGCGGAAAAATCAAAAAATATCTCGATTGGGATGCGAACCTCAAGTTCTATCCCTCGGGATACCGAGGCGGAGACCTCTCCATCGGCGGACATCTGGCGTTGATGGGTGCGCTCCGCGGACACCCGCTGATTCTCGAAGGCCGCTTCTCGATGGAGCGCCGTTCGCCGAACTACTGGCAGGAGAATCTACTCTCGAACCACTATGTGTGGTCCGCTCCTCTCGGCAAGGAGAATGAAACTCGTTTCGAGGTCAAGTTGGAAGTTCCCGATTACGCTTTCGAAGCAGGGGCATGGTTCGGTTTCGTCGACAATAAAATCTATTACGACGCCCAAAGCCACATTGCCCAGTCGGATGCGAACGTCAGCCTCACGAGTGTGTATGCCCGCAAGGATTTCCGCTTGGGCGGACTTCATCTGGATCACAGGGCATTGTTGCAATGGAGTACGAATCAAGAGGTCGTACCCGTTCCGCTTTTGAGCGCCTTCCTCTCGTATTACTACGAGTTCTGGGTCGTGCGCAACGTATTGCGTCTGCAAATCGGTTTGGACGGCCGGTACAATACGAAGTACCACGCGCCCGGTTTCAATCCGGCCTTGTCGGCGTTCTACAACCAGCGCGAAATCGAGGTGGGGAACTATCCTTACGTGGATTTATTCGTGATGGCCAAGTGGAAACGGATGCGGATATTCCTGAAATATCAGCATCTGAACAAGGGACTTTTCGGCGAGGGGGCCTATTTCTCCGCCGCGAACTATCCGCTGAACCCGGGGATGTTCAAAATCGGTCTCTCGTGGGGATTCTATGATTAGCGTACTGTATTGCACGGTGTGAACTGCCCGCAACACGATTTTTTATGTTGAAAAAAACGCTTTTAACCTTTGCGTTCTTAATTGTCATTACCACTTTTTACGGTTTCAATGCGCGTTACGGCGTGCCGGTCGTGTCGCTCGACAGCGGTGCGACGGCTTATAGCAATCCATTGTTGCGCGAGGGCGATTACGTTATTTCCGCCTACGATGCCATCATCCGCAACATCAGCGAGCGGGAGGGAAACGACTGGCGGTTGATGTCGGCTGTCGCTTATCACGAGTCGCGCTTTCGGGCAGACCTCGTTTCACGGCGCGGCGCTCGGGGACTGATGCAGATCATGCCGTCGGTAGCGCGCCAATTTCGGATTCCGGTCGAGCGGGCCGTGGAACCCGAAATCAATGTCTGGTTGGCTAATAAGTTGTGGGCGAGTATCGAACAGTCGTTGCGGCTGCCGGTCGGAATTCCCCGACAGGATCGTATCGCGATGATTTTGGCTTCGTACAATGGCGGTCTCGGCCATGTGAAGGATGCACGGCGTTTGGCGCGTTATTATGGCGAGAACCCCGATTCGTGGGAGGTAGTCGCACGATATTTGGTTTTGATCTCCCAACCTGAATATTACAACAATGAGGTGATTCGGTGCGGTCGTTTCACAGGCAGCCGGTTCACGTTGGCTTATGTGGACGATGTATTGGGACGTTACGAGAAATATTGCCGTATGGCCGAGAGATAGGCGGCCGGACGGTTTTGAAAGATAAAGGGTTGACAGTGATCGGCCCTTTTTTATTTCCGTGTGATTCCGTTTTTAGTTGCGTCGAAGATACTTCGTCTCGGCAAATCGAGCTGACGCTTGCTTCTGCGCTCGACTTTTCGTATCTTTGCACGCTTCGCGGCGTGTTCCGGCTCGGTTGGTTTGCGGTGCATTTCTCTTGAAATCAAGAACAAACGAAATAATGAAGAGTATCTCGAATCAGGAATTCGGAGGCGAGCGGCCGTTGTTCGCTTCGCGCGATCTCCGGTTGGAAAATGTCACCATTCATGCAGGTGAATCGGCGCTCAAAGAGTGCCGCAACATCGAAGCGATCGGTTGTCGCTTCGAGGGAAAGTACCCTTTCTGGCACAACGACGGATTCGTCGTGCGCGATTGTCTTTTTACCGAGGGGGCTCGCGCTGCGCTTTGGTATTCGCGCGGACTGCGGATGTCCGATACGCGCGTCGAGGCCCCGAAGATGTTCCGCGAAATGGAGGATTTGGAGTTGACGAATGTCGAATTGCCCGATGCTGAGGAAACGTTGTGGCATTGCCGCCGCGTTTCGTTGAAAAACGTGCGTGTCGAGCGGGCCGATTATCTGTTCATGCACAGCGAGCACATTCGCATCGCCGATTACCGTCAGCAGGGCAATTATTCGTTCCAGTATTGCCGCGACGTTGAAATCTGCAACGCCGAAATCCATTCGAAAGATGCGTTTTGGAGCTCGGAGGACGTCACCGTTTACGATTCGACGCTCGACGGCGAGTACCTCGGCTGGCATTCGAAGCGGTTGCGGTTGGTGAATTGCCGCATCAGCGGTACGCAGCCGTTGTGTTATGCGCACGACCTTGTGTTGGAGAATTGCACGATGGCCGACGATGCCGATTTGGCATTTGAGTGCAGCAGCGTCCGTGCGACCATTCAAGGGCCCGTCCGTAGCGTGAAGAATCCGATGACAGGTTCGATTACCGCCGGCAGTTACGGCGAGATTATCCTCGATGAACACGCCAAGGCGCCGGCCGATTGTCGCATCGAGACTTTTTGAGTACTGCGACGGTTCGGGAGGGGCGACCTTCTTCGAACAGTTCCGTTTTTTCGACCGAATATGAATGAACTTTTCGATGCGGTGCAGTTGCGCCGCGGCACGGATTGTGTGAAATGGGATACGCCAGCCGATGCAGACGTGTTGCCCATGTGGGTTGCCGACATGGATTTCCGGACGGCTCCGGCTATTGTCGATGCCGTTGTCCGGCGGGCCGAGCAGGGTATTTATGGCTATACGAAAGTCCCCGAGGCCTATTATCGGGCGATTGTCGGGTGGTTCGAGCGGCGCCACGATTGGCATATCGAACCTGAGTGGATCGTCTATACGACGGGTGTCGTGCCGGCCGTTTCGGCCGTCATCAAGGCCTTGACTCACCCGGGCGACCGTGTGATTATCCAGCCGCCCGTCTATAATTGTTTCTATTCGTCGATTCGGAACAACGGGTGCGAAGCGTCGCTCAATCCGTTGCAACAGGTCGACGGGCGGTTCGTCATCGACTTCGACGACCTCGAAGTCAAAGCCGCCGACCCGCGGGCCCGCGTATTGCTGCTGTGCAATCCGCACAATCCTGTGGGGCGCCTTTGGACACCTGAGGAGCTGCGGCGCGTGGGCGATATCTGTTCGCGCCACGATGTGACGGTCGTCGCCGACGAAATCCATTGCGAACTGACCCGCCCGGGAACCGATTATACGCCGTTCGCGGCGCTTTCTCCCGAGTTTCAGAATCGGGCCGTGGTTTGCAATTCGCCGAGCAAGGCATTCAATCTGGCGGGTATGCAGACGGCCAACATCATTGCGGCCGATCCTGAATTGCGTCGGCGTATCGACCGCGCCGTCAATGACAACGAGGTGTGCGACATCGGCCCGTTCGGCGTCGCGGCGTTGATTGCCGCCTACGATCACGGAGCCGAGTGGCTCGATGTCTTGCGCGCGTATCTGTGGGAGAATTATCGGTGTGTTCGCGACTTCTTCGCTGCCGAATTGCCCGACTTTTCGATTGCACCGCTCGAAGCGACCTATCTGGTGTGGATCGATTGCCGTGCCACAGGCCGTACATCCGAGGAACTGGCGCAGCATCTGGTGCTCGAGTGCCGGTTGATGGTCAGTCCCGGGACGCTCTACGGCCCCGAAGGGGAAGGCTTTCTGCGGTTGAATATCGCTTGCCCGCGCACGTTGTTGACCGAGGGGCTCCGGCGACTGAAAAAAGGGCTGCTCGGGCGATAGCATGGGACACGGACGCAGACGGGAATACGAACTGTTGGATCGCATCCGGGACGGTCGTCCGATGAGCCGGCGCGAACGGCTCGACCTTATCGTGCGGTTGAGTATCCCGTCGATTCTGGCGCAGCTCTCGGTTATCGTCATGCTCTACATCGACGCTTCAATGGTCGGGAGCCTCGGGGCGGATGCTTCGGCTTCCATCGGATTGGTCTCGACGACCACGTGGCTCTTCAGCGGGCTTTGTTCGGCTGCAGCTATCGGGTTCTCGGTGCAGGCAGCTCATCGCATCGGTGCCGGCGACAATGCCGGAGCCCGGGCTGTCCTGCGGCAGGGATTGACGGCGACTTTTGCTTTCGGTCTGCTCGCCGCGGCGGTCGGATGCGCAATCAGCGGGCCGTTGCCGGTGTGGCTCGGCGGAAATGCCGATATCGTGGGCGATGCGACCCGTTATTTCCGGATTTATGCACTCTCGCTGCCGTTACTCCAACTGAACTATCTTTCGGGAGGCATGCTTCGATGCAGTGGCAACATGCGTCTTCCCAGTATGTTGAGCCTTCTGATGTGCGTACTCGACGTGATGTTCAATGCATTGTTGATTTTCCCGTCCCGCACGTGCTTTTGGGGCGGTGTTGCGTTCACGTTGCCCGGCGCCGGTATGGGTGTTGTCGGGGCGGCTGTGGGTACGGCTGCCGCCGAAGCGGTCACGGCGCTCCTGATGACGGCCTATCTCTGCCGCCGGTCGCCCGAACTGGCCTTGAAGCGCGAGCGCGGCAGTTTTCGGCCGACGGCGCAATGCTTGCGTGAAGCATTGCGCACGGGGTTGCCGATGGGCGGTGAGCACGCTGTGATGTGCGGGGCACAGATTCTGACGACCGTCATCGTCGCGCCGCTCGGTACGGCGGCGATTGCAGCGAATGCGTTCGCCATCACGGCCGAAAGCCTTTGTTACATGCCCGGATACGGTATCGGCGATGCGGCCACGACGCTGGTCGGACAATGCAAAGGGGCCGAACGTCCCGATTTGATGCGGCGCTTCGCCCGCATGACCGTGTGGCTCGGAATGGGCGTGATGGCTTTCATGGGGATGGTGATGTACCTCGGCGCTCCGGCGATGATGGGCATCATGACGCCCGATGCCGAGATACGGATGTTCGGCACGTCGGTCCTGCGCATCGCAGCCTTTGCCGAGCCGATGTTCGCAGCGTCGATCGTGGCCTATGGCGCTTTTGTCGGCACGGGCGATACGATCGTGCCGAGCGGCATGAACTTCTTCAGCATTTGGGCAGTACGTCTTCCGTTGGCTGCGTTGCTTGTACCGCATTACGGCCTGCAAGGCGTGTGGATCGCTATGAGCATCGAACTCTGTTTCCGCGGTACGATTTTCCTTGTCCGGCTGTTGCGTGGACGCTGGCTGAAAGTGCGATGAATCGGAATAATTCCCCTTTCTGCATGCCGATTTCCGAATAAAATCGCTATCTTTGCAATATGAATGCGAAAAAATTGCTTGAACCGATGGGATCGTGGGCGTGGTGGCGCTCGTGGTTCCTTATTTTTTTTGGTTGCGCCGTGATGGGTACTGGTTTCGTGCTCTTCATCAATCCCTATAAATTCGTGCCGGGCGGCGTCTACGGCATGGGTATCGTCATGCACAACCTCTTTCCTTCCATTCAGGTCGGAACGTTCGGTTATATGTTCGACATTCCGTTGATGGTGATTGCCGTGTTGATTTTCGGCGGGCAGTTCGGTACGCGGACCGTCCTTGCGGCATTGTTCACCCCGGGTTACATGAATGTGCTGACGAAACTGGTCTATCCGAATGCCGAGGCGGTCGAGGCGCTCGATCCGGCGCAGTTGTTGGGCGGACGGCTCGATTTGTCGGGCGACCTGTTTCTCGCCTGCCTGATGGGCGGTGTGATTATCGGTGTCGGCATGGGGCTTGTCGTGCGTCAGCAGGCCACGACGGGTGGCACGGATATCGTAGCCATGCTGCTCCAGAAGTTTGCGGGCATCAAGTTTTCGACAGGCATCTTCTTGGCTGACGGATTCGTCGTGCTGACCGGTCTGGCTGTCATCGGTTTCGGTTTGGGAATGGAGGAAACTTCGGGCGAAGGGTGGATGTTGACGCTCTATTCGTTGATTATCATCTACACCACATCGCGCGTCGTGGCTTATATGCTCGACGGTGCATCGTATGACAAACTGTTGTTCATCATCAGCGACAACCTCGATGAGCTGAAGCATTTCATCAACCACGACCTCGACCGCAGTGCGACCTACATCAAGTCGCGCGGCATGTACACGGGCAACGAGCGTGAAATGATCTTTTTGGTCGTGAGCCGCAAGGAGGTGCGTCAGGTACAGCACAAGATCCGCGACATCGACCCCAAGGCGTTCGTCGTCGTAACCGACGCCTACGATACGTTCGGCGAGGGATTTAAACCGCTGCCCGAACGGAGTGAGATTCAAGCGGAATAGTCCGTGCGGGCGTGTAAAATCGGAAGTTTTGGAAATCAACAAGAATACATTGCGTCCTTTGCAGGGTGACGGTCGCCGTTTGTTCGTCGAAACTTACGGATGTCAGATGAATGTCGGCGACACTGAAATCGTCGTCTCTGTGATGCAGTGCGAGGGGTACATCTACACCGACCGCATCGACGAGGCGGATATCATTCTGATAAACACCTGTTCGATTCGCGACAATGCCGAGCAGCGCATCTGGGGCCGGTTAGCCGAGATGAAACGTTATCGGAAAACCAAACCGGCGTTGTTGGTCGGCGTCATCGGGTGTATGGCCGAGCGGCTGAAAGAAAAACTCGTTGAGGGACCGTGGGGCGTCGATATCGTTGCCGGCCCCGATTCCTATCGTGATTTGCCGCGTTTGGTGCGCGAGGCCGATGCGGGCGGAAAAGGAGTGAACGTGTTGCTTTCGACTGAGGAGACTTATGCGGAAATCGCCCCTGTGCGGCTCGACCGCAACGGGGTGAGCGCATTCGTATCCATCATGCGCGGATGCAACAACTTCTGTTCCTATTGCGTGGTCCCCTATACGCGTGGCCGCGAGCGCAGTCGCGATGCGGAGACCATCCTTGCCGAAGTTCGCAGCTTGTTCGCGAATGGTTATCGTGAGGTGACGCTGCTGGGGCAGAACGTCAATTCCTATCGGGCCGATGACGTTGATTTTCCCGAGTTGATGCGCCGTGTGGCCTCTGTTTCGCCGTTGTTGCGCGTGCGGTTCGCCACGTCGCACCCCAAGGATATGAGCGACAGATTGTTGGAAGTGATGGCTTCGATGCCTAATATCTGCCGTTCGATTCATCTGCCGGCCCAATCGGGTGCGACCTCGATGCTCGACCGTATGAACCGCAAATATACGCGCGAGTGGTACCTCGATCGCATTGCCGCCATTCGTCGGTACATGCCCGATTGCGGTATTACGACCGACCTTATCGCCGGTTTTTCGGGGGAGACCGAAGAAGAACACGCTGCCACGTTGTCGTTGATGCGGGAGGTCGGGTACGATTTCGCCTACATGTTCAAATATTCCGAGCGTCCGGGTACTTTTGCCCAGCGCCATCTGCCCGACGACGTGCCCGACGAGGTGAAATCGCGGCGACTATCTGAAATCATCGCTTTGCAGAACGAACTGGGGCTGGTCAGTTATCGGCGTGATGTCGGACAGGAGTTCGAGGTGTTGGTCGAGGGCGTTTCCAAGCGCGATGCCGGCCAGCTTTCGGGCCGTACGTCGCAGAATAAGGTTGTTGTCTTCGACCGCGGAACGCACGCTGTGGGCGATTATGTTCGCGTCCGCATTACGGGATGCACGGCGGCGACGCTCTTCGGAGAGGAAATTTTATAAAAACATTTTTTTACATGCGATTCGACGAACTCGATCTCGAGGCGGAAATCCTCGATGGATTGGAAGATATGAATTTTCGGGAGATGACTCCCGTGCAAGAGCAGACCATCCCCATCATCCTCGAAGGGCGCGATATCATCGGATGCGCGCAGACGGGCACGGGTAAGACGGCTGCCTATACGCTGCCGTTGCTGAATAAGTTGCTTATTGAGGGCAATGACGATAACGTTGTGAAGTCGGTCATCATCGTGCCGACGCGCGAACTGGCGCAGCAGATCGATCAGCAGTTTCAGGGATTTTCCTATTATCTGCCTGTTTCGACGACGGTCGTTTACGGCGGCGGCGACGGCAAGGGCTGGGACGTGCAGAAACGGGGCATGTTGATGGGCTCCGACGTTGTAATCGCTACGCCGGGACGCATGATCGCCCACTTGCAAAACAGCGGAATCGACCTTTCGCACGTCGAGTATCTGATTCTTGACGAGGCTGACCGCATGCTCGATATGGGTTTCAGCGACGATATCATGCGCATCGTCTCGTTCATGCCTAAAGAGCGGCAGACCATTCTGTTTTCGGCGACGCTGCCCCCGAAAATTCGGACGTTGGCCAAGACGATTCTGCGCAATCCGGCCGAGGTCAATATCGCCATCTCGAAGCCCAACGAGGCGATCGACCAGTCGGCCTACATCTGTTACGAATCGCAGAAATTAGGCATCATCCGCGAACTGTTCGCCGAGCCGAGCGGGTCGAAAACCATCATCTTCTCCTCGTCGAAACTCAAAGTCAAGGAGTTGGCCCACACGCTCAAACGGATGAAACTCAACGTCGCTGCGATGCACTCCGATCTGGAGCAGGTGCAGCGCGAGGAGGTGATGCTTGCATTCAAGAACAATAAGGTCGATATTCTGGTGGCCACCGACATCGTGGCGCGTGGTATCGACATTGAGGATATCGGATTGGTCATCAATTACGATGTGCCGCGCGACCCCGAGGATTATATCCATCGCATCGGGCGTACGGCCCGTGCCGCTGCGACCGGTAGCGCAATGACGTTCGTCAGCGAGGACGAACAGGGACGTTTCCACCAAATCGAGAAGTTCATCGAGCGTGATATCCGCAAGGCCGAGCTTCCCGAGGCCGTGGGTGAGGGGCCGAAATACGCTCCCGCCGAGAGCTGCGGACGAGGCGGCAGGGGCGGACGTGGACGCAACGGGCGCAATGCCGGGGATGGTCAGCGTGGTGAGCGGGGCGGTCGTCGGCGCAATCGTCGTGGCAGAGGCGCGAATGGCGGTGCGTCAGCGGAAGTTTCGATTGTCGGCGTGGAACGACAGTCGGTCGATGCAGCTCGGCCGCAGGCCGGTGCGGAAGATCCGATATCGATGGTTCAAATGCAGCCGGATAACGATCATGGTTCGGGTCGTGGCGAAGGAAATCGGGGCACGCGTGACCGTAAGCGGCGTCACCGCGGTGGACGTCGCCATAGACGCGGCAATAAATCGACAGAGCATAGCGGCAATCCAGCCGGATCTTCCGGTGTCGGAGCGCAAAACGAATAAAAAACACTCGGAATTGCTATCAAGCAATTCCGAGTGTTTTTGTGTAAGGAGGCAGGACTTTTCGTTGGGCGAAGCCTCCCGAACTTTCGTGTTCGTCAAGACCGTTGCCTGTCGATCCGGCCAAACAAGAGCAACAAGATCTGTCGACCGCAGTGGTGTCCGCCTCCGCCTATTTGAAAAATATCGACGAAATCTCCTTGTAGTTGTGGACGCGCTCGATGACGTCGGCGAAAATGTCTGCAACCGAAAGCACTGTGAATTTGTGCAGGTCGTGGTCTTCTTTCAGTGGAATCGTATCCGTTACTATAACCTCTTCCAGTGCACTGTCGTTGATACGCTCGTAGGCCGGACCCGAAAGCACGGGGTGCGTGATGGCTGCTCGCACGCTTTTCGCTCCGCGTGCCATCAACATGTCGGCGGCCATGCAGATGGTGCCCGCCGTATCGATCATGTCGTCCACAATCAGCACGTTGCGACCCTTGACCTCGCCGATAGCCGTCATCGTGCCGACGACGTTCGGTTTGGCCCGCTCCTTATGCGAGATGATGATGGGCGTTTCGAGCAGTTTCGCATAGGTGTTGGCTCGTTTCGCACCGCCCATATCGGGTGCGGCGATGGATAGGTCTTGAATGTTCAAGCTCCGGATGTAAGGTACGAAGATGCCGCTGGCGTAGAGCGCATCGACCGGAATGTCAAAGAATCCTTGTATCTGGTCGGCGTGTAAATCCATTGTCATGATGCGGTCGACGCCTGCAGCCATCAACAGGTTGGCGACCAGTTTGGCGCCGATCGGCACGCGCGGACGGTCTTTGCGGTCTTGACGTGCCCAGCCGAAGTAGGGCATCACAGCCACGACCTTGTAGGCCGATGCACGCCGCGCGGCATCGATCATCATCAGCAGTTCCATCAAGTTGTCCGTCGGCGGGAAAGTCGACTGGATGATGAATACCGTGCAGCCGCGAATGGATTCGTTGAAGCAGGGTTGGAACTCTCCGTCGCTGAACTTCAGTATTTCCGATTGGCCGAGTTTCGTTCCGAAACTCGACGCGATTTTGGCTGCGAGATACTCGGAGCCGCGTCCGGAAAAGATCTTGATTTTGTGAATGGCCATAGATTGCAAGATTTGATGGCCCAAAGATAGGACAATGCGGCGAAAAAAAGCGATGTTTCGGTCCTATTTTTTCAACATTCGGTTAACTGTTCGCGATGCACTCTTCGATGAAATCGAGCAGTTCCTCTCGTCCGAAGCTCTTTTCCGAGGAGCTGACGAACATCGGTGGAAGTTCCTCCCATTGTTCGCGGAGCGTTTCGCCGAAGCGGGCGACACTGCGGTCGGCTTGTGTTTTCGACAGTTTGTCCGCTTTCGTGAATACGATGCCGAACGGGATGCCGTGCTCACCGAGCATCTCGATGAAATTCAAGTCGATGGTTTGCGGTTCGAGTCGGATGTCGATCAATACGAAGAGGAAATGGAGCCGTTCGCAGCGGAGTACATAATCGAGGATGATTTTCGCGAATTGGCCGCGGGTCGTCTTCGAGGTGCGGGCATAGCCGTAGCCGGGCAGGTCGACCAGATACCAACGGTCGTCGATGCGGAAATGGTTGATAAGCCGTGTTTTGCCAGGGGTTCCCGAGACCTTGGCCAGCCCGTGGCGGCCTGTCAGCATGTTGATGAGCGACGATTTGCCCACGTTGCTGCGGCCGATGAACGCGATGTCGGGAAGAGTGTCTTTCGGCACTTGTGCGATGCGTTCCGAGGAGCATTTGAATTGGGCGTTCCGAATCTGCATGACGGTTTTCGTTGCGGGTTATCCGGAGTAAAAGTAGAAAAAAAGTCGCAATAAGCAAAAAATCATGTTGCGTCGTTCTGTCCGTTTGTCGTACATCCATTTATCCGATAGCGTAGGCGTTCACCGTGCGAGATGACGTAGGTGTATTGTTTTCGGAAGCGGTCGAAGGTGTTCCGTGCTACATCGTATTCGCGACAGATCGCCGCGATGCTTTTGCCGCAGTTCATCATCCGTACGATTTTGACACGATCGTCGATCAGTTGTTGCAGTTTCGTATAGCTTCCCTTGCGGCGTCCGAGTACGATACCTTGTTCGCGTCGTAAGGCCAGCGCTTCGCGCGTACGCATGGATATAAGGTTGCGTTCGATCTCTGCGACCAGTCCGAATGCGAAACAGAGTACTTTACTGTTGATCGTGTCGTCGAAGGAATAGCGGTCTTTGGTGCTGTAAAGCCGGACTTCTTTTTTGAGCAGTTCGCCGACGATCGCCATGATGTCCGTAAGCGTGCGGCTCAAACGGGATAACTCAGTCACTATCAGCGTGTCGCCTTTCTTCATGCGTCGTACGAGCGAGCTGAGTTTGCGTTCGCGTCCCGATTTTTTTCCGCTTACGATCTCCGTGACCCAGCGGTCGACTTGCAGGTTGCGGCTGTTTGTGAATTTCGAGATTTCATTTTGTTGATTCGCCAGCGTTTGTTTCCCCGTGCTGACCCTCAAATAGGCAAATATCATTGTAATCCTCGTTTTTATTGTCGAATATTTCTGACTGAAAGGACAAGCGTTCCTGCTTTTCGACAACAAAAAACGGACTAAACGTGTCCGTCCGGTGATAGATAAATCGTTCGATTTTTAGTCTATTCGGTCATATGGCGTTTTTTGTCCGATTCCGGAATTTTCGGCAATTCTCATAATAAACTAAAAATCAGATAGTTATAAATCTGTAGGGGGGGTATTTTT
>Ga0209694_1001269_pt1 | contig 29116 bp, 26 predicted proteins | sample GluameincwithD2O_FD_187499 | JGI IMG/M metagenome (GOLD analysis project Ga0209694, IMG submission 187499) | Mouse cecum microbial communities from Vienna, Austria - Glucosamine amended microcosms incubated with D2O (SPAdes) (version 2) | ecosystem: Host-associated > Mammals > Digestive system >... | reverse complement strand
AAGGCGCGGGTGGAGCATGACGTGTACTACATCGAGCACTGGAGCGTGCTGTTCGACATAGAGATCCTGCTGAAGACGGTGTTCGGGGGCAAGTTTGTGAACGGGGAAGCGCTGCGTTGAAGGAGGACGGAGAATGGGTGGGAAGGTACTGTTTACGGCGTCTACATACTCCCATGTGGTGAACTTCCACCTGGCGTACCTGGAGCGGTTCTGCCGGGAGGGGTGGACGGTGCACGTGGCCTGCGGGGGAAGGCCGGTGGCGGTGCCGTACGCGCAGGAGGTAATCGGCCTGCCGCTGGAGAAGCGGATGTGGTCCGCGGGGAACCTGCGGGCGGCGGCGCAGCTGCGGGAAAAGATGGCGGCGGAGGGGTACGACCTGGTGGTGGCGCACACGACGCTGGCGGCGTTTTTCACGCGGCTGGCGGCAAAGGGGCTGCGGGCGCGGCCGCGGGTGGCGAACATGGTGCACGGGTATCTGTTTGACGATGAGACGCCTGGACTGAAGCGGGGGGTTCTGCTGGCGGCGGAGCGGTGGACGGCCGGGGAGACGGACCTGCTGCTGGCGATGAACGAATGGGACTATGGGACGGCGAAGCGGTACAAGCTGGGCGGGACGGTGGTGCAGGTTCCCGGGGTAGGGGTGGACTTCTCCCGGTTTGAGGGGACGGGGCCGGACAGGCGCAGGGAAATGCGCAAAAAATGGGGCGTCCCGGAGGACGCCTTTGTGGCGGTATACGCGGCGGAATTTTCAAAGCGGAAAAGCCAGGAGGTAATCATCCGCGCCATGGCGCAGCTGCCGGAACGGATGTGGCTGGCGCTGGCGGGGGACGGGGCGCTGCGGGGGCGGTGCGAAGGGCTGGCCCGGGAGCTGGGAGTGGCCGGCCGGGTGCTGTTCCCCGGGCAGGTGGAGGACGTGCCGGGGTGGTACGCCATGGCGGACGCGGCGGTGTCGGCCAGCCGGAGCGAGGGCCTGCCGTTCAATATCATGGAGGCGATGTACGCGGGGCTGCCGGTGGCGGCCAGCGATGTGAAGGGGCACCGGGACCTGATCGAGGACGGCGGGACGGGCCTGCTCTACCCCTATGGGGACGTGGAGGGGTGCGCGCAGCGGCTCATGCGGCTGGCCCGGGAGGACGGGCTGGGGCGGGAGCTGGCCCGCCGGGCCAGGGACAGCGTGGAGCGCTTCCGCCTGGAGCGCGTGCTCCCCATCGTCTGGGAGCAGTACGCTGCCCTGGCCTCCCAAGCCGCCGCCGTATAGGCGGGCGCCCGGCTCAGCCCAGCGCCACATCCAGCCACAGCATGAGGGTGAACCCAAACGCGAAAAAAAGCGTGCCCAGGTTTGAGTGGGTGCCGGCGGACGCCTCTGGGACCAGCTCCTCCACCACCACGTAGACCATGGCCCCGGCGGCAAAGCTGAGCAGGTAGGGCAGGGCCGGGAGGATCAGCCCCGCAGCCCAGATGGTGAGCAGCGCGGCGATGGGCTCCACCGCGCCGGACAGCACCCCGTAGAGAAACGCCCGCCGCCTGCGCGTCCCCGCGCCCCGGAGGGGCATGGAGATAATAGCGCCCTCCGGGAAGTTCTGGATGGCGATGCCGATGGACAGCGCCAGCGCCCCGGCCAGGGAGATGGTCTGCTCCCCCGCAGCCCAGCCGGCCAGCACGGCGCCCACCGCCATGCCCTCCGGGATATTGTGGAGGGTGACGGCCAGCACCAGCATGGTGGTCCTTTTCAGCTGGGCGTGGAGGCCCTCGGGCTGGCTGCTGTCCTGGTGGAGGTGGGGGACCGTTCGGTCAAGCGCCAGCAGAAACAGGATGCCCAGCCAAAAGCCAAGCACCGCCGGAAGAAACGCCGGTTGGCCCATGTCCTCCGCCTGCTCCATGGCGGGGACCAGCAGGCTCCAAATGGACGCCGCCACCATAACCCCGGCGGCAAAGCCGGTGAGCGCCCGCTGGAGCATGGGCCGCAGGCCGCCTCGCATAAAGAACACGCACCCCGCGCCGAGAATCGTTCCCAGGAAGGGGAGCAGAACCCCCTGTATCACTTCAATGCGCATGATCAACCGCCTCCCGCGTTTGTTTTGATCCCATGTTTCCCAGATGGACGCCCCGCCATTCTCCTGACGGCCTTCCGCTAGGGCTCCCCGCCGTTGAGGACGGCCAGAAACCGCTGCGCGGCTTTGGAGAATACCTGCTGCTTTTTCCACACCACGCCCATATGGGCGGGTGCCTCCGGCGTCAGGGGACGGAAGCACAGCCCGCTCTCCCCGGCGGTGTTGATGATCCCGCCCAGGCACAGCGCGTACCCCAGCCCGTCCTCCACCATCAGCGAGGCGTTGTAGAGCAGGCTGTAGGTGGCCGCGATGTTCAGGGGGCGGGGAAGCTGCTGAAACCACCGGCCCAGCGGATGGCGGGGGTCCAGGGAATCCCGGCGGCCCATGAGGCGGGAGACGATGAGGGGCAGGTCCGCCAGGTCGCCGGCGGCGACAGCCTCCTTTTGGGCTAAGGGGCTGTCCCGGCGCATGAGCACGCCCCAGGCGTCCCAGACGGGCAGGGGGCATACCCCGTATTTTTTGCGGTCAATGGGCTCAAACATCAGCCCAAAGTCGATCAGCCCCTGGTCAAGCCGCTCGGCCACGTCCATGGTGTCCCCGCTGGAGATATGGAAGCGCACCAGGGGGTAGCGCTCCCGCAGCCGCATGGCCGCCCGGGTGAGCACATGCACCCCCTGGGTCTCGCCGGCCCCGATGTATATGTCCCCCGCCACCGTCTCCCCGGCGGCGGCCAGCTCCCCGGCGGTCTTGTCCGCCAGGGCCAGGATCTCCTCCGCCCGCCGGCGCAGCAGCACCCCATGCTCCGTCAGGGTGATCCGCCGGCCCCGGAGGAACAGGGGCCTGCCAACCTCCGCTTCCAGGTCCATGAGCTGCCGGGACAGGGTGGGCTGGGTCAGGTGCAGGGCTTGGGCGGCGGCGGAGATGCTCTCCTCCCGGGCCACCGCTAAAAAGTAACGCAAAACGCGCAGCTCCATGGCCGGACGCCCCCTTCCTTTTTCAAAAGTATATCAGAGGGGGACCGCCCCGTCAAGCGCGGGCAAGGGGGGCGGGGCGGCGGGCGATATTCCTTGACATCGTGGCCAAAATGTACTATTGTTATTGTCGGCAAAAGCTGCCGCGCGCGGCCCCCGAATATGAATCAGGATACGGGCGGGTGGACAAAATGGTAAACCTTGTCATAATACTGGAATGTCTGGGCACATGCCTCATTTTTGTGGCCCTGATTCTCCTGCTCAACGGGGACGGGGCGCGGGAACAGAAGCTGCTGATTTTTATCATGTGCGGCTCGCTGGTGCAGAATGTAGGCTACCTGCTGGAGCTGACCGCCCCCACCGTGGAGGCCGCTGTGGCGGCGGTGACGATGGAAAACGTGGGCTCCGCCTTTGTGCCGCTGTGCTACTGCTGGTTTATCTACACCTATTGCTACGCCACTCCGCCCAAAAAGCTGCTGCGCGTGCTTGGGATTATCAATTTCTTGATTCTGCCCACGGTATTTTTCAACTGGAACGGCCTGTTTTACCGGGAGTTTGAGTGGCTGTCCACTGCGGACGGCTTCCACTATGTCAGCATTTCCTACGGGCCGCTGTATATGCTGTTCATGGTTACTCGCATCATCATCCCCTATGCGCTTTGTATTTTCACCCTGGTGCGGGCCATCCGCCTGCGCTCGGACCGGGAGGTCAGCCGCCAGTACCAGACCATCCTGGTCATCTCCACCCTGCCTGTCATTGTGCTGGTGGCCTATGTGTTCAAGCTGGCCAATGTATTCGACCTGACGCCGGTGACACTGGCCATCGCCATGTCCATGGTGGTCATCGTGGTGTGGAGCCGCCGCAACTACGACTTCCGGCACCTGGCGGCGGAGAAGGTGCTGGAGAGCCTGGGGGACGGCGTGATCGCGCTGGACGACCACGACAGGCTGGTGAGCTACAACCGGGCGGCGGCCAATATTTTTGCCAGCCTGCCCGCCCATAAGCTGGGGGAGAATATCCGGGTGGTGGAGGATTTCCGGGAGGAGATGCTCAACGAGCACATTCCCTGGAGTTTTTCCATCAACGGGCAGAACTACGAGTGCCACAGCAAACAGATCATGGACGAAAACGGGCAGAAGCAGGGCTGCGTCATTTTGATCCTGGACATGACCGACATCAAGGCGTACATCAATGAGATCAAGCGGGTGCGCCAGCAGGCGGAAAAGGCCAACATTGCCAAGAGCGAGTTTTTGGCCAACATGTCCCATGAGATACGCACACCCATGAACGCTATCATCGGTCTCAACGATATCATTATGGAGGAGTGCCGGGACTCCGCCATCTACGCCCACGCCAAGGATGTGCAGTCGGCGGCAAAGAACCTGCTGGCCATCATCAACGACATTTTGGACCTGTCCAAGGTGGAGGCGGGCAAGATGGAGCTGGTATACACCGACTACCACCTGAAGACGGTGGTGGGCGAGGTGGTGGGCATGATGGACATGGCCGCCTCCAAGCGCGGGCTCATTATGAAGTATGAGTGCGACGACACCCTCCCCTGCCGCTACAACGGCGACGAGGGGCGCATCAAGCAGATTTTGATCAACATCATCAACAACGCCATCAAGTTCACCAAGGAGGGCTATGTCCGCGCCAGCGTCACCGGGGAGCCCGGCCCCGGCGGGGACGAGGAGCTGATCACCTTCCGGGTGGAGGACACCGGCTGCGGCATCCGGGAGGAGGATCTGAACAAGATCTTCGAGGATTTCCGCCAGGTGGACTCCAAGCGGAACCGGAGCGTGGAGGGCACCGGGCTGGGGCTGGCCATCGTCAAGCATCTGGTGGAGCTGATGGGCGGCGTCATCCGCGTGGAGAGCGTCTATGGCCAGGGCACGGCGGTCACCATCACCATCCCCCAGAAGATTGTGGACCGGCGCACCATTGCGGAGGCGCCGGAGGTATCCCAGTCGGAGCTGGAACGGGTGGAGGCGTTCACCGCCCCCGGAGTGAAGGTGCTGGTGGTGGACGACAACGTCATCAACCGCAAAGTGGCCCGGGGCTTTTTGAAGAGCTACGCCTTTGACCTGGACGAGGCGGAGAGCGGCCCGGAGGCCATCGAGCTGGTGCGGCAGACCCGCTATGACATTATCTTTATGGACCACATGATGCCCATGATGGACGGCATTGAGGCGGCGATGATCATCCGCCGGCAGTGCGGGGAGAACGGGAAGGCCCCCGCCATGATCGCCCTCACCGCCAACGCCATGGAGGGGATGCGGGAGAAGTTTTTGGACTGCGGCTTCCAGGACTTCATCGCCAAGCCCCTGGACCGAGGGGAGCTGGCCCAGCTGCTGGCCCGCTGGGTGCCGGAGGACCGGCGGCAGTCCGGGGACGGCGGGGAGGAGGGCCGCCCCGCCCTGAACCCGTTGGCCTTCCCCATCGTGGGGATCGATATGGACACGGCCACGCGCTATTACACCGGGGACGAGGCGGGCTTTGTGGAGCTGCTGGAGCTGTATTACATGGACGGCCGGCGCAAGACGGGGCTTTTGCGGGAGCTGGTGGACTCCGGCCTCCAGGAGCTGTCCCGCTACCGCACGGAGGTGCACGGCCTGAAGAGCGCCGCGGCCAACATCGGGGCCATGGAGGTGTCCAACCTGGCCCGGGCCCAGGAGAACGCCTCCGCCCAGGGCGACACGGCCTTTATCCTCCAGCAGTTTCCCCGCCTGATGGAGGCCCAGGAGGCGCTGCTGGACCAGATCGGGCAGTTCTTGGAGGGACGGCGGCAAAACCAGTCCCAGGAGGAAAAGCTCCCCCTCTCCCCCCAGGAGCTGCGGGAGCGGGTGGGCGCGGCCCTGGGCGAGCTTCAGGATTTCCGCTCAAGGGAGTGCGCCGGGATGGTGGAGGCCCTGCTGCGCTGCGCGCTGCCCCAGGACGCGGAGGACAGCCTGCGGGAGATCCAGGGGCAGCTGAAGCTGTATGAGGACGACAATGCCGAGGCGCTTTTGGGCGGGCTGCTGAGCAGGCTTGAAAAGGAGGAAGGGTGAACATGATCCAAACCAGCGCAAGGGGCGGAAGGAAACGTATTTTAGCGGTGGACGACGCGGCCACGATTTTATTGCGGATAACGGATACCCTGGAGAAATATTACGAGGTAATCACGGTGAATTCCGGGGTGCGGGCCCTGCGGTATCTGGAGCGGGTGAAGCCGGATTTGATCCTCCTGGACATTCGGATGACGCCCAAAAACGGCTTTGAGACCCTGCGGGAGATCCGGGACATGAAGGACCGGGCGGATATCCCGGTGATCATGCTCACCGCCATGGAGGACAAGGACTCCGTGATGGAGGGGATTACCCTGGGAATCAGCGACTATATTTTAAAGCCCTTCGCCCCCGACGACCTGCTCAGCCGCATCCGGCGGGTGCTGGAGGACGGGGAGCGGCAGTACGCCCAGGCGCAGGATGGGACGGAGGTGGAGGGATGAACAGCGCTCTGACGAAAGAAAAGCTGGCGCAGATTTTGGACCAGGCCCTGCAGGATGTGACGGAGCGGACCGCCGGCGTGCGCCTGCACCAGGGGGAGCAGCCGCTGGGGGAGGATCTGTGCACGGTGCACATCACCTTTGACAAGGGCTTTTCCACCAGCCTGACCCTGTGCGCCGACACCAGCCTGCTGGCCCGCATGGCGGGCAACTCCTTCCACGAGGAGACGGTGACGGCGGAGGATCTGGAGGAGTTCAGTAAGGAGTATCTCAACGTGCTGTGCGGCAAGGTGGCGGGGGCCATGTTCCAGGCCACGCAGGTATCCGCCCATTTCGGCACGCCCACGTTTTACCATGGGCGCTATGAGCCGGAGGGGCAGGAGGCGCAGTTTGTGCTCACCTATGCCGACGAGCACAGCAAGGGCGCGCATCTGATTCATCATGTGGCCTGCCCCCAGGAGGACAGCGCCGCAGGGAAGGAGGATTTGGGATGAGCAAGCGGGTTATGGTGGTGGACGATTCCAGGCTGGTCAGAGTCCAGCTGGAGGACGTACTCAAGGGCACGGATTACGAGGTGGCGGCATACTGCCGCAGCGGGGAAGAGGCCATCGAGCAGTACGGCGCGGTGAAGCCCGACCTTGTGACCATGGATATCATTATGAAGGGGATGGACGGGCTGGACGCCGCGGAGATCATCCTGAAAAGCAACCCGGACGCCAGGATTGTGATGATCTCCTCCCTGGCCTATGGCGACACCTTCGAGCGGGCCAAGGCCATCGGCACCCGGGGCTTTGTGGAAAAGCCCTTTCACCAGGAGCAGCTGGTGCGGGTGTTTGGCGAGGCGCTGTCGTAGCGGGTCTGTGAACATGAGAGCGGTAACTGGAGAAAGCGGCCCCTGCCGGTTGGCGGGGCCGCTTTTTTGCGTGCTGTCAGCGATGCAGGGGGGCCCCTCCCGGTCGCGGCACTCCTTGGGGGAGCGGTCGGGGCAGGACAGTATGGCGGGGGCCCATAGACAAAAGGCATACAAGGCTATAGAAACAAAGTATTTCACAATAGGGAGGGACGGTGGTAAAATGGCGTTGTGTCTCAGAAGCTGTACGAATAGCCAAAGTATTCAGATTGGCCGTAAAGCTGGGTGCTGAGGCTATTGGTACAGCTTCTAAAGCATGGTAAGGAGTGGATGACCGATGAAAAAATGGATGCGCCTGGCCGCCGCCGCTCTGGGGCTGGCCTTGGGGCTTGCGCTACTGCTCCCGGCCTGCGCCGCCCGGAGGGGGGAGGACGCCGGAGCCCCCGCCGCGCCCATGCAGACCCCCGCCGGGATGGCGGGCTTGTCTGCGGGCTTTTCCGACGTGGACAGCGGCGCGTGGTACGCCGGGGCGGTGGACTATGTGAGAGAACACGGGCTGATGGAAGGCGTGGGGGAGGGCCGCTTTGACCCGGAGGGCTCCCTCACCCGGGCCATGCTGGTCACGGTGCTGTGGCGGCAGGCGGGGCAGCCGGTGGTGAATTACCTGATGCGCTTCTCCGATGTGGACGGCGGGCAGTGGTACACCGAGGCCATCCGCTGGGCGGCCGGTAACAGGCTGGTGGGCGGCTACGGGAACGGCCTGTTCGGCACCGGCGACCCCATCACTCAGGAGCATTTGAGCCTGATCCTCCAGCGGATCACGGACGAGCCGGTGACGGATGGCATTCCCGGCTTTGACGGCAGCTCCAGGCCCGCCACCCGGGCCCAGGCTGCGGCGGCGGTGATGAACTGCGGGACGCTGGGGGCAGACCCGCAGGCAAATCGAATCCTGGTGGCCTATTTTTCCGCCACAGGCAGCACCCGGGGCGTGGCGGAGCACATCGCGGACATTGTGGGGGCGGACCTGTTTGAAATCGTGCCGGAGAAGCCCTACACCGGCGCCGACCTGGACTACCGCGACGCTTCCAGCCGGGCCAGCCGGGAGCAGGACGACCCCGCCGCCCGCCCCGCCATTCACGGCGAGGTGGAGGACATGGGGCAATACGGCGTGGTGTTTTTGGGCTATCCCATCTGGCACGGCCAGGCGCCGAAGATCATCAGCACCTTCCTGGAGGGCTGTGACCTGAGCGGGAAAACCGTCATCCCCTTCTGCACCTCGGGGGGCAGCGGCATCGACGGCAGCGAGGGTGCGCTCAATGCCCTGGCCCCCCAGGCCCGGTGGCGCAACGGGGAGCGGTTTGGCGCGGGTGCGTCCCGGGAGGCGGTAAAGGACTGGGTGGACAGCCTGGAGCTGGGCACAACCGGCCCGATGGAGGGGGAGGATGGTATGCTGAACATCGCCGTTAACAAAACCGTGCTCACCGCCGCGCTGGCGGACAATTCCTCCGCCCGGGCGCTGGCGGAGCTGCTGGCGGACGGCCCGCTGAGCGTGGAGATGCGGGACTATAACCGCATGGAGAAGGTGGGACCCCTGGGGGCTGACCTGCCCGCCAACGACGAGTGGATTGACGCCCAGGCGGGGGACCTGATCCTCTACCAGGGGAACCAGCTGGTCATCTATTACGGCGCCAACTCCTGGAGCCTCACCCGGCTGGGAAGGATCGAGGGGGTGGGCGCCGGGGAGCTGCGGGACATCCTGGGCGGCGGGGACGTGCGCGTAACCCTGTCCATGGGCTGAAAGAAAGGGGATTATTATGGCAAAGCAGACAGCGGGCCGGGACAGCCTGGGGGAGTTTGCCCCCCAGTTCGCTCATCTGAATGACGACGTGCTTTTTGGCGAGGTGTGGGGCCGGGAGGCGCGGGCGCTGAACCCCGGCGGCGTGGTGTTTATCCCAGCGGGGGTAAAGCACTGGCACGGGGCGGCCAGGGACAGCTGGTTTTCCCATGTGGCGCTGGAGGCGCCTGGAGAGGGCTGCTCCACCGAATGGTGCGCGCCGGTGGACGGGGAAGCGTACGATGCGCTGCCCTGACAGGGCCGCCGGGCGGGACAAGCGTGAAAAGGAGGGGACAGGCCATGGCCTGTCCCCTCCTTCTATGTGCAGAGCGCGCTAGGATGAGCCGTCGTTGGGGGGCTCCTCCTGGGAAAGGTGCCGCTGGAAGGCCCGCTCGGCAAAGAGGGAGTGGGCCAGGGCCAGAAGGCAGGGCAGGCAGCACACCGGCAGCAGAAGCTGGAAGCATATATTCACGCACACCGCCAGCAGCGCCGCCATGGCCAGGGTGGAGGGCAGGTGGGCGAACCAGAACTGGAGGGCCGCCTTGTTCAGCGCCCGGAAGGTGTACTGGAACCGGGAGAGCAGGGGAAACAGCCAGCACAGCATTCCGGCGGGGACCAGCAGGAGCACCAGATAGGCCGCCGCCAGCGCCAGCATGGGCTTAGAGCCGGACTGCCGGGCCAGGTCGAGGGCAATGTTATGCCCGAAAAAGAGCAGCAGCAGCGCCGTCCCCCAGGTGAGGGAGCACAGCGCGCCGCTCTTGAACTCCCGGCGGAAGGTGCGCAGGAACCGGGCGTAGGGGGAGCCCTCCCCGCCCCGGACGCAGCGGGCGGAGGCGTCGTACAGCGCGGCGCAGGCGGGGCCGATGGTGACCACCGGCAGGGAGCACATGAACCACAGCAGGCTCAGCCCCACAACGTCCGCCATCTTATCAAAGCATTTCCAGAAGAAGTTTTCCGGGTTGAAGATCTGGTTCATAGCAGCGTGGGCACCAGCCCGGCCAGCATATCCGCCAGCTGGGCGTGGCCCCGCCGGGTCAGGTGCATCCCGTCCAGCCGGTTGAACTCGCACTGCGCCGCGTCCATATAATGGGCCCCCACCAGCCGGGCGGTTTTTTCCAGGTACTGGGGCAGCTCCCGGGACTTTTCCAGGCAGCCCTTACCCATGGGGATGCCGCATTCGCTGCCCTCCATCTCGGGCAGGATGGCGGGGGGGCAGACGATGAGGATGTTGGGGGCGTGATCCCCCCAGCAGTCCACGCTCTGGGCCTTGCGCACCAGCCGCTCCATGCCGATGGCAACGCAGGCGGCGTTGGCCCCCAGCCGCTCCTTTACGTCGTTGGTGCCCAGCATGATAACCAGCAGGTCCACCGCCTCATGGCTCTTCAGCAGGGCGTAGATGACGCCCAGCGCGTCCATGGACTCGTGGAGGGGGTCGGGGAATACGGTGGTGCGGCCGCTCAGCCCCTCCTCCGTCACCAGATAGTCCTCCCCCAGGGCCTTTTGCAGCAGGCAGGTCCAGCGCTCGTCCTCGTTGAAGCGGATGCCGCCCTCGGCGCAGTCGGCCGGATCGGCGCAGTAGCCGTGGGTGTTGGAGTCGCCGATACAGACGATGTGTTTTTTCATATGCCGTTTACCTCCGCGTTCCGAAATTTGTGGTGAGGCTATGATATCACAGGCCGGGGCGGCTGTCACGCCCTTTTGCCGAAAAATAGAAGGAATTTTCAAAAAATATATTTCTTGAAAAATTTTGCCCGGAATGATACAATGCGGATGTGAGCTGTGGAAATCCCACAAGCCGACGGAAAGAAACCAATCTGTTTTGCGCGCAGCGCACAAAGGAAAGGACGGAGATGGGCGATGGACCGGGTAAAAATGGAACAGACCCGCCAATGGGTGCGGGAGGAGCTGGGCCGCTGCGCCGCCTTCTGGCTGGAGCACGGCATGGACAAGGAGCACGGCGGGGTGTACACCTGCCTGGATCGGAAGGGGGAGATCTACTCCACCGACAAGAGCGTGTGGATGCAGGGCAGGTGCGGCTGGATCTTCGCTTTTTTGTGCCACAGCTACGGCGTGCGGGAGGAGTGGCTGCGGGCGTCCAGAAGCTGCCTGGACTTTATGGAGGAACACTGCATCAACCGCGCCGCAGGCAATCGGATGTACTTCACCGTCACCGGGGACGGCAAGCCCCTGCGCCAGCGGCGCTACTGCTTCTCCGAGGCGTTTTACGCCCTGGCCAACGCGGAGTACTACGGCGTCACCGGCGAGCCCGTCCGGCTGGAGCGGGCGAGAAGGGCCTATGACCTGTACTGGGAGCTGAATCACGGCATGGCCGACCCCACCGGCCTGGGTCCCAAGACCATCCCGGAGACCCGGCAGGGCCGCTCCTTCGGCGGGCCCATGATTATCCTCAACGTCACCGGGGTGATGCTCCGGGTGGACCCGGAGCGGAAGGACCTCTATGAGCAGCGGGCCCAGCAGTGTGTGGACGAGATTTTCCAGTACCACGTGAAGCCCGAGCTGCGGTGCGTGCTGGAGAATGTGGACGTGGACGGCACGCCCAGGCTGCACTACACCGAGGGACGCACCGTCAACCCGGGCCACGACATCGAGGGGGTGTGGTTCCTGCTGGAGCACGCCGGGCGCACCGGCGACCGGGAGCTGACGGCCAAGGCCGCGCAGATCTTTGACTGGGCCATCGATATGGGCTGGGACCATGAGTACGGCGGGCTGCTCTACTTCACCGACTGCCTGGGCAAGCCCCCCGAGGCATATGAGCACGACATGAAGCTGTGGTGGCCCCATAACGAGATCCTCATCGCCTCCTCCATGCTCTACCGGGACACCGGGGAGGAAAAATACCTGGACTGGTTCTATAAGACCGTGGACTACTGCAAGGCCCACTTCGCTGACCCGGAGTACGGCGAGTGGTACGGCTACCTGCGCCGGGACGGGCTGCCCACCATGCCGTCCACCAAGGGCTCTACCTTTAAAGGCCCCTTCCATGTGCCCCGCTCCCTGATCCTGGTGGATGGAATTTTGGGCGAACTGCTGGAAAAATGAAAATTTTTTCAGGCATAAGGGAGAATAAAAAATAATTTGCATATCCGTATTGACAAGCGCTGGAAATCATTATACAATCTACACAAGAGCCTGCGGGAGAAGCAGGCCGGAATTATCGAAAATGAGGAGGATATTTAGAATGAAGACAATTCGGAAGGCTCTCGCGCTGGTGCTGGCACTATGCATAGTGCTCTCCCTCGCTGCCTGCACCACAGGCAGCAAGGACCCTGATCCCACCAAGGCGCCCGACCCCACCAAGGCCCCCGATCCCAGCCAGTCCGAGCCGGTCAACGAGCCCACCGGCAACGACCTGACCGCCAACCTCACGCTTGCCACCTACCCTGTGGGCAAGATGACCGACGAAACTGTGGTCAAGGGCCTGATCGCCGACTTCAACGCGGTGTATCCCAACGTGAAGATCGAGCTGGTCTATCTGGACTACACCAACGGCGACCAGACCGTCAACGGCATGATCGAGGCCAACAACGCCCCCGACCTGATCTTCGAGGGCCCGGAGCGCCTGGTGGCCAACTGGGGCGCCAAGGGCTACCTGGTGGACCTGAAGGACCTGCTGCCCGCCGGCACGTATGACGTGACCGCCGGCTCCTGCACCAACGCCGCGGGCGCCATGTACGAGCTGCCCGTGTGCCAGACCGCCCACTGCATGGGCATCAACAAGGATCTGTTCACCCAGGCCGGCGCCATGCAGTACATCAATGAGGACACCCACACCTGGAAGTCCACCTCCGACTTCCTGAAGGCCGTGGAGGCCGTGGCCGCCATCCATCCCAACGTGGGCGTGGTGTTCTGCGGCGGCCAGGGCGGCGACCAGGGCAACCGCGCTCTCGTCACCAACATGTACGGCGGCCAGTACACCAATTCCGACTTCACCCGCTACACCGCCAACTGCGCCGAGAACGTCCAGGCCCTCCAGGCCCTGGTGGACGTGAACGGCATCGAGTTTGACCCGGGCATCGTGGGCAGCGACGAGATCAACCTGTTCTGTAACGGCACCCTGGCCATGGCCACCTGCTGGAACGTGGGCGCCGCCAAGAGCGACACCCAGGGCAAGACCGCCAGCTTCGAGATCTTCCCCATGGCCTTCCCCACCGAGTCCGGCGATCCCTCCCTCCAGGGCGGCATCTGGGGCTTCGGCATCTTTGACAACGGCGACGCCGCCAAGGTGGAGGCCGCCAAGGCTTTCGTGAAGTTCATGACCGAGGACGAGGCCCAGTACAAGAAGATCGTGGAGGCCACCGGCTACTGGGCCACCCGCGACGTGTCCGGCCTGTATGCGGGCACTGAGGACGAGGCCCTCATGACCGAGTACGGCAAGCTGGTCCCCTTCATGGGCCCCTACTACCAGATCACCCTGGGCTGGCCCGAGGCCCGCACCGCCTGGTGGAACGCCCTGCAGCGCATCGGCAACGGCGGCGACGTGCAGACCGAGCTGGACGCCTTTGTGGCCGAGGCCAACGCGGCCGCCGAGGCGGCTGAGGCGGGCTGAGCCTTCCGGCAATTGAACGAAACCGGCATATAGGGTAATGCGCGCCCTCCCTGCGTTTTGGCGCTGGGAGGGCGCTTCCCCTTTTCCAGAACTAGAGAGGAGGTCTGTACCTTGGCAAAGTCCAAACCCGGCAGCATGAGCCGCGCGCTGGTCCGCCGTGAGACCATCTCGGGCTATCTGTTCCTGCTGCCCAGCCTGGTGTTTTTCCTGACGTTCGTGGTCTATCCCATGTTCATGTGCGTGGTCACCAGCCTGACCAACGCCACCATGAGCGCCGGCGGGAGCAGCGACTTCATCGGGCTGAAAAACTATATCGACCTGTTCCAGGATAAAACCTTCCTGAAGGCCCTGGTGAACACCGTCATCATCGTGGTGGTGTCCGTCCCTACGGTGTGTGTGTTCTCGCTGTGGGTGGGCGCGCGCATCTACAACATGAAGAACTGGGCGTGCTCCGCCTTCCGCGTCATCTTTTACCTGCCCGTGGTCACCGGCTCCGTGGCCGTTACCGTGGTGTGGAAGTGGATCTACCACTACTACAACGGCGTTTTGAACTATGTGGGCACCAACCTGGGGCTGTGGGAGAAGAACATCAACTGGCTGGGCGACGACAAATTCGCCCTGGGCTGCATCATCCTGATCCTGTTCACCACCTCGGTGGGCCAGCCCATCGTGCTGTACGTCTCCGCCCTGGGCAACGTGGACCAGACCCTGGTGGAGGCCGCCCAGGTGGACGGCGCCACCGACCTGCAGGTGTTCTGGAAGGTGAAGTGGCCCCAGATCATGCCCACCACCCTGTACATCCTGGTCATCACCACCATCAACAGCTTCCAGTGCTTCGCGCTGATCCAGCTGCTCACCTCCGGCGGGCCCGAGCACGCCACGGACACGGTGATGTACTATATCTACTACAGCGCCTTCACCCTGTACAAGTACGGCTACGCCAACGCCATGGGCGTCATTCTGGCGCTGTGCATTGCGGCGCTGTCGGCGGTTCAGTTCAAGCTGGCCAAATCTGAGAGCTGAGAGGAGGGGAAGATATGAATACAGGCGTCAAACGCACATCCGTCTATCGGACCATAACCTTGATCCTCATCATCGTCATCGCGGCGGTTATCTTCCTTTTCCCGCTGTACTGGATTCTCACCGGCGCGTTCAAAACGCCCGCTTCCGTCAACAACTCCATCCCCGAGTGGTGGCCCAAGGAGTGGACCATGCGCAACTTCGACACCCTGTTTGACAAGCGCAGCGCCCCCCTGTGGGAGCTCCACGTTCCCCTGAGCGAGTGGTTTACCTCCGACCACAGCCAGGTGGTGTTCTTCTCCGGGCCGGTGATGCCCGCGGCCTTCCGCTGGCTCATCAACACGGTGTTCATGTCGGTGGCCGCCATGGTGCTCACCTGCGGCACCGCAGCCCTGGCAGGATACGCCCTGGCCAAGAAGCGCTTCATCGGCCGGGCGGTGCTGTTCTCCCTCATCGTGTGCGCCATGGCCCTGCCCAAGCAGGTCATCCTCATCCCCCTGCTGCGGGAGATGGACGGCCTGCACCTGACCAATACCCTCTGGTCGGTGATTTACCCGGTGGTGGGCTGGCCCTTCGGCGTGTTCCTGATGAAGCAGTTCGCCGAGGGCATCCCCGGCGAGATTTTGGAGGCGGCCCGCATCGACGGCGGCGGCGAGCTGAAGACCTTCACCACCATTGTGTTCCCCATGATCAAGCCGGGCGTGGGCGCCCTGGCCATCTTCACCTTCATCAACACCTGGAACGACTACTTCATGCAGCTGCTCATGCTGACGGGCACCAACGTGCTGTCCATGCCCCTGGGCATCTCCAAGATGATGGGCGAGTTCGGACAGGACTACGGCCTGCTCATGGCGGGCGCGACGCTGGCCTCCGTCCCCATCATCATCGTGTTCCTGGCGTTCCAGAAGTACTTTACCAAGGGCATCACCATGGGCGCGGTGAAGGGGTGAGGATATGATTCTCGCTTCCAATTCCACCGCCCTGGACTACCGGGGCATCCACCCAAACCTGGACCTGGCTCTGGAGCGCATCATGCCGGAATTCCTCTCCCGCCTGGGGGAGGAGCGGGTGGAGCTCAAGGGGGAGGAGGTCTACTGCACCAAGTTCACTTATGAGACCATCCCCGATGAGGAGGCGTTCTTTGAGGCCCACCGGCTCTACCTGGACATACACCTGATGCTCTCGGGCTCGGAGCGGGTGGAGATTGCCTCCCCTGCGGCGCTGGCCCAGTTTGACCAGCAGGGGGATTTCTACGCCTACCGGGGGGAGGGGCGGCACAGCCTGATCCTGTCCCCCGGGGATTTCCTGGTGCTATTCCCCGACGACGCCCACAAGATCAAAATGCGGGTGGGCGGACCCGAGACCGTGACCAAGGCGGTATTCAAGGTCAAAATCAACGAAGGAGCATGACTCAATGAAAGATTTCACCAAATACGAGGGCGTCATCCCCGCGTTTTACGCCTGCTATGACGAGGCCGGCGCCGTCTCCCCGGAGCGGGTGCGCGCCCTTGTCCGCTATCTGGCGGACAAGGGGGTGAAGGGGCTGTATGTGGGCGGTTCCTCCGGCGAGTGCATCTACCAGAGCGTAGCCGAGCGAAAGCTGGTGCTGGAAAACGTGATGGCGGAGGCCAAGGGACGCCTTACCATCATCGCCCACGTGGCCTGCAATAACACGGCGGACAGCCGGGAGCTGGCTGCCCACGCCCAGCAGCAGGGGGTGGACGCCATCGCCGCCATCCCGCCCATCTACTTCCATCTGCCCGACCATGGGGTGGCCAAGTACTGGAACGATATTTCAGACGCCGCGCCGGACACCGATTTCATCATCTACAACATCCCCCAGCTGGCCGGGGTGGCCCTGTCCGTGCCCCTGCTGCGGGAGATGATGAAAAATCCCCGGGTCATCGGCGTGAAGAACTCCTCCATGCCGGTGCAGGATATCCAGATGTGGAGGGACGAGGGGGCCATCGTGTTCAACGGCCCCGACGAGCAGTTTGTCTCCGGCCTGGCGGCGGGGGCCATTGGCGGCATCGGCGGCACCTACGCGGCCATGCCCGAGCTGTACCTGAAGGCCCGGGAGCTGTTCTGCGCGGGTGAGCTGGAGAAGGCCCGGCAGGTGCAGAACGAGTGCTGCCGCATCATCTACAAGATGTGCACCGCCCACGGCAACCTGTACGCCGTCATCAAGGAGATCCTCCGCCGCACCGGCGGGCCGGATATCGGCAGCGTCCGCGCGCCCCTGGTTCCCCTGGCAGAGGGGGACGGCCCCATTGTGGACGCGTGCGCGGCCATGATCCGGGAGGCCATCGCCCAATATTGCGCGTAAAAAGCAAAGCAGCCGCCGGTGGGAGCCCCTCCGGCGGCTGCTTTTCGAGTTATTTGAATATAATCAAGGCGCTGATAGGGGCCTTCCCGTTCCGGCGGAGGCGCCTGAAAGGAAGAGGAGGCACGCCCATGAACCGATTTGACCTGCCCATCCATAAAAATCCCCTGCGCACTCGGGGAGACGTGGAGCGGGCCCTTTTGCAGCTGCTGGAGCCGGTGCGGGGGCGCTTTACCGGGGGCGGCGCAGGGCTGTGGCTGGGCGGGCACGCCGCCCATTACGGGGCGGGCTCCGCCCGGATGGAGGCGTTTTCCCGGATGTTGTGGGGGCTGGCCCCCCTGTGGGCGGCGGGGGGAGGGGAGGAGTGGCTCCCCCTGTTCCGGCGGGGGCTGGCAAACGGCACAGACCCCGCCCATCCGGCCTATTGGGGGAGGCTGTCCCACTACGACCAGAAGGTGGTGGAGACGGCGGCCATCGCCGCCGCCCTGCTGCTGTGCGGGGAGCGGATGGGCTTCAGCCCGGAGGAGGCCCGGAACCTCCACCAATGGCTGGCGGGGGCGGACGGGCTCAGCCTGCCCCAGAATAACTGGCTGTTTTTCCGGGTGCTCATCCAGGCCGCGTTCCGGCGCATGGGCTGGGCGTGGAATAAGGGGCAGCTGGAAGAGGATCTGGCCAAGCTGGACGGCTGGTATCTGGGGGAGGGCTGGTACTGCGACGGCCAGCCCACCCAGATGGACTACTATATCCCCTTTGGGATGCACTACTACGGCTTGATCTACGCCTGGGCCATGGAACGGGACGACCCCGGGCGCAGCCGCCTGTTCAAGGAGCGGGCGGCGCGGTTCGCCGGGGACTACCTGTATTGGTTTGAGGACGGCGGGCGGGCGGTCCCCTTTGGGCGCAGCCTCACCTACCGCTTTGCCCAGGGGGCGTTTTTCTCCGCCCTGGCCCTGGCGGGGGTGGAGGCGGTCCCCTGGGGGGTGATGAAGTCCCGGGTGCTGGGTAACCTGCGGGACTGGCTTGCCCAGCCCATTTTCGACTCCGGCGGGCTTTTGACGGTGGGCTACGCCTACCCCAATCTGCTCATGAGCGAGAACTACAACGCCCCCGGTTCCCCCTACTGGGCGCTGAAGGCGTTTGCCTGCCTGGCCCTGCCGGAGGGGCACCCCTTTTGGGCGGCGGAGGAGGCTGTCCCCGCGCTGGAGCCCCTGCGCGCCATTCCCCCGGCCCGGATGCTTGCCGCGCGGGACGAGAGCCAGGTGCAGCTTTTCCCCGCCGGGCAGCGCTGCGCCAACGACATGGGACATTGCGGGGCAAAATATGAAAAGCTGGTGTACTCCAGCCGGTTCGGCTTTTCCGTCCCCCGCGGGGAGTCGCTGGAGGCAGGGGCCTTTGACTGCTGCCTGGCGGTGTGTGAGGCGGGGACGGAGCGCTGGCGGACGCAGCAGGGCTTTGAGGACTTCCGGCTGGAGGCGGGGCGCTGCTGGCGGCGCTTCTCGCCCCTGCCGGGGGTGGAGGTGGAGGTGACGGTGGTTCCGAACTTCCCCGCCCACCGGCGGGAGTATACCGTCACCACAGACCGGCCCATCGACGCGGCGGACGGCGGCTTTGCCATCCCGGCTGAGGACGGGGAGGGGAGGGCCTGCACCCCGGACATGGTGGAATGGGGGCCCTGCTCCGTGACCGCCCGGTTCCCCTGGGGCGTCAGCGCCATCCGCTGCCTGTCCGGAATGGGGGAGCCCGTGCTGGTGCGGGCGTGGCCCAACACCAACGTGCTCCACCCCCTCACCTGCATTCCCACCATCCGGCTGTCCCTCCCGCCGGGGACCCACCGCTTCACCACCCTGGTCACCGGGGCGGTTCCAAAAGCGTGAACAGGATGGACAAGCCGCCGCTCCATCCGAAGCGGCGGCTTGTTATGCTGGGCGCTTAAAAGTTTGAAGCCCTCTCCCCGCTTCAGGCGGGTTTTGCGCCCGCGGGGATGGGGATATCCGTCAGCGGGGCGGCTGCGCCGGGAAGCAGTATTGAATAAACTGGCACAGGGCCTGGACGTGGGGGGCGTTGTAGGGCACGAAAAGGTAATAGCTCCCCTCCGGCAGGCCGGCGTCTTGGAGAAACCGGCTCTGGGACAGCTCAATGGCGCCGGGGACGCTGCCCCGCTCCCCGGCGGGGTCCGGGGCGGCGTCGATGTAGGGGGCCAGACGGTCATAGACATCCGCCGGAAGGTGCTGGGACAGGTCCAGCAGGGGCACGTCCTGGGCGAAGTGCCGGTAGACCTCCCCGGTGGTGACCACAAAATCCAGGCTGGCGGTGGATATGTAGGCGATGATCTTGCCGTTGCTGGCGGCGGTGTACTCGACGGCCTCGCCGTGCAGGTCCACATAGAGCCCGTCGTCAAAAATTATCCGCTGGCCGCCGTCCAGCCCCAGGTGGTCCGCCGCATCCCCCTGGAGCCGGGCGGCGGGGAAATAGTCCCGCTGGTCGTTGGTGAAAAAGCCCTGCAAAACCGTCTCCTTCTGGTTTTGAATCACCACGTCGGCGGCGTAGCCGGCAAACAGTGCCAGTACCAGAAAGCCCAGCATCCAGCCCTTGTAATAGGTGAAGACGTACCCGATCCGTTTGGGCAGGGTCATTCCCCGCAGCTTTTCCCCCTCCCGGTCACGCCAGCGCCGGAGGCGCTCCATCCAGCCCCTCATAGCAGCCACTTGCCGTCGCCGGGCAGGGACTGGGACGCCTTTCCGGCGCACTCCTCCTCCGGCTGCTCCGCGGCCAGCGGGGGGAACTTCAGGAACGCGCCATAAATGAGGTAGGAGGAGAAAAAGACATACACTGCCACCCAGAAGAAGAACAGGCCGCTGAAAAAGTAGAACAGGACAAGGCACAGCGCCATGAGCAGGCACAGGGTCAGGGTGACGTGGAGCCGGGCCACCGCCAGCAGAAAGCTGTTGGCGATGACCTGCCTGACGGGCAGGCCGTATTCCGCCAGCACCGGGTAAGCGTAGAGGCAGCAGCACAAAAAGGCCAGCGCGCAAAAGCCGCACACCCCCAGCACCGCGACACCCGCCGCGCCCCCCTGGATGAGGAGGAAATTCCACACCGCCCACAGGTCGGCGGCGAAGAAGGCGGTCCCGGCCGCCTGGAGCAGCCACAGCAGGGTGGCCCGCTTGAAGTGGGCCCGGAAGGCGGAGAAATAGCTCTTCACCAGCGAGCCCTCCTGGTTGCTCACCTGCTTGAGGGTGTAGCTGTAAAAGGCGGCGGTGGACGCCCCAATGGTGACCAGGGGCAGGGAGGTGAGCAGCCACAAAAGGCTCATCAGGGCTGCGTCGGTCACCTTGTTCAAAAACTGCCAGAATTTATTTTCCGGGTCAAACAGCTTAATCATGGCTCACTCCAGAATGTTGGTGGTGATGTAGTCCACCCCTGCGGCCAGGACGGCCCCGGCCTCCTCCAGGGTGTTCACTGTCCAGCAGTTGACCTCCTGCCCGATGCCGTGGACGGCCTCCACCACCCCGGCCGTCACGGCGGTGTGGCGGATGTCCAGGCCCAGGTTATTGTCCCGGAGGAACGCCAGGTCATCAGGCGACCATTCCTTGAGCAGGAACTGGGCGGGGACGCTGGGGAAGCGACGGCGCAGGGCGGTGAGGTTGGCGGCGCAGAAGGAGATGAACACCACCCGGTCCAGATAGCCCAGCTCCCGGTAGGTCTCCGCGATGCGGTATACGTCCTCCGGCGCAAACTCGTTTTTCAGCTCGCACACGCACACCTTTTCGTACCGTTTGCAGATGCCGATATACTCTTCCAGGGTGGGGATCACCAGGTCGGCCCGGCCCCGGGCGCCGTCCAGGTCGGTGAGCTGGACGGCGCGCAGGGTCTGGAGGGTAGTGTGCTCCACCACAAGGCGGTCCAGCCCCACCCGGGCGGTGTCGTCGTCGTGGAAGACCACAAAGCGCCCGTCGGCGGTTTTGTGCACGTCGGTCTCGATGCCGAAATACTTTACCCGGTTGCCTGCGGCCACAAAGGCGGCGCAGGTGTTCTCCTGCTCCAGGCCGCTCAGCCCGCGGTGGGCGATCATTTTGGCCCGTCCGCTGTCCAGTTTAATGGTATCCATAGCGCAGAACCTCACTTTTCCTTCAATATAACGCCCGGAGGGCGGGGCACGGCCCCGGGCCGCGCCTGTTTTCCATAAAATCCAGTATAACACAACGGGATTTTTTTGCAAGGGGTTAGGGCTTGTTTGAAAATTGCCAGCATACCCAAACGACAGGGCTTTTTCCGCCATATGTCGTTGCTTTGACTTGAAATACACAAAGTATTTCTACATCAAACCGCCTTGTCTGGCGAAAAAATCCCTCGCCGCCGGGCACATTGTCAATGTTCAAACAGCGCCTGAAAGCGGGAAAACCGTCCAGGCACCGCCTGGGCCCGGCATTTTACATAAAATGCCGGGCCCAGCATAAATAATTTTCAAATATTTGCACAACTCCCTCTTGCCAGGACTGGAACAGTGTGGTAAAATGGCGACAGCACAAGCTCAAGGGAGGCGGAGGCGGTGAGGCTCCGGCGAACCTGGGCCACATTTTTTTAGTAAAGGAAGGATTTAGGATGAAAAAGGCACTCTCCCTGCTTCTGGCGCTGGCCATGGCGCTGAGCCTGTTCGCGTGCAGCAAGAGCATCGGCGCACAGCCGTCTGCGCCGCCCTCCCAGTCCTCCGGCGGCGCGGGGGACAGCGGGCCCGCGCCCGGCGGCTATGAGGTCACAGAGCCCATCACCATCGTGTGGTGGCACGCTCTGGAGGACCAGTATTCCGCCGACGTGGAACGGATCGTGAAGGGCTTCAACGACTCCCAGGATCTCATCACCGTGGAGCCCCAGTACATCGGCGCGTATAAGGACGTGAACGAGGCGCTGGTGTCCGCCCACGCAGCCGGCTCCGGCCTGCCCGGCGTGTGCGTGGCCAACACCGACTATGTGGCCCAGTACGGCGCCAACGGCGTGTTTGAGAACCTGGACCCCTATATCTCCGGCACCGGCTACGACGTGACCGACTTCTCCACCGGATTGCTGCTCAGCTCCCAGTACGAGGGCAGGCAGGTGGCCATGCCCTTCCTGCATTCCACCCAGGTGATCTACTACAATAAAACAATGGCAGATGAGAAGGGCATCTCCATCCCCGAGAAGATCGAGGATTTCGAGGCCTTCCTGAAGGCCGGCGCCGAAGCCTGCGGAGGCTACGGCGCCATGATCCCCGGTTGGGATCAGTGGTACTTTGAGACGCTCTACCTCAACGAGGGCGTGAAGATCATCACCGATGACAACACCTGCGACCTGAACGGCGAGGCCGCCCTGAAGGTCACCAACCAGTTCCGCGCGTGGTATGAGGCGGGTCTCATCGCCTGGCCCTTCGGCCCGGACGCCTCTGCCGATATGCGCCAGACCTTCTACGACGGCAAGACCTTCTGCGTGCTGCACACCTCCTCCCTGTATAACAACTACGTGGACAATTGTGACTTTGAGGTGGGCATGGCCTGGTATCCCGCCGCCTCCACCGGCGACAAGTACTCCGAGGTGGGCGGCTGTGTGCTGGGCATCCCCGCCAAGAACGACCAGGCCACCAAGAACGCCGCCTGGCAGTTCTTACAGTACCTGGTGGGCAAGGATGTGAACATGGACTGGGCCAAGGTCACCGGCTACATCCCCACCCGCAACTCCGTGCTGACTACCGACGAGGGCGTGAAGTTCCTGGAGGAGAAGCCCGCGTTCCAGTGCGTGTTCGATAATCTGAACCTCATCAATCCCCGCATCCAGAACGCCGCCTGGAGCGAGCTGGCCACCACCTGGAAGAACTACATGGACAACATGATGAACCAGGGCGGCGACATCAGCTCGGAGTCCGAGACCATGGTGGAGGAAATCGACGAAATTCTGGCGGACCGCGGCTGAGGACAAAAAGCCGCTTCGTAATCCCAGGTCCCCGGCTCCGCGCCCTTTGGAGCCGGGGACTGTCCCCATCCGATTCTAGGAGAAAGGAATGGTTGCTATGACCGACTCCCCGGCGAGGACCCCGGCGGCCGGCCAGGCGGGCGCCCCGGGAAAGAAGCCTCTGTTTACTGCCCGCACCAAGTCCAAGATCATCGACTTCCTCTTTGTGCTCCCCGCGCTGGCCCTGCTGGCCCTGTTCACCTATTACCCGGTGGCCAAGCTGGTGCAGATCAGCTTCACCGACTGGAACCTGCTCAGCCCCACGTGGGACTGGGTGGGCCTGAAAAACTGGATGTGGCTGTTCACGGGCAGCGGCTCGAAATACCTGTGGAATTCCCTGAAGATCACGGCCCTGTACTCCCTGGGCGAGATTTTTGCCACGCTGGTGGGCGGCATGGTGCTGGCGCTGATCTTCAGCCGCATGACCCGCGGCTTCAGCGCCATGCGGGCCATCCTCTTCGTGCCCAAGTATGTGGCCATGTCCTCCTGCGCCGTGGTGTTCATGTGGATTTTGAACACCAACTACGGCGTGCTCAACTACTTCTTGTCCATGGTAGGCGTGGCGCCGGTGGACTGGCTGGGCCAGAAGTCCACCGCCCTGATTTCCGTGCTCATAACCACCTGCTGGCGCGTTTTGGGCTACGGCATGATGATCTATCTGTCCGCCATGATCGGCATCTCGCCCCAGTACTATGAGGCGGCCGCCCTGGACGGGGCCACCAGGACCCAGCAGTTTTTCAGCATTACGCTGCCCCTGCTCTCCCCCACCACCCTGTTCCTGCTGGTGACCACCTTCCTGTCCTCCATGAAGGTGTTCCAGTCGGTGGACATTCTGACGGAGGGCGGGCCGGCACGGTCCACGGAGGTGTTTGTCTACCTCATCTACCGCTATGCCATGGTGGACTTCCGCATGGACCGCGCGGCCACCTCGGCGGTGATGTTCTTCCTGATCCTGCTGGTGGTGACGGTGGCCACCATGAAGTACTCCAACAACAGCGTGAGCTACGATTCGTAAGAGAGGGGGAGGAGAAGCGTTATGACTGTCGGAAGCAGAAAGCGCGGCGTGGGCTACTATGTCATCACCGTGGTGGCGGTTTTGATCACCATCGTCATGATTTTCCCCCTGTATTGGATGGTGGCCACCTCGGTGAAGTCCGCCGCCGAGGCCCAGCTCATCATCCCCACCCTGTTCCCCCGTGAATTCCACTTTGAGAACTACCTCAACGTACTCACCCGGGCCAACTTCCTGAAGTACTACTGGAACACCATCATTATGACCGCCGGCATCCTGATCCTCCAGATCGGCACCGGCACCCTGGCCGCCTACGGCTTTGCCTTCGGCAGGTTCAAGGGCCGGAACGTGATGTTCTATATTGTGCTGGGGGCGCTGATGATCCCCCTCCAGGTGACCTTTATTCCCATCTTCATCATGTGCTCGGGCTGGGGGCTCCAGGACACCTTCCTGGGCCTGATCCTGCCGGAGGCTGTCTCCGCGTACTACATCTTTATGATGCGCAACTCCTTCATGGCGGTGGACCAGAGCTATGTGGACGCCGGGCTGATCGACGGCCTGGGCCGTTTGGGCACCGTGCAGCACGTACTGGTGCCCATGTGCAAGGCCACCATCTTCACCGTCACCCTGGTGACCTTCTCCAACGGCTGGAACGCCTACTTCTGGCCCAAGATCATCGCCAAGAACGAGGTGCGCCGGGTGCTCACCGTGGGCCTGGCCCAGCTGAAGCAGACCTTCGCCGGGCAGGCCGTGTCCAACTACCATGAGATCATGGCGGGCGCGGTGCTGGCGGTGCTGCCCCTGGTCATCCTCTTCATGCTGTTCCAGAAGTATATGATGACCGGCTATTCCAAGGCTGCCATGAAATAAGAAGCGGCGCCGGCCGCGAGGATGCGTGCCGGGGCGGCAGGCGTAGCTTCTGAACGGCAAAAGGGGCGGACCGCCGGTCCGCCCCTTTTTCGCCCCCAATTCCACAAAGAAAGGAAGCGCGGCATGGACTTTATCTCACCCGGAGCCCGGCAGTACAAGGCCAACCTGCACTGCCACTCCAACCTGTCCGACGGCAGGCTCACCCCGGAGGAGCTGGTGCGGGTGTATCGGGAGCAGGGCTATTCCATCCTGGCCATCACCGACCACGAGGCGTCCTATGACCACACGGTGGCCTCCCAACCCGATTTTCTGCTGGTGACGGGGTATGAGGCGTATATACGCCCCTCCCCCGACTGCTGCCTGGACCACTACGGCCCGGAGATCCACCTGAACCTGCTGGCCAAGGACCCCCATAACACCACCCTCATCGGGTTTGACCCCAAGTTCTGCAAGTACATGCCCCCGGAGGAGGCGGCCCGGCGCGAAAAAGCGGGGGAGCTGGGTCCCCGCCGCTATGACCGGGGCTACATCCAGGCGTTCATCGACCAGGCCCGGGCGAGCGGGTATCTGGTGAGCTATAACCACCCCTGCTGGTCCATGGAGAGCCAGGAGGATATTTTGTCCTGCTCGGGCTGCTTCAGCCTGGAGCTGTTCAACACCGGCTCCATGAAAATCAGCGGCGCGGAGGACAATGTGGCGCTGTACGACGCAATGCTGCGCAGGGGAAAGCGGCCCTATGTCCACGGGGCGGACGACAACCACAACCACCATCCCTTCGGCTCCCTCATGTGCGACTCCTTCGGCGCGTGGACCATGGTGCTCTCGGAGGGGCTGAGCTACCCGGCGGTGATCCGGGCGCTGGAGGCGGGGCGGTTTTATGCCAGCACCGGCCCGGCCTTTACCCGGCTGTCCTTCCAGGGGAAGAGGGTCCTGATGGAATTTTCCGGCGCCCAGCGCGCCATCATGCACATGAGCCCCAAGTGGGCGCTCAACCTGTGGGCCCGGGCCGGGGAGCCCTTTGACCGGGCGGAGTTTGACATCCCGGACCGGGCGCCCTACGTGTACTTCTCCCTGCTGGACGGGGACGGCAGGCGGGCCGTTACCCGCGCCTTCACCCGGGAGGAGCTGGGCATTTAGAAAATACGGAGGAGGTAGTTTAAATGAAAAAGCGGCTTTTCCGGTGGGCGGCGCTGGCGGCGGCCGCCGCGCTGTGCTTGTCTGCGTGGGGCTGCGCCCCGGCAGAGAAGGATATTGATGTGCCCGGCCAGAACGCCCCCACCCCGCCCGCCCAGACGGAGGGCGCCTTCCGCATGACCCAGGAGGGCTCCGTGCGCAACGAGAAATTCCGGGAGCGGAAGGAGTTCGCCGGCTTCATCGGACGGGCGGAGTCCAAATTTCTGATCGCGGGCCTCAACCAGGCCATGACCCCCCAGGGGATCAGCTACAGCGGGGAGACCGGCCTTGCCTACATCACGTCCTACGCCATCACCGACACCCCCTCCGCCATCACCGGCGTATCGCTGGACACCGGGGAGCTGACGGCGGAGTACTACCTGTTTAACCCGGACGGCTCCCCCTTTACCAGCCACGTGGGGGGGATCGCGGCGGTGGGAAATACCCTCTATGTGTCCGCCAAGCTGGACTCCGACGGGAGCTACAGCGTGGCCGTGCTGTCCCTGGACCAGCTGCCCCCCTCCGGCAGCCATGACGTGACGGTGGAGCATACCATCCCGGTGCCCGTCTCCCCGTCCTTCCTGAACTACTCCCAGGGGACGCTGTGGGTGGGCAATTTTTACCACCCCAAGGCGGACTATAACCTGTCCCCGGAGCTCAACTTCACCACCCGGAGCGCGGACGGCGAGTACGGCTGCTATATCCTGGGCTACCGCATGGGGGAGGACGGGGCGCTTTCCATCCCCGACGGGGAGAAATATCCCGTCCCGGACTGCGCCATGGCGGCCCCTGACCGCATCCAAGGGGTGTGCTGCCTGGGGGACGAGGTGATCCTCAGCCAGTCCTATGGCCGGGGGGCAAACTCCACGCTCCTGTTCTACCAGGTCCCCGAGGGGGATGGGTTTGACGGCACGCTGGACGTGTGCGGCCACGATATCCCGTGCTACATCCTGGACAGCGCCCGGCAGAGCCAGGCCATGACCGCAATGCCCATGACGGAGGGGCTGTGCCTCAGCCCGGACGGGGTGCTGGTGCTCTTTGAGTCCGGCTCCAGCCGGTACAGCGACGGGAAATACCGCACCGACCATGTGTGGGAGCTGAAGGGCCAATAGGCGCGCAAAAAGGAGAGGGGGGTGTTCCCCCTCTCCTTTGGTTTAGGGCTTGTTTGAAAATTAGAGCTCCTCGGCGACCTCCACGCCCTTGATGTCGTAGAGCTGGGCCAGCAGCTGGCTGATCTCCTGCTTGTCGCTGCGCTTGTTCAGGCGCAGGGTGAGGATGACGCAGGAGGCGGATTTGTCCCCCGAGGCGCTGCGGGTGATCTCCATGTCCAGCAGCTTCATCCCCTTTTCCCGGCAGAACTTCAGTACGTTCTCCAGGCAGGGCCGCCCGCTGTACTCCATGTACAGGTTGATTTCCGGGGCGCTGTCCATCAGGCGGTACTCCAGCTTGGCCAGGCAGAACTCCGCCAGGATGATGATGACGGTGGTGATGAGCCCCCCAGCGTAAAAGCCCGCGCCCAGGGACAGCCCGATAACCGCCGCCACCCAAAGCCCGGCGGCGGTGGTCAGGCCCTTGACCCGGTTGCGCCGTGTGACGATGATGCACCCTGCGCCGATGAAGCCCACCCCGGCCACCACCTGGGCGCCCAGCCGGGCCATGTCGGTGTAATACCCCAGGTTCAGGTAGAGGTACTGGCTGGTCAGGGTGGTCATAGCCGCCCCCAGGCAGATGAGGATATGGGTGCGGAAGCCCGCCGCCCGCCGCTTATAGGTCCGCTCCATGCCGATGATGCCGCCGCACAGCACCGCCAGCAGCATCCGCACCGCCGCCGAGGTGAAGTTCACCTCCACCAGCCGGTCAAAAAAAGTCAGCATTGTATTCCACCCCCTATACCTCGTCGATGGCGATTACCCGGTCCAGCTCATAGATCGCCATAATCATCCGCCCGTGGGTGCGCGGCTGGCTCAGCCGGATGGAAAACACCGCGCAGGGATACAGGGCGGATTCCTTCCGGTCCTGGATGATATCCACCTCGTATATCCGGGCCCCCTGCTCCTTGATCCGGCCGATGATGGCGCCCACGTCGTCCAGCGAGGTGAATTCCACATAGATGTTCATGTTGTGGGCGCGGGAGACGATGATCGCGTCGATGTGGGGCAGCAGGCAGATGCACAAAAGGATGAGGGCAAAGGCCAGGAACATGCACTCGTAAAAGCCCGCGCCGATGGCCAGGCCCATGCAGGCCGAGGCCCAGAGCCCGGCGGCGGTGGTCAGGCCCTTGACCTCCTGCCGGTCTGTGACCAGGATGGTGCCTGCGCCTAAAAAGCCGATGCCGTTGATGACCTGGGCCCCAAAGCGGGACACGTCGGTGCGGATGCCTACGTCAAGGGCCTTCTCCGCCCAGCGCCCGGCCAGCATCGCGTGCTCGTACTGGCTGAGGAGCATAGCCAGGGCCGCCCCCAGGCATACAAACATATAGGTGCGGAAGCCCGCCGCCCGGCCCTTTTTAGCGCGGTCGATGCCCAGCATCCCGCCAAACAGCATGGCCGCCAGGAGGCGCACCACCACGGAGAGCAGATTGAATTGCCGCAGATAATCGAAAAGATCCGCCATGGAACCATCCTCCCTTGCGGTTGAGGCCGCAAAAGCGGGCCCAACTAATGTGACGGCAGACCACACCCCTGCAGGGAGGGTGGTCTGCTTTGTTGGACGGACTGTGAAATTGCGCCGCGCCGTGTGGGGCGCAGGTTTAACCTATAGCAATCTTCAAAAAAGCTAACAATAAGCGGAAGCGGCAAACCAATGCCGGCAATCCAGCTGCGAAACAGAATCGAGTGCCATACGAACCGCGTCAGGGAGCAGGTCCAGACTTCGGACCTTCCATCCACGAAGGAGGGCCTTCATCTTGGACCACATCTTCTCAATGGGATTCAGATCGGGACTGTAGGGCGGAAGGTACAGAACTTTCATCCCCTTTTCCTC
>Ga0209694_1001253_pt1 | contig 29633 bp, 20 predicted proteins | sample GluameincwithD2O_FD_187499 | JGI IMG/M metagenome (GOLD analysis project Ga0209694, IMG submission 187499) | Mouse cecum microbial communities from Vienna, Austria - Glucosamine amended microcosms incubated with D2O (SPAdes) (version 2) | ecosystem: Host-associated > Mammals > Digestive system >... | reverse complement strand
TGGTAAGGTGTTTACAATACTCATAAAGGGCTCCTTTTGTTGGTATTATTTGAGATTAGACACCTTAATTTTATCACAAGTGGATGCTCTTTTTTCATTCACTTGACAGGTGAAAAGCAATATTCAGCTAAAATACAGTAACTATGTGGCTTTCAGTCACTTTCACGGCTGTGCCGTGAATAATCTAGGATTAATATGATTTACCTTCCAACGGATACATATAAGGTTGTAAATAAAGATAAAAATATAAATAAATTGCAAGTTGGAATGGTTAATGAGGAGCAAAGTATTGCAGTAATAACAGCGGCGGAAGAAGTCACATTGGCAGTCGATGATGAGCAGGCAGTAAATATAGCAGGAATTAATTTGAAATCTGGACAGAGCTATGATATTGAACTAAATTCAACATTGAAATCAGCAGAGGGGAAAGAAGAAGTAAAAGTTTCAGGGAATGGAACAGGGGAAAGAATTTCTGTAGGTATGTCACAAGGGGAGATAGTTCTAGAGAACTGTGCGAATGCTAAAATGAAAATTAATGGAGAGAATGTTTCAGGTGATCAAAATAACGAAGAAAATCAAGAAGTGAGCGAAATTAAGGTAAAAAAAATTCAGGTACAGAGCATTTCGAAGAAGATTGCCGCAGGCAAAAAAGTAAAACTTACTGCCAATATAGCGCCTTCCAATGCATCCAACAAAACAGTCACATGGAAGTCGAGCAACAAAAAAGTTGCAACAGTAAACAGCAAAGGCGTTGTCACCATGAAGAAAAAATCTGGTGGGAAGTCTGTGACCATTACAGCGACAGCCCAAGATGGCAGCGGAGTAAAAGCAACTTACAAGATAAAGTCCATGAAAGGCGTAGTAAAGAAAGTAACTGTCTCTGATAAGAAATCTGTGAAAGCAGGAAAGACATTAAAGCTGAAAGCCAAAGTTACAGCCACAAAGGATGCCAACAAAAAGCTCAAATGGACCAGCAGCAATAAAAAATACGCAACGGTAAGCAGCTCCGGCAAAGTGAAAGCGCTAAAGAAAGGCAAGGGCAAAAAAGTAAAGATTACCGCTATGGCAACAGACGGAAGCGGCAAAAAGAAATCGGTAACAATTAAGATAAAATAGTATATTTATAGTCATGATGTCAGGGGCAAAGTTATTTATGGGAGAAATACTTTGACTCCTGACATTGTGAAAACATAGAAGGAGTAACGGTTATGATAAAAAAGAAATTAGTAGTTTTGCTTGCAACAGCATTGTTATCAACAACTATTGCACCGGCAGTTCCGGTCATCGCTCAAGAACCTGTAAATTCTGAAGCAGAAATGGCGGAACATAATGAAGATGAAACAGGGAATATTACAGAAGAAGAGGAAAATGCAAGCTCCGCTTCCGATATCACAACAAGTGGAACAGAAGAAACAGGCGAATTTGTCAGCGTATTAGATGAAGGAACTATAGAAAAAGAAAGTACAACAGATGAGACTCCAATACGCGCAGTTCAGACACGGGCAGCAGGAAATAGTATGTCTTCCGCAACAGGCATATCGACAGGGACTACCTATAATGGTTTACTGACAGATTCCAATGCCATTGATTATTACAAATTTTCAATAGGGTTGTCAGGGAGGATTACACTCACAGCATCGGCGGAAATGCCGTATATTTATTATTATATTTATGATAGTTCAGGAAATCAAATATGGTATATCAATCCGCATTGGAATAATACAACACAGATAATCAGCACCAACGAGACCATTGATTTGACAAAAGGGACATATTACTTTACGGTAAAGCGAGACGGCAGTAGTTATACAGGAGACTATTCTTTTAAATTATCTTTTTCCAGTGCAGGGGAAAGTTTTACGGAAACAGGTGATGGGACAGATAATTCGATGTCTGATGCGAATGCAATAAATGTGAATACAGACTATAAAGGTCAGATAGCAGACAATGACGACAGGGATTTTTATCGTTTTGTTCTGGAAGATTCAGGAAGAATAACGTTTACAGCATCGGCGGGAATGACTTATATATATTATTATATTTATGACAGTTCAGGGAATCAGATATGGTATATTAATCCGCGTTGGAACGACTCGACAGGAACAATCAGCACAGATGAAACAATTGATTTGACAAAAGGAACCTATTATTTTGCAGTAAGGCAAGATGGCAGCAGTTATACAGGGAACTATTCCTTCCGTCTGCAATTTTCCGGTGCAAATGAAAGTTTCCCGGAAACAGAAGGAGGAACGGATAATTCAATAGCCGATGCAAACGACATATCTTTGAACAAAGAATACCGGGGACAAATAGCACAGAACGATGACAGAGATTTTTATAAATTTACCGTCAGCAGTTCAGGTTCTATATCCGTTGTTTCGGAGGCTTTTATATCATATCTTTATTATTATATTTATGATAGTGCTGGTAAAGAAATCTGGAGAAAATCTTCGTATCGTAATAGCACGACTAAGAAGATTAGCATAGCGGAAGAAACAGAACTTCCGGCAGGAATCTATTACCTTGCGGTAAAAGGAAGCAGTGATGCTACAGGACCGTATAGTTTCGGCATCTATAGATATAAGTCTATTTCCCCGGCATCAGTCAGTCTGTCCGCTAAAAGTTATGTGTATGACGGCTCGGCAAAGAGGCCGGATGTGACAGTGAAGCTTGGCTCAACAGTATTGAAAAAAGGTACAGACTACACAGTATCTTATTCATCGAATAAGAACGTAGGAGACGGGAAAGTAACAGTAATTGGAAAAGGGGCTTACAATGGAAGTGTAACAAAAACATTTACAATTAAGCCTAAAGGAACATCTTTGTCGAAATTAACTTCAAAATCAAAAGGATTTATCATAAAATGGAAAAAGCAGACAGCACAGACGAGTGGTTACCAGATTCAATATGCTACAAAAAGCAGTTTTTCGAATAAAAGAACAAAAACAATTACAAGCCGGACAAAAACAACTATAACGCTTAAAAAACTAAAAGCAAAGAAAAAATATTATGTAAGAATCAGGACTTATAAAGTGGTTTCGGGGAAAAAACTATATTCGGCGTGGTCTGGTATGAAGAGGGTGAAAACAAAAAAATAAGTGATAATAACTATTTGGGAAGGGGAATGATGGATGAGAAAAAAGTATTTGTTAATGCTGTTGATAACAGCGGCAGTCTTTGTGCAAGCAGCGGTGACAGAGCAAGTGGTTTATGCGGCGCAGGATGAAGACAGTGGGAACTCAGAAGAAAGCGGGAAAGAAAAGGAAAGAGAAGAATCAGAGCGGTATATTATTAAGAGTGGACGAGATGGCGCTGATATAACTTGGACGTTGTATGATGACGGAGTATTAGAGTTTTCAGGCAATGGTGCTATGAAGGATTATAGGAATTCGACAGATCGTTCTGGTTGGTCCTGGCTCATGTCAGATGTTAAACGTATTGTTATAAATGAAGGAATTACAACAATTGGAGATTATGCATTCAATAATGGAGAAGAAACAAATAATGTCCAAACGGTCAATATTGCAGATAGTGTAGAGACGATTGGGAGGTATGCTTTTTACAAATGTGAAAATTTGAAAGAGATATTTATTGGAAAAGGGCTAAAGAAAATAGGAAAATATTGTTTTAGTTATGACTATTTGCTTGGGAAGATAGAGGTCAGTGATCAGAATACGAATTTTAAGTCGGAAAATAATATTTTATATTCTTTTGATGGCACAACAATATACAGATATCCGCATAATGGAGTGGTTGACTGTGTTATTGAGGAAGGAGTTACTCAAATATGTGATGATGCTTTTGGCGATATAGAGACATTGAGAACGGTTACTTTTCCTAAAACAATTGATTCTGTCGGATATTCAGTTTTTGACGGGTGTAATAATCTTGAAACAATTTATGGATATACAAATTCATTGGAGCAGGCATGCGCGAAAATAGAGAATGTAGAATTCGTGTCTCTTGGGAAAAAGACGGCACAGGGAATTTGCGGAGAAATAATTTCAGGAAATTTAAGCAAAGATAATGCAATGTGGACTTTGGATGAAGGGGTATTTACTGTTACAGGCTCGGGGAAGATAGGTTATTCTTATGCAATTACCCCTATGTGGGATCATTATTGTGCTTTAATTGAAATATTGGAAATTAAGGATGGCATTACAGAGATAGGTTCGGGGATGTTTCAACAGTGTAAGTATTTGAAAGAAATATCAATTCCTGAAAGTATGAAACTAATTGATAGTAATGTATTCTATTACTGTGAAAATTTGAAGAAAATAGTATTTCGAGGATGTGAAGTGAAGTTTGATGCACAATATCCAGCTTTTGGCAATTGTAAGTTTCATACGGCAGGACCGCTTGGAGGAGGATATGACTATGAGTTTGGGTGGAATACAAGGATACCTTATGCGGCTTTTGATGGATGCAAAGAACTTACATCTATAACAATTCCTGAAAGCATAACGTTTATACCTCAATATGCATTTAAAGATTGCAATATGGATAATTTTACAATTTATGGTTATATGAATTCATATGCAGAGACCTTTGCCCGGGAAAACAATATTCATTTTGTCAGTTTGGGAGACGCGGCCCCCAAAAAGTCAAAGGAAACAGTGTTAAAAGGTGACGATAGCCAATTGTCATATAAAGTGACAGTGCAGGGGAAGACAGTAGCAGTTAGCAAAGTCAGCAATAAAAAGGTCGCGAAGGTTATTGTCCCGAGTACTGTTGTAATTAATGGAATAAAATATAAAGTAACATCGATATCAGATAATGCTTTCAGCGGATGTAAAAAACTTAATTCTGTGACTATAGGTAAGAATGTTACAAAGATTGGGAATAAGGCTTTTTTTAAGTGTATAGCGTTAAAGAAAATCGTCATTCCTTCCAAAGTTACAAAGATTGGGAATAAGGCATTTTACGGATGTAAGAAATTAAAATCGATGAATATAAAAACAAAAAAACTAAAAAGTAAAGCAGTCGGCGCACAGGCATTTAAAAATATTCACAAAAAAGCCGTGGTCAAAGTTCCAAAGAAGCAGAAGAAAGCGTATCAAAAATGGCTGAAAAAGAAGGGAATTGCGAAAACAGTAAAAATCAGTGGATAAAATAATATTGGAAATCAGCAGGATTCCGAGGTAGGTAGGATACCTGCTGGTTTAAAAATTTGAGTATTTTCATTATGGAAGGGCAGGTAGGTATTATGATGAGGGTGACGGGTTTATGTTTGATAAGTATGATATTGCGTAAGGATAAATAAGGGGAATTTGACATGAAAAAAAGAATAATCAGTTTGTTTTTAGTAGTTAGTATACTCTTTTCATTAATCCCGTTTTCTATATTTGCAAAGGAGGCAGACACAGGCTCTGAGAGCAGCCCGGCACAAACAGAAAGAAATGTTTCGCGCAAAGCATCTAACAAAGCGGGATTTCTTGCGCCAATTGATGACCCGGATGCCAGTGCGATACGGATAGAGACAGCAGAGGATTTGGCGGCGATAAAAAATGATTTGTATGGTTCTTATATATTGATGAATGATATAGACCTGTCCGGGTATGGTGATTGGATGCCTATAGGTGTGACGCTTGCTACCGCATTTCATGGGAAACTGGATGGACAGGGGCATAAGATTACAGGAATGAAAGTAGCCATAAGCTTTACATCAGCCACATTGAAGACACCAAGTTATGTCGCGGGTTTATTTGGCATATGTGACGGAGCTGAGATTAAAAATATATTTTTTGAGAATTCGAATGTGTCTATAAAGACGACTTCTGGGTACAGATATGATGCAGGTGCCATCGATTCGGAATACAGTGTGTATGCGGGAACAGTCGCGGGATATGCAAAAAACAAAACGGTGGTTTATAATTGCTGTTCGTCTGGAACTGTCAAAGCTGAGGCCAGCGGTGAAGGATACTCTGCTACCATAGCAGGGGGACTCCTTGGCAGTGCGGAAACCGCAGTCATATCGTATAGTTATAATCAGGGGAATGTTCAGGGATATAACAAGAACAGCGTTCAGGCATATAACACCATGGCAGGAGGATTGGTTGGACAGGTCACGAAAGAGAGCGTAATTGATAAATCTTATAATGAAGGAGCAGTTGCAGGAGAAACCGCTGACTACGGCGAGGCTTACGCAGGAGGTGTGGCGGCATATGCAAAAAATGCAAAAGTGACGGTTACAGACTGCTTTAATCAAGGAACGGTGCAGAGCCTGACAGGCAATATGTTGAATTGCGACATAGCTTATGCGGGAGGTATCTCGGCATATTTTTCGGGAACAATTGACAGAGTATACAATGCCGGAAGTGTTGGCGCACAGGCAAAAGACCCTTATGGAATTAATAATACGTCTGCCTATGCGGGCGGGATTTGCGGATACAGTCTGTCATCAGCGCAAATCAGTAATTCTGCGATTGTGCAGTCAAATGTTTCTGCAACTGCGCCTGGAACAAAGTACCAATATCGGATTTCTTATCTTGGTGAGAAAAGCAATAATGTTTCCATCAGCTCATTTGTGTCCGGCTCAACAAACGATGCGTCGATAGTAAAAGAACTTAAGGATATGAAGGAGCGGGGAATCTATGAGGCGACGCTTGGATGGGATTTTAATAAGGTCTGGGAACTGGTCTCAGGCAAAGATTTTCCAAGATTGAAGCAAATGGAAGTGGAAAGTGAAGTATACAATGAGGAGTACATCACACAGCATTTAAGCTTTGCCGGAGGAGCGATATACGCTAATATGCTTTCGAACTACCGATGGGCGCAGATTTATTGGAGCGAGGAAAATAATTTCCAGTCTAATTTAGCAGGCAAGCTGTATGCAGGTATAGATAAAGTGATAGATTTAGCGACACTTAACTTTGGAGATTTATTTGCGGATAATGATCCGTTTAAAGTTATTCTGGCGGATTATATATCTGACCAGACAGTCAGGAAAGAAGTCGTCAATCTTTATAAAGTAACAGTTCCTCTTTCATTGGACAAGACGTATGGAAAGGTTGAAAAGTATATCAGGGAACACTGGGATAATGATGCATACGGGAAGCTGTCAGATAATGATTTGTTCTGGCTGTTCCACTATAAAGACAAGGACAGCGTACAATGGATCAATGAAAATTTTGAAAAACATATCTCTGAAATTGTATATGATGAAAAGACAGAAAACTTAGAGAAAGCACTTGGCATTACATCAGAAACTTTTCATGCGATTCTTGACCAGAAGAAACATCTGGACAATACTATTGACTGGTTTAACGGGTTGATTAATTATGCAGGTGAAGTAGAAGCTTATGTGTCAGTAAATGATGATTTTAAGGCAGTTTTAGCAGAGATGTGCAATCATTTGCCTAATCCGTCGGACACAGAAAAAAGATATCAGTCACAATTAAAGAACGCATTAGAAAGCTATGTGCAATACAATGATGCATCGAATTTAAGGGCGACGATGTTTCAGAATTATCTGAAAGATACGGCAGTAGATGCGGTTGAAAACTTTATTTTTGACAATATGAAAAAAGGTGCGGAAAAGTGGTTGGAGTCTGTACTTTCTGCAAAAGGGTTTTCAGCGTATCAGGCAATTGTAAAAGCGGCGGATGCAACCTGGAAGGTGATGGAGTATGTGACAAAGAACGGAGAATTGCAGGAATGCCGGGAAATGCTGAAAGCAAATGCATATTTTGAGGATACAATGTATGCCACACTGCTTTCTATTGAAAGCGCTTTGAAGGAAGAGAAAACGTTTGAAAAAGCCAGTCTGTTTGATACTGCATTTAAGTTTTTTAAAGAAACGGAAATCTGCTCTATGGATACAGTTATGCAGTATCTGGACACTTATCAGACATCATGGGTGGCAGCGATTAGAAACCATTCCAATACATTTGCAAGGTCAGCGATTGAAGAGGTGCTAATTAATAAGCTATTTATATACCGGATGTATTGCCATGGCCAGTCCTATAAATTAGGGGGAAAGGTTGTCACAGTCGCTTGTCCAACGGATGTGTCTATCTATGATAAGGAGGGAGAACTTGTAGTATCTGTTAAGAACGATAAGGTTACAGAGTGTACGGAAGGAACTTATGTGTATACGGCTGACTCCGTTAAGATAGCGGCACTTCCTGACGGTCAGGAGTACAGTATTAAGATTGATGCTGTCAATGATGGGATTATGAATTACAGTATATCGGAATATGATTCGGAAATGCAGAATGTCCGTAGAGTAGAATATGCGAATATACCGATTGACAAAGGAGAATCATATACAGGTGCGATTGCAAGCGGGATTGGTGCAGAGGCGGATGATTATAATCTTATAGATAAAGACAAGAAACCAGTTGGAGAACATCAGGTGATTGAAGCTAATACATATGTACCTTTGGAAACGGTGTCTATTAATACAGATATTGAAAAAATGAACATAGGTGATACGGCTGAATTGAACATATCTGTAGTTCCGAATGACACGACAGAACAGATATTTGTATGGTCATCATCGGATGATAAAGTTATTTCAGTAGATGAAAAAGGAGTAGTGAAGGCAGTGTCTGCCGGGAAAGCGACTGTCACAGTAAGTTCCCTGAGTGGAGGTATCAGCGGTTCCGTAGATATTGTATGTGAAGATACGGTGGATGTTTCGGAGAAGGTTAAGCAAGTGGTTGATTCTATAGGGAAATATGAGGCAGCTACAGTGAAATCATCAGACAAAGAGATGATTGAACAATTATGTAGTGAAATTAATGAATTGCTTGCTGCATCTAACCTGACGAATGATGCACGTAATGAGCTTACAGCCGTAAAGGAGAAGGCACAGATACTTATAACGAGGATTAATGATGTCGCTGCGGCAATCAATACGGATAATATAAAGGCAGCCGCAGGTATTAATAAGGACAATGTTAAACCAGAAGATAAAGAAACCTTAAAAAGGGCGAAGAAGGATTTGGAAGTGGCATTAGAAACATATTCGGATAATTATACGGATATAGAAAAGAGAACACTTCATAGTAGGGTTGAAGAGATAGATAATGCTATAAAAGCGCTTGAAAGTATTGGAAAAACTTCTAAAACTCCTGTTGCAGAGGAAATTAAAGTGTCTCGAATCAGCTTATCAGGTATTTCGAAGAAAATTGCCGCAGGCAAAAAAGTAAAACTTGCCGTGAATATTGCTCCCGCCAATGCAGCCAACAAAACAGTTGCATGGAAGTCGAGCAACAAAAAAGTTGCTACAGTAAACAGCACAGGCATTGTCACTATGAAGAAAAAATCCGGCGGAAAGTCTGTGACCATTACAGCGACAGCCCAAGATGGCAGCGGAGTAAAAGCGACTTACAAGATAAAGTCCATGAAAGGCGTGGTAAAGAAAGTAACTATCTCCGGAAAGAAATCGGTAAAAGCAGGAAAAACCTTGAAACTAAAAGCCAAAGTCAAAGCTACAAAAAAAGCCAATAAAAAGCTCAAGTGGACGAGCAGCAACGAAAAGTACGCAACGGTAAGCAGTTCCGGCAAAGTGAAGGCGCTAAAGGCCGGAAAGGGCAAAAAAGTAAAGATAACTGCTATGGCGACAGACGGAAGCGGTAAAAAGAAGTCGGTAACAATTAAGATAAAATAACGCTAAAAATCAGCAGGATACCAAAATGTATAAGGTATCCTGCTATTTTTAGCAGTCTCCTAAATTTATTGTTGTAAAGACATGTAAGCAGTGCTATCATTGACATGTAAATCAAAATTCTAAAAATTTCAGATGAACGGCATTTCGCCGAAGAATCCAACAAATGTAAAAATCAGACAGAGAAGGAAGTGGTACTTATGATTGTGTGGCTGTTATTTTTTAATGTGTTTTTTTAATGTAACCGGAAGCTATTATTTTTATTGTGTTTGTGATACACTTAGGAGGAGATATATGAAGAAAAAGAAGAAACAAAATATTGTACCATTAAGGGATTTAAACCTTACAGAACGTTTTCTGTTTGATGAAGTATTGGAGGACAGGGAGACTTATCAGGATGTCTTAAGTATCATATTCGGGAGAGACATTTCCCTTTTAGACCAGCCACAGACGGAGAAAGAACTCAGGGTATCGCCGCTGCTCCGTTCTATACGGATGGATGTGTTCGTAATGAGCGAAGAGCAGAGCATCTACAACACGGAGATGCAGGACACAAGAAAGGCAGATCTGGCGAAGCGGAGCAGGTATTATCAATCACTCATTGATACAGGCCTGTTAGAGCCGGGAGTTCCGAATTATAATTTTCTGAACCAGTCATTTGTGATTATAATTATGACTTTTGATTTGTTTGGGTATGGAAAATATGTGTATACCTTTGAGAACAGATGTAAAGAAGTACCCGGATGCAGTCTCGGGGATGGGGCGGTAAAGATATTTATCAACACAAAAGGGAAAAATGCAGATGAAGTCTCGGAAGAACTGATAGAGTTTTTGAAGTATGTAGAGCACTTCACAAATGAAACAGCGAATCAGGTAAAGAGCGAGAGAGTGCGGCGTGTGCATGACCGGGTCTGTAAGGTGAAAGTCAATGAAGAAGTTGGGGTGAAGTATATGCAGGCATGGGAAGAGAAGTATTATGAGCGGGAAGAGGGTAGGGAAGAAGGTCGGATAGAGGACCGTATAACGGGTAGAGCGGAGGGGCGGATAAAGACGTTGGTTAACCAGGTTTGTAGGAAACTGGCGAAAGGTATGGATGCGGCGGCTATCGCGGACATGCTGGAAGAGGATGAGGATGTGATACGAGATATTTGTGGTGTCGCGAGACAGTATGAGCCGGATTATGATATAGAAAGTATTACGGAAGAATTACTCTTGTCCAAATCGGAATATTGAAAAAAAGGAAATGAAATCAAATGTAAAAGAAGGGGAATAAGTCATGATACAGGATATAGCTCCTCATCAGTATAGAAATGAATATGCGCCCGGACATCCGGGAGATAAAAGCGCAATACTATTTTACAACGGCAGGAAGATTATGCTGAAAAAAGAAGAGAATCATATTGTATTTCCTTCATATCGGGAAATTATGAAGTGTAAGGACGAAGATTTTTCACAGATGGAATATATCTATTTGTTTTCCATAGACCGGCAGGATTTTTACTTAGGGAAAAATACTTTTTTTGAAGATGTGCCGGGATATGCATGGGAGGATATACAGATATACAGAAATGCTTTGCCGAAATATCTGGGCTTTGCAGCTGTTACAGGATGGCAGCTTTACAGATGGTATGATTCGCGTAAGTTTTGCGGGCGATGTGGGAGTAAGCTCGTAAAGGATAAAAAGGAGCGGATGCTTTTCTGCCCGGAATGTGGGTGTATGGAATATCCTAAGATCTGTCCGGCAGTAATCGTGGGAGTGACGGACGGGAACAGAATCCTTATGTCAAAGTACGCAGGCAGGGAATATAAAAAATATGCGCTGCTTGCTGGTTTTGCAGAGATCGGAGAAACCCTTGAGGATACGGTAAGGCGCGAAGTAATGGAGGAAGTGGGGCTTAAAGTTAAGAATATTACATATTATAAAAGCCAGCCCTGGTCTTTTTCAGACACACTTCTTGTTGGATTTTTCTGCGAGCTTGACGGTGAGGATAAGGTGGTGCTTGATGAAGATGAACTCTCGCTTGCAGAATGGTTTGAACGCGAAGAGATTCCTGTAGAATATGAGGACTGCAGCCTTACAAATGAGATGATGATGGCGTTTAAGATGTCTCGGATATAAAATATTTCTGTCGGACTAATGCAAATCAAAAATGCTAAAAGGAGGTCAGATGCCAATGGAATCGAAAGAGGAAGCTATCAGACTGCTAAAAAAGAGAATGCACCAGCAGATGAATATATCGCCGAAAAAAGAGATTAACCCGGAAAATATCCAGTATTATGTCTCCTCATTAATGATGCAGAGAGAAGAAATGTATCAGGAAGAGAGTATGCGTCAGGAAGAGGATGAAGAGCAGGATCTCCATGACGGCGCAGACGTGGAAGAAGTATCGGAGGAAAACGGGGAATATGAGGAAATTCCTTCAGAGCTGGAATGCATAAAAAAGCCTGAAGAATTTCCAGCGGCAATGAAGGATATAAAAGTACCTGAGACAAAGGAAACGCAGCATGAACGGGCGAAGAACGAATACGAAAAGACCATGCACGCGGTCGATGAAGAAGAAATGTTCGGATTCAGAAAACTCCACTGGCTTAATATAAAGGGATAAGTTGCCCCCACCCGTTTTATGGGCGGGGCAGTTTTAGCACATCAATGCCGCCCCAATCGCCCCTGCATATCTGGCAAGGGGCACGGAGCTTACCGGCGCGTTAAGCGCTTTGGACAGGCGTTCGATGATGTAGGCATCCTCGCAAAGCCCGCCTGTCAGGAAGTATCTGTCGTTTGGAACTTGCGCGAGGAGCGATACGACTTTATTTACGACTGATTCTATGACGCCGAAGGCGATATCCTCTCTCGGCGTTTCTTTCCCGATCAGGCTTATGACTTCCGATTCGGCAAATACCGTACACATGGAGCTGATTGTAATCTCATTGCCTTTCCTCGCCAATGCGGACAGCTCCTCCGGCGTAAGACCAAGCCGGTTTGTCATGATCTCCAGGAATTTCCCTGTTCCGGCGGAGCATTTGTCGTTCATGACAAATTTCATGACACGGCCGTTTTTCAGGGCGATTCCTTTCGTGTCCTGTCCGCCGATGTCGATGACGGTCCCGTCTTCCCTGAAGAGAAAATGCGAACCTTTTCCGTGGCATGTAATCTCGGTTACGGTATCATCGGCATAAGGCACGGAAATGCGTCCGTAACCAGTGGCAACGTATTTCGCGTTTTCTTTCGTGATGCCTTCGGCTTTTAATGTGGCATAGATTTCATCCGCCACTTTCCGGCTGCTGAACCCGGTGTCCAGCAGAATGGTCTTTATGACCTCCCCCTCATTTATCACAGCCGCCTTTGCCGCACTGGAACCGATGTCTATTCCTACTTGATACATGTTATCCTCCTTAACTCTCAAAAAGGGCAAGAGGCTGACCTCCTGCCCTTCCATGTACTATATATATCTTATAACATTTCAATAAATGCAGCAAGTCTTGTTTCAATCTGTCCGCTGTCTGTCGTGGAGTAATCTGTCTCCAGTTTCATATATGGGATGCCTTCCTGCTCGCACATCTTTTGCATCAAGGTTGATTCCACATTAAACGTATGGCAAGCCTGGAGCACCATCTCAATCACGCCGTCCGCCTTGTATTTCCTGCACATTTCTCTCGTGTTCTCAATGCGCCCTTCGTTTGTCGTCATAACAGAGCAGTGGATTTCAAGATAGCGGTCGGAAATTGCCCTTAAGATGTCCTCGGCATTTTCATCCACAAGCATCTTCTGGGTCCTCTCGCCGCCGCAGTCATCAAGGCAGACAATTACGCCGCCGTTATTTTCAATCGTCATGCCTACTTTCTGGATGACCCCGGTGGACGGACAGCCTGTCAGGAGGATTCTCTTTGCCTTTTCGTCCACAGGTTTTTCTCCGTTTGCCAGCGCTGTCTTTGCAGCGTCTACTTTTGCCTTGTAGCTTGCGTGCTGGGCATCCACTCCAAAGTTGAACATTCCCTGGGCAAGCGTGGACATTACTTCTGTCGCCTTCATCGCCGGGGGAACCGCTCCCTGCAGCGTATACAATTCCATCTGAGTCTTTCTCAGCTCGTTTCTCTTGCGGGCTGCCTCCCTTAATTTCTCGTCTGTAATTTCGATGCCGTATCTCTCTTCCAGATACTCTTTCAGGAGTTTTACCTCCTCGTACCAGATATCTTTCGCATACGCTCTCTTCTGGCTCTGGGGAAGGTGGAGCACATAAGTTTCCTTGATATCGTTAAGCAGCTCGAACATCTTCTTTTTCCCGTCGCAGGTCGTCTCGCCTACGATAAAATCGCAGAAATATGTATACGGGCATTTTTCCGTATAGGCAAAACCGTAGCTCGACTTGATCAGCGGGCATAAGTTTTTCGGGAGCACTTTTTCCGCATCCGCGATTGGTTCATTGCTCGTTCCGCAGAGCCCTACGACCGAGACTCCTGCCGCATCAAAAAGCTCCAGCGGCGTGTAGGAGCAGAACATCCCCACTAAGTGACCGCCATTCTCCACATATTCCTTTACTTTTAAAAATCCGGCTTTCCTCGCGTCTACAAATTCGTCAAATGACTTTGGCAGTTCAAAATTTTCCATATAGTTTATCCTCTCCGTTCTAAAAAATATATTAATTTAAGTGTAATGTCGAAATAGTTGAATGTCAAATTTATGTATTTTATAAAAGACGATAATTATAGATAAAAACTATAAGTTTTTTCGAAAAATTAATGGATGATTGAAAGTAAAGCATGTAAAACTCCGCACAGTGCTGGGATAAAAAACTGAAAAAAGTAAAGATTTTACGTGCTTGGGGCTAGCCGTCGCGCAGGCGATTTGGTACAATAGCATATATGATTGTAATCACAAAGGAGTGAGAGATGTTGGTGAAGAAATTAATCTTAGCGTTATTATTAAGTGTGGGGATCTGTGCTGCGGGAGCACAGACAGATGTATATGCATCAGAACCGGCAGTTCAGGAGGATGGAGCAGCAGGGAATGATGCAGAAGTTCGGGAAGAATATGTGGACTTATCCGACAGCGTCATACAGGAAGGCGGATTCCCGGAAGCAGTAAGCACATCAGGGAAAGGCCGTTCGGCAGTAGGTTCCGGTAAAGAAAAAGAGGTGCAGGAGGCACTGTTGGCGGCGTGGGATTCTTTTTCGACGAGTTGTGATTTGGCTTCTTATGGGCTTACAAAAGATGATATTAGTACAATCTATTTTGGGACACTGAATACTCATCCTGGATATTTTTATGTTGAAAGTGCATATGTTGTTTGGTCATCAACGGGAGGAATTGTTAGTAAGATAGAAATTCAATATACAATGAATAAGAGTGAGGCTATGAAAGCAGCAGAAGAGTATGATAGAGCCATTGCCGACGCGATAAGAGGTGCAGACAGTTCCTGGAGCGATATGGAAAAAGCACTTTATGTGAATGATTATCTGGCACGTAATTGTCAATATGTTAAGGAAGCATCGAATGCGCACTCGTCATACGGTGCATTGGTTGATAAAGAGGCCGTCTGTCAAGGTTATGCGTTGGCTTTTCTGGAACTTACGCGACAGTTAGGTGTTACCTGCGAGATGGTGACAAGTACTTCTGTTAATCATGCATGGAATATGATAAAGGTGGGGGATAATTACTATCATGTAGATGTGACTTGGAATGATCCGACTAAAGATATGTTGGGAAGAGCATGTCATATTTATTTTATGAAGAGTACGAATTTTTTTAAAAATTATAAGAGTGAAAACGGAAACACACATTTTTCAGCGGCAGATTGGGTGATTACGAGTTCTGTATCAGAAACAGCGGCATCAAATACATCATATGATTCATATCTTTGGGACAATATAGATGCAGGTTTTGATTATGTGAATGATTCTTGGTATGGATTTAATGGTACAGACTCTATATGCCAATATACTTGCGACGGGCAGGAATTTTCCAAGGTAAGCAATGTTATTACTGTCAACGAGCAGTGGGATGCTATTGATGGAGGTTGTTGGTCAGGGAAATATGTAGGAACAGGAGCTTATGGAGGAGAATATTACTATTCAGGAAGCACGGCTATCTACAAGCTTGATGTTAGTGCAAGTACGAGTAATAAAATATTTGAATTGACCGAGGCTCAAAAGAAAACCGGAAGGATTTACGGGATAAATATTACACCATCAGGTCAGCTCCAATATGCTTTATCTGAAACTCCGAATGAATCAGGAACAGTTACTACGTTAAAAGAATTAAGCGGAGAGACAAAACCGAATCTCTACACCATCCATTTTGACGGAAACGGTGCGTCAAGCGGCAGTATGGAGGATATGAAGTTTCTTGAATCAGGAAGGGAATGTACTCTAACTGCCAATCGGTTTGTGAATGCACAAAAGCAATTCAGAGGTTGGAATACGAAACCGGATGGAAGCGGAATATCATATGCAGATGGAGCTAAAATCAATTATCAGGCATCAACAAACGGCGAGACGCTTACACTGTACGCGCAGTGGGGAGAATGTCCTCACACAAATACAGAAATACGAGATAAGAAAGACGCAGATTGTAAGAATATGGGATATACGGGGGATAAGTATTGTCTGGATTGTAAGAAAGTGATTGAGAAAGGAAGCACTGTTGAAAAACAGCCCCATACGACAGTTATAGACAAAAGGGTAGAAGCAACCTGTACTGAAGCGGGAAAGACAGGAGGAAGCCATTGCAGTGTATGCAATGAAGTTTTTACCGAGCAGAAAGTGATTCCGGCGACCGGTCATGATTGGGACACGGAGTATACAGTGGATGAGCCTGCTACGGAAGAGAAGGACGGACAGAAGTCCATCCATTGCGGAAAATGCGATGAGATAAAGGATGTGCAGGTTATCCCTAAGCTGGAGGAAGGGCATATACATGAGCCAGTTGAAAAGGAAGCAATCGAAGCCACTTGTACAAGAGACGGAAGAACTGCAGGTGTTTTATGTGACAGATGCGGCCTGACTTTGAAAGGACTGGAAAAGATTCCTGCCAAAGGCCATATGGAAGTTACTGATGAAGCAGTAGAGGCAACCTGTACGGAGCCGGGATTTACGGAGGGAAGCCACTGCTCTGTATGCGGGACAATACTTAGCGGACGGGTTGAGATCCCGCCGACCGGTCACTCTTTCGGTGCGTGGGTGACGAAGAAGAATCCGCAGGTAGGTGTTCCAGGCAGCAAGGAGCGCGTATGTGCGGCTTGCGGGGAGATACAGGAGGAGAAAATCGCGGCTCTTAAAGATACCGCTGTGAAAGTATCGTCGATCCGTATTACCTCACCCTTATCCGGAAAGATAGCAGCGGGAAAGAAAGTGACTTTAAAAGCAGTCATTTCCCCAAGTAATGCCACGAATAAAGGGGTGACATGGAGCAGCAGCAACCCGAAGGTGGCTAAAGTTGACCAGAATGGAAAAGTCACTGTATTAAAGAAGAGCGGCGGCAAGAAGGCGGTGATAACCGCAGCAGCGAAGGACGGCAGCGGAGCGAAAGGCTCTGTTACGATCAAGTCCATGAAGGGCGTGGTGAAGAGTGTCTCCATTTCCGGAAAGAAGAAAGTAAAAGCCGGGAAATCTATAAAACTAAAAGCGAAAGTAAAAGTGACCAAAGGCGCCAATAAAGCGGTAATCTGGAGCAGCAGCAATCCGAAGATTGCGGCAGTCTCCAAGTCAGGAAAGGTTACGGCAAAGCCAAAGATGAAGGGGAAGAAAGTCAAGATTACAGCATCGGCAGCAGACGGAAGCGGAAAGAAAAAAAGCGTAACTATAAAAATCCAATAGATACAAGGAGAATGAAACGATGTTAAAGGGAAAAACTATTCTCCTGGGTGTGACAGGCGGTATTGCCGCCTATAAGAGCGCGTCTCTCGCCAGTCTTCTTGTGAAGGCTGGCGCCAGAGTGCGCGTACTCATGACGGAGAATGCAAAAAATTTTATCAATCCGATCACGTTCGAGTCGCTGACGGGTTATAAGTGTGTCTCTGACACCTTTGACCGGAATTTTGAGTTCAAGGTTGAGCATATAGCATTGGCAAAAAAGGCGGACGCAGTGATCATCGCCCCGGCGACAGCCAATGTGATCGCCAAGCTTGCCCATGGGATTGCGGATGATATGCTGACAACAACGATACTTGCCTGCCGGTGCCCGAAGATCGTCGCTCCTGCCATGAACACAGCCATGTATGAGAATCCGGTGACGCAGGACAATATAAGGATCTTAAGGCATTATGGAATGGAGATTGCAGAGCCGGACAGCGGATACCTTGCCTGCGGGGATGTGGGAGCAGGGAAGATGTTAGAGCCGGAGGTTCTTGCTGAGTACGTTTATAAGGCTTGTGCATTTCCAAAGGATATGGAAGGATTGAAAGTGCTGGTTACGGCGGGGCCTACCCAGGAGGCGGTTGACCCGGTGCGTTATATTACGAATCATTCTTCCGGGAAGATGGGCTATGGCATGGCAAGGATGTGTATGCTCCGCGGGGCGTCCGTTACTCTTGTGACGGGGAAGACGGCGATTAAGACGCCTATGTTTGTGGATGTGATACCGGTAGTGTCTGCAAAAGAAATGTATGATGCGGTTGTTCGGGGAAGCGGAGAGATGGATATTATCATCAAAGCGGCTGCTGTTGCAGATTACCGTCCCCGATATATCTCGGAAGAGAAGGTGAAAAAAGCGGACGGTGAGATGGCGATCGAGCTGGAACGGACAGACGATATCTTAGGGTATCTGGGCAGCCATAAGAAAGAAGGGCAGTTTTTGTGCGGCTTTTCTATGGAGACGGAACATATGGTTGAGAATTCCAGGAAAAAGCTGGTGAAGAAGAATCTGGATATGATCGTGGCCAATAACTTAAAGGTTCAGGGAGCGGGATTTGAGACGGATACGAATATTGTCACGCTGATTGGGAAAGATTTCCAGGAAGAACTGCCGATGATGAAGAAAGAGGAGGTCGCGTCCTGCATTCTTGACAAGATTTTAGAGATTCGTAAATGCGACCCCATTACTTGATTACAGACACAGAGAAGAGAGCTTAAAGTTCTCCGCAGTATTTACTGAGATCTTCGTCAAAGTTATCTAACTGTTCTTTCAAAGAGGAAAGCTCAGCATCGGAAAGCCCATCAAGAAGAGCCTTCAGATCCGCGTTTATTTTAGGCGGATTATACGGAACCTCCAAGGCAAAATCAGCGTAGGCCCGGATTTTCTGGAAATACATATTCGTCTCCGGCTCTTCTTTTCCCCGGCGGCTCATGCGGTACATAAACACGCAGTCTGCGGCATTCTCATCTATACATTCTTTGCAGATCCATTTCCCCAGAAAGTAATGTGTTCCCTTAAGCTCATAGAGAAATCCCGGGTATTTTAAGATGCGTTCTAATATCATGGCAATCGTCCTCCTGTATGTTGTATTAATATCCTGTAATTATTATCGCTGAAAATAAACATATTTTCAACGGTTGTTTTAAAAAATAGGAAAATGCTGCAGTTGGACAGCCGAAAATGTGTTGACATTGAAAGGGAATAATGATAAATTCGTCATATTGATGAAAATTAACAGGTGGAGGGCATAAGATGGCGATTAGATATGAGGAAGAGCAAAGAATATTTAAACTGGATACGAAACAGACCACGTACATGATCGGGCTGACGCCTGAAGGATATGTGGGACATGCGTACTACGGAGATTACGTGGAGAGCAAGGATGCTTCCTATCTGCTTCGGACAGGAGAACGTCCCTTTACGCCGTCGAAGCTTCCGAGAGAGAAGTCTTCTTTTCTCGATTTTTTCCCTATGGAGTATCCTGTGGGTGGAATCGGGGATTACCGGGAGAGCTGCCTTGATGTCAAAGGCGAGGCGGGAAGCCGGGGATGCGAGATTTTGTATGATTCCTATACGATCAGGAAGGGAAAGCCGAAGCTTAAGGGTCTGCCGGCATCTTTCGGGACGGAGGATGAGGTGGATACTTTAGAGCTTGTCTGCGTGGACAAGGTACTGCATCTTAAAGTTATCCTTTCCTATTCGGTCTTTGAGGAGGAAGACATTATCACGAGGAATGTCAGGCTGATCAACGAGGGGAAGGAGAACCTCCGGATTGAAAAAGTGCTCTCGGCCTGCCTGGACATGGACGATGAGGAATTCGAGATGGTCACGCTGGTTGGCGGATGGGCGAGAGAGCGGGGGATCCAGAGAAGGAGGCTGGCCTATGGAAAGCAGATGGTGTCCTCGGCAAAAGGGGAATCAAGCCATCAGGAGCACCCTTTCCTGGCTCTTGTTACGCCTCAGACGACGGAGCAGCAAGGGCGCATATATGCCATGAACTTTGTGTATTCTGGTAATTTTATCGCAGAGGCGGAGCTAAACCAGCATGACGCGGTGCGCATGGTCATGGGGATAAACGGTGAGGATTTCTGCTGGAATCTGCGGGGAGGCGGAGAATTCCAGGCGCCGGAGGCTGTGCTTACTTTTTCCGGCGAAGGGTTTGGAAAGATGAGCCGTTCTTTCCATGATTTCTATCGGAAGCATCTGATACGAAGCCCGTACCTGCACAAAAAAAGGCCGGTGCTGATCAACAACTGGGAGGCGACGTATTTTGATTTTGATACGGAAAAACTTCTGGATATCGCCAGGGAGGCGAAGAAGGCAGGAATCGAGATGCTTGTCATGGACGACGGCTGGTTTGGAAAGCGCGATAATGACGACAGCTCTCTGGGGGACTGGACGGTAAATGAGGATAAGCTTAAAGGCGGTCTTGAATATCTGGTGGAACAGGTAAGGGAAATCGGTCTTGAGTTCGGCATCTGGTTTGAGCCGGAGATGCTCTCGCCGGATTCCGCGTTGTACCGGGAGCATCCGGAGTGGGCGATCCATATCCCGGGAAGGCAGGCGACCCAGAGCAGGGCGCAGTATGTACTGGATCTGTCCAACCCTGAGGTAGTGGATTATGCCTATGAGTGCGTGGCAAAGATATTAAGGAGCGCGCCCATCTCCTATGTGAAATGGGATATGAACCGCCAGTTGAGCGACTTAGGAAGCAGCTATCTTGACCGGGATTCCCAGCAGGAGTTATTCCATCGGTATGTGCTTGGGCTTTATGAGATGCAGGAGCGCCTGGTGACAGAGTTCCCGAACTTGCTTCTTGAGAACTGTTCCAGCGGCGGCGGGCGGTTTGACCCGGGGATGCTCTATTACAGCCCGCAGATCTGGTGCAGTGATGATACGGATGCTGTGGAGCGGCTGGCAATCCAGGAGGGTACGGCGCTTGTATATCCGCTGTCTGCGATGGGTGCCCATGTAAGCGACTGCCCGAACCATATGACAGGTCGGGTGACGCCGTTTGAGACCAGGGGACATGTGGCTCTTGCCGGAACCTTTGGCTATGAGCTGGATATCACGAAGATTCCGGAAAAAGAACGGGAGATGATCCCGGGGCAGATCAAAGATTACCACAGGTATAATGAGCTGATAAGGGAAGGCGATTATTACCGGATTGCGTCCTACAGGGAGAATCATAAGTATGACTGCTATCTTGTGGCAGCGAAGGATAAGAGCGAGGCGCTGATGACTTTTGTCCAGGTGCAATGTGTTTCCTCTTTCCATGGAAAGAAGATCAGGCTCCTGGGGCTTGATGGCAAGGCAGCGTACAGGCTGGAAGGGACGGAGCAGGTATACCCAGGGGAAATGCTGATGAAGGGCGGATTTATCATTGATTTCATGCAGGGTGATGCCGTGAGCAGGCTGTATCACTTTGTGCGGGAGAGCGAAGTATAGACTATGAGGCATTATGCAATGATGACAAAGTATAAGTAAAACGGAATAATTAATGGATAAAGCTGACAGGTGTAAGGCTCTGTATTGGAAAATGGAGCCTTGCATCTTTTTTAGTTATGATATATTAAAAACATACGATAAATTAGTTGATATTTAGCTAAAAAGATGATAAATTTCAATTAAATAAACTTGTGTGGTGATGATATGCCGGATTTACAAAAGAAGACTGCGCTGGATGATGATGCTAGTATTTACAGAAAAGACAGGAGCAGGACGGAAAAGCAGAAATGGGAAGAGATGGATAAGAAGCAGAGAAGACAGTATTTTGCAGACTATTATCTCAGAAAGATGCTTGGTATGGCAGCAGGGATTTTTGCGGTATTTTTTCTTTCGTGGCATTTTTTGAAGCCGGCGGATGAAACGGTTTTGTATGTGGCGGTTGTGGATGAATCGCTGGATAAAGAGAAGCTTGAAGAGATGACAGAGGATTTGTGTGAGAGGTTCGGTGCGGATGGAAAGCATAAAAAGGTTCTGATCGATGATACGTTTTTTATGAAGGATGACGCACTGACCCGTATGGAGGTCTACCTACACAGCAGGCAGCTAGATGCGGTCATCGCTGACGAGACGGTGTGGAGGGAGCTTGCCGGGTACGGATTTTTTAAACAACTGGATGAGATGCCGGAGGAATCTTTCGAGGAGTCGGGTGATACCTATGAATTTTTGGAGACAGAAGGGTATCTGGACAGTGAAGATATTTCTTTTGAGGATCATGAGGTAGGGATGGGAAAAAAGGCGCCTTACGGTGTATCTCTTGCGGGCAGCAGGCGTTTTAAAGAGATGAAAGCGTATATGGAACATCCGGTGTTTGCTGTTGCAAGGGGGACGGAAAATGAAGAGCGGGCAGAGCTTTTTCTTGAATATCTGATGGAATGAGGAGGTGTGCATATGACGGTAAAGGATATATTTCAACCGGACAATCTGTTCAGTGAAGTGATGACGAAGATTTTTGATATTCTTCTGCTGAATTTACTGTGGCTTTTGTGTTCTCTTCCGGCAGTGACTTTCGGCGCATCCACGACGGCTTTGTATGCTGTGATGATGAAGCTTGTGCGGGGCGAAGAAAACGGGATAGTGAAAAGTTTTTTCAGGTCTTTTCGGCAGAATTTCCGGCAATCGCTTCCGGTCACGGCGCTTCTTTTTATCTTTGGGGCGGTCCTGGCGGTTGATTTTCATGTGCTGGGACGGACAGGGACAAAGGGCGCATCTGTAATGTATGGAGGGTGCATAGCGCTTTTTATCTTCGGTGCGGGAGTGTTCGGGTATGTGTTCCCGCTGCTTGCAAAGTTTGAGAACACGGTGAAAAATACGCTGGTCAACGGGGCGAAGATTGCGGTGACCCATCTGTGGCAGACCGCGGTCATGATCTTGATCAATAGTGCGCCGCTGGTATGGTTTTTGATATCGCCCGATACATTTTCAGTGATATTCTGGCTCTGGGTGTTTGTGGGGGAAGGTGTGTCAGCCTTCATGATCGCAAAGATCGTGGTGCGGGTGTTTGATGCCTTCATCCCGGAAAGAAACGAGGATTAACAAGGACTTATATAAAAATGAAGGAGGATATGACGATGGGTTACAGAGAGGTTTATGAAGCGTGGTGTACGGATGAATATTTTGATGCGTCTGTGCGGGAGGAGCTTAAGGCCATAAGCGGTGATGAGAGGGAGATCGAGGACCGGTTTTACCGCCAGCTTGAGTTCGGGACAGGGGGACTTAGAGGTGTGATCGGAGCGGGGACGAACCGGATGAATATCTATACGGTCCGCAAGGCGACGCAGGGGCTGGCGAATTATATCGTCTCCCAGGGCGGGCAGGAAAAGGGAGTGGCGATTGCCTATGATTCCAGGCGTATGTCCCCGGAATTCGCAAGGGAGGCGGCGCTGTGCCTGAATGCTAACGGGATCAGGACATATTTGTTTGAGAGCCTCAGGCCTACGCCGGAGCTTTCCTTTGCAGTCCGTGAGCTTGGCTGCATTGCAGGAATTGTCATTACCGCCAGCCATAACCCGAGGGAATACAATGGATATAAGGTGTACTGGGAGGATGGTGCCCAGATCACGCCGCCCCATGACAGGAATATTCTTGACGAGGTGGCAAAGGTTACGGAATTTTCCCAGGTGAAGACGATGGAAGAGGATGAGGCAAGAGTTTGCGGTTTATTTCAGGTGATCGGGACAGCCTTTGACGATTTGTATCTTAAAATGCTTAAGGAGCAGAGCATCCACCCGGAGATCATAAAGGAAGCGGCGCAGGAGATGAAGATTGTATACACGCCGCTTCATGGGACGGGAAATATTCCTGTAAGGCGGATCTTAAAGGAGCTTGGATTTGCGAAGGTCTATGTGGTGGAAGAGCAGAAGGCGCCCGACGGGAACTTCCCCACGGTAGCGTATCCCAATCCGGAAGATGGAAAGGCGTGGGAACTGGCGATCAGGATGGCGAAAAGGATCGATGCGGACATTGTACTTGCCACAGATCCGGACGCGGACCGGCTGGGTGTCTACGCGAAAGATGCAGATACCGGAGAATATGTAAGCTTTACCGGGAACATGTCAGGGATGCTGATTGCAGAGTATATATTGAGGGAGCGCATGAAGACCGGCACAATGCCGGAAAATCCTGCACTGGTGGAGACGATCGTCACGACGGACATGGCGAAAGCGATCGCGGCCGATTATCATACCGCTCTTATCGAGGTGCTGACAGGTTTTAAATATATCGGCGAGCAGATCAGGCTGTTTGAGGAGCAGAAGAGCTTTAATTACGTGTTCGGGCTGGAGGAGAGTTACGGCTGTCTTGCAGGGACTTATGCGAGAGATAAGGATGCCTGTGTAGCGGTGATGCTTCTGTGCGAGGCGGCGGCATATTATAAGAGCAAGAACATGACCCTCTGGGACGCGATGATGGATATGTATGAAAGATACGGTTATTACCGGGAGGGATTAAAGACGCTGACCCTTAAGGGTATCGATGGTGCTGAAAAGATCCGGCGCATGATGAAAGAACAAAGAGAGAATCCGCCGAAGGAGCTGGGTGGCTTAAAAGTTCTTGCAGTCCGGGATTATCAGGCGGATACGAGGAAGGACATAATGACCGGAGAGGTGACGGCGACGGGGCTGCCGGCTTCGGATGTGCTGTACTATGAGCTTTCCGATGATGCATGGTGCTGTGTGCGCCCTTCAGGGACGGAACCGAAGATTAAATATTACTTTGGGGTAAAAGGTAACTCTCTCGAAGATTCGAAAATAAAGCTTGAAAAGCTAAAAGGTGTATTTGCAGCAGAAAAGTAACTGCAGGTTAATCGGATTAGAAATAATAAACTTCCTGCTTAATCTTTGATTTAATATTTGACAAGATACTATGATAAAGATAAAATAATGTTGATTAATATTAGCTGGTTTAAGGAGGAAGGTCATGGCTAAAACGGTCAGGTTAGCCGATATCGGTGAGAGATTGGGTGTCAGCACAGTGACGGTTTCGAAGGCACTATCCGGGCAGAAAGGCGTCAGTGAAGAGCTTCGCGTAAAGATCATCCGGCTGGCAGATGAGATGGGATATGTGAAGAATACGGCAGAGGAAAGCAAGACGGTAAAAGAGAGCTATACGATCGGAGTGATCGTGGCAGAGCGGTACCTTCAGGAGAACCAGTCTTTCTACTGGATGCTGTATCAGGAGATTTCCAAAAGAGCCATCGGGAAAAGCTGTTTTCCCATGCTTGAAGTGATTTCCCCCGAGGCGGAGGACAGGGGAGAATTCCCTAAGGTGGTGACAGAAGGAAAGGTGGACGGGGTGATCATCCTCGGTGCCTTTAAAGCCGAGTATGCAGACCGGCTGATCAGGGAAGGGGGACTTCCCATCCTTAACCTTGATACGACCAATGGATGGGAGTCGTGTGACTGCGTGGTTTCCAACAATCTGATGGGCGGTTACCGGATGACGAACTACCTGTTTGAGCTTGGACATAAAAAGATTGGTTTTGTGGGGACAAGGCTTTCCACCAGCAGTATTGATGACCGGTATTTCGGGTATTTAAAGTCTCTGATGGAGCATGGCGTAGCATGGAGGGAAGATTGGGTAGTAGATGACAGAAGTCTCAAGGACGGGAAGATTGATAAGTATGCAGGATTCCTTCTTCCTAAAGACATGCCGACAGCTTTCTTCTGTAACTGTGATCTGTCGGCAAGTCTTCTCATCGCCAGGCTTGAGGAGTCCGGCTGCCGTGTCCCGGAGGACGTATCGGTGGTGGGTTTTGATAACTATGTGTCGGGGCAGTTTTCCGGCGTCGGGCTTACCACCTATGAGATTGATACCAGGGAGATGGCGGACCGGGCGGTGCACATCATCCTTAAGAAATGCCGGGACGCGGCTTATACAACAGGAGTATACATGCTTGCGGGAAAGTTTATCGAGAGGGAGAGCGCAAGGCGGGTTGGTCCGCCAGTACCTTTTGTCTGAACATCCCAGGTGTGAGTCCGGTATCCTTTTTGAAAAGATTAATAAAGTGGTTCACATTGTCGTAACCGACTTTGCTGCTTATCTCATGGATGGTCAGATCCGTGGTGAGCAGCATTTTTTTAGCCATATCAAGGCGCCTGCGGATAAGGTACTTGACGGGCGGCAGTCCATAGGTTTCGGAGAATTCCCGGCAGAGCCGGTATCTGTTTACACGAAAGAGGGCTTCACATTTTTCGAGGGAAAAGGACTGTGCGTATTGATTTTCCAGTAAGTCATGGAGCTCGGTAAGATAGCCGGGGATGTTCTTTGTGTCAGGAAAAGTCTTTGTTTTTGCGGATAGAAAAAGCGTGCTTAAGATCTCCGAAAGATTTTTGTGCATAAGGAGTATGCCAAAGATATCTGTGGATACCGGAATGGACAGCAGGGAGTAAAAGCAGTTTTTTACAAAGGAATACTCGGGTATTTTGTATACTTTGCCAAAGCCTGGAAGGAGAGAACGGTATAACCTTAAATCTCTGCCGTCGATAAAAAAGAGCTTGAACTTCCATGGCAGGATGAAGGAGTGAAGCGCAAATGCAGTATCACCGTCAATAAATGCAACGGTTCCTTCGGTAATGGACAGGGTGCTGCCTGAAACGGTGACCTTGCCGCCGCCTTTCTCGGTGTAAATGATGAGACAGCACTTTAAGGGGCGGAAAGAAAAAGATATAGGGAAATCCGTGTGAATATTTCCTCCTCCGAGAAGATGCATAAATTCCATATAGATGCTTTCGGCCTCAGAGTCCAGGAAGGAATAGCAGTAAATATTCGGAATCAGGAAATCTGCGGTTAATTCCAGATTGATGATGTGGTTTGACTTTACAGAGGCGTAGTATGATTTTTGAAAATCCATTGACAAAATCCTTTCATAAAAAGATGGGTTAGAGGGTATCCAAGTAATCATGTACGCTAAACAAAAGCTAATTAATTAGCTTAATACTTAATTAGTTGAATCTTAACATATAAATGAACAAATATTATATTGGCATAATAGATAAAAATATAAAATAAAATTTAGTAATATTTAACAAAATTATAAGAATCAACAAGAAAGTACAATAATTAACAAGACAAATTGATGATTAAATGATATAATAAAGTATAATTAAATTTAAGTAATATGTAACGCATAAATACTTAAATTTAATTAAGGAGGACGAACTTATGAAATGGCAAAAGGTAATGGCGGCATCACTTGCCGCAGCGATGGCTTTGTCTCTGGCGGCATGCGGAGGCTCCGGCGGAGGAAAGGGAGGTTCCGGGGATGTCACGGAAGTTAAGTATGCGGACATCAAGCTTGGGGAGGACTATACAGACCTCAAGGCCGACCTCAAGATGATGACGAACCGGACGGATATGTTAGACAGCGAGTATACCGGGAAGACGTGGGCGCAGTATCTGGAAGAATTCAACAAGGAGTATCCGGATATCAAGGTGGACATCGAAGGTATCACGGATTACAGCGAGGATTCCCTCCTGCGCCTTCAGGGCGGCGACTGGGGAGACATTATGATGATTCCTGAAGTTGACAAATCCGACCTGTCTACATACTTTTTATCCTACGGCGACGTAGAGTCCGTGAGCGAACAGGTAAAATATCCGAATAGGTGGCTGTACGAGGGAGAGGTATACGGGATTCCGATTACGGCTGTGGGCCGGGGCATCGTATACAATAAGAAAGTATTCAAGGATGCAGGTGTGACAGACGTCACCAAGACGCCGAAGACGCCGGAGGAGTTTATGAATGTATTGAAGGCGCTCAAAGGCAAAACGGAGGCTCCGCTTTATACCAATTATGCGGCGGGCTGGACCATGGGCGCATGGGATGATTATATTGCCATCACCGCTACCGGGGACGCGGCGTTCAAAAACCAGAAACTGGCGCACGCTAAGAATCCGTTTGCAGACCCGGGAGACGGAACGGGCGCGTACAATGTATACAAGATGCTCTATGACGCGGTAGAGCAGGGGCTTACGGAGGAAGATTTCTCTACCACCGACTGGGAAGGCTCCAAGAACATGATCAACGAAGGTAAGGTTGGCTGTATGGTGCTCGGCGCATGGTCATACCCGCAGATGAAGTCCGCCGGGGCAAACGGCGATGATATCGGCTATATGCCGTTCCCGATGACGATTGGCGGAAAGCAGTATTCCCCGGCTGACGAGGATTATTGCTTTGGAATCAATGTGTCAAGCTCTGCGGACAACCAGACGGCTGCCCTTGTATTTGTAAAATGGATGACGGAAAAATCAGGCTATTCCTTTAATGAGGGCGGACTTCCGCTTGCAGTGGGCGACGAGAATTATCCGGAAGTCTATGATGAGTTCATTGCCAACAACGTTGAGTTTATCGCCAACGAGCCGGCAGCGGAAGGAGAGGAAGACCTCTTAAACGAGCTGAACGCGGATTCAGAGCTTATGATAGCGGCATACGGCAATGACAAGATTCAGGAAATCATTGAGCATGCGTCGAACAAAGATAAATCTTTCGATGATATTATGAAGGAATGGAATCAGAAATGGTCCGATGCACAGGAAATGGACGGCGTTGAGGTGAAATAACCTCACGCCCTCCAAAGGATTCTAAAAAGACGGAGGAAAGTGTGTATGGGAACAAATACAGCAGTCATGACGAACAAAAAGACGTTCGGCCAGTGGCTTAAGAGCAGGAAAGGGCAGCAGGCAGTCATTATCACTGCGTTTATCATCATTCCGCTGCTCTTGCTATTTACCTTTACCTATCTGCCCTTTGCAGAGATGGTGAAATTCAGCTTTTACAAGATGAAATATGTGGGCGCGAGAAAATTCGTGGGACTGGACAACTACCGGGCGCTGTTTGCGAGGAAGGACATCGTGTCCTCCTTAAAGCTCTGCCTTTACTACATGGTGGGCGCACTGATTCAGATTGCGCTGGCGCTTTACCTGGCTACGATACTCAGCATGAAGGTGAAGGCAAGCGGCCTTTTTAAAGGGCTGATCTTCTTCCCTTATCTGATCAACGGTATTGCCATCGGTTTTATCTTCAAATTTTTCTACACGAGGGGGTTCGTATTTGACACGGTCTTGCAGTGGTGCGGATTCCAGCTTGAAAACCTCCCCTACTGGCTCAAGGACCAGTCCATCAACAACTGGTCGCTGGTAGGCTCGTCGGTGTGGAGGTACTGCGGACAGCAGATGGTACTCTTTATCGGGGCAATCATGTCGGTGGACGATACGCTCTATGAGGCGGCGGACCTTGACGGGGCAAATAAGTTCCAGCAATTCCGGTACATTATCCTGCCAAGTATCAAGACCATCGTCACGCTGAATATCATCCTGTCAATCACAGGCTCGCTTAGCGCGTTCGAGGCTCCATTCGTTATTACGGACGGCGCAAACGGAACAGGAACATTCTTTGTAGTAATGAACACGATTGCACATACCAACCAGAAGGTAGGGCTTGCGTCGGCAATGGCAGTATTCCTTCTGTGCATTATCTTTATCTGTACGATATTGCAGAAGTTGTTCTTTAAGTTCGCATTCCGGAACATGTGGATCTATGTTGGATCTATGTCAATACTTTGGACAAAAAAAGTCGAAAGATTATGCTGCTTTTTTAAGTTCCTCATCCTCCTTTTGCTGTGGTGTCAAATAACCAATAGAGCTATGTATCCGTTTACGGTTATACCA
>Ga0209694_1001250_pt1 | contig 29648 bp, 17 predicted proteins | sample GluameincwithD2O_FD_187499 | JGI IMG/M metagenome (GOLD analysis project Ga0209694, IMG submission 187499) | Mouse cecum microbial communities from Vienna, Austria - Glucosamine amended microcosms incubated with D2O (SPAdes) (version 2) | ecosystem: Host-associated > Mammals > Digestive system >... | reverse complement strand
TTTGTGGCTCATAATGCTTCTTATATCTTTATCTATATTTACTAATTATAATATCACTATCAAAAATGTTGCCAAAGCCTTTGACAGACATCTTTTTTTGTCTGCAAAAGCCAAAGGTGACACAACAATGATTTTAAATTACAACAACCGGCAGTGGATAACGTTCAATCATCCAATAAAAAGGAGTGCATTGGGCTATCATTCAAACCTGTCGGAAAAGACAGTGCAACCAGGGAAACGATCTGTCAGTCTTTCTGACAAAATGTCACTTTCAAAAATTCCGTAGACCGCCGAGCCAGAGCCAGACATAGCGGCATATACCGCTCCAAGCTCTATGAGGCAGTCCTTGATTTTACTGACAGACGGATAGGCCGGGAAAACCGATGCCTCGAAATCATTTTTAACCTGTCCCTGCCATTGCGTAGGCGGAGCTGAAATTTTATCTGCAAGCCTTACTGTCGGTTCAGCAGGTGTCACACGGCTGTAGGCCAATGCGGTCGGAACGCTTACTCCCGGCTTCACAATGACAATGCCATAACCTTTAAGATTCAGGTCGACCGGGGTGAACTCAGTTCCGATACCTGTACAAAGCATCGGACGGTTATAGACAAAAAACGGACAGTCCGCTCCCAGCCCGGCAGCGACATCGGCAAGATTCCTGTCGCTCAGACCAAGAGCAAAAAGCTGATTGAGCCCGACAAGTGTGAAGGCTGCATCGGCCGAACCTCCTCCAAGACCGGCACCGTCAGGAATTATTTTCCGCAGATATATGTCGACAGGCGGTAATCCGATTCGTGAGGAAAGAGCATTATAAGCCTTCATTACGAGATTTTTTTCCGGAGGACAGTTTACCTCACGTCCGGTGACTGTCAATGTCGTTTCGCTCCCTTTGGCCGGGACTATCTCAAGGACATCACGCCACGGAACAGGATACATGACTGTTTCGATGTTATGATAACCGTCGGGACGCTTGCTAACGATGTCAAGCCCGATATTGATTTTGGCATTTGGAAATAAAATCATGACAACAAGTAAAAAAACTCTTTATAAATTCGTTTAAATTCTGAAGTACATATATTTCCCACGAGGCAACGCCAGTCTTTATAATATACTTTTATTTTAAGGTAAAACCAAAGCACTTTTGGCGGTTTACATCTAAACCGCCATCTTTTATCAGTCGCATTACCATAAATAAAATCTTAAGGTTGCCAATGTATATGAATAATATGCAGCGCAAATTTACATATAAACCGTGAGCTTTCTACTCCGAGAGAATAAAAATGTCAAAGCATTCACGGATAACGACTCGAATCGTCAGTAATCAGTCAGGTCATGAACTACGTTCACTAAAACAAAACGACAATTATTTTATTAGTAATCTTCTGCGACGTTACTTGGCTTTGTCAGGCACTTAATAAGTGAGGAGCTACCAATCTCTGAGAGTTGTACACACAGCGGAGCGACACCACCGGGAATGTATAATTTCTATTGACAAATCTCACCGAAATTCAAAATATTTTAGTACCTTAGCGAACACTTAAATATGCAACCATGATAGGAATAATTCTTTGGGCAATACTTATCATATTCATCGTCATTTGCTCCTGTCCGGGTTTCTTGACGTTCTTCTTTTGCGTGGCTCTTCCTGTGGGTGTCGCCGTGTTTTTCTGGCGAGCTGGGTTAAAGACAAACTTTCAATGTAAATAAATATAATTCAGCAGACTATTCATCCAAGGCAGGAAAACCAGTAACAACGATAGCGGATTTATAATCTGTCGAAAATCTTGACAAGATAACAACTGAGACCGTTAGGTGGGGAGGAGATTCAGAGGCTGTTTAACAGTAAAATATTGGTTTTAGCTGGCATCGTGTTGTAGCAAAACGATTTTGAGTTTGACGAGCAAGAAAAAAGGAATAATCAGTTTCCACATAATCAGCCAAATAGGCCGTCAAACTCCATGATTTTTTAAAGCAAAACGACAGATTTTAGCAGTTAATTTTGCATGACCGCACCATTTCGGAGCTAAAAAATCCTTAACTTTGCAACTGAAAACATTCTCCACTCTCACAACCCTCACCTCCACACACTACAGTTAAACTCAAATCCCCATAGACATCAATCATGCCACAGGACTCCAACAGTTACACCTCCCGCTCTGGCCGACAGAAACCGCAACATGTCTCAGTCTTTGATCATGGAGGACGCATCCCTCCGCGCGACAACGATCTTGAAGAAGCCGTGCTCGGAGCATTGATGCTTGAAAAGGATGCCTATACTGTGGTGTGTGATATTCTTAAGCCCGAATCATTCTACGAACCGGCCAATCAGAAGATATATGCTGCCATTCAGAGTCTCGGTGCTTCCCAGCAAAGCATCGACATGCTGACTGTCACCGAGAAACTTCGACTGATGGGCGAACTTGAAGGAGCCGGCGGCCCTCTACGCATTTCAGAACTTACATCGCGTGTGGCGTCGGGCGCTCACGTTGAATTCCATGCCCGAATCGTGGCGCAGAAATATCTCGCGCGCGAACTTATTAAATTCGCTTCTCAGATTGAAGCTCAGGCTTTCGACGAAAGCTACGATGTCGACGACCTGTTGCAGGAAGCCGAAGGCAAACTGTTTGAAATCTCGCAGCGCAACGTAAAGAAAGATGTCACACAGATTGACCCTGTCATCAATGCAGCGATTGAGCAAATCCAGACTGCAGCCAACCGTACTTCTGGTCTTTCCGGTCTTGAATCAGGCTATCATGAACTTGACAAGCTTACATCGGGATGGCAAAGGAGCGACCTTATAATTATCGCTGCGCGTCCTGCGATGGGTAAGACAGCGTTTGTATTGTCAATGGCCAAGAATATGGCGGTTGACTATAATATCCCGGTGGCTATATTCTCGTTGGAAATGTCGAATGTGCAGCTTGTCAACCGTCTGATTCAGAACACCTGCGAAATCGAAGGTGAAAAAATCAAGAGCGGACAGCTCTCACAGATGGAATGGGACCAGCTGATGTCGCGTGTAAAGAATCTCTACAGCGCTCCGCTCTACATTGACGACACTGCATCACTGTCGATATTTGAACTCCGCACCAAAGCCCGTCGCCTTGTGCGCGAACACAATGTGTCTTTCATCATCATCGACTACCTTCAGCTCATGAATGCCTCAGGCATGAAATTCGGCTCGCGCGAACAGGAAGTCTCCATGATCTCACGTTCGCTAAAACAGCTCGCCAAGGAACTCAACATCCCGATTGTTGCCCTTTCGCAGCTCAACCGAAGCGTTGAGTCACGTGGCGCTGACAGCAAGGACGGCAAGCGTCCGCAGCTTAGCGACCTCCGTGAATCGGGTGCGATCGAACAGGATGCCGACATCGTATGTTTCATCCACCGTCCGGAATACTACTTGCGCTCTGGTGTCGACGCTGCCGGTAACGACATTCGCGGACTTGCCGAATTCATAGTTGCAAAACACCGTAGCGGCCGCGTGGACGATGTCAAGATGCGCTTCAAATCGCGCTATGCGCGTTTCGAAAACTGGGAGGGCGAACTCGAAATGACAAGCGGAAGCAAAGTGTCGCGCCTGAATTCCGGCGACGATGGCTCGTCAGATTCATTTGCCTCCTCAAGCCCCTTTACGGGTGGTTCTGCCGACATACTCGGTGCGACATCCGACGATGTTGCACCGTTCTGACAGTCAGCATCTCATCCTCGATTTTAGTGCCTTCGTCCATAAATAACGCATTCTTAAAACTTTTTTTAACTACGGTTTGTTAGATAATTAAAATTAACAAATCAACTATTGTTTTATGAAAAAAGCGTTATTAATCATTGCACTCATGCTTGGAAGCGTGGCTGCATCATCAGCACAGAATCTAGACAAGAACGAAGCCAAGCAGCTTAAGGCGTTCCTGTCAGAACCCTCCCGCGACGGGACCAACGCCTCGGCGCTCAAGGTTTCCAATATCGGTTCATTCGGCTCTATCGAAGGTGTCACCGTCGAGAACGGCCATGTGACAGCCATCGAATGGAAGGACAAGAAGCTCAGCGGCGCTCTCGACCTTTCCGGTTTCAAGGCTCTTAAGAAAGTTGACGTGTCGCGCAACGACCTGACTTCGCTCAGCGTCGAGGAATGCGCCCAGCTGACCGAACTCAACGCCGGACGCAACAAGATTTCCGAAATCGATCTCAACGGCTGCGAGAGCCTCCAGAAAGTTGCCGTCTACAAGAACCGGCTGACCGACATCAGCCTCTCCGACACCCCGATGCTCGAGAACCTCAACGTCTCCAACAACCTCTTCGTCGAGCTGAGCCTCGCCAACACCACAAGCCTCAAGACACTCAACTGTCAGGGCTGCCACCTCGAGGTACTCAACGTCAGCGGATGCACCAACCTCAAGAACCTCTACTGCGGCTACAACAAACTGTCATCCGTGACACTCGCCGGAGTCGAGAACCTACAGAACCTCAACGTCGACGACAACGAGATCACGAACTTCATCGTCTCTGGTCTGCCCTCGCTCGCGACGCTCATCTGCTCCGACAACAACATGACCACCCTCGGCGTACGCAACTGCAACGCGCTCCTCGACCTCGTCTGCTCCTACAACGACCTCACAACCCTCTCAGTCGAAGGCTGCCCCAACATCCAGTATGTCGACTGCTCCTACAACGACCTGACCTCGCTCGACCTCTCCAACCAGACATTCCTGCAGCGTCTGCTATGCAACAACAACCAGCTGACAATGCTCGATGTCTCATTCGACCAGGCGCTCACCTACATCAACTGCCGCTTCAACACGATCACCGACCTGCGCACCGTAGCCTGCAACAACCTCCGCATGGTGGCATGCCAGTGGAACTACTGATCGCAGCCGTCAGCAAAGCCTGACACCCGATCTCGATCCCCAATCAAGGACTGATTGACGCACTAAACATAAAACACTCTCCGGCCGGGAGTCCTTTTGGGGCTACCGGCCGGAGTTTTTTATTTCAACCGTATGTTGGATATACCTCTTTGTTTTCGTACCTTTGTGCATCAAGTTACTACAAAACATATACATCAGCAATTAAACTTGTAACACTAAGAATCAACCATGCATACACGCGAAGAAAAAATAGAAGCGCTCGGACGTGTGATCGACACTCTTGACATCCTGCGCGTCAAATGTCCTTGGGACGCTAAACAGACCAATGAATCACTGCGCCCGAACACAATCGAGGAAGTCTATGAACTCTGCGACGCACTCATAAATTCAGATGACACCAATATCCGCAAAGAACTTGGCGACGTGTTGCTCCACGTGCTTTTCTATGCGAAAATCGGAGAAGAAAAAGGAGCTTTCGACATCGCCGATGTCTGCGATGCGCTTAACACAAAATTAATCTTCCGCCATCCACATGTGTTTGGCGACACAGATGTAAATTCAACTGACGATGTGCTCCGCAATTGGGAAGAATTAAAGCTAAAGGAAAAAGGTGGCAACAAAACCGTACTGTCAGGTGTCCCCGCAGCGCTACCGGCAATGATCAAGGCTGACCGTATTCAGGAAAAAGCATCAAACGTCGGTTTCGACTGGGAGCGTCCAGAGCAGGTATGGGACAAAGTAAGGGAAGAAATGGCCGAGTTTGAAGAGACCGTAGCCGAAAAATCGCCCGAACGGATGGAGGAAGAGATGGGCGACCTGCTTTTCAGCGTCATAAACGCCGCACGCCTCTATAAAATCAATCCCGAAAACGCACTTGAAAAAACGAACAAAAAATTCATTGCCCGTTTCAATCATCTCGAAAAGCGAGCTCATGAAATGGGAAAAGAACTCCGCGACATGACACTTGCCGAGATGGATTCAATCTGGGAAGAGGCCAAAAATCTGTAATCTCACCTCTTTTCAAAGACCAACAGTTCGGTAATTTTTGAGCAGGCATAGCTGTATCGCACTGATACACAATAGTTTGCATCGATATTGAATTGTTGTATCTTATTGATATTCAATTGAATATGCAAATTTTACCGAACTATTGAAAGACCAGACTGATGAACTATAACGAACTCAACGCTCACCCGCGCGACCCCTATCTTGATTTCGATGCCGAGAGCCATACATACACCCTCGGCAACCGCACACTCGTCTCGGTGACCAACATTGTCGAAGACTGCTTCCCGAAATTCGATGCCGACTACTGGGCGCTACGCAAAGCTCCGGCCATGGGACTCACCCCTGAAGAACTAAAAGCGAAATGGGAGGACAACGCGCGCCGCTCACGGACACTTGGCACTGAAATGCACGAGAAAATCGAACGATATTATCTCGGTGATGATGCCGGAGATGACGGAGATGCCTATACCCTGTTCCGTCACTTCGCAGCAGCCGAACGCCTCTACCCCTATCGCAGCGAATGGCGCATATATATGGAAGAATATGGAGTCGCCGGTACTCTCGACTTTCTTGAACGCCGTCCTGACGGGACTTTCAATATCTATGACTGGAAACGGTCTAAGAAACTCATCGCAGCCGATGGCTCTGTCGAACAGACCAACCGTTACGGAAAGCGAGGCTTCTATCCCGTCAATCATCTCCACGACTGTTCATTCCACCACTATGCCCTACAGTTGAGCATCTACCGCTACATCCTTGAACACTGTTACGGAATACAGGTCAGCCATCTGAAACTCGGAGTATTCCATCCTGACTATTCGATGGCCTACATTGTCCCAGTCCCTTATCTTGCCAATGAAGCGGAAGCCGTCTTGCGCAACCATGCGGCCATTATGGCAAGAATCCCTGAATTGAGCGCCGCGACAGAGTATTAAATTTAGTTAAAACAATTTTAATTGCGTAACTTTTAATAATATGCTTACGTCTAATATACCATAATAACTATTAAACCATTCATTTTTTATCCATTCATCATTATGAAAGCTACATCCAGACTGATGTCGGTGCTCGTGCTCCTTGCGTGTGTGCTCTTCCCCGGCATAGTCAGAGCTCAGGGTCAGAACCCAATGCTCCAACCGCTTCCCGTTGACACAGCAGTGCGCATCGGCAAACTGCCAAACGGCCTGACCTATTATATCCGCCACAACGAATACCCCAAGGGACAGGCTGATTTCTACATCGCACAGAATGTAGGTTCGATTCTCGAAGAGGACAACCAGCGCGGTCTCGCACACTTCCTCGAACACATGTGTTTCAACGGCACCACCAATTTCCCCGACAACCAGCTTCGCGAATGGCTCGAATCGATCGGCGTGAAATTCGGTGCGAACCTAAACGCCTATACCGGTGTCGATGAAACCGTCTATAACATCAACAACGTCCCCGTCGCACGCGAAAGTGTACAGGACTCTTGTCTCCTCATTCTCCACGACTGGGCCAATGACCTGACTCTCGATCCGAAAGAAATCGACAAGGAGCGTGGTGTCATCCATGAAGAATGGCGTCGTTCGATGCAGGGACAGATGCGTATCATCGAAAAACTCCTCCCGATTGTCTATCCCACATCTAAATATGGACATCGTCTTCCTATCGGAACAATGGAGGTTGTCGATAATTTCGCTCCGCAGGCTCTCCGCGACTACTATGAAAAATGGTATCGTCCCGACCAGCAGGCAGTTGTTGTCGTAGGCGACATCGATGTTGACCGCATCGAAGGTAAAATAAAAGAAATGTTCTCGTCAATCGAGATGCCTGAAAATGCGGCAGAACGTAAATACGAACCTGTCCCCGACCATAAGGGCACTATTTATGCCATCGGAAGCGACCCCGAGCAGAAGACTCTCATTGGCCAGCTCATGTTCATTTCCGATCCTCTCCCCAAAGAGATGAAAAACACCCCCATGTACTATGCGCAAAGCTACATCGAGGGCATGATTGGCGCTATGATCAACAACCGCCTCTCTGAAATCTCATCCAAGCCTGACGCTCCATTTGCCGGGGCCGGTGTCAATTTCGGAGGCTTCTTCCTCTCGTCGAAAGTAAAGGATGCTCTTACCGCCTCAGCTGTCGCCAAGGGCAACGATATCATCGAACCTCTGAAGGCCGTCTACCGCGAGGTGCTCCGCGCACAGCGCGGAGGTTTCACTCAGAGTGAATACGAACGCGCACGCAACGAATACATCTCATCAATCGAACGTGTCTACAACAACCGCAACACCCGTGAAAACAGCACATTTGTAAGCGAATATGTCGGCAACTTCAAGGATGGCGATCCTATTCCCGGAATCGAGGCTGAATGGCCACTGATCCAGCAGATAGCAATGAGCATCCCCGTACAGGTCATCAACCAGACAATGTCACAGGCCATCACGCCCGACAACCGCGTTCTCATGGTGCTGTGTCCTGAAGCCGAAGGAATGACCAATCCGACCGAACAGCAGCTGGCTGACGCACTTGCTTCGGTAGATGCGGAAACTATCGAAGCATTTGTCGACGAAGTGAAATCCGAACCTCTCATACCCTCCGACCCGGTAGCCGGTACTGTTACCTCAACCGTGAATAATGAAAAGTGGGGAACTACCGAATGGACTCTTTCAAACGGTGCTAAAGTCATCATCAAATCAACCAAATTCAAGGAAGACGAAATTCTTTTCACAGCCTATGCCAACGGTGGATATGCCGACTATTCAGCTGACTACGACAACTCGCTCATGTTCCTTCCTGTTGCAATGCAAGCTTATGGCCTCGGTTCCTACACCAACACCGATCTCAGCAAATATACTGCCGGAAAGCAGGCTTCGCTCTATATAAGCTTCAGCAACTACAGCCGTTCAATGGGCGGTTCGGCAACACCAAAGGACCTCCCCACTCTTATGGAAATGGTCTACATGGGCTTCAAGGACATAGAATTTACAGAAGATGAATTCGCAGCTCTCCAGAAAGCCTACAGCGGTATCCTCGCAAATCAGGAAAAGAGCCCTGAATATATTTTCCAGAAATCACTGCTCTCTACCCTCTATGACTCTCCGCGCAATCAGGCCATCAATTCATCCATCATTGAGAAAGCATCGCGCAATCAGATTCTTGAAGTTGCTCACGCGATGACTGCCAACGCTGCTGACTGGACATTCATTTTTGTCGGCAATGTCGATCCGGCAACACTCCGTCCGATGGTTGAAAAATATATCGCCTCGCTCCCCGGCGACGAAAAGACAGCTGTAAAGGAAGTGAAATCCTACAATCCCGCATTCTTCATGAAGGGCGGCGACAAGACTGATACATTCTCGACTCCGATGTCGACACCTCAGACCCACGTTGCGATCATCGAAAAAGGCGATATGGAATTCACTCCAAAAAATTCGCTGCTCGCCTCTATCGCAGGTCAGATTCTGACAAACCGTCTTATAAAGACAGTCCGTGAGGATATGGGCGCCGTCTACTCTATCAGCGCAAGCGGACAGCTCGACCGTACAGGACTCTCACCGGCCTCCCTCATGACATCATTCCCGATGAAGCCTGAAATGAAAGACGAAGTCCTCCCCTTCATCAAAGGCGAATTCAAAGCCATGGAGACCAACGTGACCCCCGATGAACTAAATCCGATCAAGGAATATATGGTAAAAGTGTTCACCGAAAACAGAGAGAAGAACCCTGCATGGCGTTCTGCAATCCTCGGCACACTGGCCAATGGCGTTGACACGTTCAACGGAAATGTCGACACAGTAAACTCTATCACGGTTCAGGATGTGATGGACTTCATGAAAGCCCTTAATGCCCAGAACAATTACCGCGTCGTTATCCTTGCCCCCGAAAAATAAACGCAAATAACCGACTTCACCAATCACGGAGCATGACACCTCATACGTCATGCTCCGTTTTTTGTTTTTTTAGCTAAAAATATACTTCGGTCCAAGCATTTTGCTTTTCAATATTTAGGCTTTTTTAGTTTGAAAATATTAACTTTGCCTCTTATTAGGAAATATCATTATTATATCATACTTATGAAACTTACCTTTAATGTCAATTACCGTACCGAATGGGGCGAATCTCTGTTCCTGACCGGCTCGGCCGAAGCTCTTGGAGGCAGTGATCTGTCAAAAGCCGTCCCCATGACACTCTCCGGGACTGAGACATGGAAAGCCGAGGTGGAGATTCCTGATTCAGTAGAGGAATTCTCTTATGGCTACATTGTCCGCCACGACAACGGCTACGTCCGCCATGAATGGGGCAAACCGCGCCGCTTCACACACGCACCTGAAGCTCATTCATTCAGAATCTTTGACCGTTGGCAGGACCAGCCGATGGATAAACCCTACTACAGCAGCGCATTCACCGACTGTATCTGCCACCGTGGACAACGCGACGAACCCGTTGTCCCTTCATCGGGAATGCTTACTCTTTCGGTTGACGCACCGATGATTGCTCCTGACGAAGCTGTAGCTGTAAGTGGCGAGGCCAAGGCTTTCGGAGAATGGGATACAGAGAAAGTTCTCCGCATGAGCGATGCAGCCTATCCGACTTGGACTGTCAACATACCGGCTGCCGGATTAGAACCGGGAAGCGATTATAAATTCCTGATAATAAAGAAATCGACTGGAGAAATCGTCGCTTGGGAAGGCCGTGACAACCGTCACATCGACATTAAACTCACCCGTTCTAACGAATCGGTTATAAGCGCCGGCGAACGCTTCGTCAATCCTCTTGCTCCATGGCGCGGCGCAGGTGTCGCGATTCCTGTGTTCTCGCTCCGCAGCGAAGAAGATTTCGGTGTCGGCGATTTCATGGATTTGAAACTAATGATTGACTGGGCGGCGCAGACCGGTCAGAATTTTGTCCAGCTCCTGCCGATAAACGACACTACAATGACCGGCTCGTGGACCGACTCCTATCCCTATAACGCCAATTCGACATTCGCGCTCCATCCGATGTACCTGCGCCTTTCAGCAATGGGACGACTGGACAACGAGGAGCGTCAGCATTATTTCGAAGAACTTGGCCGCGAACTCAACCGACTCCCTCAGGTTGACTATGAACGCGTCAACAACGCCAAAAATGAATTTACTCGCGAACTGTTTGCACAAAACGGCGAAGCAACCCTCGCCTCCGACGAATTCAAGGCTTTTTTCAATAAGAACGAATCTTGGCTTACACCCTACGCGGCCTTCTGCGTGCTTCGCGACAAGAACGGCACTCCTGACATGTCGAAGTGGGGCGATTATGCCGTTTATGACGAAGCAAAAGTCAAGGACTTCATCACGCTCCATCAGCTCGACATCAACTACGTCTACTATATCCAGTTCTATCTTGACAAGCAGATGCGTGAGGTACGTGACTATGCACATTCACACGGAGTAGCCATCAAGGGAGACATTCCTATCGGGATTTCGCGCACCAGCGCCGACGCATGGATTTCGCCACGCCTTTTCAATCTCGACTGTCAGGCCGGAGCTCCGCCGGACGATTTCTCGGTGCTCGGACAGAACTGGGGATTACCGACCTACAACTGGGACGAAATGGCCAAAGACGGTTTCGCATGGTGGAAAGCCCGTTTCCGTAAAATGGCCGAATACTTTGATGCCTACCGTATAGACCACGTGCTCGGATTTTTCCGCATCTGGCAGATTCCGATGGATGCCGTACACGGACTGCTCGGAGTATTTAACCGCGCCCTGCCCTATTCGCCTGACGAACTTCGCAACAGTTACGACTTCTGGATTGATGTCGACCGGCAGACACGCCCATATATCATGGACTATATGCTCAACGCCTTCTTCGGCGACTATACCGATGAATGCCGTGACCGCTTCCTCATCGACGAAGGCTATGGTCGATACCGTCTGCGCGACGAATTCAACACCCAGCGAAAAGTCGCCGATTACTTTGCCGGACTGGAAAAAGACGACAAGAACAACCGCATCTGCAACGCTCTTCTCGGCCTGATCGACGAAGTGCTCTTCGTGGAAGACCCATACGAAAAAGGCAAATACCATCCCCGCATCTCGGCTCAGTTCACCTTCGCATATCAGGCTCTCAACGATTATGAGAAATGGTGCTACAACCGCATGTATAACGACTTTTTCTACCGTCGCAACAACGACTTCTGGTATGGCAAGGCCATGTGGAAACTACCACCGCTCACCGATGCGACCGACATGCTCGTCTGTGCCGAGGACCTTGGTATGATTCCTGCATGTGTCCCTGCGGTGATGAACAATCTTCAGATTCTCGTCCTTGAAATCCAGCGCATGCCTAAAGATCCCAATTCCACATTCGGCAACACATGGAGTTATCCTTACCGTTCGGTATGTACGACCTCCACACACGACATGGACGGTATCCGCCGCTGGTGGGAAAGTGACCGCGATGCAACCCAGCGCTATTACAACGAAGTTCTCGGCGAACCCGGCCCTGCACCCCAATATGCCGAACCGTGGATTTGCGAGCGTATCATCCGCATGCACCTGCAGTCGCCTTCAATGCTCTGCATTCTCCCGCTTCAGGACTGGCTGTCAATCGACGGAGTGCTGCGCCGTCAGGATCCACGCGAGGAACTCATCAACATTCCGGCAAATCCGCGTCACTACTGGCGCTACCGCATGCACCTGACCCTCGAAGACCTCAACGGACAAAAAGAATTCAACAACCGTCTCCGTGACGAAATCACCAACTCCGGCCGATGAATAGAATAATAAAAAACATCATCGCGTGACAATATGATTTAAAGGCGTGAACCAGCAGCGGTTTCACGCCTTTAAACTTATTTAACGTATAATCGCTTGCTTCTGAGTATTCAGGATATGACTGATAAGCGGAATATAAATCTGTAATTTTTTATCAAGTGAGAAAACAATTACAGCTTCATGCCGATTCCGAAAAGGGCGAAGTCGTAAATTGTCGGGTCGGCGGGGTTGAAACGGCGGAGATGGGCGGTTACCTCATCGACCGAACGGCGGTCGTTGGCCTTGCGGGTGAGCAGTCCGAGCTCACGCGAAATGTCGCCGACATGGACATCAAGAGGTATATAGAGCTGGGAAGGGTTGATTACGTCCCATACCCCCATGTCGACAATACCGTCGTTTCTGACAAGCCAGCGCAAAGCCATATTCACACGTTTGAGGGCTGTTGTCGATAGATTCTGTGGCAGACATCGGGATGCAAACTCATTGTTTGCCGGATCGGTCCCCTCCAGAACACGGTTTATACCCTCGACCAGTCTCCACGCCGGAGCTTCTGATGCAGCAATCCCCTCGCTCCGTCCAAATTCCTGAAGCGAACCGTGGCGCAAGTAAATTACACGCAGCCCACGGAGGTAGTGTTTGAGATGCTGCGTGAAAAAAGTGCGGTGGATATTCTGTCCGTCAGGCAAATCCTCATAGCCCTCGTCCATAACGTAGGCATACGGTTTGTTATCCATGAGCGCGAGCAGACGGTCGCAGTTACGGCATATCATCTTTCGGTTTCCCCATGCGATGCCGGAAGTCAGCAGAGCGGCTATCTCTATGTCTCGGATATCTTCAAATCGCCGTGGAAACTGAACGGGATCGTCCTCAATGAAAGACGGCGAGTTGATTCTCGCCGCCTCTGTATCAAGGAGATTTTTTAGATCTATTTCTGTCATAGTCTATGTTTCTTCAGTCTTTTGGATCGATCTGTTTCAGAAAATCACATTTGTATCCGTATTCACTGCAGCAGTATCGTTGGCTGATGTCGTGGCTGGGATTACGAGAGCCTGCGGCTCGTAGGTAGACATTGCTTTGTCAACATCGTCGATGAGAGCCTGACTCTGCTTGTCGCGCGACACTATGATGCCCTCAGGATTGATGAGTATGATGCAAGGTATGCCGGTGATACCGTAGAGGTCTGTCGGGACATTCTGGGCATTGATGATGCAGGGCCAGTCAAGACCGTGGCTCTTGATGGCTTTAAGGGTGTTGTCAGGTTCATCCCACACGGCTACACCGAGGACATCAAGGCCCATATCTTTGTATTTTGCATAAAGTTCCTTTATGACCTTTGTCTGACGGATGCACGGACCGCACCAGCTTGCCCAGAAATCGACGAGCGTATAGCGCCCGGGCTTCACATAATCGCTGAGTTTCTCAGTCTTTCCGTTGTAGGTCACCGAAAAGTCCTTGTAGTGTTTGCCTTCGGAAGTTTCTGCACGGGCAAGAAGCGAGTTGCGGAGAGTCTGCACACGTCCTGACGAAGCGAGATTCGCATCTGCTGCGATAGCAGCGTCAATCTGTGCAAGATCCATTTCATACGCCATCTGGAGGAAATAGTAGAGACCGAGAGCATTGCCTTTGTTTTCAGAATAGGCCTTTGATGGCACTGCCTCATATTCTGCCTGCAGAGCCTTGGCCTTCGGCATCTGAGTGGAATCATTCTGGTCTATGTTCTGGTACTCACCGACAATTTCTTTCATACGTTTGGCATATGTCTCCATTTTGGCGTTTAGCGGAGTGCCTGACGCAACTCCTTCAGGAGAAAGCGCCACATTTCCCTCTTCTACAATGAAAATCGGGCCACGCGCACCGTCGACCACCAGACGTCCGATAAAAGGTGACTGAGAGTTGCCTGAAAACTTAGCCTGACCGTCGGCAACAATTACTGAATCAACTTTCTGACCGTTGTCCCAATTGAGAAGATAGGCCATTGTATTGTTTTTCTCAGCCGGCACATTCGCTGTCACAGAATAGTTTGACTGCGCGTTGAGAGTGCAGGCGCTCACTGCAAGCATTCCGGCAGACAGCGCAAAAATAATTTTTTTATCCATAAATAACAATGTAGTTTATTGAGACAAAAGTACGTAAAATCCATCAAACAGCCAAACCGTCCATACGTAATAAAAGCTCCCGACTGATATATGCCGGGAGCTGATATAGAGCTGAATGCCTTTATGGTGGACTATCCTTACTTCACAACGACTTTTGTAGTGACAGTACGGCCGGATTCGAGAGTATCAACCTTGATAAGAACACCATGTGTACCTTCGTTCACGCGGATGCCCTGAAGATTATAGTAGACGGTAGAAACGACAGCCTCTTCAGCCGAGATGCCGTCAATGGCAGATGTCGCGCCTCCGACGGCAACAGCCTCTCCGAGACCACCCATTTCGTTGGCTGCACGGACAGAATAAACTTCACCCGCACGGCCTACCTCTACCTCAAACTGAGGCTCGATTGTAAAGGCGATAACCTTGCCGTCCTTGCATACTGCCCAACAAGACACGTAATCGCTATTATCCCATGAAAGCAGACCGTTTTCAAGAGTGACATTGGCCGGGGCCGGAGCCTGCTCAGTGTAGCTTGCGGGATCCCAGTCGTCGTCCGAACCCATGACGGCCTCATAGCTCATAGCATCGGCTTCTTCCTTAGTCAGCACAGGATTGTTTTCGTGTGAATCGGCAAAAATCTTCTTGCGCTGGCTGAGATCAATCACTGTTCCGGTAGAAGTCATCGAATTGTACTCGGCAAAGCGTGCAGGCCAGCCTCCGCTCATTTCGTTCCATCCGATTGCCGAAGGCTTGACTGTCATTTTGGTGTCGATATAGAGAGCAGTCGGCGTACCCTTGCCCCAAGGACGGCCGAGAGTATAGTTGCCGTCGATGTCATCTTTCTCTCCTACAATCTCGCAATCCTTGAATACATAACCATACTTTTTAGGATTGGAAGGAACAGCAAGGTAGCCACCCTTCTCACACATCTGTAGAGTAACGGCATTGTAATAAACGTCGCCCTTGCCGCAGAGGAAGTCAGTGCGTCCACGGAGGAGACCGCCTTCAAAGTAGAAACGACCCTGATCGTTGTTCGACACATAGGTATCCTGATAAGCCCATAGACAAACATCCTTCATCATTGTCTTGTCAGAACCATCGTTGAGCACGATGTCTCGGCCACGCGAATCACCCATAGAGCTCTTCATAGTCAGATTTTGGAAATAGGTAGATGTAGCGGCCTTGTCTAGACGAAGAACATCGCCCTTACCTATACCTTCAAGAAGATTTGCCGTACCGGAACCATTGTTGCCCTCACCTTCAGGCACGGTATTGGTTATGACCACTCCTTCCATGCTTTCGCCGATTAACGAGATATTAGGTGTATTGATATATGTGGTGGGATCGGGATAAGCCTTGCCGTCGCTGCCGGTCTTGGTAGCTGTAGTGCTTGCGGGAATCTTATAGAAACCGTCGTGGATGAAGATGCGGAAACGCTTGGTCTTGTCTTCACGCGCACCTGCAGCCTTTATGGCAGCCACAAGTTCGTCTACATTGCTGACCTCTGCATCATAGAGAGCCTTGGCCACGACCGGACGCGTCTTGGTAGTGAAGCGGATCTTAATCTCGTCACTGATTGAATTGTCAGTAAGGTCCATCACACTGTTGGCGGGAAGTGTGAACGTGTAGTTGGTAGCGTAGGCAAGATTCTTGTACTGGAAAAGTATGGTCTTGCCTGACACCGAAGGCGTGAGCACCTTGTCGCCGAGAGTAGCCGTCGTTCCCTCCTTGACCTTCACCTTCTCGTCGAATGTAAGCACTATCTTGCCGTTAATCGAGGCCGACGAAGATCCATCCTCGGGAATAAACGAAACAAGCACAGGTGCCGTCCCGTCGTCAATAAGCTTGCTTGTTCCGAGGATGTAGCTTGCTCCGATACAAGCGCCGTCATTGTCAGACTTAGTTCCGTCAATTTCGGAATCACGGTCGGCAATCCAGCGGATATATACGGCTTTCTGATTGTTTGCCTCAGCGGGGAGATCAAACTCTCCGTCGGTCCAGTTCTTTGCTCCCTGCATGAAGAGAGTGCCCACAGTCTGCCAGTTTTCACCGTCAAGCGAATACTGCACATTGTATTTCTGATAGGCATTGTAGTTGTAGACCATAGCGGTGATTACCTTGAGGTCAGTGAAAGCCTCGGCATTGACCATAGTCTGCCAATAGTATTTTCCAAGACCGTCGGTGCGCCAGTTCACACCACCGGGACGCCCCTCATAGCCACCGGCCGAAGCACTCTTGTCGAGCCAGCCCTGCGAATTGCCCGCCTCGTCGCGAAGCACCAGAGCAGCAGCGTCATTGTCGGCCGCAGCGAAGTCAGCGACGCGTCCGTTGTTGCCCGCACGGTGGAAATCCCATCCGGCAACGAAGTCAATCGACGAGTAGCTTGCGGTAAACGACTTGTCAGCATCCATTACAAACTGTATTTCGCTCGATGACTGACCATCGTTCCAGTTAGTGAACGTTAGAATCGGGTTACTGCTTGCAGTGAGGGTCACGGTCGTGCCTTCCTCATACATGTTCTTTCCATCGACAACAGTCGGAGCAGGAGTCGGAGCGACCATGTAACTGTTAGCTCCACCCTCGACATTATAGTCAAGCGCGAATGTGCGGAGCGCTTCGAAATTAGCAATGATTTCCGAATTAGCGTCGACGACGTATGTGAACGAAGTTTCAGCCGACAGTTCCTTGCCTGCACCATCTGTCCAGTTGATAAATCTGTAACCGAAATTGCGGGCAGCCGTAAGAGTCACTTCCGTGCCGGCCTCATATTCCTCTGCCGAGGGATAGGCTGTCACCTTGCCTGCGCTCTCAATGTTCTGAGAAAGTTTGAGAGTGTATTTATCAACAGCCTCGACTGTTCCGTCAAGAATACCGTTGATACGGACATCGGAAACAAGAAGACCCTTGTTGTTGGCATAGCCATTGTTCATGACGAGACTAAAACCATCGCCTGAAGCAAGAGCCTTCTGCTGCTCGGGAGTCAGAGTGTATTCAAACTTGACTGTATATGAATCGAGAGAGCCTTTGGCATCCTCAGCCTGAGTCTTGTTGTTGCGGTGAGGAGTAATCGAGGCAAATTCGACAGATTCCCCGCCGGTGATCTCGCCACGGACAGTCACATCATTGCCTGTGCCATCAGTGCCGTCACGTCCGACATAGAAGCTGACGCTTACAGGAGTAAAGGTCAGCCCCTTGGCAGGTTTAACCGTCCACTTGATTATGTCAGACGGACCGTTGGCCGACGTAATGTCGACAAACTGTATGTCAGGGCACATAGTTGTGCTGATAACCTTTTTGAAAGTACAAACACCGATATCGAAATTAGCTATCGAGAAAGCTCCCTCAGGCATAGCCACGACATCTTCCATGAAACTTGATGAATTGAAGGCCCATACGACCGACGCATCCTGATTTTCGAAAGTAGTGCCGGCAAGGTCCTTGGGGACTACAGGCAGAAGCACCTGAATGTAGCGATAGTAAGATCCGTCGCCGATGACGAGATCAACGAACTCTGCCTTGCCCTGACAGGTGAAGGACGGATTCTTAGTGCCGTCGGCAATAGAAACGCCGTCGACAGTCGTTGTTGTCGGCGAATTGTATGCCTCGGTCGAAACTACAGCGCCTTTGCATGACGGAACTTTAAACGTAGTTCCGGCATTCATCTGCGCCCAGTCATTCCAGTTGCCGTTGGCAATCTTGCCACCGTTGTTTGTGTCAAAGTCAAGTTTCACATCAATAATTTCAGTGCCGATTTTGGCCTGAGCTACCCAGAAACCTGTGACATTCTGAAATCCCACTGTGGGTGCTCCGTTCTGACGCTGGAAATCCCACTTGATTGTGACGGGATCTTTGCGGTCAGCGAGCGCGACGGCGTTATCGACAAAAACAGGAGTCAGTGAGACAGGGGCGGTGACTGTCATAATCTCACCGATTTCATAGTTCTTGCTTCCGTCGGTCCAGCCAACGAGAGTCTTGCCATCCTGATACATGGTGAAGTTTGCCGGAATGGTGAAAGTCTTGCCAGATTCAACCTTCGCAGACTCGGGAAGGATGCCGGAATCGGCATAGTCACCAAAACCGAATGAAACCTCATACTCGTCAAGGAGCTCAGAGGGATCGACCTTTTCAACTGCAATGTAGGGAGTGTAGCTTCCACCTGCTATCGTAAGGGTGGAGGCATTACCTTTATAGACAGCCGAAGCGATGTTTCCGGTCTTGTCATTGTGATAGCAGGCACCGGTGTTTGTATTGAAGGTGGCAACAGTTTCACCGTCGGCATTTTTGACAGTCACATCTCCACCCCAAGCGCATGTGCCCATAGAAATCCTCACAGGACCTTCGACAGTCACAGTAGAGCTGAAATTACCCCAGCCGTGCTCATTTGAATGAAATTTGCCTGATACCACAATTGCAGCGGAAGCATCGTCAGCTGCAACACGCGAAACAGCACCGTCGGCAGCGACGGCAACTCCGAATGTGGTCGATGACTTATCGGCAATCTCGCTATCGGTAAGCATGTTGCCATTGGTCAGATCCACTCTGATATCCTTAAACCCGGCACGCGCCGACTGGAATCCCAACAGGCACGCCAGAACAAGGACAACATTCCAAATTCTTTTTGTCATGAGTAGAAATTAATAATAATTGGTATTAAATTTATTGATAATAAAATAGTGATGTCACATCAAGCCACTTATTGTAATAAGCCATAAATCAGCTACTAAGCGCAAATGTCTCTGAATGCAAAACTACAACTTAATTCGCTAATATACAAGCGTTGAGCAAAGAAATATTAAAATATTTTAAAAATTCATGTCTGAATATATTTTACCGACATAAAAACTTTTGAAGACGGAAATAACTACTCAAAGTTAATCATACACAAAAGCGTTCAAGGCATTGCAAAGCATAAAAAACCGGTCCGTTCAATCTATCTAAGAAAGAACGAACCGATTTTTGAATTTTATTTTATCTTCCTTGGTTCAGGAAGAGTCAGGTCGACTGTTATGGAACAATTACATCATGCCGCCCATGCCACCCATACCGGGTGCGGGCATTGCGGGTGCAGGATTTTCTTCCTTCTTGTCTGCGATAACGCAAGATGTGGTGAGGAACATACCTGCAATCGAAGCGGCGTTCTCAAGAGCCACTCGTGTAACCTTTGCAGGGTCGATGACACCCGCAGCGAGAAGGTTTTCATAATTTCCAGTGCGGGCGTTGTAGCCGAAATCTGCGTTTCCGTCCTTGACTTTCTGAACGACCACAGCACCTTCCTCACCGGCATTGGCAACAATCTGGCGAAGCGGCTCTTCGATGGCACGGAGGACGATATTGATACCTGTGGTTTCGTCATCGTTAGCACCTTTCAGATTTTCGAGCGACTTCACGCAGCGGATATAGGCCACACCACCACCGGGAACGATACCTTCGGCGATAGCCGCACGGGTTGCAGAGAGAGCATCGTCAACACGGTCTTTCTTCTCCTTCATCTCAACCTCGCTGGGAGCACCGATGTGGAGGACGGCAACACCGCCTGCGAGCTTGGCGAGACGTTCCTGAAGTTTCTCGCGGTCATAGTCGCTTGTGGTCTGCTCGATCTGAGTCTTGATCATAGCGATGCGCGATGCGATAGCCTCCTTGTTGCCGGCACCATTGACGATTGTGGTGTTCTCTTTGTTGACAGTGATTTTTTCAGCACGTCCGAGCATGTCAACAGTAGCTGTAGTGAGCTGCATGCCCTTTTCTTCCGAGATGACCACACCGCCGGTAAGCACTGCGATGTCCTCAAGCATTTCCTTGCGACGGTCGCCAAAACCGGGAGCTTTCACAGCACAAACCTTGAGCGAACCGCGGAGACGGTTGACAACAAGAGTTGCGAGCGCTTCCTGATCGACATCCTCAGAGATGATGAGAAGGCCACGGCCAGACTGTGCGGTCTGTTCGAGTACGGGAAGGATATCCTTGATGTTAGAGATTTTCTTGTCATAGATGAGAATGTAGGGACTTTCCATCACACACTCCATCTTTTCTGTATTGGTCACGAAATAGGGTGAGATGTAGCCACGGTCAAACTGCATACCTTCAACGATATCAACAGTAGTTTCAGTGCCCTTGGCTTCATCAACAGTGATGACACCCTCTTTCTTCACCTTCTTCATAGCCTCGGCGATTAGATGGCCGATAGCCTCGTCATTGTTGGCAGAGATACGGGCAACGTCCTCGATTTTCTTGAAATCGTCACCGACTTCCTCGCTCTGAGCCTTGATGCCTTCAACGACAACGGCAACCGCACGGTCGATACCACGCTTGATATCCATCGGGTTTGCTCCGGCAGCAACGTTCTTGAGACCGACGTTGATAATAGCCTGAGCGAGCACGGTAGCAGTGGTTGTTCCGTCGCCGGCATCGTCGCCGGTCTTGGATGCCACTTCCTTCACGAGCTGTGCGCCCATGTTCTGGAATGCATCTTCAAGTTCGATTTCGCGAGCCACGCTGACACCGTCCTTGGTGATATGGGGTGCGCCAAACTTCTTCTCAATGATTACATTGCGGCCCTTAGGACCGAGTGTCACTTTCACGGCATCGGCGAGAGCGTCGACACCCTTCTTGAGCTCTTCGCGAGCCTTTATATCGAATTTAATTTCTTTTGCCATTTTATTCTTAAAATCTAAGAGTTATCGTTTATAAAAATCCTCAAGGGATTACTATTTATCTTTCTGTCCTGATAATTCCTGAACGCAGAGAATTACTTTTCAAGAACGGCAAGGACATCGCTCTGACGCATGATGAGATATTTAGTGCCGTCAAGCTCGATTTCAGAACCTGCATATTTGCCGAAAAGGACTTCGTCGCCGGCCTTAACGACCATTTCCTCGTCTTTTGTACCGTTGCCGGTAGCCACGACTGTTCCACGAAGGGGTTTTTCCTTTGCCGTATCGGGAATGATGATACCGGCGGCTGTTACTTCTTCGGCAGGAGTGGGGCTAATCAGCACTCTGTCAGCTAATGGCTTGATATTCATAGTTTCTGATATTATAAATGATTATTATTGATTAATTTTTTAATTACTTTAAGGTTAGTCGGGTCACGCGACCCGTCGCCTCTGCTTCATGATATCGCATAAATCGTGCCAAAGGCAAGGATTGTCAGTCGCGACTGACAAAATGTCAATCAGGCAGACATGTGGACTCATGGCATAATGACAAGACCGGCACACAGCGCCGGCTATCTATATTCAGAAACATTTTAAAAGGCACGAAAGTTCAGGCTCTCAGTAAAAAGCCATCCGTAGTTGCCGACAACAACAATACAATGACATCACATCGGGTCTTGTATATACATATTTATAATAAGGAGGCAATATCCAGATCAGAGTACTGAAGCAATTGAAGAACGAGACTCTTCCATTAGCCTTGAAAGATCATGACCGTCAGTCGAAGGGAGTATGGGTTTATGTATTGTCAGATGGATATGTCCCGGGACAGGCAGTTTCTTGAATCGCGGAAGCACCTTGAATGCGCCGTCAATGGTCAGCGGCACGACAGGGAGATTAAATTCCACGGCAAGTCGGTAGGCCCCGCGCTTGAACGGGCGCATCTCGCCGGTCCATGTCCTCGCACCTTCGGGAAAAACCACAAGCGACATTCCTCCACTCAGCAGGCGCTCGGCCCGCTCCATTGTGCGGCGAGTGGCGGCAGGCGATGAATTGTCGACAAAAATCTGCTTTGCCCAGCGGCATGCCCACCCGACAAATGGAATTTTCTGAAGACTCTGCTTCATCATCCAGCGGAAATTATGGCCGAGATAGCCGTAGACAGTAAAAATGTCGTAAGCCCCCTGATGGTTGGCTACGAACATATAGCTGACCTTTGAGTCGATGTTCTCGCGGCCACTGACGGTCACCCTGACAAACGCCAGCCAGCAAAACAGACGCGACCAGAGGATTTCAGGATAATATCCCCACCATCCGCCGAAACCGAGGGCCGAACCAATGACTGTAGCGACGGCGGTGAGAATAGTCGCCACTATCAGAAGCGGACACATGATGACCACCTGATAGATGCGATAGAATATGAGCAAGATTGCTGGCATGTGCGTATGTTTTTAGAACGTCCTTAAAAGGTTTACATGGCGCTTGGGCCGTTTATTGCTCACAAAAATACACATAATTTCTAAAAGAGTCAAAAAATGTGTGGAATATCTCAGAAACACATCTGTCACGAAACAAAGAGGTTGATATTAGTTAAAGAAATTTTTCTTTAATTCTTGTAAAGACCGATGTTTTGACGTAACTTTGCACTATCAAGAGCACAATGCGCATCTTTGGCAATGCCGAACATAGAATTCCGGCCTTCGGGTCTCGGGAATCTCTCATTTTCCCATAGCACAATTTCATAAATCCAATCTAATAATTTCTAATTTCATTTCCAAACTACTATGTGGTTAACATGCTCATCTATAGGAAGGAAGTTCGTGATGGCACTCACGGGCATTTGCCTTGTCCTATTTGTCACGTTTCACTGTCTGATGAACGGAGTGGCTATTTTCTCGCCTGATGGCTACAACGCTATCTGTGCATTCCTCGGAGCCAACTGGTATGCTCTCGTAGCATCAATCGGCCTCGCAGCCCTCGCTATCATCCACATCTGCTATGCAGTGTGGCTCACCATCCAGAACCGCAAGGCCCGTGGCAATGACCGCTATGCAGTCGTTGCAAAACCCGCACAGGTTGAATGGGCTTCGCAAAACATGCTCGTGCTCGGCATCGTGATTCTCGCCTTCCTCGTGGTCCACATGATTCAATTCTGGGCCAAGATGCAGCTGGCAGAAATCCTCGGCGAGCACTTCCCCGATCCACAAAACGGCATCTACTTCATCAACGAAGCCTTCAAGCTCGTGTGGACACCCATTGTCTACATCATCGGCTTCATCGCCCTCTGGTTCCACATGAACCACGGTTTCTGGTCAATGTTCCAGAGCTGCGGATGGGACAACGACACATGGCTTCCGCGCCTCAAAAGCATCGGCTTCTGGTGGACAACCATCGTGGTTCTTCTCTTCATTGCCGAAGCTATCGTGTTCACAGTCCGTGCCCATAGCGGATGTTTCTAATCTCATCGTTAACAATCCCACATCACAGATATGGCAGACAACAAGAACCTTGAGGGTATGATCGACTCTACCCCCATCATGAAGGATTACGCCGACATCGAATCCTCCAAGCTTCCTGAATATCAGATTGATTCAAAGATTCCCGAAGGCCCTCTCGCCCAGAAGTGGACCAACTATAAGGCTCATCAGAAGCTCGTGAACCCCGCCAACAAGCGCAATCTCGACGTGATTGTCGTAGGTACCGGTCTCGCAGGTGCGTCAGCAGCCTCGACTCTCGGCGAACTCGGCTTCAACGTGCTCAACTTCTGCATACAGGACTCACCCCGCCGCGCGCACTCAATCGCAGCTCAGGGCGGTATCAATGCAGCAAAGGATTATCAGAACGACGGCGACTCTGTTTACCGCCTCTTCTACGACACCATCAAGGGCGGTGACTTCCGCTCGCGCGAGGCAAACGTCTATCGTCTCGCAGAGGTGTCAAACAATATCATCGACCAGTGCGTGGCTCAGGGTGTACCTTTCGCACGCGAATACGGCGGCCTCCTCGCCAACCGTTCGTTCGGTGGCGCACAGGTGTCGCGTACATTCTATGCTAAAGGCCAGACAGGCCAGCAGCTTCTCCTCGGCGCTTACGCTTCGCTCAACCGCCAGATCAAGAAAGGCACTGTGAAGTCGTTCAACCGTCGCGAGATGCTCGACGTAGTAATCATCGACGGCCGCGCACGCGGTATCATCGTCCGCAACCTCGTCACCGGTGAAATCGAGCGCTACGCCGCTCACGCAGTGGTGCTCGCTACCGGCGGTTATGGCCGTGCATTCTTCCTCTCGACAAACGCAATGGGCTGCAACGGTTCGGCCGCAGTTCAGGCATTCAAGAAGGGAGCTTATCTTGCCAACCTCGCTTTTACACAGATTCACCCCACCTGTATCCCCGTCCACGGCGAAGACCAGTCGAAGCTCACACTCATGAGTGAATCGCTCCGTAACGACGGCCGCATCTGGGTACCCAAAAAGAAAGAAGACGCCGAGGCTATCCGCGCCGGCAAGAAGAAGCCGACCGATATCCCCGACGAGGACCGCGACTTCTATCTCGAACGCCGCTATCCCGCCTTCGGTAACCTCTGCCCCCGTGACATCGCCAGCCGTGCAGCCAAGGAGCGCTGCGACGCAGGCTTTGGCGTAGGTACAGGCAACGCCGTTTACCTCGACTTCAAGTATGCGATCAACCGTCTTGGCGAAGATGTCGTGCGCGATCGCTACGGCAACCTCTTCGACATGTATCAGATGATCTCTGACGATAACCCCTATGAAACTCCGATGATGATCTTCCCCGCAAGCCACTACACAATGGGCGGCATCTGGGTTGACTACGAGCTCCAGACTTCAATCAAGGGTCTCTTCGCCATCGGTGAATGTAACTTCTCCGACCACGGAGCAAACCGCCTCGGTGCGTCGGCTCTCATGCAGGGTCTCGCCGACGGTTATTTCGTGATTCCCTACACAATGCAGAACTACCTCAGCGACCAGATCAAGGTTCCCCACTTCACAACCGATGCCAAGGAGTTTGACGAAGCAGAGAAGGCCGTACGCGCCCGCATCGAAAAGCTCATGAACATCAAGGGAACAAAGTCGCCTGACCAGATCCACAAGCGTCTCGGCCATGTGATGTGGGATCTCGTTGGTATGGGCCGCACACTTCAGAGTCTCGTCAAGGCTCTCGACGAAATCGAAGAAGTACGCAAGGAATTCTACACTGACCTCCGTGTCGTAGGCCGCGCCGACGACCTCAACACCGAGCTTGAAAAGGCACTCCGTCTCGAAGACTTCCTCGTGATCGCCAAGATGATGGCCATCGACGCCCTCAACCGCAACGAATCATGCGGCGCACACTTCCGCGAAGAATATCAGCTCGCCGACGGCGAAGCCGCACGTAACGACAAGGATTACATGTATGTTTCCTGCTGGAAATATACAGGCGACAACGAAAAGCCCGTCCTTCTCAAAGAACCCCTCAATTACACCGAAATCAAGGTTCAAACACGTAACTACAAATCATAAGCAAATTTCGAAGACAAATGGAACATACTATAAATGTAAACCTCAAGATTTGGCGTCAACGTGGCCCAAAAGAACCGGGTTCATTCCAGACCTATCGTGTTGAGAATGTTTCGACCGGCAGCTCATTCCTTGAAATGCTCGACATGCTCAACCAGCAGCTCGTCGACCGCAACGAAGAGCCTGTGGTATTCGATAGCGACTGTCGTGAAGGCATCTGCGGTATGTGCTCTCTCTATATCAACGGACACCCCCACGGTCCTGTACAGGGCATCACTACCTGCCAGCTCCACATGCGTAAGTTCAACAACGAGGACACCATCACTATCGAGCCTTGGCGTTCGGCTGCCTTCCCCGTGATCCGCGACCTCATGGTCAACCGTAACGCCTTCGACCAGATTCAGCAGGCCGGTGGTTATGTGTCGTTCAACTGTGGTGGCGCTCCCGATGCCAACAACCTTCCCATCTCAAAGGAAGTGGCCGACGTGGCTATGGACTCGGCAACATGTATCGGTTGCGGCGCTTGCGTTGCAGCCTGCAAAAACGGCTCGGCAATGCTTTTTGTCAGCGCCAAGGTAAGCCAGTTCGCACTCCTGCCGCAAGGTCAGGTGGAACGCGCACGCCGTGCCCGCGCAATGGTCAGGAAGATGGATGAACTCGGATTTGGTAACTGCACAAACACAGGCGCATGCGCAGCCGAATGTCCCAAGAACATTCCTCTGAGCAACATTGCCCGCCTCAACCGTGAATTTGTCAAAGCCAAATTCGCTGACTAAAAGCCGACCGCGCATAAGCGTATCAATAACAACACCGCCGTCACCACCTTAAAAGTAATGACGGCGGTGTCGTTTTTATGTCCTCTTTTCAATCTTCAGCATCGCTTTCATATAGCCTCTCGCAAACCTTAACTGCAAAATTTAGTTAAAACATCCGTCAGACAAAACCAGATCTGTAATCAGATGTATTAAAAGTATGCAAGCGAATCCAAAAATCAAAGTCATTGAGGATTTAATTGCAAAGCACACTAAATTGTAACATTTTCGCAATAATTATGAATACAAATTAATCCTCTATAATTCAGAATACTATCTTATTTTGTAATATATTTGTCATCAATTTAACAAAATTTTATATTAAATATATTTATCACGCTAAGATTTTGTTGTAATTTTGAATTGTCAAATGTGTCCGTGGATTTACCAGAGGCATATTGAGGACAAAAAAGGAACACAACAACAATCCTCGATTCTTTTTGATACGTTCAACTCTCTAAATTTTCAATTATGGGAACTCAGGAATTTCAAAACAAGCTTATGAGTCTTCAAGGCAATCTTCTAAACTTTGCCTACATGCTCACCTCAAACAGAGACAACGCTTACGACCTGCTGCAGGATACCACCCTGAAAGCCCTTGATAATGAGAGCAAATATGTTGACAACACCAACTTCAAAGGTTGGGTTTTCACCATTATGCGCAACATCTTTATCAATAATTACCGCCGCGTCGTTCGTTCCTCTACCGTTATTGACCAGACTGAAGATCTCTATCACCTTAATCTCTCGCAGGATTCAGGACTTGAAACACCGGAAGGATGTTTCGGAGCAAACGAGATTTCAGATGCAATCAACGAATTTCCCGACGAATACCGTATTCCTTTCTCCATGCACATCGCCGGGTACAAGTACAATGAAATCGCCGAAAAGATGAACCTCCCTCTCGGCACTGTCAAGAGCCGCATCTTCTTCGCCCGTAAAAAACTTCAGGTGCGTTTTGCCGACTATCGCTGATAATCGGATAAGGCCCGCATCTTGAAAGAGAAAAACATGCACGACCAAAGCTAAACATAAAAACTATTTTGTAGAGATTAAATTTTTCCTGTATAACTAACTGTTGGTTTCCATTAGGCAGACCGGTAAAATAAGATTGTTTTACGATTCACGTTATCGAAATTTATCATGGTATTGATTCGACAGAAACATACATAGAGATAAATATGTCATTACTTTTCTTTAAGATGCTAATTTTATCCTTACTGCTATAGGAACATTACACACACTGATAACAGATCCGGAACGCCTGCGAAGTTGATTCGCGGGCGTTTGTTTTTAGGAATTCTGTAATAAAAATATACATTGCAACAATTCCGCAACATTAACAAAAAGCAAATAACAAACTAATATCCAACAAATTACCCACAATTCACGACATCACGTCCTCATATTAACATTCTTTTACAACAAGAGTGATTCATTACACGATTTTGGCGATAACTTTGAAGCGTAAACAAAAAACAACATTGTGAAAAGCCCGCTTTTCACAAAACCAACACTCCGTTCAACCGCATAAAAACGATAAATTTATGGGAACTCAGGAATTTCAAAACAAGCTGATGAGCCTGCAGAGCAATCTTCTTAATTTTGCCTACATGCTCACCTCAAACAGAGACAACGCTTACGACCTGCTGCAGGACACCACCCTGAAAGCCCTCGACAACGAAAGCAAATATGTTGACAACACCAACTTCAAAGGCTGGGTTTTCACCATCATGCGCAACATTTTCATCAACAACTATCGTCGGGTGTCACGCTCGGCGACAATCATCGACCAGACCGACGACCTCTATCATCTCAATCTGTCACAGGATTCAGGACTCGAAACCCCGGAAGGCTCTTTCGGTGCAAACGAGATTTCAGATGCCATCAACGAATTTCCCGACGAATACCGCATTCCTTTCTCCATGCACGTTGCCGGCTATAAATACAATGAAATCGCCGACCACATGAATCTCCCCCTCGGCACAGTCAAGAGTCGCATCTTCTTCGCCCGCAAGAAACTCCAGACTCGCTTCGCGGATTATCGCTAAACGTCATCTTTGGATTGTCAGTTCTGCTAAAAGCCCCCTACGGACAACTACGACTTACACATCTAACATATATCAATTCTAAAAAAACAGACTTCCCGCCTGATTTTGAATCATTCGGCGGGAAGTCTGTTTTTTCAATTTCTTATTCAGATTGCACGCTTCTTACTTGGAAGAGTCAACCTTATTGTAACGGGCGTTGAGCCCATCGATGATATCACGTGTGATATCGAGCGACGGATTGAAATAAATGCCCGCAGCTTTGAAAAGGATAGCATCATATCCCTTGGAAGCATTATAGACCTTTACATAATTCTCAATCGAGTCATTCAGCTGAAGCTGCTGCTGGCCAAGCTCGTTTTCAGTGTTGCGGCTAAGGTTAGCAAGATAATTCTCGGCATCCTGCTGCATCTTCTGGAGCTTCTGCATATCTGCATTGTAGCTGGCCTCGGAAAGATAGCCGTTGCTGCGCGCCTTCTGCTCGATGGCTGCGGCAAACTTCTGAATCTCGCCGGCTTTAGCCTGACGTGCGCTTTCAATCTTCGACACAGCTCTCATTGAAGCCTCCTGAAAATCCTTTGCAAGATTGTAGTGGGTCATGAGAGAATCTGAATCGATATAACGTATATTAAGTGCGGAAGAGGTTGCGCCATCGGCTGTTGCTGCTTGAGCCGGAGCTCCGGCTGCAGGATCGCTTGACGTTGAACCGCCGCACGAGGTAGCAGTGAGGGCAAAAAGACTTAGAAGCAGCGTCGAAGCTGATATTGCTAACTTGTTCATGTGTTAAAGATGTGAGATAATATTGAATTTTGTGATGTTTATATTCTTGATGTTCACACTGAAAATCCGATGTTTCATGGTTCTTTATGACGGTGCGCGCACCCTATGCCACGGCGCTTTAGCTCCGGGATGT
>Ga0209694_1001246_pt1 | contig 29740 bp, 21 predicted proteins | sample GluameincwithD2O_FD_187499 | JGI IMG/M metagenome (GOLD analysis project Ga0209694, IMG submission 187499) | Mouse cecum microbial communities from Vienna, Austria - Glucosamine amended microcosms incubated with D2O (SPAdes) (version 2) | ecosystem: Host-associated > Mammals > Digestive system >... | reverse complement strand
TAATCGATATCGAATATGAAAATAAGAACATTTTGAATTTAAAACAATCTGATGGTTGGGATAAATTGAAAGAACGGATAAGGCCATATGCCTCTAATGATTATTTTTTAGCTATTCCTTTGACAAGGACTTCTACAGCTCTGATATTTGTAGGTTATCCTTATAATAGTCAGCCTGAGTTATTGACCATAGTTGTACTAAATAAGGATAAAGCAATGTTGGTTTTTAATAAGGAAATAATGGTAAATAAAATAGAGTATGATAAAGCAAGTTCATCTTTTGTTATGAATTTGCAAGATTATCCGATAGAATATCTTGATGAGACAACTCCTGCTAATGCGGCAAAGCTTTTTAAAATTTTCTTAGAAAGTGACGTATTAAAATTTGAGGGACCTTATGGCATAGTAATGGAATAACATTCTAATACTATTTCTTTCTTAATAATGATTACCAAAAATATATAGAAAGCCAACACCTTTCTTTTACTTGCAAGGCAGCCTGTTCAATAGGACAAGTTGCTTTTGTTTTGTTTTTTTGGAGAAATGATTAACTTAGGAACAGTGAATTTAAAGGTTGTGTTATGGTGATTTATGGACAATCTTATATGTTATCTGCCCGCAATAATATTGAGTTTGAAGCTAAAGTGATTCAGGATATTGTTGCAGAAATAGAAGGGTGTGGAGGAACTATGGGAAATATGGGGCAATCGCCTGATTTTTTTGAAAACTATGGAAAATGGATAGAAGAATATATGAAAAAAGGTTGTAGTAGTATTATCAGTCGCTTTCACGAATTTTGTGAACCATGGACCGGATATCCAGGGACTTATAAATCGGATTTTAGTCCGGAAACAATTGTAAAATATTTTTAAATGAATAGCATTATGAAAACAACATTTGTATTTTTATTGTTAATGGCATGTTTATCCATGTCTTTGGCAGCCCAAAATTTTGAACACTTCAAAGTAGATACTACTATAGAGGGAATATGGAAAATTTCTTCTATCATTGACGATACTCCTGATTTCGAGGTGGACGAAAAAGCACTATGTCCAATAATGATTACCGATGATGTCAACAATGTAGGTAGAAGGATGCTACAGTCTCTTCCTGTTGACATTAAGAGGGAGTTTGTAAAACAGTGGATAAGTGTCACTTTTATTTTAAACGCTCAAGGAGAGGTTTATAATATTACTTTTAAGGGAGATAGAGAAGAAGGGATCCCCTTGACGGATGAGCAATGGTTGGAGGTTTTCGATTCGGTTCGCCGGATGAAGTCCGAGATTGCCAAATTAATCCCTTCGGATAGCGGCAGATGGAGAGTCATGTGGGTATATCAGGTAAGTAAATTTTTACAGGAAACAAAGAAATAATCTCTCTTTCTTAATAATGATAACCAAAAACATATAGAAAGCCAGCATTTTTCTTTTACTTACAAAGCAACCTGTTCAATAGGATGGGTTGCTTTTGTTTTGGTTATTTCGGAAAAATGATTAACTTAGGAGCAGTGATTTTAGATGGCTATGAAAGCTATATTTTTAATTTTAACTGTATTCTGTAGTTTCTCTTTTGTTACCGCTCAAAGAGAGAAAAGTATTTTTGAGTATGGAGAAACAGAAGTGATAACAAAATCGGAATATATGACTCCATTTTATTTTGATTACCAAGGAGTATCAAGTTATTTGTTTAAAAGTTTTACAATTTCTTCTGAAGATAATAAGTACTCTTATATAGTGAAATTGTCAAATTATGAAGGCACCGAAAATGATGGAGGCTTTTATCGAATAATCGATATCGAATATGAAAATAAGAACATTTTGAATTTAAAACAATCTGATGGTTGGGATAAATTGAAAGAACGGATAAGGCCATATGCCTCTAATGATTATTTTTTAGCTATTCCTTTGACAAGAACTTCTACAGCTCTGATATTTGTAGGTTATCCTTATAATAGTCAGCCTGAGTTATTGACCATAGTTGTATTAAATAAGGATAAAGCAACGTTGGTTTTTAATAAGGAAATAATGGTAAATAAAATAGAGTATGATAAAGTAAGTTCATCTTTTGTTATGAATTTGCAAGATTATCCGATAGAATATCTTGATGAGACAACTCCTGCTAATGCGGCAAAGCTTTTTAAAATTTTCTTAGAAAGTGGCGTATTAAAATTTGGGGGACCTTATGGCACAGTAATGAAATAACATTTTTATAATCCCTCTTTCTTAATAATGATAACCAAAAACATATAGAAAGCCAACATCTTTCTTTTACTTACAAGGCAACCTGTTCAATGGGACGGGTTGCTTTTGTTTTGGTTATTTTGGAGAAATGATTAACTTAGGAACAGTGAATTTAAAGGTTGTGTTATGGTGATTTATAGGCAATCTTATATGTTCTCTGCCCGCAATAATATTGAGTTCGAAGCTAAAGTGATTCAGGATATTGTTTCCCAAACTGAAGCAGGTGGGGGAACTATGGGAAATATGGGGCAATCGCCTGATTTTTTTGAAAACTATGGAAAATGGATAGAAGAATATATGGAAAAAGGTTGTAATAGTATTATCAGTCGGTTTTACGAATTTTGTGAACCATAGGACTGATATTCATGAACTTATAAATCGGATTTCAGTCCGGGAACAATTATAAAATATTTTTTAATGAATAGTATTATGAGAACAATATTTGTATTTTTATTGTTAATGGCATGCTTGTCCATGTCTTTGGCAGCCCAAAACTTTGAACACTTCAAAGTAGATACTACTATAGAGGGAATATGGAAAATTTCTTCTATCATTGATGATACTCCCGATTTCGAGGTGGACGAAAAAGCAGGATGGCCAATAATGATTACCAGTGGTGTCAACAATGTAGGTAGAAGGATGCTACAGTCTCTTCCTGTTGACATTAAGAGAGAGTTTATAAAACAGTGGATAAGTGTCACTTTTATTTTAAACGCCGAAGGAGAGGTTTATAATATTACTTTTAAGGGGGATAAAGAGGAAGGGATTCCCTTGACGGATGAGCAATGGTTGAAAGTCTTCGATTCAGTTCGCCGAATGAAGTCCGAGATTGCTAAATTAATTCCGTCGGATAGTGGCAGATGGAGGGCCAGATGGACATATCAGGTAAGTAAATGTTTACAGGAAACAAAGAAATAATCCCTCTTTCTTAATAATGATAACCAAAAACATATAGAAAGCCAACATCTTTCTTTTACTTACAAGGCAGCCTGTTCAATAGGACAGGTTGTTTTTGTTTTGGTTATTTCGGAGAAATGATTAACTTAGAAACAGTGAATTTAAAGGTTGTGTTATGGTGATTTATGGACAATCTTATATGTTCTCCGCCCGCAATAATATTGAGTTCGAAGCTAAAGTGATTCAGGATATTGTTGCAGAAATAGAAGGGTGCGGAGGAACTAAGGGAGATATGGGGCAATCAAAAGATTTTAGTGTAAATTATGGAAAATGGATAGAAGAATATATGAAAAAAGGTTGTAATAGTATTATCAGTCGGTTTCATGAATTTTGTGAACTTTGGACCGGATATCCAGGAACTTATAAATCGGATTTCAATCCGGAAACAATTATAAAGTATTTTTTTAATGAATAGCATTATGAGAACTATATTTGTATTTTTATTGTTAATGGCATGCTTGTCCATGTCTTTGGCAGCCCAAAACTTTGAGCATTTTAAAGTAGATTTTACAGAAAAAAGTTGGAAAATTTCTTCTATCATTGATGATACTCCCGATTTCGAGGTGGATGAAAAAGCACTATGGCCAATAATGATTACCAGTGGTGTCAACAATGTAGGGAGAAAAATGTTACAAGATCTTCCAGTTGATATTAAAAAGGAATTTATGAAACGAAGGATTTTCGTTGATTTTACTTTAAATGCAAAAGGAGAGGTATATCACATTACTTTTACAGGAGATATGCAGGAGGGTATTCCCTTGACGGATGAGCAATGGTTGGAAGTTTTCGATTTGGTTCGCCGGATGAAGTCCGAGATTGCCAAATTAATTCCGTCGGATAGTGGCAGATGGAGGGCCAGATGGGCATATCCGGTAAGCAAATATTTGCAGGAGACAGAGAAGTAGTCTTCTTTCTTAATAATGATAACCAAAAATATATAGAAAGCCAACACCTTCCTTTTACTTGCAAGGCAGCCTGTTCAATAGGATGGGTTGCTTTTGTTTGGGCTCTTGCGGAAGATTTCAGAGACCCTCAAGTTCTGTCCCTTTATATCGCACTGCCGTGAGTTTACTGAAGTTTATAGCAAACTTTTTTCAGGATAACACAGGGATTCGTTAGGGATTGGCTTTTATTGCTCCGGTACACCTCCGATACTCCTCCGGATGTAAGCCATACCCTGGCCTTCGTGATGAAAAAGATATTGGTTCAGGAGACAGTGTGGCTGGTTATTCTTTTTTTTGGAAAGAAAATTTTTCCATGACGGGAAAAAATATTAATTTAGTCGTCTGTTTGTAGAAAATTAAAGTAAAATCTAAAATATTGAACTTATGAAGTTTGTTGTATCAAGCAGTACATTACTGACCCGTTTGCAGGCGGTGAGTAAGGTGATTGGTGGGAAATCCGTACAGCCTATTCTGGATAATATTTTGCTGGTGGCAACCGGAGGCGTGTTGTATGCGATAGCATCCGACAAGGAAACTACAATGGAAGCCAGGGTAGAATTGGAAAATCTGGAGGAGGAAGGAAAAATAACAATTCCGGCAAAGATATTGCTGGATATTTTAAAAGAATTTCCGGAACAACCTTTGACTTTTGATATTAACACTTCAACCAATGAGGTAAAGATTATTTCAGAAAAAGGTGAATTTTCTGTACCGGGAGAGAGTGCTGAAGATTATCCGGTGCAGGCTGCGTTGAATGAAAGTAGTAATGATTTGACAACAAAATGCGGTCTGGTGCTGGAGGGGATTGTCAAAACCATTTTTGCTACGGCCAATGACGACTTGCGTCCCGTGATGAATTGTATCCTGATAGAAATGAATGAGGATAACTTTACTTTTGTCGCTTCGGATGCTCATAAGTTGGTCCGTTATAAACGTTTTGACGCCAAAAGTGAGAACGGACAATTTTCATTGATTTTGCCGAAGAAACCGGCTTTGATGCTGAAAAACATTTTACCGAAAGATGATTCGGAACTGAGGTTGTCTTTTAATGAAAAGATGGCTTGTTTTGTATTCGGAGATTACAAAATGACTTCTACTTTGGTAGAAGGACGTTTCCCGAATTATAATTCGGTGATTCCTCAGAATAATCCTAAAAAAATCATTATTGAGAAAAAAGAGTTGTATAACTCTTTGCGCCGGGTGTCGGTGATGGCCAACCAGGCTAGTAATTTGGTCAAATTTGATGTTGCGGAAGGTAAAATCATTATTTCGGCTCAGGATATGGATTACTCCATGTCCGGACATGAAACTTTGACTTGCCAATATGACGGCGAAAATATAGCTATCGGATTTAAGTCGCCTTTTGTATTGGAAATCCTTTCCAATATCGGTTCTGAAAGCGTTGTGCTTGAATTGTCCGACCCCACACGTCCGGGATTGTTCCTGCCTTTTGAAAATGAAGACCAAGATGAAGATTTACTGATGTTGTTGATGCCTATGATGGTATAAACAAACAGAAAAATCTTTATTTCATATCATCAGAGAGTCGTTTGGGAATCCGGACGACTCTTAAAATGAAATAATTATAGTATTAAAACAAAATTTTCAGGGGAAGAGGACGAAATTTCCGGAAAATAAATATAGTGGATGTTATGAATTTGAATTTGGCAAACCCGATTGTTTTTTTTGATTTGGAAACGACGGGGATAAATATAGCAAAAGACCGGATTGTAGAAATTTCGGTATTGAAAGTATATCCGAACGGCAAGGAAGAGCAAAAGACAATCCGGGTGAATCCGGGAATGCACATTCCCGAGGAAGCATCAAGAGTGCATGGCATTTATGATGAAGATGTGAAGGATTGCCCTTTGTTCAGGAACATAGCTAAAGAGCTGGCACATTACATTGAAGGGTGTGATTTGGGCGGATACAATTCAAATCGGTTTGATATTCCGTTATTGGCCGAAGAGTTTCTGAGGGCAGAAGTTGATTTTGATATGAGTAGACGGAAATTTGTAGATGTGCAGACTATTTTCCATAAAATGGAACAGCGGACTTTGTCTGCTGCTTATCATTTCTATTGCGATAAATGCCTGGAAGATGCCCATTCTGCTGCTGCAGATACGATGGCCACTTATGAGGTGCTTAAGGCGCAGTTGGACCGTTATGGGGATAAACTGGAAAATAATATAGACTTCCTGAGTAAATTTTCCACTCAAAATAAGAACGTTGACTTTGCCGGATTTATTATCTATGATGAGAAGGGAACAGAGGTTTTCAATTTTGGAAAAAACAAGGGAATTCCGGTGGAGAAAGTATTGCAGGAACAACAGGGATATTATGATTGGATGATGAAAAGTGAATTTCCGCTTTATACCAAAAAAGTGTTGACCAGAATCAAATTGCGAAGTTCGGGGTTGGTGAAATAAGACTGCAGAAAGTAGTTGAACGATTAAAACGGAACGGGAATATGGGAGAATTAATCAGGAAAGAGTTGAAGAGTTTTTTTGCTTCCTTATCGGGGTATGTTGTATTGGCGTTTTTCTTGATTACGAGCGGTTTGTTTTTGTGGATTATACCGGGAAGTTACAACATTTTTGATAGCAATATGGCTGATTTACAGCCATTTTTTTCGCTTGCGCCTGTATTGTATTTGTTTTTGGTCCCGGCCATATGTATGCGTCTTTTTGCAGAAGAACGCCGGACCGGCACTTTGGAATTGTTGTTTACCCGTCCCTTAACGGTGTGGCATGTGGTTATAGCCAAGTATTTGGCAGGTTTCATCCTGGTCATTTTGTCCATCCTTCCCACGGTGATTTACCCGCTTTCTCTCTGGATGCTGGCACAGCCTGCCGGACATATAGATGTAGGGGGAATTATGGGGTCTTATACCGGTCTGGTGTTTTTATCCGGGATATATGTTGCTGCCGGCGTTTGGACTTCTTCCTTGACGGACAATCAGATTGTTGCTTTTCTGTATGCTGTGGTGATTGCTTTTCTGTTGTATACGGGGTTGGATTTTATAGGAGAAATACCTGCTTTCGAAAATATTCAGGCCTCTGTACAGCTTTTGGGCATCAATTATCATTATGAACCGATGTCCCGGGGAGTTATCGCCTTGGGAGATGTGATTTATTTTCTTTCTTTTATCTTTTTGTTTTTGTGGCTGACAGTCCGGCATTTCAAGGGAACACGTTTGAAATGGTGGCAGGTGGTCATTGGATTGGTGGTGTTGAATCTGTGGGCGGGGAGCGTATATTGGCGGGCTGATATTACCAATGATAAACGCTATACTTTATCTGCTCCCACAAAAGCATTGCTGAAAAAGGCGGACCGTGTCATTCATGTGGACATATTTCTGGCAGGCAATCTGCCCGCCGAAATGCAGAAACTACAATATGCACTTACGCGGATGTTGGAAGAATTCCGCCGGATTTCCGGAAATAATTTTCGTTATAGTATCATAAATCCGGCCGAAACCGGGGACCCGGAGGAGAAAAAGGCCATGGTGAGGTATCTGGTTGAGCGTGGAATCATGCCGGTAAATCTGAACCGTAAGACGGACGATGAGACTTTGTCCCGGCAATTTATTTATCCCGGTGCGATTGTATACGACAAGGAGACGGAGGTCAGTATCCAGTTGTTGCAAAATGTGCCCGGTCAGACGGCGGAGCAGAATATCAACCATTCCATAGAGGCTTTGGAATATGAACTGACCAAAGCGGTGCGTCTGCTGATGCGGCAGGAATTGAAATCGGTGGCTTTTCTGACCGGACACGGGGAGTTGCCTTATCCGGAGGTGATGGATATGGCTAAAATGTTGTCCTGGTATTATCAGGTGGATTTTGTCAGTACCGATTCGCTGGCTATGGATTTAATGCGTTATCAGGCATTGATTATTGCCCGGCCTTCAACTGATTTTCCGGAACGGGATAAATTCATCATCGACCAATATGCAATGAATGGAGGACGTTTATTGTGGTGTATTGACGAAGTTGAAGTGAATCATGACGGACTGAAAGAGCAGGAGACGGTACCGGCACTTTACCGTCCGTTAAATCTTGAAGATATGTTTTTCCGTTATGGTGTCAGGATTAATCCGGATTTGTTGCTGGACGGGAATAGCGTATTGATACCTGTCATCACCGGGATGAACGGAAACAGTCCTGTATATCGTCCCGGGGCCTGGTATTATTCGCCTTTGCTGCTACCCCGCCGGATTCATCCCGTTACGACAGGGCTGATGCCTGTACGGGTGGATTATGCCAACAGTATAGACACAGTCGGTGGTAATGACGGTTTGCGGAAAACTGTGCTCCTGGCAACTTCACAGTATTCGGCGGCAATGAAGACGCCTTGTCCGGTAACTTTGTCGGTGACCGGGGAGAAAATGACCCCGGAAAAATTCAACCGGAAATATATTCCCGTAGCCGTAGCAGTGGAAGGCGGATTCAAGTCCTTGTTCCAATACCGGAACATGCCGGACGTGGTGAATACTTCTTTCAAGCCGGAAAGTGGTTACAACCGGATGATTTTTATTGCAGACGGAGATATTATCCGCAATAAAGTGAGAGGAGTGGGGGAAAATGCCGTGGCTGTTCCGTTGGGATATGATGAATATGCCGACAAAGTGTATGGAAACCGGGATTTTTTGCTGAACTGCGTGAATTGGTTGTGCGACGATGAAGGCTGGATGCAACTTAGGGGCAGAAACCTATCTCTGTATTTGCTGGACAAAACCCGGTTAAAGGCGGAACGGAGACGTTGGGAACTTTTTAATTTGTTGTTGCCGTTGGTGGTGGTGGCGGCGTTGGGCGGACTGTTTATGGTTTTCCGCAGGAAATGATTTCCCTGCGGAAATGTAAAAAAAACTCTCATTTTATATTAGAATCGTCTTATTTTCGGATAATATCCGGAAAGACAGGAGCAAATATGAAGAATGATTTTTAATTTTGAGCAATCGTTTGTGCAATGAATGGCGGGGAGTATTTTGATAACTGCCCCGGATTTTTTTTCAGAATTAGAAGATGAAAGTTAGTTTGTTGATTGTGTGGTGCATTTTGTGTACATGGGTAACGAATGCTCAGAAAATCAGTTTTAGCGGGCAAGTATGTCGGTTTGATACGATTACCGAGTCCGACGGTCCGGTGGTACATGATTTTTATTTCACGAATACCGGGGAAAAACCTTTGAAAATAAAGGAAGTACTGACCAGTTGCGGATGCGTGGCCGCCAGTTTCCCGTCGGGCGAAGTTATGCCGGGTGAAAAAGCGGCAGTCCGTGTGATCTACCGGCCCGAAAACCGTCACGAAGAAGAGGTGCTCGCCATTGCCGATGTATATACAAATGCAGGAGTCAGAACATTGGAAATCTCTGGTGTTGTACTTCGCTCCAAAAAGGAGCGGCAGCCGGCTTACCGGTTACGGGAGTCGGATGTGCGGGAATACGTCAGGCCATCTAAGCCGGCCAGGGGATTCGGGCTGATATTGGAAAGAATGCGTGAGGGCCTTTTGGCACGTGTGAATGTGCCGGAAAATGACGCTGAGGTGAAAGAGCAGGTTGCTGCTTTGGACAGAGGGGGAAAATGGGCGGACTTGGATTATGCTTGTTACGGGCGTACCAACTGGGAACCCATCCGGCATTTGCAGCGTGTTTATCAACAGGTGCTGTCGTATGTAAACCCGGAGAGTGTATATTATGCCAATGACACATTATACACCGTCATCCGGGATGCCTTAGGCTACTGGTTGGAATGCAGGCCCAAATGCCATAACTGGTGGTATAACCAAATTGCCGTACCCCAGTGTTTAGGGAATATGCTGGTTTTGATGGAATGCGGTAAAAAGCGTTTGTCCGGTGGATTGCGGGACGGATTATTTAGATTAATGGCCTGGCCGGATCCCCGGAGATGGACGGGAGCAAATAAACAGGACATTGCATTGCATCATGTGCAACGGGGATGTTTGTTAGAAAACGACAGCATTGTGAAGGCAGCGGTTGACGAATTGTTTTATCCGTTGAGATTTACAAATCAGGAAGGATTGCAGGTTGATTATTCTTATCATCAGCATGGCAATCAATTATATATCGGAGGATATGGTGCTGTTTTTGTCGAATGTGTTTTAAAGGCGGCGGAATGGTTCCGGGACACTCCTTATGCTTTGAAAGATGAACAATTGGAGATGTTCAGCCGTTTTTTCCGGGACACTTACCTCAACATTTTTCGCGGTCCTTACCAGGATTTCAGTGTATTGGGACGGGGAATAAGCCGGGAAGGAGCCACTTTGAGCCGCGGGATGGCCGGTGTGTTGGAGCGGATGAAAGAAATCGACCGGAAACATGCGGACGACTACGAAAAAGCGAAAGTCCGTTTCAATGGGGTTGCGGATTCCTGCCGCAGTGACTGCAGCCGGGTTTTCTGGCGTTCGGATTATGCTTTGCACAACCGTAAGGCGTTTGATTTTTCTGTTCGTACTTCCTCCGTCCGCACCTGTAAAATAGAAAGCGGTAACGGGGAAAATCTGAAGGGAGCCTTATTGTCGGATGGTGCCGTCTGTCTGCGGGTGACCGGCGAAGAATACTATGATATTTTTCCGGTATGGGATTGGAACCGGATTCCGGGCGTAACGGCACTGGATTCCAATGCCGGTTTGCAGGCTGCCGATTGGGGAAGACGGGGGAAAGCCGTTTTTTCCGGCGGCGTTTCGGACGGGACATACAGTGCCATGGGCTACCGGATGGATGATTTCGGAGTGAAAGCCCAAAAAGCCTGGTTTATGTTTGATGACGAGGTGGTGTGCCTGGGGACGGGAATTTACGGACAGGGAAGCGGGCGAGTGTGTACCACGGTCGAGCAATGCAGAAATGAAGGGGAAAATGTCATTCGGAAAGGGAATAAAATCCGGAAAAGAAACGTATTGTATTATTTTCCGGCCGGCGGCGAAACGGTGTGCCAGGAAAACCGGTTGCAAACAGGAGCTTGGTCGGAGATAAACTATAATTATCCGGTCCGTCAGGTCGGGAAACCGGTTTTCTCGTTGTGGATAGACCACGGGAATAACCCGCAAAATGCCGGCTATGCTTATGTCATTGTCCCCGGTGCGCAGCAGGCGGAGAATTACGATACGGCCCGGATTGAGATTGTCCGGAATGACACGCTGGTGCAGGCGGTCTACCAGAAGCACGCGGATATTTTACAGATAGTATGTTACGACAGTGTCCGTTTTGAAGGTTCGGGAGTCGCTTTGGAGGTGGACATCCCTTGCGTACTGATGGTGAAAGGAATAAAAACGCGCCGTCCTTCGCTTTATCTGGCCGACCCGATGCAGGACAAGAAAACGGCACACGTCTGCCTGACGACTTCCCGCGCGAAACTCAGCCGGAAAGTGGAATTGCCGCAAGACGATTGGAAAGGAAATACAATTGAAATATTAAAATGATGATTAAAATGAAATGGTGTATATTGTTATTGGTACTGTTTTCCGTTAGTCAGGGAATGGCCGCCGGAAGGACAGTATTGTCTTTCAATGATGGCTGGACTTTTAAAAAGGGACCTTTTACGGAAGATAAGGTGAAATTTAAAGAGATTTTTGACCGGGAATGGGACAAGGTGAAGATTCCTCATACCTGGAATGCCCGGGATATGCAGCAGAAATACAACCAGTTTTATGCCGGGGAGGCTTATTACCGCAAAAAGTTTCCGGTGGACGCCGGATTGAAAGAAAAACGGGTGTTTTTGCGTTTTGAAGGAGTGGGGCAGGTGATGGATTTGTATCTTAACGGGCGTTATATCGGAAATCATAAAGGCGGGTATTCTGCCTGTGTTTTTGAATTATCCAAAGCCTTGAAATACGGACAGGAAAATGAGTTGCTGGTGAGGGTCAGCAATGCTGCTTCGCCGGAAGTAATTCCTGTAAATCATGTATTGTTCGGGGTATACGGAGGAATATACCGGCCGGTGTGGCTTGTAATTACGGACAAGTTGAATATTGCCGTGAACGATTGTGCTTCTTCCGGCGTGTATATTACTCAGAAAGACGTTTCTCCGCAGAGTGCCCGGGTTAATGTCAGGGTTAAATTGGAAAACAAGGAGTTGCAGCCGCAAAAAGTGCTCTTAGAGAACACAATTTACGATTATTCGGGGAAAATCTGCCTGAAAAAGGCACAGGAGATTGTGGTATTGCCCCAGGGGAACCAAAGCTTTGAACAGGCTTTTCTATTGAAAAAACCTCATTTGTGGCAGGGAAGAAAAGACCCTTATCTGTATAAAGTGGTCACCCGGCTCAAGCGGGATGGTCAGATATTGGATGAGATTGTCCAACCATTGGGAATCCGGAAGTTTGAGATTGTTGCCGGAAAAGGTTTCTATCTGAACGGAGAAAAATACCCGATGTATGGTGTATGCCGGCATCAGGACTGGTGGGGATTAGGGTCTGCACTGACCAACGAACATCATGCATCCGATTTGGCGGAGATTATGGGAATAGGTGCTACTACCGTCCGTTTTGCCCATTATCAGCAATCGGATTATATCTATTCGAAATGTGATAGTCTGGGATTGATTATCTGGGCGGAAATTCCTTTTGTCAACCGGGTATCTGCACAGGAGGGACCCAATGCGAAAGACCAGTTGCGGGAACTCATCCGGCAGAGTTTCAACCATCCGTCCATTTATGTATGGGGCTTGCACAATGAAGTTTACAGTCCGGAGGATTATACGGCCGCTTTGACCCGGGAATTGCATGACTTGGCCAAGACCGAGGACCCGGACCGGTACACCGTTTCTGTCAACGGTTATGGTATTATGGAACATCCGGTGAATCTGAATGCCGATATTCAGGGTATGAACCGTTATTTCGGGTGGTATGAGAAAAAAATTCAGGACATTGTGCCCTGGATTGAAAATCTGGAAACCAAATATCCCGGTATGAAGTTTATGCTGTCGGAATACGGTGCGGATGCGAACATTGCCCACCAGACCGAATATTTAGGGGAATCCCTCAACTGGGGAAAACCCTATTATCCGGAAACTTTCCAGACTAAGCTCCATGAATACCAGTGGAGTGTCATTGCCAAACATCCTTATATTGTTGCATCTTATTTGTGGAATATGTTCGACTTCGGCGTGCCGATGTCCGACCGGGGAGGCGTGCCGGCCCGGAACATGAAGGGGTTGATTACCATTGACCGGAAGGTGAAGAAAGACGCCTATTATTTTTATAAAGCCAACTGGAGCGAAGAACCGGTGGTACATATCACCCAGCGAAGACTCAAAGAGCGTGAAAAACAGGTGACGGACGTTACGGTTTATTCCAATGTCGGGGAACCGGAATTGTACCTGAACGGGGAAAAGATAAACGGGGTGAAAAAAGGATATACGGATATTCATTACATTTTCAGCGGAGTGAAATTGCGTCAGGGCGATAATACATTGAAAACCGTCGTTAAAAAAGATGGAAAAGTGTATGAGGATTCTATTGACTGGCATTTTACCCGGGAAATGAAAGCCGGCGAGGCGGAATCACTGAATAGCGATAAAGAGCATGTAGGTTTTTAAATCATTAGCGATGAAATTATTAGTTGCTGTTGTTGTTTGTATAGGCTGGATTTTTTCCGGTGTACTCCGTGCACAGGAAGTGTCTGTCATTCCTTATCCGGCATCGGTTCGGATGCAGGATGGGAAATTCAGCCTGAAAGCCGGGAAAATCGGGTATAGAACTGCGGAATTTGCTCCGGAAGCCGGATTCCTGGCCAAACAATTGGAGGATTTGTCTTGCCGGGTGAAAGCAGACAAGGATGAAAAAAAGGCGGTTATTCTTTTAACCCAATCGGCCGACATTCAAAACCGGGAAGGGTATCGGTTGCAAATTACGCCGAAGGGGGTAACCATTGCGGCGAAGAATAGGGCCGGGATGTTTTACGGCATCCAGACTTTTCTGCAATTGGTGAGAAACGGAGGACGTGATTTGGCCTGTTGTGAAATAGAAGATGCGCCGCGTTATGATTGGAGAGGCTATATGCTGGATGAATCCCGCCACTTTTTTGGTAAGGAAAAAGTGAAGCAATTGCTGGATTGGATGGCGTATTATAAACTCAACAAATTCCACTGGCATTTGACGGATGAACCGGGGTGGCGGATTGAGATAAAGAAATACCCCCGTTTGGCTACAGTGGGGGGAAAAGGGAATTGGAGTGACCCGAATTGTCAGGATGTCCGTTTTTATACCCAGGATGAAATCCGGGAGATTGTGGCTTATGCTGCCGGGCGGCACATTGAGATTATTCCGGAAATAGACATGCCGGGACATGCTACTGCCGCTAATTTTGCTTATCCCGGACTGTCGGGCGGGGGAACGCCTGAACATCCCGAGTTTACTTTTAATGTCGGAAAGGAAAAGGTATATCAGTTTTTGACCGATGTATTGCGTGAAGTGACCGGTTTGTTTCCTTCTTCTCTGATACATACCGGGGGAGATGAGGTAGCCTATGGAATAAAAGCCTGGGAAACCGATGCGGATGTGCAGGGGATGATGAAAAGAGAGGGGTTGACGGAAGTAAAAGAAGCCGAACGCTATTTTACGCACCGGATAGCGGATTCTGTCCGTATGTTGGGAAAAACGCTGGCAGGATGGGATGAATTACTGGATGCCGGCGTACCTGCCGGCGGAACGCTGATATTCTGGTGGAGACACGACCGGGTGAACCAGCTCAAAAAGTTGCTGGCAAAAGGATATGAGACGGTGCTGTGTCCGCGCAAGCCTTTGTATTTTGATTTTATTCAACACAAAACTCACAAATGGGGACGGGTATGGTCCGGTTTCTGTCCTTTGGAGGATGTGTATGCTTTTCCTGACAAGGGAATAGCGGCCTGGGGAATTCCTGCGGAACACCTTACGCACATCCGGGGGATTCAGGCTAATGTGTGGACCGAACGTATGCACAATACCCGGAGACTGGATTTTATGACTTTTCCCCGCATCTGCGCGTTGGCGGAATCTGCATGGACACCTGCCGGTGTGAAGGATTACGATAGTTTTACCCGGCGGATGGAAAAGGCATACCGGGACTTTGACCGTGCCGGCATTTATTATTTTGATGCGCGTGATCCGGAAGCCCGTCCGGAACCTGCGGGACCGCAGCAGCAGAAAAGAAATTTGCCGATGGATTTCAGGGACTAACTGCTTAAAACTATACAACACATGAAAAAGCTGTTGTTGGGACGGGATGCTGACTCACGGAAGAGGGGCATTCCGGGCAAATGATTTTTACAGTAATCCGGGGGACTGGGAATTGAATTTTGTCCGTAAACCGCATGAATTAAGTCATCCGGTGACCCAAGGGGATGAATTGGAAGTTGCCGGACGGATGTTTAAAAAATATCTCCGGTTGGCCGGGGAGTATTATTATACAGCGGGAAAGGCGGATGAGATTGATGAGGAAAATATTTACGAAAACTTAGGACAATAAAAAAATGCGGAAACGAATGAAAAAATGGTCTGTTTTATTATGTCTGGCTTTTCTGTGGACGACGGGTTATTCAAAGAAAAAACAGGAAATGGTGAAAGACGACAGAATCTGGTGGTGTGAAACGGCCTGTAAAATTTCTTATCCGGTGTTCCGGGAGCCTTTATTTGTGTTTGGTGGGATTTAATTATCGTTGATTGTTTTTTAACCCGGATAGAATGAAAATATTTTTTATAGTTTTGTTTGTGAGTTTGGCGTGCCTGCAAACGAAAGCCGCCGGATTGCCGGAAGAAACCGGTGCAGCTCTTCGGAAATATAGTATTTACTTTGATTCGGTGGTAAACAATTATTATGCCGGAGGGTTTGTCGGGAATGGCTTGTCCGGGGCAATGGTTTATAAAGAAAAAGGAGATACTTTGTGTTGGGAGTTGGGCCGTTCGGACGTGGCCGACCACCGCGACGGGGATGTATTGTATTTCAAATGCCGTTTGCCGGTTGGTAAACTCCGTTTGCCTTTGGGGGGACAAAAATCAGATATGCTGATTAATTTGGAAAAAGCGGAAGTGTCCGGTAAATCCGGAGGAGTGAACTGGAAATGTTATATGCCGGCTTCGCGCCAAGTTCTTATCATTGAATGGGAAGGGCAGGGGCAATTGCCTGAAATGGGATTCGTGCCGGGAATAGCCCAAAGTCCCCGTCTGGCATTTAAAGGTTCGCTTTATAAAGTGCCTGAAGGATATGTGCCCAATCCTCCTGCGAAGCTCTACCGGGAGGGAGAATACCAGATTTGTAAACAGCTGTTGCTTGGCGGAGGAGAGTATTCAACGGTATGGAAAACCATAAACGGAAAAGGAAAAAAGAAACTGGTGTTGTCCATCAGCTATTCCGCACAGAACACCGATACGGAGCGGGAAGGTATCCGCAACATTGAAGAAGTGCTCAGTGTGCCTGCTGCTGTGGTGGAGAAAGAACACCGGGCGTGGTGGAATGATTTTTACGGCCGGAGCTATGTTTCTGTCGGTGAGGATAAGTTTGATTCTTTTTATTGGACACAACTTTATAAACTGGGTTCTGCTACCCGGGCCGACCGTCTGCCGGTGGATTTAATGGGGCCTTGGTATCACGACCGTACTCCCTGGCCTGCTATTTGGTGGAATTTGAATATTCAGCTTACCTATTCGCCTGTGTTTGCCATCAATCATGCAGAATTGGCAGAGCCTCTGCTGAGAATGCTGGATGATAATACAGAGAATCTGAAAAAGAATGTACCTGCCGGATTTGCCAATAGTGCTGCCATCGGACGGTCCAGTTCATACGACTGTGTGAAGGAAGTAGGCAAGGAACATGGCTTATTGATGTGGACCATGTTGTATTATTGGAAATATTGTCAGTACAATCAGGATGCGGAACGGATGCGGACCCGTTTTTTCCCTTTGATGAAGTTGGCTGTAAATTACTATCGTTATTTGTTGACGGAAGGAGAGGACGGCTATTTGCATATGCCGGTCAGCTATTCTCCGGAATATGGTGAAGCGGCTGATTGTAATTTTGAACTGGCTTTGTTGCGTTGGGGGTGTGCTACGTTGATTAAATCGGCGGAAATCTGCGGGATACAGGATTCCATAGTGGATGAAAGCCGCCGGATTTTGGAGCGGTTGACTCCTTATCCTCAGGATAAAGACGGGTTTATGATTGGCCGGGATGTCAAACTGACCTCCGGTCACCGCCATTATTCCCATTTGCTGATGCTTTATCCTTTGACCAATCTGCCTTTGGATGTTCCGGAAAACGCTGAACTTGCCAGACGTTCTATACTGTATTGGTTAAGTTTCAAGGGAGGATACCAGGGATACACTTATACCGGGGCCTCTTCAATGAGTACTTTATTGGGAGATGGTGATAAGGCCCGTTCGTATTTAAAAGTGATGCTGGATCGTTTTTTACAGCCTAATACATTTTACCGGGAATCGGGACCTGTGTTTGAAACACCGATGTCCGGGCTGGCTTCTTTTACAGAAATGCTGTTGTTGAGTCAGGATTCTGTTATTCAGGTTTGTCCGGCTATTCCTCGGGAATGGAAAAATATTCATTACAAAGGTTTACGGGCCGAAGGAGGATTTGAAGTGGAAGTAAAACGCGAATCCGGGATTACACGCGAAATCCGGATACACAGTTTATTCGGGTTACCTTGTGTGGTAAAATGCGATATTCCCCGGGAAAAAATGCAAATCAAAGGAGGCAGGTACGAAATGCGCGGAGAGAAAGGGGTGAGGTTGCATATTCCGCGGGGGAAAACGATGACTATTGTTAATAAATAATTAATTAATGGGTATTATGAAAATATTATTAGGTTTATTCGTGTCGGTTTTTCTGGCTTTTTCCGTTCAGGCACAGAGGACTGTCAGATTTATGAGCTATAATATCCGTCATGGTGCCGGAATGGATAACCGGTTGGACAGCGAAAGAATAGCCAAAGTTATTCAGCAGGTGGCTCCCGATGTAGTTGCACTCCAGGAAGTTGATAGTGCAACGATGCGTATAGGTGAAGCTGATATGTTGCATGAGCTTGCAGATTACAACCTCATGTACTGGATGTATGCTCCTGCCATACCTTACCGGGGAGGGAAATACGGAATCGGGTTGCTGGCCAGGGAAAAACCGTTGCATTTCAGGTATATGCCTTTGCCGGGACGGGAAGAGGCCCGGGTTTTATTGATAGCTGAATTTGAGGATTATGTATTTTGTTGTACGCATTTTTCTTTGACAGAAGAGGACCAGTTGGCAGCGGTTTCTGTATTGACAGAGGAATTGTCAACTGTAAAGAAACCTGTATTTCTGGCCGGTGATTTGAATGCTTTGCCGGATTCTCCGGTGTTAAAAGTATTGCAGGAAAAATTTGTGTTGTTAACCAATCCGGAAGAGAAGACGTTTCCTGCTGATAAGCCGCAGGAGTGTTTGGATTATATCCTGGGATTTACCGGAAACGGACAGACTTATACGGTTCTGGCCAATCGTGTGGTGAAAGAAACGGTAGCTTCAGACCATCGTCCGGTGGTGGCAGACATCCGGTTAAAAACGGATGCGGACCGGATATTCCGGACGTTGCCTTATTTACAGAACCCGGTGGACGGGGGTATCACGGTGAGCTGGCTGACTAATGCTCCGGTGTTCAGTTGGGTGGAATATGGAACTGATACCCTGCATTTACAGCAGGCTTTTACAGAATTGGACGGACAAAAAGTGGCCAATAACCGGATACATAAAATCCGGCTGGAGAATCTGAAACCGGGAGAAAAGTATTTTTACCGGGTTTGTTCCAGGGAAATATTGTCTTATCGGGCGTATAACAAGAAGTTCGGAGATACGGCAGTGTCCGGTTTTTATACTTTCCGTCTGCCTGCTCCCGGGACTACGGATTTTACGGCTATTGTTTTCAATGATATACACAATCAGTATGAAACCATGGCTGCATTGCACAGTCAGGTCAGGGATGCGGATTATGATTTTGTCATTTTCAACGGGGATTGTTTTGACGCTCCGGCAAATGAGGAGGCTGTTGTTGGTCCGTTGAAGTATTACAATGCCCGGGTAGGGGCGCAGCACACGCCTGTATTTTATTTGCGGGGGAATCATGAGATCAGGAATGCCTGGTCCCTGCATATGCGGGAATATTGGGATTATATGAATGGGAAAACTTACGGGGCTTTTAATTGGGGGGATACCCGTTTTGTATTGTTGGATTGCGGTGAGGACAAGAAAGACGACCATTGGGTGTATTACGGATTGAATGATTTTACCGGATTCAGAAATGAACAGGCTGTTTTTTTGAAACGGGAATTGGCTTCCAAAGCTTTCCGGAAAGCGGATAAACGGATTTTGGTCCATCATATTCCGGTATACGGAAATACGGATGAGTATCAGCCTTGCACCGAACTGTGGGGGGATTTATTGCAAAAAGCTCCTTTCAATGTATCTTTGAATGCCCATACCCATCAATATGCTTTTTACCCGAAAGGGGCTGCGGGAAATAATTTTCCGGTATTTATCGGTGGCGGATACTCCCTGAAAGAAGCTACTGTTATGGTGTTGACCAAAAAAGGACGTCAGTTGAAAATCAAGGTGATAAATGCTGCCGGTGAGATTTTGAAAGAAATGGAACTGTAGCAATGTACCTTTTCAAATTAAAAATGATGGATATAAAAAAATCTTTGTTTTTTACGGCATCCGTATTTGCTGGATTGTCTGCTTCGGAGGCTCAGACAGCTAAAAAACCGAATATCATTCTGATAATGACGGATCAGCAACGGGGAGATTGTGTCGGTTGGGCGAATGATGTTGTGAAGACACCGAATCTGGATGCGATAGCCCGTGAAGGCGTGTGTTTTGATAATGGTTATACGACAACACCCAGCAGTACGCCTGCCCGGGCTGCTTTATTGACCGGAATGTCTCCCTGGCATCACGGGATGCTGGGATATGGAAGGGTGGCCCGTACTTACAAATACGAATTGCCCCGGATGATACGGGAATGCGGATATTATACGTTTGGTATCGGAAAAATGCACTGGTTTCCGCAAAAATCCCTGCACGGATTTCACGGGACATTGGTGGACGAAAGCGGACGCATCGAACAGGACGGATATGTGAGCGATTACCGGGATTGGTTTAAATTGCAGGCTCCCGGACTGAATCCCGACCAGTTGGGAATCGGGTGGAATGACCATACCGGAGGGACCTATCCGCTGGACGAAAAATTGCATCCGACATACTGGACAGGAGAGACTGCCGTGCAGTTTATCCGGAATTATAATCCTGATAAACCCCTGTTCCTGAAAGTGTCATTTGCACGTCCCCATAGTCCTTATGATCCGCCGCAACGTTATCTGGACATGTACCAGCATGTTGCAATTCCCGAACCTGTTACCGGTGACTGGGATGCGGCATTTGCAGACTACCCTAAATCGGAAAGTGCTGCTTTCGGAGATTATGGCAAGGAACATGCAGTGGATTCGCGGCGTCACTATTATGCGGCGATTACTTTTGTTGACGACCAAATCGGACGTATTGTCCAGGCGTTGAAAGAGAAAGGATTGTATGAAAATTCGGTGATTCTGTTTGTATCCGACCACGGTGATATGCTCGGCGATCATTACCACTGGCGCAAAACGTATGCTTATGAAGGTTCGGTCCATATCCCTTTTATGCTCCGTTTGCCGGAATATATGAGAACAGTGGTAAAACCGGGAAGTCATTTGGAACAAGTGGTGGAAATCAGGGATATTTTGCCGACATTTGTTGACGTTGCCGGCGGAAAAGTGCCTCAGGACATAGACGGAAATTCGTTGTTGCCTTTGTTGCAACAGGAGAAACCGGTCTGGAGGGAATACATTGACCTGGAACATGCCACCTGTTATAGTCCGCATAATTATTGGTGTGCTCTGACAGATGGTAAAATGAAATACATCTGGTTTTTCCGCACCGGGAAAGAGCAGTTGTTTAATATAGAAAAAGACCCTTACGAAAGAACAGATTTGTCGGGGAATAAAAAGCAGGCCAAAACACTGGCGGTGTGGAGGGAAAGAATGGTGAAACATCTGTCGGAAAGAGGGGAAGAATATGTGAAGGACGGGCAATTGCAACAGTTGTCCAAGACGCGGTTATATAGTCCGCAATATCCTGCCGGGGAACGTGAACAGTTGCGATATTGGATGAAAGAGTCTGAATTTTAATGGTATAAAACAGAAACAAGGATGAAAAAATTTATTGTTATATTGTGGGTGGGATGGATGGTTTTGTTCATGAACAGTTGCACAGACAAAAATTCCGTAAAAGGGGTAAAACATGTGGTAGTGATCGGATTGGACGGTTGGGGGGCTTATAGCATGCCCAAGGCAAATATGCCGAATGTAAAGAAATTGATGGAAAAAGGTTCGTATACTTTGGAGGCGCGTTCTGTTCTACCTTCTTCCAGTGCGCCGAACTGGGCTTCCATGTTTATGGGAGCGGGACCCGAATTGCACGGTTATACCACCTGGGGTTCCAGAACTCCGGAGATTCCTTCCCGGGTAGTAAACGGACACGGAATTTTTCCGACTGTTTTTCAGGTGGTACGGGAGGCCCGGCCGGATGCAGAAATCGGCGTATTTTCCGAATGGCTCGGTATTAAGTTTTTAGTGGATACCTTATCGCTGAATGTGTACCGGAATACTCCGGATTACAACAAATATCCTGCGGCCTTGTGTGATTCGGCTGTAAAATATATCAAAGAAAAACGTCCTGTGCTGGCTGCTTTCTGTTTTGACAATCCGGATCATGTCGGACACCAGATTGGGCATGATACTCCGGCTTATTATGAAAAATTGGAAGAATTAGACGGTTATGTCGGCCGCATTGTTCAGGCTGTAAAAGATGCCGGTATGCTGGATGAAACCATTTTTATTGTGACTGCCGACCATGGAGGGATTCGGAAAGGACACGGCGGTAAAACTTTACAGGAAATGCAGGTGCCTTTTATCATTTCCGGAAAAGGGGTGAAAACAGGACATAAAATCGGCTCGTCAGTGATGCAATTTGACGTTGCGGCTACTATTGCCTGTATTTTCGGGGCTAAAATTCCTCAGGTGTGGATCGGCAGACCTGTGACGGAAGTGTTCGGGAAATAAGGAGAGGCATTACCGGGATTAATGGTTAAAGTGTTAAGGATTTGCGTATTATATTGAAGAAAAAAGGTTTTGAGATGAAAGTAGTTTTCGGATTATGGACGGGTTTGCTTTTGTTGGTTATGACCGGCGGGAATTTACCGGCACAGGTTGCCCGGGATGTGATTAGTCTGAACCGTTCGTGGAAATTTACTCCGGGGTGGGAGGTGCGCCACCAGATTTTCACGGAAGTCAATCTGCCGCACACCTGGAATACCGATGCACTGTCCGGGAAGACGGATTATTACCGTGGCCTGGGTAACTATGAGAAATCCGTTGAAGTGCCCGAAAGTTGGAAAGGAAAAAAGGTATTTCTGCGTTTTAAAGGAGTGAATGCTGTGGCTAATGTTTTTATCAACGGGAAACATGCTTTGGAGCACCGGGGCGGATATACGGCTTTTGTGGTTGACCTGACCGGACGTGTAAATTACGGAAAGAAAAATACCATATTGGTCCGGGTGAATAATGCCATTCAGTTGGATGTGATGCCTTTGGTGGGGGATTTTAATATGTATGGGGGAATATACCGGGATGTGGATTTAATTGTTACGGGACCGGAACACATTTCGTTGTCGGATTATGCTTCTTCGGGCGTATATTTATTGCAGGAACAGGTTTCCGGAGAGAAAGCTACTGTAAAAGCAAAAGTAATTTTAGAGGGACGTCCGGGAGAAAATGCGGTTTTGTGTATACAGGTAAAGGAACATAGCGGGAAGGTGGTCGTGGAAAAATCGAAGGACATTGTTTTTGACGGGAAAGGATTGAAAATAGCGGAGCTGAATCTGGAAATCAGTAAACCGCATTTGTGGAACGGACGCAAGGACCCTTATTGTTATACAGCCGAGGCAGTTGTGTTAAAAGACGGGAAAGAGGCAGACCGGGTCACAGAGCCTCTGGGATTGCGTTATTTCAGGATTGACCCGGAGCAGGGATTTTTTCTGAATGGCGAACATCTGAAACTCCGGGGGGTGTGCCGTCATCAGGACCATGCGGAAACCGGAAATGCTCTTTCTCCGCAAAATCATGAGGAAGATATGGATATTATGCTCGAAATGGGCGTGAATGCCATTCGTTTGGCACATTATCCGCAGGACAAGTATATGTATGATTTGTGCGACCGGAATGGCTTGGTTGTCTGGGCTGAAATTCCTTTTATCGGGCCGGGAGGATACCGGGATAAAGGTTTTGTGGACCAATCCTCTTTCCGGGAAAACGGGAAACAGCAATTGGTAGAATTGATACGCCAGAATTTTAATCATCCTTCTATTTGTTTTTGGGGCTTGTTTAATGAGTTGAAGCAGGCAGGAGATGACCCGTGTGAGTATGTCCGGGAACTGAATGTGCTGGCACACCGGGAAGACCCTTCACGGCCTACTACTGCGGCCAGCAACCAGGGCGGAGAACTGAACGAATTGACGGATTTGATTTGCTGGAATCAGTATTTCGGCTGGTATGGGGGAGAGCCGGGGCATATCGGTAGCTGGGCCGACCGGGCCCATAAAACGTATCCGGACCGGTGTATCGGTATCAGTGAATACGGGGCCGGTGCCAGCATTTACCACCAGCAACCGGAATTAAAGAAACCGGTGGCCAATAGTTACTGGCATCCGGAAAACTGGCAGGCCTATTATCACGAAGAACATTGGAAAGCTATTGCCAGCCGGCCTTTTTTGTGGGGTACGTTTGTGTGGAACATGTTTGATTTCGGGGCTGCACACCGCACTGAAGGTGAAATTGCGGGAAAGAATGACAAGGGATTGGTGACTTTCGACCGCCGGCACAAGAAAGATGCTTTTTATTTTTATAAAGCCAATTGGAATACCGGAGAGCCTTTTGTTTATATTGCTTCCCGGCGGCTGAAAGAACGTACTTCCGGACAGCAGACCGTGAAAGTTTATTCCAATCAACCGGAGGTGGAGTTATTCCTGGATGGAAAATCGTTGGGTAAAAGGAAAACAAATTATGGAATCTGTGTTTGGGAAAATGTGAACATCCGCTTGGGACAAAACAAATTGACAGCTAAGGCCAAAGCGAAGGTTTGGGACGAAATTGAGTTGACCGGATTGAAGTAAAAGTAAGTTTTTTCATATTACGCAGGTTGCGATCGGAATACCCCTGATGGTGTTGACAGCAACAGGCAAATTTGCTTACCGCCGTGAGGTTATAAACTGTATCACTCCGTTGAATTGTATAAACAGCCTTATTTTGAGTGTTTAAAAACTTTTACCCGGTCGTCCAGTGGTTTATATTCTTTCTTCTGAGGTGATTCAAGCGGCACGCCAAAAGGCATTTGTGAGATGAGTTCCCAGGTTTCAGGGAGTTTCCATTCGGTAATTACCTGTTTGTCAATGAGAGGATTATAATGCTGGAGAGAGGCTCCGAATCCGGCGTCTTCGAGCATTGTCCAAATGGCCAGTTGATGCATGGCAGAGGTTTGCTGGGACCACAGAGGAAATTTTTCCCGGTAAGTCGGATAAGCGTTTTGCAAACCTTCTACTATGGTACGGTCCTCAAAAAACAATACGGTGCCATAGCCTGAAGCAAACGATTGGTTGATTTTAGTTTCCGTATGCGCAAATGCCTTGGCCGGAGCGGTGTTTTTTAAGGTTTCCAAGACAATTTCCCATAGTCTTTTGTGGTGTTTTTTCAAGAGCAACACCATCCGGGTGGATTGGGAATTGAAAGCAGAAGGGATATTCAGAGCTGCAAAGTTCAGAATTTCCTCAATTTCGTTGTCCGGAATTGTGCTTTGATTACTGAGAGAATAATAACTCCGGCGATGTTTCAGAGCTTCTTTCAGATTTCTTTCCATAGCATTGATTTTTATGATATTGTACGTAAAACCGGAACTTTAGTTCTGCTAATCCGCGAAGCGTTCATCTATTTTTATACCTTTAGCCTTCCGAAAATAATTGAAATAAAACCTATGCAAGCGAATAAAAATACGGCTTCGGCCTATCAGACGGATTTGTTTTCCGATGAGCGGACATCTCTTTTTTCCCCACCGAAACATTCCCCGGATTTGTGCATTCCGCAACAGAAATGGGAATTTCTGTGCCATACGCTTTATTTAAAGAAATATCCTTTTTTGTTGGGTCCTAAAGGATGCGGAAAATCTTCAGTGGCAATGGAATTGGCCGATGCCATGAAGATGGAGTATTTTGCCTTTGATATGGGACAGGCTTTTAAGCCCAAAAAAATGTTTCTGGGCGGATTGATTATCGGGGATGAAGGAAAAACGCAGGCAATACGGTCGGAATTTTTCAAAGCTTTTACTTCGGACCGGCCGACATTGATATTTTTGGATGAATTGACCCGTATTCCCATGGTGGCTGCCAATTTTCTGATGACTATTCTGGATCGGCGGCAATCTTATCTCTATGATGAAGATTCCGGAATCCGTTATAACAAAGGAAAGGACGTCCTGTTTGTAGCTGCAGGTAATACGGGATTTGCCTATGTGTCGACGCAACGGTTGGATTCGGCTTTTGAAGACCGGTTTATTAAAGTGCAGCTCAGTTATTTGACGCCCGGCGAAGAGGCTGCTTTGGTGCGGCAACGTTATCCTGCGGTAAAAGCTGCGGTTGCGCAGCAATTGGCAGAGGTGGCCCGTTTGCTGAGGCAGGCGGAACAAAAGGAAGCTTTGACCGTTTCGCTTTCCACGCGCCAGGTGTTGGATGCTGCCGCCTATTTGCAATTGGGATATTCGATACGGGAAGTGGTTGAAGAAGTGATTCTGACGAATTATGTTATTGCCGGAGAACAGTTGGTGGCGCGTTCCTTAGTTCAGATGATATGACCCGGGATGAAATTGAAAAAATATACAATCAGGATGTCCTGGACCGCAATTGGTGGGGAGATTTTTCCGGGACACTGGAAATTGTGGAAAAGGATTTTCCGGAAACTTCCGGTATTTATCAATTGATGCCGGTATGTGCCCGGATTGCTTTGCATATGGCAGGCGAATTGCCCCGGATTGTCTTTTCGAAAGAAGTGAATGTAACGGCTGATTTTGAGGCAGTGGTGATGAATCCTGAGATTCTTTCGTTGAAGGTATCCGAGAAAATACGTTCGGAAGTGTTTTTCGGACAATATATTCATCAATTGGGACATCTTTGTTATAGCCGCAGGAGGTATGAAAAATACAATTGTCATTTTCAGCAAAAACATTTTATTCATCTGATTGAGGACCGCAGGATTGAGGGTAGAATCGTACAGTCGTATCCGGGATATTATTATTACCTGCATGCCGCGCGGAAAATGGCTTTTGTGCTGGCTTTGCTGAAGGCTGAGCAGGAATTGAAATTTGCGGATTTGGACGATGTCCGTTATAATTATCTGGCTATCCGTATCCTGTATCCCGAATTATTGGAATACGATGTATTCCGTGAAAGACTGGCTTTGCATAAAAGCCGTTTGGGATGGATAGATGCTTTACTGGAGCCGGTAAAGGATTATGCGGCTTTGGAACCGGAGGAAGTGGTTGAATTGGCCCGGCAAATCAGTTCCCGTTTTTTGTCCGCCCCCGAATCGGAACGGAAAATGTTTAATTTTTATTCAAAGGTGATGATGAACTTGCCTTTGGAAGTGGAAGGAGCTCCGGTGGATATTGATGTCAAGATTCTGGATGATTTGTTTCTTGATTTGAATAAATCTCTGGACTTGACTCCCTGTGATGAAGACATTGAAGGGGATACGAAAGGTGCGTTGAGGCGGGCCGGCATTCCTGTGGCGGAGCAGTACAGGGAACTGGAAGCCTGTGACGGAATTGTGGACCTTCAGATTTTGCAGAAGGCAAGGGAGCTGGCTGCTAAAATCCGGTTGAATTTTCTGACTTTCCAGGCGAAAATGAATAAGACCTGTGTGTTTTATGAACAGGAAAGCGGGGAATTGGATGAAGAAGAATTATATCAGGTACATTTTAATCCGGATATTTTTACGGAAGAATTGCCGGCATCTTCGGCTATGCTGGACGTGGTGGTGATGCTTGATTTGTCGGGGTCTATGACGGACGGGGACAAGCTGGAATTGCAATTGGTGTTGTCTGTGGCTTTGGCAATTGCTTTTGAGGCTAATCCGGATATCCGTTTTTCAATTTATGGCCACCGGGTAAAACAGGAGCGTATAGAGATTGTCAGGTTTCATGAGGCCGGCAAACGTCTGGAGATAAAGAAACTTTTTTCGCAGGAAGGCATGTATGTTAATGCGGATGGATTTGCGATTGGTTATGCCATGCAAAAGTTCTGTGTGCGGAGCCGGAATAAGTTGCTTTTTATGATTTCGGACGGTACTCCTACGGCGGCAGCCGGGAGGAAAGATCCGCGTATTCATGTCCGGGAAATGGTCCGGGAAGCCGGACGAATGGGGATAACCGTGCTTTCTATAGGCATTTCCAATTTTAACCAATCCGATATGTATGATGAATTTATACCTTATTCGGGTCCGGAGGTCACAACCCGGTTGGTACAATGGTTGAGACGTAAGTTTATGAATATTGCAGACGGGGCTACGTTTTAGCGGAGGAACCTGGTAAACTTCCGGCCGGATAAAACTGATTACGGTAAAATGGTAAATGGGATTTGCAGTTTTGGAACTTTTTTGGGGGAATGTTTTACTTTTTATTTTAAATAATTATTTTTGAAATCGTTTGTGATAAGGATATTGGAATGTGAATTTTAAATATAAACTGATGGAACAAGAAGAACAAAAATTAAATTCGTTGCCTGATAACGCATATCGGGAATTAAAACCGGGAGAGGAATACAAGCCGATTATGCCGGTAAACAGTCAGCCTAAAGAGGTAACCCCTTATTCTGTGGTGTTTGGTGTGATTATGGCTGTTATTTTTTCGGCTGCAGCGGCTTATTTGGGGTTGAAAGTCGGGCAGGTATTTGAGGCAGCCATTCCGATTGCGATTATTGCTGTCGGTTGCGGAAACCTGATGAAGAAAAATAATATGCTCGGACAGAATGTCATTATTCAGTCTATCGGTGCCAGTTCCGGTGTTATTGTTGCCGGTGCTATTTTTACTTTGCCGGCTCTCTATATTTTAGGACTGGATGCCAAGTTTTATCAGATTTTCCTTTCTTCTTTACTGGGAGGGCTATTGGGTATTCTGATGCTGATACCTTTCCGGAAATATTTTGTAAAGGATATGCACGGCAAGTATCCTTTTCCGGAAGCTACTGCAACCACAGAGGTGCTGGTATCCGGAGAAAAGAAGGGGAATCAGGCCAAATTATTGGCAGTAAGCGGTTTGGTGGGTGGTTTGTATGATTTTATTATCAGCACTTTCGGTTGGTGGACAGAGAATATTTCTACACGTATTATGGAATGGGGAACTGTTTTGGCCGATAAAACGAAATTGGTGTTTAAAGTCAATACAGGAGCTGCAGTTTTGGGACTGGGATATATTGTTGGTTTGAAATATGCCGCCATTATTTGTGCCGGTTCGTTTACCGTGTGGTTTGTGTTGATTCCTTTCCTGAGTTATTTTGCCGATGGACAGACATTGGTGGTGGGAGAAGGAGTAACGTCTTTGATTCGTGATATGTCGCCGGAACAAATTTTCACTCATTATGCCCGTCATATCGGTATCGGCGGTATAGCAATGGCCGGTATTATCGGTATTATCCGGTCTTCAGGCATTATCAAACAGGCTTTGGGCCTGGCTGTAAAGGAGCTGGGGGGTAAAAAAGGAGCCGGAGAAATAGCGGAGCGTACACAACGGGACCTTTCCATGAAATTTATTCTGAGTGGTTTGCTGGCAACTTTGATTACCACATTTATTTTTTTCCATTTCGGGGTGTTGGGAAATCTTTTTCAGACTGTTGTGGCTATTTTGATCGTGTTTATTATTTCTTTTCTCTTTACCACAGTGGCAGCCAATGCGATAGCTATTGTCGGAACCAATCCTGTTTCCGGTATGACTTTAATGACGCTGATACTGGCTTCTTTGGTGTTGGTCAGCGCAGGTTTGAGCGGAACGAACGGAATGATGGCCGCTATGGTGATTGGCGGGGTTGTATGTACCGCTTTGTCGATGGCCGGAGGATTTATTACGGATTTGAAAATCGGTTACTGGATTGGAACTACTCCGGTGAAACAGGAAAAGTGGAAGTTTTTGGGAACGGTGGTTTCTGCCGCAACAGTTGCCGGGGTGATGATGATTTTGAATCAGACTTACGGATTTGTCGGTGAAAATGCTTTGGTGGCTCCTCAGGCTAATGCGATGGCTGCTGTGATTAAGCCTTTGATGGAAGGCGGAACTACTCCCTGGATGTTGTATTTTGCAGGTGCTGCCCTGGCTTTAATTCTCACCATGATAGGTGTGCCGGCATTGGCATTTGCATTGGGAATGTTTATTCCTTTGGATTTGAATACGCCTTTGTTAATCGGTGGTTTGGTTAGCTGGTATGTTTCTACACGCAGTAAGGATG
>Ga0209694_1001243_pt1 | contig 29792 bp, 29 predicted proteins | sample GluameincwithD2O_FD_187499 | JGI IMG/M metagenome (GOLD analysis project Ga0209694, IMG submission 187499) | Mouse cecum microbial communities from Vienna, Austria - Glucosamine amended microcosms incubated with D2O (SPAdes) (version 2) | ecosystem: Host-associated > Mammals > Digestive system >... | reverse complement strand
AAGTGGGGGAGCCGCTTTTTAGCGGTAGCAAGTAGTAAATGCTTGCGACACCCACCTTTCAGGTGAGCAGTAACAGAGCCCTTGGGGGCGTTTTTCAAACCCCCACTTGAAGTGGGGGTTGGTGATTAGACAGGGATATTTTTATCCGGAATTTCCCTACTCTTATCCGGGATTTGGAAAACGGCGGAATGGGTTGTTCCTTCAAAGGCCTATTACAAAAGATGGAGTGCGGCAGGTTGAGGAAGAAAGGCAACGTTTTTTGGAAGGGATGGACATCATACGGAAATGTTTTGAGACATATGATAATGTGATTCTTTCCGACGAAGGTATTTGGAGAGCCAGTTGTGAAAACAGAAGATCGATATGGCCGGAGTTAAAAGATTACAGTGTTCAGCATAAGTTTACTGTTAAAATTATTGTATATTTAAGAAGGCAGGATTTGTTTATAGACTCCCTCTGGAGACAGCGTGTGAAGGGGAGCGGGAATAATAGATCAAAAGTAATACTGCCGTGGGAGGAATATGCCGAGGATATTATGGAAATAGCTCAGCTTGATTATTATGCTGAATTGGAAAAGCTTTCTTCATTTTTTGGCAGAGAAAATGTAATCGCACGGCGTTTTGACAGAAATTATTTTCCGAATGGCATGATACAGGCGGATTTTTTGGAATTGATCGGGCTTAAACTGACAGACGAATATGTCATCACCAAACAAAGTGTTAATGTGAGCATGTCGGGAAATACATGTGAGATTAAGCGGATCATAAATTCTTTGCCGGATATTACAGACAGTGAATATAATCTTTTGAGGAAGAATTTGCTTGACATTAACATTGTTTTTGGTTCAGAATATAAAAGTAATATGTTTTCGTCTCAGGAGGCGGAGGCATTTATGGAAACATATCGTCAAGGTAATCGGAAAATTGCAGAAAAATATATGAATGAAAAAGACACAGATTTGTTTGATATGGATTTTAGTGGTATTTGTAAGTGGAAGAAAGATAATCCGTATTTATTAGATGATATTATCCGTTTTACAGTCGAGAACAATGTGAGACTTCTCAGAAAGATGGAGAAGGAGAATGCGGTACTGTGGAAGGAAATTGATAATTTGAAAAGCAAATTGAGACATCCACTCCGGACAATTGTTCATATTGTATCGAAAAAGCTTAAGATGGCAAATTAAGGGAGGAAAGTTTGATATGAGATTACGGCTTGTACAAGGTACTGCAGCAGCTATGCTTTTGGCTTCTGTAATATGTCTGGCAGGGTGCAGTGGGAAAGAGGATGGCAGCGAACTGAATGTCGGCTACTTTAATAATGTCACCCATGCGCAGGCATTATATATGAAAGCGACCGGCTCTCTGGAAGAGGCGCTGCCCGACGGTACAGAATTAAGCTGGACAGCATTTAATGCCGGTCCGGCGGAAGTAGAGGCTCTTTTTTCGGGAGACATTGATATCGGATATATCGGACCGGTTCCGGCAATCACTGCCAATGTAAGGTCAAAAGGAGATATTACGATTTTGTCCGGGGCGTCGAAAGCAGGAGCTGTCCTTGTGAAAGCGTCAGGCTCAGATATTAGCAATGTGACGGATCTGTCCGGGAAAACAGTCGCAATTCCTCAGATTGGAAATACACAGCATTTATGCCTTTTGAATCTGCTCAAAGAAAATCAGCTCGCCCCTGTGGATAAGGGGGGAGATGTGGATGTGACTGCTGTGGAAAATGCGGATGTGATGAATATGATGGATCAGGGGAATATCGATGCAGCACTGGTTCCGGAACCCTGGGGTACGACATTGGAGCGCAATGGAGCTGAGATTGTGCTGGATTATGACGAGGTATATAAAAACGGGGACTATCCTGTAGCGGTCGTAGTTGTGCGGGAAGAATTCTTAAAAGATCATCCGGATATTGTAGATGTATTTTTAGAAGAGCACATAAAAGCGACAGATTATATGGTACAAAATACGGAGGAAGCTTCGTCTGTCGTTAATGAGGAGATCAATGCTGCAACAGGCAAATCACTGGATGCAGATATTCTGGCAGGAGCTTTTGGGAAAATAGATTTTTCCACAGATGTCAATGAACAGGCCATAAGGGATTTTGCAGACATTTCACTGGAACAGGAGTTTATTGCCCAGGATTATGAAAATATTTTCTCAGAGAGAGCAGGAAAGGATTGATCTACCGTGTCTTTAGTGTTAAGGAATGTAAGCAAGGTATTTGAAGACTCGAAAGAGGATGTTTTAAACGAGATTAATCTCGAGATAGATAAGGGAGAGTTTGTCTGTGTTGTAGGACAGAGCGGATGTGGGAAAAGTACTTTGCTGAATCTTATAGCAGGGCTGGAAAAGCCTACAGAGGGAGAGATCCTGCTGAATTCACATCCGGTTACGGGACCTGGGGCTGACCGTATCGTAATGTTTCAGGAACATGCATTGTTTCCGTGGCTGAATGTGATACAGAATGTGGAATTCGGTATGAAGCTTGCCGGATTCCCGCAGAATGAGCAAGAGGAAAGGGCGCTTACGTATCTTCGCATGGTGGGACTGGAAGAATACAAGAACTATGCCATTCATCAGCTCTCCGGGGGGATGCGCCAGAGAGTGGCGCTTGCAAGGGCGCTGACGCTGGATTCAGAGATACTTCTTATGGATGAGCCGTTTTCGGCATTGGACAAGCAGACATCGAATCGTCTCAGGGAAGAACTTCAAGAGATATGGATGAAAACAAAGCGTACGGTCCTGTTTATCACACATAGCGTGGAAGAGGCTGTGTATCTGGCAGACCGCGTGGTTGTGATGTCGCCTGCCGGCATTACAGATATTGTCTCCGTGGAACTGGAGCGTCCGCGTTATGTTTATGATGAGAAGTTTGTGGAGTATCGTCATAAAATCCTGGAAAAAGTAGAAGGAAAGGTGTGCCCATGAAAACAAAAGGTGTATTTCGCACAAAATTTATGTCAGAGCTTATCTTTTTGGGTGGCGTGCTGCTGCTTTGGCAGGTGTTGTATGTGATAGGCGTTGATATCCTTTCGATATGGAAGCCGTATGCGATGCCGTCACCGTCAGGAGTCGTAAAAAGTCTGTATCTTTTGTTGGCAGATGCCTCTCTTATTAAAGCAGTTGGCTACAGCATCTTAAGAGGTGTTTCGGGGTATGTGATCTCAGTTGTACTTGGGTGTTTTCTGGGATTTCTCATTAATCATTTTGATTATCTGCATCGGAACTTGCGGCCGTTGGTGATGGGTGTGCAGACTTTGCCCAGCGTCTGCTGGGTTCCGTTTTCCATTCTCTGGTTCGGATTGACGCAGCAGGCGATCATCTTTGTCGTGGTCATGGGTTCTGCGTTCAGTATGGCTATTGCAGCGGATAATGCAATTCATAATGTCCCGAAGATTTATAAAAAAGCGGCATTGACGATGGGGGCCAATTCCAGACAGATATACCGGGAGGTTATCCTGCCTGCCAGTCTGCCGGAATTAGTCTCAGGATTGAAGCAGGGATGGTCTTTTGCATGGCGTGCGCTTATGTCAGGAGAAGTGATGACTACCTGTATCGGGCTGGGACAGACATTGATTGAAGGCAGGAACCTTGCGGATATCAATCAGGTAATGCTTGTGATGATCGTCATTGTACTTATAGGGATATTGATTGACCAGATTGTCTTTCGGAAACTGGAAAAGCACATATATCAGAAAAGAGGATTGTAGAATATGAGATTTGTGATTCAGAGAGTGTCAGAAAGTGAAGTTAAAGTAGATGGAGAGACGCTGGGAAAGATTGGCAGAGGATTCATGGTGCTTATCGGTGTCAGTGATTCCGATACAAGGGAGATTGCTGACAGGATGGTAAAAAAGATGCTGGGACTCCGCATCTTTGAAGATGAAAACGGAAAGACGAATTTGTCACTGGACAGTGTAGGCGGAGAATTGCTTCTCATCTCTCAGTTTACGTTGTACGCCAATTGCAAAAAGGGAAACCGACCAAGCTTTATTGAGGCAGGAGCGCCGGAAGATGCAGCAAAGATGTATGAGTATATTATTGAGAAGTGTAAGGAACAAGTGTCTGTAGTGGAGAGGGGAGAATTCGGAGCAGATATGAAAGTAAGTCTTGTAAATGACGGGCCGTTTACTATTATTCTTGACTCGGAAACTTTGTAATGAGATAGAAAAAGAGTGCCGCAAAACATTTTTTCGGAATGCGTTTGCGGCATTTTTTTAACTCTCTTTTTTGTATCCCAGTACATCATTGTAAAATGCATCCATCTTTGTTCTGGAGGGAAAAGTGGCAACATACATCTGATTTCCCATAGCTCCGGAGAGTACATCCGGGATGCGGTCCACCATCTTTAGACAGCCATTGTATTTTTCCAGTATCTCTTCGTGGCTCAGAGCAAAATCTTTGCCGTCCCGGCGTCCGGCATAAGCGCAGAAACAGTCTTTCCCGGCCGGTATTGTAGAGTGGTCGAACGCAATCATGTCGGCCCATATTTTATATATGTTTGTGTTGTGGCTGAAGTTGATCATGTCAGGGGTAAAGCCGCCGCATGGGCGCATGTTTACTTCCAGGGCGATAACGTCGCCTTTTTTTCCAAGCCCTTTGTGAGCTTTTAGAAGGCGGAAAAATTCGAAGTGTATAAAGCGGTTTTTTACGCCGAAGCTTTTAACAGTCCTGCGTCCTGCATCTTTTACATCAGGAGAAAGTGTTTTTACAATGTAGTACACAAGATTTCCCCCTTGATTTACAATATCCATGATCGAGTAAGGGGTAACATTGCCGGTTTCGAACATGGGCTCTCCGTTGGAGTCTATGACGGCATCGTAGGAACACACTTCACCGTCAATGAATTCTTCCATAATGTAGGTGACGCCTGGCAGCATAGCCTCAAAGAATGAAGCTAACTCGGCATCACTTTGGAGCTTGAATGTATGAGAGGCGCCGACACCGTTGTCCGGTTTGGCAACCACAGGATAGCCTACTTCTTCAATGAATGCTCTGCATCCGTCCAAATCATCCACCAGATGGTAACGAGCTGTAGGAATGCCGGCCTTTTGGTAGTATTCTTTCATCTTTGACTTGTATTTGATCCTCGGCATATCCTCAACCTGAAAGCCGCTGGTAATGTGGAATTCCGTGCGAAGGCGCGCATCCTGCTCAAGCCAGTATTCATTGTTGGATTCTAACCAATCAATCTTTCCATGTTTAAAGATCAAGAAAGCAACACCTCGGTACACTTCTTCATAGTTTTCTAAGCTGCTGACCTTGTAATATTCGTTTAAGCTGTTCTTTAAATCATCGGAGAGCTCATCAAAGGGCTGGTCACCGATTCCAAGAACATTCATTCCGTTGTTTTTTAACTCCCTGCAGAACAACCAATAATTTGTAGGAAAATTAGGGGAGATAAAGATAAAATTTTTCATAAAAGATTCTCCTTGGTATTATTATAAAATTTTGCTTTACATTTGTCCGAGAAGGTATGGTACAAAGTAATCTACCTGTTTGTACCACCAGTACCAGTCATGAGAACAGTCATATCCCCAATAATCTACCCATGCGTTGATGCCTTTGTCCATTAAGACATGATGGAGCTGCCTGGTGGAATCAGGAATCTCCCATGCTCCAAGACCTACACAGATAATCGCTTTTTTACGGTTATACAGGTCGATGTAAGGATGATCTTTGGGCATATTGGGAAGATAATGGAGCGGCGAGTTATTGTAGACAAGCCCGTCCATATAACAGTCAAATCCATATTCTGCGGAATAGATTCCGCTCAATGCCAACAATCCGTCAAACAGATCAGGACGGCGGAAGAAAAGGTTGGCAGCATGGGTGGCACCAAGACTGCAGCCGGTCACCATTACACCGGGATAACCTTCCCAACCGTTGCGTTCATTCGTAATATTGCGCACGAAAGGAACCAATTCGTCAGAGATGTAGCGAATCCAATCTTCATAGCGGCAGATACGCTGCCGGGGATCATCCCATTTGTTTGACCAGGTTTCTTTATCTATCGTGTCAATAGAAATGATCATAACCTGTCCCGAGTCAATCCATGGCGCCCACGCGTCTGTCATCTTAAAATTTTCAAAGTCATAAAATCTGCCGTCCTGGCAGGGAATATAAATTACAGGCCGTCCTGCATGTCCGTAGATTTTACATTCCATATCCCGCCCGAGTGCCGGGCTGTAGTGTTTAAAATAATCTGTTTTCATATGATCGCCTTTCTTTTACTGATACATCAGTGTGTGAATGAGAAAAGGAAGCTGTTTTTCCCAGCTTGCCTCACAGTGAGTTCCGCCGGGGATTAGCCGGTCTGTCAGAAGAATGTGCTTGTCGAGCAACATATCGCATGTTCGTTTGAAAAGTTGTCTCATACCGGGATGTGAGCCCATCTCTTCCTCGCCGTAATCCATATAGATAACGGTATCTTTTTTTATGCGGGCAGTCCGGATCATTCGTTCGATTTCCCGGAAGTTTGTCCAGAGTGAGGGGGAGAGAACCCCTGCCCTTGAGAATATATGGTTATATTCGAGGACTGCATAGAGACTCATAAGCCCGCCCATGGAACTTCCTGCAATAAAAGTGTGTTCTCTGCCGGAAAGCGTGCGGTAGGTTTTGTCAATTTCTGGTTTTAGGGTATGTATGAACCAGTCCATTGTTATATTCCCTTTTCCGGTGATTCTCCCAAACTGGGGAGCGGAAAAATCGAAGGGCGAATATTCTTTCAGTCTTCCGAAATCCGGGCTGTGATTACACTCTATAGCAACAATGATAAGAGGAGTGGCCGTATCATCCATATATTCCTTCATTCCCCAGCACTTTCCATAAGTAGCATGGGAATCAAAAAAAACATTATGTCCGTCAAACATGTAGAGAACAGGATATTTTTTTGAAGTTTCGTACTTATAATCATCCGGAAGATATATATATGCTTTTCGTGTCTCTTTGTCTGTCAGTTCCGGTATCGTTATGTCCCATGTATTTACCATAATAATAAACACCTCCCTGAAATGTCTACACTCAAAATATATCACACGCGGAGATAAATGGCAAGAAAATGGGTAAGTACGGCAAAGGGAAGAGATAAAAAATTAAGAATATTATAAGTTTTAAAAGTTGTATTCAGGAAAGGTATATTGTATAATAATCTGCGAGCAGGAGAGGAAGATGATATGAGAGAACATATTACACCTAAAGAACGCCAGAGAATAAGAAACCGAAAGAGGAGACAGGAAGTAAAAAGACAGCTCTACATGTGTGGCGTTTTGGTTATTTTGCTGATTGTTCTGGTGGTTACGTATAATTCAAAAGCTGCTGAGCAAAAAAAGGCGGCGGCTGATGCTGCGAAGACAGAGCAGAAGGGACAGAAGGAACAGGTTTCTGCTGATGCTGCGAAGAAGATGGAAGAATCTGCCATCGGTACCGCGGCGGACCAGGAGACTCTGAAGGAAAGAATAAAGCGTGTAAGAGAAGAGGCAAGGCAGGCAGGATACCCGGAGGATATAACATCTCTTCTCAAGAAGAATAAAGAGACCGTAGATTTTGTTGAGCATTTTGCTGAAAATAAAAATAATCCGGCGGCTAAAGTCGTGAGTGATGACCTCAAAAAAGGAGAGATCCCCCAGCTTCTCCAGTGGGATGAAAGGTGGGGACATGCGTCTTATGGTACGGGATTTATAGCCAGTTGCGGCTGCGGGCCGACTGCTATGTCGATGGTGATTTCAGGCTTGACCGGAGATGCATCCGTGACGCCTGTGAAGGTTGCCAGGTACAGTGAGAAAAAAGGGTATATCGATGAGAATAACAACACATACTGGGAGCTTATGAGCGAGGCTGCAAAACACTGGGGGATAACTTCTTACGGCGGAGATGTTTCAGAAGATTTTGTATCCAAAGAACTGAAAGCAGGGCATCCGATCATTTGCAGTGTGGGTCCTGGAGATTTTACGAAAAAGGGACATTTTATTGTACTGACGAAGTATAAGAATGGAAAAGTAAAAGTGAACGATCCCTTTAGTCAAAAGAATAGCGATAAGACATGGAAGTATTCTAAAATTAAGGATCAGATTAAATCCATGTGGGTATACAAGATGGATTAGCATATGTATAAAATAAGGGCAGACACGAAATATGTCTGCCTTATTTTAGATATAGAATTACTCAAAATCAATTTCCTGCTTTAAGAAGAATTCCCTTGCGAAATGATCCCAGGTATCTTCGAGAGTTTTATCCATGGTAAATAGAGACAGGGAGGTACCTGTCACACACTTCAGATTGGTTCCGTCGTATTTAAAGTTTAGATAGAGTCCCTGAATATCTGAAGGACGGAAAGAAGATACTTCATGTTGATGGAGGAATTCTTCAAAATCATTCCTGGGCAGTGAGAGAATAAACCGGAAATTCAATGGCGTTCGTTTTCCGCGGATAATCTGGAAGCAAAATTCTCTTAAGTCACCCCATGAAGAATATTCTTTTGCGGGAGCATCTTCAAAGAATCTTTTATGGAGATATCCGTCAACATGGAAGGTATTGTAAGTGGTAATCTCGCCTTCTATGAGTGAGAAAGAATCAAAAGTTGTTTTTAGCAGGAGATGCTGCATACAGTTTTTTGTTTTTAAATTAAATATGATCATTGTAAAAACTCCTTCTTTAGAATTATAACAGTCTTTTCATAAGAATGCATCATAATTTGACTTTTATTGACAGAAACAGTACAATATCTTATATATTAGATTAGATGTTGGAGTCGGATGATATGGCAAGGAATCAGCGTACAGAAAATAAAAGGAAGAAAAGACATTCGAGACAGAGCAGTGAAGATAAGGTTCTTAAGATGGCAATTGTGTTAGTTGCTGTTCTTTTTCTGGCTGGTGCGGCTGTTGTAGGAGTAAAGTCGATGAATCCCCGGCCGGATATCACAAAAGGAGTAGAGAAGCTGGAAGCACTTAATAAAGTGAAGGTCAGCGATGTGGAAAAAGAGGTGTCGGCACTGGAAGAAAAAGAGGCACGGGAGTTAGAAGAAAGAAACAAACGGCCGAATAGTGAGAAGTTTGAGAATGCTTTGATCTTAGGCGATTTTACTGCTCAAGGTGTATATGAACAAGAGGTTTTAGGGGAATCTTTTGTTCTGGCCAGGGAATCTTCTTGTGTTCATGATCTTGATGGGACAGGTGTTGCCGAGAATCTTCAGGCGGCGACAGAGAAAAATCCTCAGGTGATCTTTTTGCTTTTAGGTGCGAATGATGCAGCACTGGAAGATGGAGGAGCGGCTATTTTCGAGGAGGATTATGCTGCATTTTTAAATCAGGTGAAGGACATGCTTCCGAATACGAAGATCTATGTGAACAGTATACTGCCGGTGCAGCAGAAAGCGATTGAGGAGGCAGAAGGTCTTGCAGATATTCCGGAATACAATGAACGGCTTGAGAAAGTCTGTAAAGAAGCGGGGGCAGTATTTGTCGATAACAGCGACTTGGTGAAGGAAGATTGTTATAAAGATGACGGAAAACGAATGAGGCAAAGATACTATACTGCGTGGATCAAGCGCGCGGTGCAGGTGGCAGAGCTTTAAGGAGCAGAGGATATGACATTTGACAGCACGATATTTCTATTTGCTTTTTTACCGGTTTCAATTATATTGTATTATGTTACGCCAGCGAAATTCAAAAATCTTATGTTGGTTTTAATTAGTGTACTTTTCTATGCGTGGGGCGGCCTTTTTCATACGGGTATTCTGCTTTTGTCGGTCGTCTGGAATTATATGGGCGGAAAACTTTTAAATAAAAATCGAAAACGTAAGAAACGCGCCAGAAATATTATGGCTGTTACGGTAGGAGCAGATGTTGTCCTTCTGGCGGTATGCAGATATACCGGGCAGGTGTTGGAGATGTGGGGCAGCAATCTGGCGGATACCCGGTATGTTCTCGCACCGATGGGCGTTTCCTTTTTTATGCTTCAAAATATTGCTTATATTATCGACATTTATAGAGAAGATATAAGGCCGCAGAAGGATATTGTAAAATATGCGGTTATGATCGTGATGTATCCAAAGATTATTGCAGGTCCGCTTGTTTCGGGAAGTGAATTTGAAAAACAGATTGACGAGCGGAAATTATCTATAGGGAAGATTTCAGACGGGCTCCTTCTTTTTTTGAGAGGACTTTCCAAAAAGGTGATATTAGGAGAGGGAATGAGGATGATATTTGAGACGGTACAGGCACTTCCGGCAGGCAGGATGTCAGTGCTGGGGGCCTGGCTTGGCTGCATTTCATTTGCATTTCAGATCTTTTTTTCTTTTGGGGGATACTGTGATATGGCGGCGGGACTTGCGCGGATGTTTGGCTTTGAGCTGCCGGAGAATGTAAATTATCCTTTTTTATCTACAGGAATCATGGACTTCTGGAGCAGATGGATGTCCACCCTTTGGAAATGGTTCTGTTCCTACGTATATCTTCCGCTCTGCGGCGGTAATCCGGGCGGTACGATGGGATTCTTAAGCCTGCTGGCATCATGGCTTTTGATTGGGTTCTGGCATGGCATGAATCTGACCTTTATTTTTTGGGGAATCTATTTTGCAGTTCTTTTGTATTTGGAAGGATTTGTGATTGGACAGAGATTTTTAAATTTGCCGAAGATGGTCCGATGGTTTTTTACCATGATACTTTTGATGGTGAGCTGGGTATTTTTCTTCAGTGAGTCTGTCGGAGGGGCATTTTCTTATCTGCGCTTTATGCTTGCAGGCGGCGGAGGGGGATTTGCAGGCGGGGGAGCATTTTCCATACTGATTGATTACGGAGTGCTGTGGGTGCTTGCGCTGCTTTTTTCAACCCCGCTTGCCCATAGAGCATATGAAAAGTTTGTCAGCGGCGGCAAGCCCTGGCAGACCGTGTTGAACAGTGTTGTTTACGGAGTGTTGTTTATACTGTGCATTGCAGGAATTATCTCAGGAGCCGGGGAAGGATCTATGATATATTTTTAGGAGTATACATTTATGGAACAATCACAGAAAAAAAAGAGGAAAAAAACAATTACAAAACAGATAACAGCCCTTGTATTTTTGGGACTGCTTATATTGCTGTGTGTTTTAAATCTGGTTTTGGGTGATAAGAAAGTGCCGGGACCGAAGCTGACTGCGGAAGGAATCTTGGACGGCGGATATATGGAAGAGTACGGGGAATACTTTACAAAGCGCTTTTGCGGGAAGAGCATATTTCGGGGGATACATTTTTCTGTGCAGACAACATTTGGAAAGAGGAAATCCGAGGGTATCTACAAAGGAGAGGGACAGTATCTTCTGGAAAAGATTGCAGTGCCGGACGAGAAAGCGATGGGGGAAAATATACAGAAGATTCAGGAGCTTGCCGGAACCTATTATAATATACCCATATATTTTATGCTTGTGCCGAATGCCGCCAATATTCAGTCGGAGAAGCTGCCGGCCTATGCAGTGGGGCTGGATCAGACAAAGCAGTTTGATAAGATAAGAGAAAGTCTTGGCGCAGGGATAACTTGGGTGGAGGTAAGCAAAGCCCTGATGAAGCACAGTGATGAAGAGCTCTATTATCGGACAGACAATAATTGGACATCCTTGGGGGCGCATTATGGTTATGAGGCTCTTGCGGCGGCAATGGAGCTGGATACATCGAAAGCGCCGGAGCTGACCCCTTATGTGGTAAATAATGATTATATCGGTACTCTGGCAAAACAAAGCGGATATGGAAAGGGATATGAGGACTCCATTACTATCTATGTGCCGAAAAATACAAAAAACAGTATCCGGACAGTAATGTCGAATATGGATACAAAGAAAAAATACGCAACGCTTTATGACAGCATGAAGCTTGAAAAAGAGGATAAGTACTCCCTGTTTTTAGGGGGAGATGCAGGGATGATCGATATTCGGACGACGGCGGATACGACAGACAGACTGCTTATCCTCAAGGATTCCTTTGCAAACTGTCTGATTCCATTTCTCGTACCCTACTATCGGGAGATTGTGGCCGTTGATCCGGCGCTTTATGAAGGAAGTATACAGGAGATTATGCAAAAAACAAAATTTACAAGTATATTATTCTTATACAGCGGCAATTCTTTTGTGACAGATAAAGATATTGCCCGTGTGCTCGGGACTGCGGCGCCTGAGACAGCGGAAGGAACGGATGCCGGAAAATCCTCTGAAGGAGACTCCGGTGAAGTTTCTTCTGACGGCGGAGATGGTGGCGGAGATGACGAAGATTCACAGGACGGAGATACAGACGATGAGACTGAATAAATATATCAGCGAGGCGGGAATCTGCTCCAGAAGGGAGGCTGACCGCCTTATTGCAGGCGGCTGCGTGACGGTGGACGGCAGGCGGGCGGAGCCGGGGATGCAGGTGACGCAGGAAAATGACGTGCGGATTGGGAAAAAGCAGATAAAAAGCAGGAATGAAAAGGTCGTCCTTGCGGTATATAAGCCCGCGGGAATCGTCTGTACCGAGGATATGCGGGAGAAGAAAAATATTATCCGTTTCTTAAATTATCCGGTCAGGGTCACCTATGCGGGAAGGCTCGATAAGGATTCGGAGGGGCTTCTTATCATGACGAATGACGGGGATCTGATCAATGCCATGATGCGGGCCCGTCACTGTCATGAAAAAGAATATAAAGTGACAGTGAATAAGCCGGTTACCGATGAGTTTATCAAGAGGCTTAAGGAGGGTGTCCATATTGTGGATAAAGAGAAAGGGCTTGACGCGGTGACGCTGCCCTGCGAGGCAGAAAAGATAGGGAAATATACCTTTTCCATCGTGCTTACCCAGGGACTTAACCGGCAGATCCGCCGGATGTGCGAGACTCTTGGGTACAAGGTGACAAAGCTTTTGCGCGTCCGGGTTCTCAATGTAGAGCTTGGGAGTTTAAAGAGTGGAGAGATAAGAAGATTAACAAAGCAGGAGTTGAAAGAGATCTATGAGCAGACAAAAGGCAGACAGGATGAAGGAGCTTACGGAGCTTCTTAACAAGGCGGGAAAGGCATATTATCAGGATGCCGAGGAGCTGATGAGTGACTACACCTATGATAAGCTATATGATGAATTAAAAGCTCTGGAGGATGAGCTTGGGATCACGCTGGCAGGAAGCCCCACGGTAAATGTGGGGTACGAGGTACTAAGCGAGCTTCCCAAGGAGCGGCACGAACGCCCCATGCTTTCTCTGGACAAGACGAAAGATGTCGGGGATCTTAAGGAGTTTATCGGAAATCAGAAGGCCGTGATGTCCTGGAAGCTTGACGGTCTTACCATAGTGCTTACTTATCGGGACGGAAAGCTTTTCAAGGCGGTTACCAGGGGAAACGGCGAGGTAGGGGAAGTCATTACAAACAATGCGAAAGTGTTTAAAAATATTCCGTTGCAGATTTCCTACAGGGGGGAATTGATCCTTCGCGGAGAAGCGGTCATCAGCTATGCAGATTTTGAAAAGATCAATGCGCAGATTGAGGATGTAGATGCCAGATATAAAAATCCCAGAAATCTGTGCAGCGGTTCTGTAAGACAGCTCAATAATGAGATCACAGCCAAAAGGAATGTGCGGTTTTACGCCTTTTCTTTAGTACAGGCGGAGGATGTGGATTTTCAGAATTCCAGGAAGTACCAGATGGAGTGGCTGAAAGATCAGGGATTTGAAGTGGTAGAACATCATATGGTGACGGCAGAAACCGTAGAGGAGCAGGTGCAAAAATTTTCGGAGAAGATCGGGGATAATGCATTTCCTTCTGACGGACTGGTACTTGTCTACGATGATATCGCTTATGGATTGTCTCTCGGAAGGACGTCCAAGTTCCCGCGGGATTCCTATGCCTTTAAGTGGGCAGACGAAACCCGGGAGACGAAACTCCTTGAGATTGAGTGGAGTCCTTCAAGGACGGGGCTTATCAATCCGGTGGCTATTTTTGAACCAGTGGAGCTTGAGGGAACGACAGTGAGCCGCGCGAGTGTCCACAATATCAGTATCATGGAGGAGCTGGCGCTCGGCGTGGGGGATAAGATCGAAGTCTATAAGGCAAACATGATCATCCCGCAGATTGCACGGAATCTTACAAGAAGCGGGGTTAAGGATATCCCTTCCGCCTGTCCGGTGTGCGGGGAGAAAACCCAGATTCGCAAAATCAGCAATGCGAAGGCGCTGTACTGTATGAACCCAGAGTGTCAGGCGAAGCATGTAAAGGCATTTTCCCTGTTTGTGAGCCGGGATGCCCTTAATATTGAGGGCTTGTCCGAGGCAACACTTGAGAAATTTATCGCGAAGGGCTTTATCCGGGAGTTTTCTGATATCTTCCATCTGGAGCGTCACAGCGAAGAGATCCGGCAGATGGAAGGGTTCGGAGAAAAGTCTTACCGCAATCTTACTGCCAGTATCGAGAAGGCACGGGTGACGACTTTGCCGCGGGTGATCTACGGCCTGGGGATTACCGGAATCGGCCTTGCCAATGCAAAGGTAATCTGTAAGGAGTTTCATCATGATGTAGATGCCATGATCCATGCAGATGAGGAGACGCTGAATGCCATAGACGGCATCGGCGGTGTTCTTGCCGGAGCATTTGTTTCTTACTTTAAAGATGAGAATCATATAAAAATATTATTAAATTTGCTGAAAGAGCTGGAAATTCCCGAAGAAATAGTGGATAATACTGAACGTATACTGGAAGGAAAGAAATTCGTCATTACCGGGAGTGTTACTCATTTTGCAAACCGGGGAGAGGTAAAAGAGTTAATCGAAAGTCTTGGCGGTAAGGTGACAGGTTCCGTGACGGCGAAGACAGATTTCCTGATCAACAATGATGTGCACTCTGCATCATCGAAGAACAAAAAGGCGAATGAGCTGAATATTCCGATTATTTCGGAGGAAGAATTTATAGAGATGACACAAAGCGGCGATTAGTCCGGCAGGAGGTATCTATGGCTGATAATGACAAGACACTTGATAACGAGACAGAAAAGATTGATGAGACAAAGGTGACTGTGGAGAACACGGATAAGAAGGATGACGATGAGTACGAGAAGGTGTGCTTTATCTGCCGTCGCCCGGAGAGCGTGGCCGGAAAGATGATCAACCTGCCTAATAATATCTGTGTGTGCAATGACTGTATGCAGAAGAGCTTTGATATCATGAACAGCGGGCAGATTGATTACAGCCAGTTGATGAATATACCGGGGATGCAGTTTATCAATCTGGCGGATGTAGAGCAGACGGTTCCGAAGCAGCAGAAGATAAAGAAGAAAAAAGAGAAAGAGGAAAGAAAGCCTCTGGTAGATATCAATCACCTGCCGGCGCCCCACAAGATCAAGGCAAAGCTTGACGAGTACGTCGTCGGGCAGGAGTATGCAAAAAAGGCCATGTCGGTGGCGGTCTACAACCATTACAAGCGGGTAGCTACAGATACGATGGATGAGATTGAGATCGAGAAGTCCAATATGCTGATGATCGGGCCTACCGGTTCCGGCAAGACTTATCTGGTAAAAACTCTGGCAAGGCTTCTGGACGTGCCCCTTGCTATTACGGACGCTACCTCTCTGACAGAAGCCGGGTACATAGGAGACGATATTGAGAGCGTAGTATCGAAGCTCCTTGCCGCTGCGGACAATGACGTGGAGAAAGCAGAACAGGGCATTATCTTCATCGATGAGATTGATAAGATAGCCAAGAAGCGCAATTCCAGCCAGCGGGATGTCAGCGGGGAATCGGTGCAGCAGGGTATGTTAAAGCTCTTAGAGGGCAGCCAGGTGGAAGTGCCGGTGGGAGCGAACAGCAAGAATGCGATGGTGCCGCTTACTACGGTGAATACGAGAAATATCCTGTTTATCTGCGGCGGGGCGTTCCCGGAACTTGATAACATTATCAAGGAGAGACTGAAAAAGCAGGCGTCCATTGGATTTGGCGCAGAGCTTAAAGATAAGTACGACCGGGATAAAAAGATTTTGGAAAAGGTGACCTTAGAAGACCTGCGGAAGTTCGGGATGATCCCGGAATTTTTAGGGCGTCTTCCCATCGTATTTACGCTGCAGGGGCTGAGTGAGGAGATGCTGGTGCAGATTCTTAAGGAGCCGAAGAATGCGATCTTGAAGCAGTACCAAAAACTGTTAGCCCTTGACGAGGTGAAACTTACTTTTGACGAGGGAGCACTTCATGCCATTGCAAAGAAAGCGATGAAGAAGGATACGGGAGCCAGGGCGCTTCGGGCGATCATCGAGGAATTTATGCTGGATATCATGTACGAGATTCCGAAAGATGACAGTATCGGCGAGGTGACCATCACGAAAGAATATATTGAAGGAACCGGAGGACCGGTAATTGCGCTGAGAAGCCAGCAGGTTATGCGTATCGGTTCATAAAAGAGAAATTGCCTCATATACTTTGATAAAGTGTATGAGGTGTTTTTATCTATGGCTACTGAAATCTGCAGAGAAAAGATATTGTCGCAGGACTATATGGATTTTATCAGTCCGGATTACTGGAGCGGGGAGGATATTGTCGTCAGGCAGGACCAGTCATGTGTCCTTCAGCTTGGCTTTGGTTACCGCGCAGTCTATGTGGACAAGGGACTGGCAGGGGAGTTGTCTCTGGAAAGGTACGGATACCAGGGAATTCCCGGCTGCTATACGCTGATCGATACCAGTGCGCTTAACGAGGCAGGGATCAGTTCCGTGCAGAATTATCCGACGCTCCAGTTAAGAGGAAGAGATGTTATGATCGGATTTATTGACACGGGGATTGATTATGAGAACACAATCTTCCGGAATCCGGCAGGGGGAACCCGGATTGCAGGAATCTGGGATCAGACGGTCCAGACGGGGAACTTGCCGGACGGGTTCGCTTATGGGAGTGAATATACGGAGGATATGATCAATGAAGCGCTCCGGTCAGATAATCCTCTTTCGGTTGTCCCAAGCAAAGATGAGAACGGCCATGGGACATTTCTTGCAAGTGTGGCCGCAGGAGGGGTAAGCACGGAGAATCAGTTTGCCGGGGCTGCCCCGGAGGCGGTGCTTGGTGTTGTCAAGCTTAAAGAGGCAAAAAATTATCTGAAAGAGTTTTACGGCATCTACAGCGGTGCCCCGTGTTATCAGGAAAATGATATTATGTTCGGACTTAAGTATCTGCATGAGCTGGCGGTAAAGAAGAAGCTTCCCATTGTCATCTGTATCGCTCTCGGTACGAATATGGGTCCCCACAACGGGGCTTCGATGCTGTCGCAGATGCTTGATGCCTACGCCAACCTTCTCAATCACTGTGTGGTGATCGGAGGAGGCAATGAGGCGAGCAACCGCCATCACTATTATGGCGAAGTCGAACAGGGAGGGCAGCCGAAAGAGGCTGAGATCCGGGTGGAGAAGGGGACGACAGGATTTGTGGCAGAGCTTTGGAGCCAGCTCCCAAACATCGTCACGACTTACCTCATCTCTCCTTCCGGCGAGAGGAGTCCGACCTTGTCTTTGCGGCAAGGGAGTAAATTCAACTTGGGGTTCGTCTTTGACGGTACTGAGGTGGAGGTAGAATACCGTCTTCTCCTGGAAAACAGTAACTCCCAGCTTATTTTCTTCCGGTTCAAAGGAGTTGCGGAAGGAATATGGAAAATCGGGGTGGAGCCGGTTTATATTGTCAAAGGAGGGTATCATATCTGGCTTCCGGTCAAGGAATTTTTAGAGAGCGATGTATATTTCCTGGAAGCGAACCCGGATACAACTTTGACAGAGCCGGGAAGCACGAGGGATGCTATGACAGTTTCCTATTACAATAGTATTGATAATAGTATTGATATTAATTCGGGAAGAGGGTATACTAGATGTACGGTACTAAAGCCGGATTTCGCAGTTCCCGGAGTGGAGATCACCGGACTTGCGCCTGATGGAAGGTTTACTGTGCGCAGCGGTTCCAGCGCGTCAGCCGGAATTGGGTCCGGTGCGGCGGCCCTGATCATAGAGTGGCTTAGCAAACAGCCCGCAGTCAGGGGGATCACATGTAATCAGGTGCGCAACATTATCCTGTTCGGGACGAACCAGCGGGAGGACATGGATTATCCCAACAAGGAATGGGGATATGGAACTATTGACATCTATCAGTCATTAAACCGGCTGAGAGAATTATAAAAATTACGAAAGGAGGAGGTTTGTGATGGCAGATTTCTTTGAAGACCTCGGCAAAAAGATTACGGAGGTGGCGGATGATTTCGGCCGCAGAGCGGGAGATACCATTGAGACGCAGAAGATCAAGAGCCAGATCCGCTCCCTTAGACGGGCGAATGAAAGAGACTATCTGGATATCGGACGCATGGTGTATGAGAAGTTCCGGGACGGGGAGTTATTCGGGACGGATTTTATCACTATCTGTGAAGCAATTGAGCAACGTGACGAAGAGATTGAGAAAAAAGAGTCGGAACTGGACAAATTCAAAGAGGCTAAATGATGATATTGACAATATATATGAGTATGTTCCTTGTTCTGGTCTGTATTGACATGGGGATAAAGCAGTACATAGAGGATACATTCGAGAAGGACGAGGAGAGAGAGACTTTGGTTCCCGGGCTAGTACTGCGTAAAGTATACAACAAGGGTTTTGCATTTAACATATTGGAGGGTGCTCCGGGACTTATCCGGAAGAGTTCGGTGTTTGCAGCAGTGGGAGTATTGCTCAGTGATGTTTGGATATTCTTGAAAAAGAAGCGGAAGGCGGGAAAGCTTGGCATGACGCTTATAAGCGCCGGTGCGTTCAGCAATGTTTACGACCGTCTGATCCGTGGACGGGTAGTTGATTATATCGGGATTAGGCGCGGGAATAAGAAGCTTTCAGATCTGACAGCTAACCTTGCAGACGTGTATCTTATGGTTGGGATGATGTTTTACGGGGTGTCATGGCTGGCGCACCGGAAGAAAAAAGTGAAGTAGTGTCAGCGCAGGGCGGGGAGATGATCCCTGCCCTTTTGCATATGCAGCACATTAGGAAATATATCCCATGATTAAGAGCTGAATTTTAATGCTGCTTCGATAAAACCTTTGAATAATGGATGTGGTCTGTTGGGTCTTGACTTGAGCTCCGGATGGGCTTGTGTCGCGATAAACCACGGGTGCTCCGGAATCTCGATCATCTCCACAATCCTGCCGTCAGGTGACAGGCCGGAAAGTCTCATGCCGTGTTCAGTCAGCACATCCCGGTAATCATTGTTCACTTCATAGCGATGGCGGTGACGCTCTTTGATCTGCATGGTCTTGTACATCTCATACGCTTTTGAATCCGGATCGAGTGTACAAGGATAGGCGCCAAGTCTTAAAGTTCCGCCGATGTCCTCTATGCCAATCTGCTCCGACATAATATGGATGACAGGGTGGCTGGTGTTAGGATCAAGCTCTGCACTGTGGGCATCCCGGTAGCCGATGACATTGCGGGCAAACTCTACGATAGAGAGCTGCATACCAAGGCACAGACCCAGGAAGGGGACATTGTTTGTGCGGGCGTAATGGATGGCCTCAAGCTTTCCGTCGATTCCCCGGTTACCGAAACCGCCGGGCACAAGGATCCCGCTGACGTCGGAGAAAAGTTCAGACGCATTGTCAGCGGTGACAGACTCGGAGTCGATCCATTTGATATTCACGGTTGCATGGTTAAAGATGCCGCCGTGTTTCAAAGCTTCCACAACGCTGATGTAGGCATCATGGAGCTGGATATATTTTCCTACAAGAGCTACGGTCACCTCAGTAGTCGGATGTTTCAGGTAATCCACCATCTCCCGCCAGTCCTTTAAGTCCGGCTCTGGGCAGTCGAGCTTTAAACATTCGCATACGACGCCGGCAAGATTCTCTTCTTCCATGGCGAGAGGTGCTTCGTACAGATATTCTACGTCTAAGTTCTGGAGGACATGTTTAGAAGGAACGTTGCAGAACAGCGCAATCTTATCCCGGATGCTGTCGTCTAACGGATATTCGGAACGGCAGACAAGGATGTCTGGCCAGATTCCCATTCCCTGCAGGTCCTTGACACTGGCCTGTGTAGGCTTTGTTTTCATCTCCTGTGAGGCGCGGAGATACGGGATAAGGGTAACATGGATCAAGACGACATTATCGTGTCCTTTCTCATGCTGGAACTGCCGGATGGACTCAAGGAAAGGCTGGCTTTCGATATCACCGACGGTTCCGCCTACTTCAATGATGGCAATCTCTGTATCCTTCGCAGCGGGGTTGCGGTGGAAGCGGCTCTTGATCTCATTAGTAATGTGAGGAATGACCTGCACGGTGCCTCCGCCGAAATCTCCCCGGCGCTCTTTTTGGAGAACAGACCAGTAGATTTTTCCGGTGGTGACATTAGAATTCTTGTTCAGGCTCTCATCGATGAACCGTTCATAGTGTCCCAGGTCAAGGTCTGTCTCTGCACCGTCATCGGTGACGAATACTTCTCCGTGCTGCACCGGATTCATAGTTCCGGGATCGATGTTGATGTAAGGGTCAAACTTCTGCATGGTCACCTTGTAACCGCGCGCCTTAAGAAGACGCCCTAAGGACGCTGCGGTGATGCCCTTGCCAAGACCTGATACGACGCCTCCGGTAACGAATACATATTTAACTGCCATAATCTCCTCCTTTAGAAAGCTGTGTACGAGTTATTTTTAAAAAATACTTTCCAATTATACACCTTTCCCCATGAAAAATATAGTATTTTTTTCGTACATCGCTTCAAAAGTTGCCTGTATGGATAGCTTTTTAAACTGCTTGATATCTACAGAACTTACCATAACGGAAGTGTGGGCCTGACAGCCTTGAAGCTTCGGAAGCTGGTCTAAGGCGAGCTGTGCGGTGGCGTCTGTGGCGGCACTGACCGACAGGGCAATAAGTACTTCGTCTGTGTGGAGTCTCGGATTCTTGCTTCCGAGATACTGAGTCTTAAGCTTTTGGATCGGCTCAATGGCCTCCGGTGATATGACGTGGCGTTCATGGGGGATGCCTGCCAGCTTTTTTAATGCGTTGAGCAGGAGAGCGGCGGAAGCTCCCAGGAGGTTAGATGTTTTTCCGGTAACGATGGTGCCGTCGTGAAGCTCCAGTGCTGCTGCGGGTCCCTCAGTCTTTTCAGCCTGCTGTATGGCAGCGTCTACAACTTTTCGGTCATGAACATTGATATCGGCCTGGTTCATGAGCATCTCTACCTTATAGACTTCCTCGTCCGGGCAGGAGCCGATGAGACGTCTTCTCAGGGAATCATAGTATCTGCGGATGATCTCCTGACAGGAAGCTTCCCGGCAGACGGTGTCATCACAGATGCATTTCCCTGCCATATTGACGCCCATGTCGGTAGGGGATTTGTAGGGGCTTTCCCCGTAAATGCGCTTGAACATAGCGTTCAGTACCGGATAGATCTCCACATCCCGGTTGTAATTGACCGTGGTCTCACCGTAGGCGTCCAGATGGAAGGGGTCGATCATATTCACGTCGTTCAAATCGGCGGTAGCGGCCTCATAGGCCAGATTCACCGGATGCTTTAACGGGATGTTCCAGATGGGGAATGTCTCATACTTGGCATAGCCTGCGCAGATGCCCCGCCGGTGCTCATGGTAGAGCTGGGAGAGGCAGACGGCCATCTTGCCGCTTCCGGGACCCGGTGCGGTTACGACGATCAGCGGACGGGAGGTCTCGATATAGTCATTTTTCCCGTAGCCGTCCTCGCTCACGATGTGCGGGACATTGGAAGGATACCCCGAGATGGGGTAGTGGCGGTACACTTTGATGCCGTATTTTTCCAGACGGTTCTGAAAAAGACATGCACTTTCCTGGCCGCTGAATTTGGTGATCACAACACTCCCCACATAAAGACCGTGTTCTTTAAAGACGGACATCAGCCGCAGCACGTCCACATCGTAGGTGATACCTAAGTCACCTCGAATCTTGTTCTTTTCAATGTCTTCAGCGCTGATGACGATGACGATCTCCGCCTGGTCAGAAAGCTGCATAAGCATATGCATCTTGCTGTCCGGCTGGAATCCAGGAAGGACACGGGAAGCGTGGTAGTCGTCGAAGAGCTTCCCGCCGAACTCTAGGTAAAGCTTGTTGTCAAATTTGCCGATGCGCTCCTTGATGTGGGAAGACTGCATTTTCAAATATTTTTCGTTATCAAATCCTATTTTCATCTCTTATTCCTCTTGTACTTTTAGAAAAATCTTGTAAACCTGCATGGATAAATCCACTTTCAAGTATACTACATAGAATAGTAAGTTTACAATCTTTTCATAATGTTTTTATGGAATTAAAGAAGAGTGAAAACCAACTAATGCGGCAATCACTCTTTTTTATGATACTCATTTGATACTATAATTTTATTTTTTCCAACTTGTCGATGATTTCTTTCTGGTGAGATTTAAAGAGGTGGGAATAAGTGTTCATCGTTACTTTTACATCTTCATGCCCCAGGCGCTCCGCGATCATCAGGGGATTGGCTCCCAGGTTGATCAGCATGCTGGCGTGGGAGTGCCGTTACGGTATAATAACGACAAACGGAAAAAGCCTTGATTTTCAAGGGGTTTGAGCGTTTGCCGTCATTTATTCAATTCCTTTTCCAAGTTGAAATCTGACGAGAAAAATATCGAAAAAAGGAGGCTGTTTCATTAACGACAAAATTTAATAGCGCCAGCGGTCCGGTGTATTGCCTGGCCGCTGATTGCCGTGGGCGTTTCACTTTTATAGGTGGGCGTCCTTTTTTTGTACTCATTTTCAGGAGAAAGGAGATTCACATGGAACTGAACGAAATGGAAAAGCGCCTGATATTCCAGACGGAGGGCTATGGGAAATCAGATGTCACATATGAGCTGCGCATGTGCCTCCCCTATATACCGGACCCGGTAAGGAGGAAAACGGCGGCGGAGCTTGTGCGAAAGCTGGATGCCATGCCGGAAAAAGACTGCCTGGCTCTTATTCAGGATATTCGGAAAAACTACCGGATTCCGGCAGGGCCTAAGACGATGGGGGAACTACTGGCGGAGGCCAGGCAGAAATCCGGTGCGGAGAAATTGAAGGGGCATGACATCATGGCCCTGGAACGCTTCGACCCGGAAGTAAAGCACATGATTGTCTTTGACGTGCTTTCAGGTAATGCCCCTGTCGGGGATAAAGGAGATAAGATGCGCCTGTTCCTTACGGATGCCGGCTACCAGAAATTCATAGACAGCCAGGAACGGGGCGAAGTCAAATTGAAAAACCATGCGAAGGTTGCGCCGGGCGGCCATCTGCACTATGACCGCAAGGACCGCGCCTTGTAGCCCGGAGGGAAAGGAAGGAGGTTTTTGTTATGGCTGTATTCCGGGTAGAAAAAACAAAGGACTTCACAATCATGTGCAACCACCACCTGCGCAATACGGAACTGTCCTTAAAGGCAAAGGGGCTTCTCTCGCTCATGCTGTCGCTTCCGGAAGATTGGGACTATACCACAAAGGGGCTCGCCCATATCTGCAAGGACGGCGTGGATTCAATCACTACCGCCCTGAAAGAGCTGGAGCGGCACGGGTACCTCACCAGGCAGCGCCTCCGCTATGAGAACGGGCAGCTCGGAGACATCGAGTATACGATCCATGAAAAGCCTGTAAATGCTGAAAAACAGGGGGATTCACCTAAACGGGAAAATCCAAGACAGGCAAATCCAGGACAGGCAAAACCTGAACAGGGGGAACCTGGACAGGGAAATCCCGCACAATTAAATACTAATCCATTAAAAACTAAAAAATCAAAAACGGATATATCAAGGACCCATCCATCAATCTATCCGTCAGGGCCGGAGGCGGCAGGCCGTTCGGATGGGATGGATCGGATAGAGCTGGCAGACGCTTACCGTGAAATCCTGAAAGAAAATATTGAGTATGGCTGTATGGTTTCCCGGTATGGGAAAGAACGCTTAGACGAGACGGTGGAGCTTATGCTTGAAGTGGTTTTATCCAAACGTCCATATATCCGTATCGCCGGGGATGATTTTCCCAGGGAGGTGGTAAAGGGCCGCTTCCTGAAAATCAATTCCGGCCACCTGGAGTATGTCTTTGACTGCATTGACAGGAACACCACGAAAGTCGGGAACATCAAGGCATACCTGCTGGCGGCGCTCTATAATGCCCCGGCAACAATGGACAGCTATTACCGCGCCGAGGTCAACCATGACCTGTACGGCTGTTAGGCGCCTTCTGGCGTCTTTTTTCATCACAGAAAGGAGGCGGGGCACGATGAAAAGAATCCCTGTGCCGGTGTCATGCCCGGCGTAACAAAGGAGCAGATTCGGGCGGCGCGTGAGGCGGACCTGTTTGCCTACCTGCAGTTCCATGAGCCTGGGGTGCTGAAACGGGACGGCCCGAATTACCGCCACAAGGAGCATGACAGCCTGGTCTATGTGACCGGGAAAAGGTACTGGTACTGGAACAGCCGGGGCCGGAGTATCAACGCCCTGGATTACCTGATCCAGATACGGGGCTACGGGCTGGTGGATGCGGTCCATACGCTGGTCGGCGGGGAAATCCAGCAGACGCCGGCCTATCGGAGCACGGCAGCGGCAGGGCGTGTGCATAAGGAACCGGAGAAGAAAGCATTTTCCCTCCCCTGGGCCAGACGGTGCGCCACTTCTGCCGTTTTTTATCTGCAACGGCGCGGGATCAGCCCGGATGTGATCAGCCGGTGTTTCCGGGACGGGCTGTTCTATGAGGCGCGGCATCATGGCGAGCCGGTCTGTGTGTTTGTGGGAAAGGATGAAGCCGGCAAAGCAAAGTTTGCCTGTATGCGGAGCATTGCCGGCAGCCTTAGGAAAGATGTCTACGGCAGCGACAAGGAATACAGCTTCTGCTATCCACCCAGGAATCCGGACAGCCGGCATGTGGCGGTATTTGAGGCGCCCATTGACGCCCTCTCCCATGCCACGCTGCAGGAATTAAAAGGCTGGAAATGGGACGGCTACCGTCTGTCTTTGGGCGGCACTTCCCATGTGGCGCTGACCGCATTTCTGAAACGACACCCGGAAATCCGGCGCGTCAGCCTCTACATGGACAACGACCTCGGCGGCCTTAAAAATGCCAGGAGGATCAAGGCAATGCTCCATGAAGATCAGCGGTTCCGGCATATCCGTGTGGGCGTCAACCCACCCCGTACAGGAAAGGACTACAACGAAATGCTGCTCCACGTTATAGGGCAGATGAAAGACCAACAACGGCAATGCCGCCAAAAACAGGCGGCTATTTCAATTTGACAGGAGGATTTCAGAAATGACGAACACAGAGAACACGGCTTTACAGATGATTGCCGAAGCTGCCCGGTGCCCGGACTACGGCCCCGATATGGTTAAGGCCCTGATGAAAAAGCTGGATATGAACGAGAAAGGCTTTGCGCTTCTGATGAATGTCGCCCCTTCCACGGTCCGGCTCTGGACCAGCGGCGCCGCTCAGCCAAGCGGAACGGCCAGGCGGCTCATGCAGATTTACGAGACCGGTCCGGAGATTGTCGGCAAGATTGCCGGGGAGCCCTCCGCAGACAGGAGGGATTCATAGATGGCAGATATGGAACTTCTGGCAGCGGAACCAGTTGCGCTGCAGGCAGCCCAGGACGTGCTTGCAGACGAAAATGAGCAGGTGAAGGCGCTGATCGTCCTGCTGATGGGGAATGACCCCGCGGGCGGCAGGGAGCTTGAAGAACTGGCCGGCCAGGTGGCGTCCATGGAGCGGAGGCTTGATGCTGCACTGGAGGAACTGGGGGAGATGCGCCAGAAGATACAGGAGGTGCAGGACCGCTCCCTGAAAGCCTTGCTGCAGAAGAACTGTAAGGCTCTGGAGGGGAATGTGGACGCCATGCGCCAGCGCATCCTGGAGCTGAAAGGGCAGGTCGTGGAAGGATGCAAGAATATCCTTAAGGATTTCGCCGACCGCGGCGCCGTGGCCCTGAACGGCGTCTCCCGGTTCCTGCGCCTTGGGCCAGCGCTGGAGGCGGTGCAGGCAGCGGCGGAAAGGACCGTGCAGTCCAGTGACCGTGCGGTCTCCAGGATCGATGCGTTCAGCACGGAATTCCATGAGGCAGGCCGGCACCTGAAGAACATGGGGCGCTCCATCCAGGGGAAACCCGCACAGGCGGAGGCGAAGGAAAACGGCAGGGTCGCAGATGCCTTCAAGGGAGCTTTCAGGATAGAGCGCGCTTTTGCGTCTGCCATCGGCGAGAATGTAGGGCTTTCCCTGAATGCCCTTGCAAGGCTGGAACAGCGGGCACAGCGCCGGCCCTCCGTCCTGGAGGCCATGCGGGAGCAGGCGGCGAAGGCAGCGCCGGCAAAGCACCAGCCGGAGGCGTCCCATGACAGGGGCAGCCGGTGATAAAAACAGAACGAAGGGAGGAAATGAACTTGAAACAGGAACCACTTCCGCAGATTCACTTAGTCCACGATACGGATTTAGGCGTATTTGCCTATGAGCTCCATATCCTGGCCGGGGATTTCCTGCGGGACAGCGAATATAACCTGCGCGCGCTTGCCACGAATACCGGGGCGGATTCCATTGCCGTCATGGGGAAGAATCACATGTGGCTTTCGGACGCGCTGCTTGCCTACTGCCCTTCGGCGGAGCTTTACCGGACAGCTGCCATGACGGAATATCCCGGCGCAAGGGCCTTCCTGTTCCACACGGAGCGCAAAGAGGACGGACGGCTGTACGGGGATGTCCTGATGATGGGCCTTGACACGCTGCGGCAGGACATAGAACGGAATACCCTCTACCCTTACGGCGTCAGCATGGAATACCGGGACGGCACGAAGGCGGAGGCAGGCATTGAAAAATGGGAATCAATGGAGCTGTGCGAAAAGGACGCCCTGAAAACCTGGCGCTACCTCTATGCGCCGGAGCAGGTGACGGAATGGCAGTACCGCTATTCTAACCGTTTCAGCCAATGGAAGGAGCAGGCATTTTCCTATATGCCCCAGGATTTGGAGGAACGGCTGAATGTGGAGTATATGGAGGAGGCGCAGAACCCGGACACAGATATGTACCGCATACCCCTGGGGACAGCAAAGCAGATGCTCCTTGACGGCGGTCCGGTCTACCGCCTCTTTCCCGGAGGGCCGGAAAAGCTACTGCCGATTGCGGCGGTCACGGGGCTCTGGTATGAGAATTACCGGGAGTTTGCCGTTACCCCGGAGGATTTGGGTGCGCTTGACCGGCTGGTCCGCAGGGAGACGGACCGGATCATGGGAATACGCCCGCAGCATGATAAATTACAGGAACGCCGCCCTTCCCCGGAGCGGTGATTTTTTATGACAGACTGGAGGTGATAATGATTGGCGGATAACATGCAGCATGAAGATTTCGGGGAAAAGATCGGCGGCGCAAAAAAAGATTTATGGAAGGACCGGGGGCTCTATGTGAACGACCTGGACGCCATGAATGAGCGTGAGGCCGAGAAATTCGTAAAAAAGGATAATATCTGGAAGAAACCGGATTATATAGCCATGCTTGATGACGGGATTTCCCTTGGCGTGGTCTATTTTATCAAAAAGGCGAGGGACGGGCTGAACGCCTCCCCGCAGTATTACCGCAGGGACGACACGCCGGAGAAGCGCCTTGCAAGACAGAAAGAATATATCCAGACGGTACGGGAGCTGCAGAGCGTGGTTTCGGAAGTCCGCACCGTGGAGGACGCCATGAAAGCCTATGACCGTTTCTTTGTGAAAAACGGGTATCTGGAACAGGTGCAGGGCTGGGGCGGCGGCATCCATTACCAGGCGACGGAGAAGGGCCGGGAGAACTCGGCCATTACAAACAAGCTGTCCAATGCCCTGATGGTTCACTCTGCCGCGCATTTTGAGCGGAACTTCACACAGAAAGCGCAGAAGGAACAGTTTGGCGTTTCCAAAGACCAGAAGGTGCCGAAGGGCTATGCGATCCATTTCAACGACGGGAAGAATACTTATTCCAAAAATAATGACTGGAAACCTGACACCTATTATGTGACGAAGGGCTATTCCATCTTGCAGACAAACTTTGAATCGCGGGAGGCCGCCCTGAAATGGGTGCAGGCGTTGGCAAAAGGGCGCAGCAAAAGCGGAAAGACGCGGTTTGTGCCTCCCCAGCTCTCCCATGTGCGGCGCACCGGTCCGGATTACAGAAACGGCATGGAGATCACCGGGCAGCACTACCTTGATACCTTCGGATTCCGCGGCGGTGAATTTGGGAACTGGATGAACCAGAATGACCGGCAGGCTTCCCTCAACATGGGATTTGAGGCGCTGAAGGATCTGACATCGGCCTTGCAGATCAGTGATAAAGATATTGCCTATCAGGGAACGCTTGCCATCGCTTTCGGCGCCAGGGGCAGCGGCAACGCGGCGGCCCATTATGAACCGCTACGGAAGGTCATCAACCTTACGAAGATGCACGGGGCCGGCTCTTTAGCCCATGAATGGTGGCACGGGTTTGACGATTACCTGGGTACGAAGATGGGCGCGAATGGGATGCTCTCGGAACAGCCCCGCCTCTATGCGCCGTTCCAGAAGCTGGTTGATACCATAAAATATAAGCCGGAGACGCCGGAGCAGGCCGCGGCCCGCACCAAAGCGCAGACAGAACGAACCCGGAAAAATGCGGCAGGCTGGCTGGATTCGGCGGTGCTCGGTTCCCTAAAACGGCATGGCAATGAGGAACAGATGAAAACCTACGCGGTTCTTAAAGAGTCGTTTCTATCCGGCGAGGCCGGTTCCGTGGAGCAGATCAGCGCTTTCAAGAAGTCTGTCACCGGGCGGGTGATCCCCAAAAGTGAGCGGGAACGGCTGGAAATATTCGAGCACATGCTGTCCGGGATGCAGGCACAGGAGGCGCCGCAAATCGGGCGGGTGGAAACCGATTTTTACCGGAATTCCGTGCGCATGGGTAAGGAGTGCGAAAAGGACGGCGGCTATTGGGACAGCAACACGGAGATGACCGCCAGGGCCTTTGCCTGTTACATCAAGGATAAGCTGCCTTACAGCTCTGATTATCTGGCGGGACATGCGGATTGTGCCGTTACTTTCGCGACAGATAAAAGCGGGGAAATGGCAGTCCTGAAAGCCTTCCCGGAGGGTGCGGAACGGAAAGCCATCAATGCGGTATTTGACGAGATCGTGGCAGACCTGAAACGGGAGCAGATACTGACCCATTCGGACGAAACGCTGCCCCTTCCGGCGCAGCCGCTGGCGGAGAATGAACAGATTTCCATATTTACGTCGGACCGGCCTTCGGTCATGGCGCAGCTTGCAGCGGTGAAACCGGCAGAAAAAACTACCCCGGCACAGGCGGCACCGAAAAAGAGCCATGCGCCGGAGATTTAAGGAGGTGGAAGGATTGGAGGAAAACAAAGATTACCGGGTGCACCGCTCCGGGGACCTGTCGGAAGGCTACAAGTTGCAGGTGGAACACACGGTATCATGCGAGAACACAGATATTTCAGCGTTGATTGCACAGGGGGCAGAAACGGTACAGGCCATGCGCCAGGACAGCATTGAGGGAGAAAAGAAAGCCTATGACATCGTGGTGGCGGCAGCGAAGCAATGGGAACAGCAGGCGGCGGCCACGCAGCGGCTTGACCGGGCGCTGGCATACTTACGCACCCCGGAGGTAAAGCATACCGGGAACTGTTGGCAGCCCTTTTCCAACAAAAAGGACTGGATGGTGGATCTATGTCAATACTTTGGACAAAAAAAGTCGAAAGATTATGCTGCTTTTTTAAGTTCCTCATCCTCCTTTTGCTGTGGTGTCAAATAACCAATAGAGCTATGTATCCGTTTACGGTTATACCA
>Ga0209694_1001242_pt1 | contig 29801 bp, 24 predicted proteins | sample GluameincwithD2O_FD_187499 | JGI IMG/M metagenome (GOLD analysis project Ga0209694, IMG submission 187499) | Mouse cecum microbial communities from Vienna, Austria - Glucosamine amended microcosms incubated with D2O (SPAdes) (version 2) | ecosystem: Host-associated > Mammals > Digestive system >... | reverse complement strand
TCCACAGGTTCAGTGACCAGGTATAATCGGGAAATATCATCAAGTCCAGTCATGTAAAATCCCTCCGTGCCGGTATTGTCCCGCTACGGAGGGATTTGTCATAGATGGGTAATTAACGTCGCTTACGAACATGGATTCAGTCAATGGCAGGTCATTTTCATACATACTCATCCTCCGATATATCATCTGGCGATATATCTTTATCTTGAGTATATCCTCAAACGATACATCGGTCAACGATATATAGAGCAAAATAAAAAGGTGCCCGCCATATAGACAGACACCGTATATACTTTGAAAAAATCTGGCAGCCCCTTACGCAAACAGAAGTGCGAATTTCAGCTTGTCGGCTTTGACGGAGTGAATGACGCCTTTGTCGAATTTGAAGAAATCGTGTTCCTTTACCTTTGTGACTGCGTTCTTGTAGGTGATCTCGCCAGATCCTTCCAGAATCATGACCAGAGCATCTGCAGGAGCGGGATGATCGGGAAGCAGGGAATGATCGATGGCAACCAGCAGCATCCGGACACCGTTCTGGTCTATATACACCTGCTTGACAGCCTTGTCTTTTTCATACTGGATCTGATCTTTGAGATGAAATACTGAACCGGCTTCCTGTGAAACAAACATTGTTGATACCTCCTTGAAAAAGGCCAGCTCCAAATGGAACTGGCTGGGTCTTGGCCGGACCTGTAGTCCAGCCGGGTGTCCTTTTATGGAAAGGGACTGAACCAGCGGCCAGTTCCCCGGCTCGCATTGTCATCATATACTCCCGGAGGACAGAACGCCACGGATATGACCGGCTGTCATTCCGGACTATTGTGGTCTGTTCAGGAATCGTGGTTGGCAGACTGCAGGTATGACAAAATTTCTGTATACAGATCCGGATCCTGTACAGCCTTGTCCCGGATGGAGAAGCCAAGTTCTCCGGTTTTTCTGGAAATCCACAAATCCACAGGCTGGCTGTTGTACGTAATGGACCCCTGTTTCCTGAATTCCGCAGAGAAGGGAAAGAGTCCTGGTTTCTTCTTTTTCTTCATGCACAAAGAATACCAGATTCTGTCGATCTGTGCCTCCTGCAAAGAAACTGCAGCCGGTACCGGTCAGCAAGACTGGAACCGGTCTGCTGTCCCAAATCGGAATTCACCCGGATCACTGTCCATACCTTCGATTCACTCCAGCGCCTCTACAGCCCCTTGCAGCTCCCGCCGGTATTGTCTGGGTGCCGCATTGCTTTTGAAACATCTTTCTGCTATCATTGCCATATCTTTCAACGGCTGTGAACGGAAGGAGTACCGTCATCATACCTTGCAGAGAGTTCCGTACTGGTGGAAACGGGACAGGTCAGGGGCGGGAAGGTAGTCCGGGAGCCGGTCGGGTGAACAAGCCGGACAGTTTCGGCAGTAGCCTGATCCGTTTGCCGCGTTATGGCCAGAGGCAGGACTTTACAGACAGTTCTGTAAACAAAGGTGGTACCACGTGATCATGCGTCCTTTTCGGGACGCTTTTTTTATTCGACAAGGAGGAAACGACATGGGACTTGAACATCGACTGGCGCCAAAATACGCCAGCATCATCACAGAAGCTGACCGCTATGACAACTGGAAAGAGGAAGGCTATTTCACCGCCGGCGACACGAACAAAAAGCCGTATTCACTGGTGATCCCGCCACCCAATGTCACAGGCAAACTGCATCTGGGCCATGCCTGGGATACCACGCTTCAGGATATTCTGTGCCGCTACAAGCGCCTGCAGGGATATGATGTCTGCTGGGTGCCGGGGATGGACCATGCGGGCATTGCGACACAGGCAAAAGTGGATGCCCGTCTGAAGGAAGAAGGCATTTCCCGGTATGACATCGGCAGGGAGAAGTTTCTGGACCGCGCCTGGGCCTGGAAAGAGGAATACGCTGCCACGATCCGCAAACAATGGGCCAAACTGGGACTGTCCCTCGATTACAGCAGAGAGCGTTTTACAATGGATTATGGTCTGTCCGAGGCCGTCAATAAAGTGTTTGTGGATCTGTACAACGATGGACTGATCTACCAGGGAGAGCGCATCATCAACTGGGATCCGGAAGCCAGAACGGCATTGTCCAACATCGAAGTGGAGCACAAAGAAATCATGGGACACATGTATTACTTCCGGTACAAGGTGCAGGAGACCGGACAGGAACTGGTCATTGCCACGACCCGCCCGGAGACCATGTTCGCTGACCAGGCCATCTTTGTGCATCCCGATGACAAACGCTACAAAGACATAGTGGGTCTGCACGCCATCAATCCGGCAAATGGAGAAGCGCTGCCGATCATGGCAGATGACTACATTGACATGGAGTTCGGGACAGCGGTCATGAAATGCACCCCTGCGCATGATCCCAACGACTTTGCTCTGGCGAAAAAGTATGATCTTCCCATGCCCATCTGCATGAATGATGATGGAACCATGAATGAGATATGTGGGAAATATTCCGGGATGGACCGGTTTGAATGCCGGAAAGCCCTGGTTGAGGATTTTGAAAAGGCCGGCGTTGTGGACCATATTGAGGAGCATCTGCATCAGGTTGGTCACTCCGAGCGCACGGGCGTCATTGTTGAACCATATCTTTCGAAACAGTGGTTTGTGAAGATGAAACCCCTGGCAGAAGAAGTCCTGAAGAACCAGCAGATTCCCGATCAGAAAATCAGTTTTGTTCCCGAACGGTTTGAACACACATTTATGCAGTGGCTGGAAAACATAGAAGACTGGTGCATCTCCCGTCAGCTCTGGTGGGGCCACCGCATCCCTGCCTGGACCAGCGAAACAACCGGAGAACTGTATGTGGGAACCAAAGCCCCGGAAGGCAGTGACTGGAAACAGGATGAAGATGTACTTGATACATGGTTTTCCAGCGCTCTCTGGCCGTTTTCCACCTTCGGATGGCCGGAGGATACGGCAGACCTGGAACGGTACTATCCAACGAACACGCTGGTCACCGGATATGACATCATTTTCTTCTGGGTTGCGAGAATGGCATTCCAGGCCAGATACTGCACTGACAACCGTCCGTTCAGGGATGTCCTGATCCATGGCCTGATCCGTGACAGGCAGGGCAGGAAAATGTCTAAATCCCTGGGCAACGGTGTAGATCCCATGGATGTCATAGCGGAGAAAGGAGCCGATGCCCTTCGGTTCTTCCTCACCACCAACAGTGCACCCGGAATGGATCTGCGCTACGACGAGACAAAGGTGGATGCTGCCTGGAACTTCATTAACAAGATCTGGAATGCCTCCCGTTATGTACTGATGCAGCTGGAGCCGGGGGAAGTCTACAGCATCGACCCGGAGAGCCTGTCTGCCTCTGATCAGTGGATCATGAACCGATTCAACCGCACACTGGCGGAAGTGGAAAAAAACATGGACAAGTACGAATTTGCGATTGCCGGCAATGTACTGCAGAACTTCGTCTGGAATGACTTCTGTTCCTGGTACATTGAATTATCCAAAACGGATAAATCCCGAAATACGAGTGCAGTCCTGCTGGAGGTTATGAAAAAATCCATTCTCCTGCTGAGCCCGTATATGCCATTTGTCACCGATACCATCTGGGAAGCCCTGCCGGGAACAGCAGGATCCATCAACACCGCAGAATGGCCTGCTTCTTTCAAATTCCAGTCTGATCCTGAGCTTGAACGGGAAATGGATCTGGTCCTTCAAATCGTACAGTCAGTCCGTGAGCTGAAAGCTGAATACCGCATGAAACCCTCGGCGCCGATCGTCATTTTTGTACAGGACGAAACAGGTCATCCTGTAACTCTCTCGTCAAAGGCTGCAGGAGCACTGGATGGACTCTGTCATGCAAGACTGTCAGATCATGAACCGGAGGGGGAATGTGCAACCAGGACACTTGGAACCTTTGTTCTGTCCGCCGGTCTTTCCGAGCTTGTGAATGTCAGCGAGGAAAAAGCCAGGCTCCAAAGGGAAATGGAACGCCTGGAAAAGGAAATCATGCGCGGCGAAAAAATGTTGTCAAATCCCGGCTTTACATCCAAGGCACCCGCTGCGAAGGTCGCCGCAGAGACACAGAAGCTGGAGAATTACAGAACGGAATTTACCTTAGTAAAGGAACAGTTTAGGAAATTAGACGAGATTCAGCCAAAAAAGTAAAAAAACTCACTCAAACATTCAAAAATGTTGATATGTATGCGCTTTTCTGGCGAAAATCAATTGACATATCATTCCATGTTAATTAACATTTTATTGAAAGCAGGTGTGTTATGGATTCAAAAAATGTCTTGACTTTACTGGGTGATCTTTTGGATCTGTTCAGGAAGGAACTGAAGAACGAGCTGAAAGATCTGCCTCCTCTGCGGCAGAAAGACTTCCAGGTTCTGGAGTATATCTGGACAGCCAACCCCGAACATTCGGTTCGCATGTCCGATCTGACGCAGTTCATGGAAGTTTCCCCGGCAGCAACGAGTCAGCTGATCAACTCCTATGAAATGCAGGAAATCGCACAGCGCGTACGGTCCACGGAAGACCGGCGGGCGAACTTTGTTCAGATCCATCCCACTCTTTTGAAGAAAATCGAAAAGAAAATGGATGACCTGAACGACAGGACAGCAGCATTGCTTGAATATCTTGGACCGGAGGATGCCGAGGCACTGGAGCGTATTCTGAAAAAAACCGTTGAATGGAATGACGCGCAGGCAGATGAAGCGGATACGGAGTGAGCCGGACGGACTGAAACCGGATCCCTGGACAGCCTTGTCAGAACTCTTCCAGATCCCCCCGTGTCATTCTTCACAGGAACTTGAACATCAGCTGTTGCAGTTGAGCCAGCCGGTGGTATTTGAAGCCGGTGACCGCAGTAGACTGAGCAGGGAAGTCCTGGACGTGCTGGAATCTGTCCAGCAAAAATCCGACTGTGTTTATGTGATATGGGAATCAAGGCAAAAAGGATGTCGTATGTGACATCCTTTTTTCTTCGTGGCTGAAATCTTGCGCAGGGCAGGTGGTGATTGCCGGATACTCGCTGAATCGCAGAACAGCCCTGTTTCAGAGAAGGGCCCGGTCGAATCCGGAGCCGGATCATATCAAATCCAGCACTGTTCCTCTTCTCCCTGTTCGAGGCGCAGATCTTCCATGATAATGTCCCCCAGGCTCTGCCATTCAGGTTTTCCGGATCTCCTCATATCATCTGCAATGGATTCAATCAGGTCGAATGACACAAGCTGAGGCTCGCTTTCCACCGGAACCGGATCCAGCTGAATGCTCTTTCCCCGCCATCCCTGTTCCGGTTCTCGGATGCAGTGCCAGCTACTGTTCCGCGATCCCGGATACAGCAGTGCTTCACCCTTTCATGAAACGATGGTTCCTGGAGCCGGTTCCATTTTCCAGCGGGCTTTCTTCGTGTTTCCGCCAGACTTCCTGTCCTCTTTTCTTTTCTTCTCCCGCTCAAGCTTCAGGTACTCTGACCAGTTCAGTGCTTCCGCCGTGGTAAGTGTCTGCATCCAGTCAAGTTCACCGATACAGGCATCAAAACACGAAGTGTTTGTGTCCGGGATCACATTCTTTCCCTGGCAGAAGAGCGCTGGCTGTCCGTAGCCTTCCGGTATTGTGGTGGGATGCAATGTGGCTGTTGTCTTTTCCCGTTTTCTGACCCAGAACAGTTCCCCCTGATACCGGACGATATCATCTGTCTCTATGACAAGCCGGTCCGTGACCCAGTCTGAAAGCCCCGTCTTTTCACACCATGTTCTGTTCACGGCTTTTCTGTACACGATCTGCAGGTGTTCTGTCCGAAGTGAAAAGCACCGTTCAATGAGATGCCTGGGCTCCAGATACATGGGAGAAGAAATATCAAAATACGTGATGTGCACAGTCGGCCGCCGTATGTGATCCAGGCTGTACCAGGGATACTGCTCGGGCAGGGCCGCAAAACAGGAACCGCTTTTCGGTTTGTGGGACCCTGGAAAAGCCAGCAGTGTTTCATTTTCCATCTGACGGAAAATCAGATATGGACGTTTCCAGTGACCTTCACCTGCCTCCAGTAGAGCCCTGTCACCAAGGGGCATCCAGGAATAGAAAACATCCCCTGGTATGGCAGAATCTGCCATTTTACGATGCTGCAGCGTTTCCGGCGGAATCAGCTGACTGAACCTGGTCCGGTTCTCTGCAGCGGCTCTCACAGTGTTTCTTGCTGCCGGAAGGTCATCCGGGAGAAGATATCCTGCCACAGGATAAGAAAGTTCAGGCATGGCGACAGGAGTTCCTCCTTCCGGCACTATGACGCTGCCCTGTCTGGTCCCATCTGTTTTGTACCACGAAAATCCGCCCTGCACCTTATGTTCGGATACAGAGCACGGTACCATCTGTCGGCCGTTTTCATCATCCATGATCAGATACAGCGATCCATCTCTCTCCACAAGTGATCCAGGCTGCAGCTTCAGCCAGTCCGGACCTTCCGGACACAGGATGGCTGTATGCAGCATGATCCGGGCTGCAAACCGGTCCGACATTCCTTTTACAAATCCAGACAGATTCCGTTTCTTTACCCGAAACAGGCTGCTGCAGTCTGCGAACAGGGGAGAGTCCGGGATATACCGGTCTCCAAGAACAGAAACCGGCTGATCCTCATGAAGAACTTGGATATATCCGTCTTTCTTCCGGGTGGTCAGGGGCACACACCAGAAGTCTTTCAGCCATACGGCCAGCATGAGTCTGTGTTCATGAAACACAGCAATAATGTCCCGGGGATCAAAGAATGATTTGCTGCGAAAAAGGGCCGCAGCAGTCTGTATTTGAGTTGTTTCAGCATACTCTCCTCCTTTCACCCATCCAGGATATCACGCAAATATGCATAATATACGCCTGTAAAACAATTCTCCCTGCACCCGGTATCAGCCGGATGGCTACTGCAGAACTGCATCATGTTTTCAGCCGGAGTCACGGTAACGGGAACCCTTTTTTCAGAAACAGGGCCGGCGCAGTGACTGCCATGTGCAGACCGGGAGAAAAGATTCGTGATTTCCACGAAAAAAGGCATCCGAAGATGCCTCTTTGACCGATGTACCTGCTCATGGCAGGCAAATGGAGTACTGCGCGAAACCAGAGTCACACGACCGTGACTACGCCTGTTCCCTGGCTGCCATTTTCTCCCGATAGAGCTGTCTGCGGTCCTGTGGTGTCAGTCCCTTTTTCCGGATCCGGATGGCATCTGGTGTCACTTCCACCAGTTCATCATCGTTGATCCACTCCAGGGCCTCTTCCAGGGAGAAGACACGGGGAGGTGTCAGCAGCATCGCTTCATCGCGGCCGCTGGACCGGATGGCTGTCAGCTTTTTATTTTTCAGGGGATTCACATCCAGGTCGATGTTCTTGGCGGACTCCCCAATGATCATGCCGGTGTAGACCTCGGTCTGCGGACCGATGAAAAGGGATCCGCGTTCCTGAAGATTCCACAGGGCATAAGTCATGGCAGCTCCGGTTTCCGTGGAAATCATGGCCCCCTGCATACGCTGTGCGATATCACCCTTATATGGTTCATAACCGCACAGACGTCTCACAAGGGTACCTTCGCCATGTGTGTCATTGATGAATTCCGTCCGGAACCCCAGCAGTCCACGGGTAGGGGCTGTATAGGTGATGCGGACATAGCCGTTTTCTTCTTCCATGTCCTGCATGATTCCTTTCCGCAGATTCAGCTTGTTGATGATCGTCCCCTGATATTCAGACGGGGCGATGCAGACCACTTCCTCCATCGGCTCCACCTTGCGGCCTTCTTCATCCAAGTGCAGAATGACCTCAGGCTTGGACACTGCCAGCTCGTAGCCTTCCCGCCGCATGTTTTCGATCAGGATCGAAATATGCAGTTCACCGCGCCCGGATACCTTGAATGTATCCGGCGAATCGGTTTCCTCCACCCGCAGGCCCACATTGACCTCCAGCTCTCGGGCAAGACGTTCCCGGATGTTTCTGGATGTCACGTATTTGCCGCTCTGACCGGCAAAGGGGGAAGTATTGACATGAAAATTCATGGACAGCGTCGGTTCTTCAATGGGAATGGATTCCATGGGTTCCGGGTCATCCACCGGGCAGATCGTGTCGCCGATGGAAATCTCCGGCATTCCTGCGATCACCACAATATCACCGGCATGAGCTTCCTGCACCGGCGTCCTGGACAGTCCCTTGTAGACAAACAGACTGGACAGAGTTTCATTTTTCATCGTGCCGTCGGCATTTGTCCGGATGTACTTGCCGCCGGCACGCAGCGTTCCCTGGTAGATCCGCCCGATTCCCAGACGTCCGATGTATTCGTCATAGGCCAGCGCCGACACCTGCATCCGGACCGGTTCATCGTTGAGGTCCGGATATACATCACAGTGCTTCAGGATCGTCTTGAACAGCGGTTCAATATTGTCTGAAGGAGTCTCCAGATCATACTGTACCCGGCCTTCTTTGGCCACACCATACAGGATGGGGAAATCCAGCTGGTCATCCGTGGCATTCAGATCCAGGAACAGGTCGTAGACCTCATCCACGACTTCCTCAGCCCGCTGGTCCTTTTTGTCGATTTTATTGATGAGGAGAATCGGTTTCAGCCCGATTTCCAGTGCCTTGCTCAGCACGAACCTGGTCTGCGGCATGGGACCTTCACTGGCGTCCACCAGCAGGATCACTGTATCCACAGTCCGGATGATCCGTTCCACTTCACTGGAAAAATCCGCGTGGCCCGGAGTATCCACGATGTTGATCTTCACACCATCATGAATCACGGAACAGTTCTTCGAGTAAATCGTGATGCCGCGCTCACGCTCCAGGTCGTTGGAATCCATGACACAGTCCACCACTTCTTCGTTGGACCGGAACACATCGCTCTGCCTCAGGAATGCATCCACGAGGGTGCTTTTGCCAGCATCTACATGGGCGATGACGGCGATGTTCAGTATCTTTTCGTATTCTGCCATTGCTTGCTCGCTTTCTTGAATAAATCCGGTCCTATTATATGCATTCTTGCGGGAAACTACAAACGTGGATATAATCAGCGGATAGGAGATTGATTATGCAGGTGAGATATTACAAAGAATACAGCAGCATTCTTGGCCGCGAGATGGAATTCAAGCTGTATGGACAGGCCGGGTCTCTGTGCCTGGTGATACCCTGCCAGGATGGCAGGTTCTTTGAATGGGAGGACAGACGGATGTTCGATCTGGTTTCCGGACTGATCGACGAAGGACGGATTCAGTTTCTGACGGTGGATTCTGTGGATGCAGAAACGTGGAGCAGCTTCGGGCCGACAGAAGGCCGCATGCACCGGCTGGAGGCCTGGAACCGCTATGTGCTCGATGAACTCATTCCATCGGCGTTGTGGAAAACAGGGAAGCCCGAGGCAGAACCGCTCATGGTGATGGGGGCGAGCATGGGCGCCTATCATGCGGTCAATCTGTTTTTCCGCCATCCCTGGCGGTTCAGTCGGCTGCTGGCTTTGTCTGGTCTGTATGATATGAGCCGCTATGTCTATGACAGCTGTTATACAAAAGAGTTTCATATCAACAACCCGCTCGCATATCTGGAGGAACTGGATCCGCAGGATGAACGCATTTCGCTGTACAATGCAGCCGATGCCCGAATCGTGATCGGACAGGGAGCCTGGGAAAACGAATGTCTGGAGGACACAAGAAAACTCGCCGACCTGTTCTGGCGCAAAGGAATCCAGGTGGAAACCTGTTTCTGGGGCTATGATACTCCGCATGACTGGCCCAGCTGGGAGCGGCAGCTTTTAGAGTATCTGCCGCACATGGTTTAGGCTCACGCTGTCAGCGGGCGCAAAGAACGGATCATCACATCATTTCACATTCCATTTTTTCCGGTTTTGTCACTTTTTTCCGTTATAATGGAACCGAAGACAGAAGAAAGGAAATGGTATATGAAAGGTATGGGACTGCATCCCTGAGCAGAAAACCGGACTGTGACAGCCGGACAGTGTCCGGTTCATGACTCCACTTACCCCGCAGCCTGATTTCGTGCATTTGCGTAACAGACTGCCGAAAGCCGGAAGCTTTCCGATTTAATTCAAGTACATACGAAAGTTCACAGCATCCGGAGGGAAACCGGATGTTTTTTTGATCCTGCACAAAAGAACCGGCACGCACTTGCCAAAGAAAAAAAACGCGTGATGCACGCGTTTCACAACCCACAGACCAGGTTTTACCCGATCAGCACAACATCGCGGATTGCCGGGACTTCATCCAGGAGCAGGAGCTTGACACCTCCGGAGAAATCCTCTCCGGCCATGGCACAGCCCGCACAGGCACCGATGAAACTCACATATACAATGTTGTTTTCATCCACTCCGAGCAGTTCGATGTCACCGCCATCATGCTGAATATACGGCCTGATTTTTTCCAGGACTTCTTCCACCTGTTCCTCCAGGACCTGGGCAGTCGGCTCTGTCAGTTCATGGGGTTCTGACTCCGACGGTTTCAGACCCGCTGCGGCCTCCAGATCCTGCGCGGCTTTCACCGCCTCGGGATCCTGTCCCAGTTCTTTTTTTTCAGAAGCCGATTCCGGCTTTTCTTTGTATTCCATAGCATTACCTCCATTGATTTCTGTATTCAGCTGTCCCCGGACAGAAGACCGGCATGGTCTGTCAGATCAGAAACAGCGGGGACAGGAGCAGGGGAATCAGCAGCCCCAGCACGAACCCGCCTATGACTTCCACGACTTTGTGTCCCAGTATGGTTTTCAGTTTTTCCTGGTAGATCGGATCGCTGAACGTGAGACCGGTCATGTCCCGAAGATCCTTGATCAGCTGCTGGGTGAGTTCGATGTTCTTGCCGCTGTAATACCGGACATGACAGGCATCGTACATAACGATAGCAGAAAACACAGCTGTCACTGCAAACAATGTGGAGGAAAACCCGTCTTCCATTCCGACGGTCATGGACAGTGCCGTGACTGTGGAGGAGTGGGAACTGGGAAAACCGCCGCTCATGAGGACCCACTGCAGGTTCCATTCGCCGGTCCGGTAATAATAAATGAACAGTTTTGCCACTTGTGCCGTGACATTGGCGAGCAGGGCACAGACCAGGGGAAACAGGGAATTCGGGATCATGAAATCACCTCTCATCTTCAGCTTATCACACACCAGCTGGAATCTGTCCGGTCAGCCATGGTGCATGACAGTCGGCTGGGTTCCTGCAGGTTCAGGATCTGCCGGGTTTTCCACTCTGTGCATGAAATAGACGGAGAAGAGAATATGGCATATAATTTTAAAGATGGCAGAAGGGAGAAAACTGACATGCTTACATTAGATCTCAGCCATGCTTTCCTGAAGGAAGATTTTCATGATTACCGCGAAGAGGTTGCGAAACTGGACGAGGCATTGAGAAACAAGACCTGCAAAGGCAGTGATTTTACAGGCTGGATGACCTGGGCCAACGACTATGACAAGGAAGAATTTGCCAGGATCAAAAAAGCCGCAGAAAAAATCCGGAACGAATCTGACGTGCTGGTTGTCTGCGGAATCGGCGGTTCCTACCTTGGTGCACGTGCAGCCATTGAAATGATCAACGGTCTGTATCCTGCAAAGCAGATCGAAGTCATTTACATGGGAAACACATTCTCCAGCACATATATCGCACAGGTCATGGAGTACCTGAAGGACAGGGAAGTGTCCGTGAATGTCATTTCCAAATCCGGTACAACCACCGAAACCGCTCTGGCTTTCCGGATCCTCAAACAGTTCATGGAAGACAAATACGGGGACCAGGCCGCAGGCCGCATTTATGCCACCACAGACAAGGCTCGCGGTGCCCTGAAACCCATGGCTGATGAAGAAGGCTATGAGACATTCGTCATTCCCGATGATATCGGCGGACGTTTCTCCGTCATCACCCCCGTGGGCCTGCTGCCTATTGCGGCTGCCGGGATTGATATTGATGCGCTGATGCAGGGTCTGCACGATGGCATGGGCGAATATGGCGATGCCGATCTCGACAAAAACCCCGCTTATCGCTACGCCGTTGCCCGCCGCATTCTGCAGCACCAGGGATATGATGTGGAACTCTTTGTAAACTATGAACCGCAGATGGCCATGGTATCCGAATGGTGGAAGCAGCTGTTCGGCGAATCCGAAGGCAAGGACGGACTCGGCATTCTGCCGGATTCCGTAAACTACTCCACGGATCTGCACTCACTGGGTCAGTTTGTCCAGGACGGCAAGAAAGTCCTGTTCGAGACAAACCTGTATGTCGAGCAGCCCATGATCGACATCACGTTCCCGGGCGATGACAAAAACGCCGACAAGATGAATTATCTTGCTGGCAAATCCGTCGACTGGGCCAACAAAATGGCTGCCAAAGGCACTCTGATGGCCCACGAGGAAACCGGTGGTGTTCCCAACATCATTATCACCATGCCCTCCATGACTTCCTACGATTTCGGCAACATGTGCATGTTCTTCTTCAAGGCCATTGCCATGACCACACTTCTCAACGGTTCCAACCCGTTCAACCAGCCGGGTGTGGAAGTCTACAAGAAAAACATGTTCCGGCTGCTGGGCAAAGAATAATACCCGTCAGCATGCATCAGGCTGTCCTGGATGGACAGCCTTTTTTCTGACTGTCAATGCCGCCGTACCCCTGAAGCCGGGAATGCCACTGTCATGACGGATTCTGCCATATCCAGACGAAAGATGACATGTTTACTCAAGTAATTTTCCTTTCAATCTGAAATCAAATTATCGTGTTTCATCCGAGGATGGAGCGGTCAAATGTCACAGGAATTTGTGACGATTGTGGTATGTTGAAACTGCCAAACGGTACAGCACCGCACAGGTGCATGAAAGGAAACATCATGAGAGACTTCAGATGGTTTACTGATTTCTTCAACACCGGTCTGGGGACTGCCATCAAGGCGGTTCTGCTGCTGGTGCTGGCCTTCATTGTGGCTGCGATTGCGAAATCGCTGATTGTAAAGCTGCTCTCGAAGACAAAACTTGCAACGCTGAAAGGAACCGGCGAGGGTGCGGAAAACCAGGGACCGAAAACGATCGATCTGATCGGCAAGCTTGTGCAGCTGGTCGTGTTCCTGCTGTTTGTGCCCGGTATCTTCGAGATCCTGGGTATGACACAGGTATCCGCTCCGATTCTGACACTTCTGAACACAGTCTGGGGCTATGTTCCCAATATTCTGTTCTGCGTCATCATTCTCTGGATCGGTTTCTATGTTGCCCGCCTCGTTCGTGAGCTGCTGATTCCGGTCCTCAACAAGCTGGAAGTCAACCGTCTTCAGAAAATCGCCGGCATCGAAGTCCGGGATGAAGGCCGGCTTTCCAACACAATCGCATACATTGTATATGTGCTGATTCTGATTCCAGTCATCATTTCAGCCCTGTATGTCCTGGACATCAAGGCCATCTCCGATCCGGCAATTGCCATGCTGAGCATCATCTTCTCCTATATCCCGAGCCTGCTCGCTGCCCTTGTCATCATTGCCATCGGCTGGGTACTGGCGAAGTTCTGCGGCAACATCATCACCCGGATCATTGCTGCTTCCGGCCTGGATGCGAAGCTTGCTGCCCTGGCCGGCGCCAGAGATGATTCCCCCTATGTGCTGTCTGCCATCATCGGCAAGACAGTGGAAGCTGTCATGATCATCTTCTTTGTGGTGGAGAGCTTCTCGACATTGCATCTGGGCGTGCTCACCCGAATCGGTACGGCTGTGATTGCGTACATGCCGTCTTTGCTGACGGCGGTCATCATTCTCTTCATCGCCTTCTTCCTCGCTGCCGTGGCAGGAAATGCCCTGAAGAAGAACGGCCACGGATCTATGGGACTCATTGTCCGGTATGTCATTTATGCAGTGGCTGCATTCATGGTCCTCAACCAGCTGGGCATTGCCCGGACACTGGTGGATTCCACATTCATCCTGGTGATCGCCGCTGTGGCTGTTGCCTTTGCCATCAGCTTTGGCATCGGTGGCCGGGACTTTGCAAAGGCCGTCCTGTCGGATGTGCAGAGGAAATTTCACATTGGAGAATAATGCATGAAAAACCGGGTTTCCCGGTTTTTTTATATCCGGATCCTGTCCGCAGCACAGAGCAGCGCAGGGGTTGATTCATCATGGGATGGCAGCCAGCCGGTCTCCGGGCCATTCTGCCGAACGCCATTTTTCTTTTGAACCGAAGTAAAAACACCGGTTCTCTTTCTGAACAAAAACATGGAGTCTGTTTTCGGCCAATTTCGAAAATAAACGCTCAAAAACATACAGTTGTTGTTATGATGAAGCCAGAAAGAAGGTACATGGAAATGAAACATCCGGAGAAGAAAGCGGAACAAATGACACAGGAAGAGCTGGCTTCCTACATCGACTATTCGGTCCTGAAGCCAGAGTTCACGGAAGAAGAAATCATCGAACTGACAAAAGACGGTGTAAAAAAGAAATGCGCCACCATCTGCATCAACCCGAAATATATCGAGCTGTGTGAACCATTTGTCAGTGGGACTGCAACAAAGCTCGCTCCTGTGGCAGATTTCCCGTTCGGGACATCCAGCACAGAATCCAGGATCCGCCAGATCCAGGATGCGGCCCGAAGCCCGGAGGTCATGGACATCGATATCGTGGCTAACTATGGGCAGATTCGCAGCGGGCGGTATGAAGAAGTCCTGGAGGATCTGAAGCAGTGTGCACAGGCTGCCCATGATGCAGGAAAGACACTGAAAGTCATCCTGGAAACCGATGCCCTGACGGAAGAACAGGTCAGGAAAGGGACCAGGATCGTCAAAGAATCCGGTGCGGATTTTGTAAAAACCAGTACAGGTTTTCTGACCGGGCACGAAAGCCACGGCGCAACGCCGGAGGTGATCGCCATCATGATGGAGGAAGCCGGTCCGGACATGAAAGTCAAGGGGTCGGGCTGCATCCGCACCAGAGACCACTTCCTGAAGCTGATCGATATGGGAATCGACCGCATGGGTGTGGGGTATAAAAGTGTGCCTGTGGTCCTGGGAATCGGTGACTGAATCCGGGCCAGGTATCCGGCTGCTGTATTTCATTGAAAAGAGCCGCAGATCCGCTGCGGCTTTTCCTGACGCTGAAACGTTCCTGTCGGACCACCCGCTCAGCAGTCAGTCATCTGACAGAGTCAGAAAGGAGACAGAACATGGAGTATCTGGAATTCATTCCCCAAAACGATGACATCGACCTGGAGAGGATCCGCCGACTGCGGGCCAGAATGCAGAACCGTCAGGCCAGTCTCTGTACAGAACGGGCCATGTGCTATACCCGCTCTTTTCAGGAAACAGAAGGGGAAGACTGGCTGCTCCGAAAAGCGAAGGCTTTTGCCCGGACACTGAAGGAAATGACCATCTGGATTGACAAAGATTCTCTGATATTCGGGTGCCAGGCCAGCCGGAATTTCGCCGCTCCGGTTTTTCCGGAGTATTCCATTGACTGGGTGATCGATGAACTGGAGACCTTTTCCCTCCGGGATGGCGATGTGTTTCAGGTGAGTGAAGAAGACAAGGCCCGGCTGCGTTCCATCCAGTCATACTGGCACGGTCACACCCATGAAGATCAGGTGCGAAGGGCGACACCTGAACGAATTGTCCAGGCCGAACAGCAGAAAGTTCTGCACCGTGGGGGAATTTCCATGTCCGGAGACGGCCACATCGTTCCGGACCACGAAATGATTCTCAGTCGCGGTTTCCGGGATCTGGCACGGGAATGCAGGGAACGGATGGCTGCGGCAGAAACTGGTCATACCCGGGCATTTTACGAAGCGGCCGCCATCACACTGGAAGCAGCCCTTGACTGGATCAAGCGGTTCGGGGTGCTGGCAGGCTCCCTGGCTGAAGAGGTGGACGACCCGAAACGGGCTGCCGAACTGCGCTCCATGCAGGTCATGGCACAGTCGCTCCTGGAAGAGCCGGCACAAAATTTCGAGGAAGCCCTGCAGACTGTATATCTTGTCCATGTGCTGCAGATGATCGAATCCAATGGCCACAGTTTCTGTTATGGGCGGTTTGACCAGTATCTGTGGCCGTATCTCCAGACAGACCTTGAGAGGGGGCGGATCACGAAGGAGAAAGCCCTGGAACGCATCACGCATATGTTCCTGATGAACTCTTCCTGCAACAAAGTGCGCCCTTATGGTCATACACGGTATTCACAGGGCTATCCGCTGTATTCAAATCTGATGATCGGCGGTCGGCGGCCAGATGGAGAGGATGGCACAAATCCTCTGTCGTATCTCTGTCTGGAGGCCATGAATCTGACAGCCATGGCCGAACCCAACTTCTCCATGCGGTATTCGAAGGACACACCGGATGACCTTCTGCGGCTTGCAGCCAGGCTCATTGCAACCGGCTGCGGAATGCCTTCCATGTTCAATGATGACGTGGCTGCGAAAGCAATCCATGATCTCGGCATTCCATGGGAAGATGCCCTGGACTATTGCGCCATCGGGTGCGTGGAGACCGGGGTCCCGGGTAAATACGGACACAGAGCCACAGGTATGACCTATGTGAACTGGGGAAAAATCCTGGAACTGCTGCTGCACGGTGGGTGTGATCCGGACAGCGGAACCTGCCTGTGTCCTGTTCCCGAAGAGTTCGGCAGCTATGAAGAGCTCTGGAGCAGCTGGAACACACTGCTGAAGTTCTACACCGATCTGGCAGTGGAGTGCGATGCGGTCTGCGACAGGTCCCTGGAGCGCTATGATGCCTCTCCCTTTGCATCCGTCTTTATCCGTGACTGCCTGGAGAAGGGAAAGACAGCCAAGGAAGGAGGCTGCCGCTATGATGTCGTGAGTCAGAGCAACATCGGACCGGCTGTCGTCGGCAACTCCCTGTACGCCCTGAAAAAACTGGTGTTTGATGACCGGGAGCTGACACTTGCACAGGTCCGGGAGGCCATGGACGATAACTGGCAGTCTCCGGAAAGTGCACGCATCCGCGCGCTCTGTCTGGAGGTGCCGAAATTCGGCAATGATGATGATGCTGTGGATGCAGTGGTGAAAGATGTTTTCGAGTCCTACCTGGCGCTTCTGCCGGACTATGCCACGATTCGCAAAGACCGGGGACCGGCTGTGTCGGCTTATGCCATGAGCACCTCCAACATCACAAGCTATGTCCCCAACGGCAAAGACACGGGTGCAACACCGGATGGACGGACAGCGCACAGTCCGCTCAATGAAGGCTGTTCCCCGACACAGGGGACAGACATCACCGGACCGACTGCAGTGATACGGTCTGTGGCGAAACTTCCCAATGACAGAGTCGCTGCCGGACAGCTTTTGAACATGCGGTTTTCACCGGATTCCCTGAAGACAGAAGAGAACCTGCTGCGCTTCACGGGATTCCTGAAAGCCAGCAGGCGCCTGGGCATCTACCATAACCAGTTCAATGTCGTGGACTCCGCCACCTTGCGGCAGGCCATGGAGGAACCGGACCGGTACCGGAACCTGATCGTCCGTGTCGCCGGATACTGTGCCCAGTTTGTCTCGCTGATGCCGGAAACACAGCTGGCCATCATTGACCGAACAGAGAACTGCCTGCAATGAAAACGTCCGGCAGATCTGTGCGGTGCGGACTGGTGGGAAACATTCAGGGCTATTCCACGGAGGACGGACCGGGAATCCGGACAACGGTGTTTCTCATGGGCTGTCCCCTGCGCTGCCGATGGTGTTCCAATCCGGAATTCCTGAAACCGGAGCCCGTCACCATGGTCTTCGGAAACGGACAGCAGCGGGTAGGGGAATGGATGTCGCCGGATACCCTGAGTGAACGGCTTCTGCGGGACCGCATCTTTTATGAAGAAAGTGATGGCGGTGTCACATTTTCCGGCGGGGAAGCAGCCAGTCAGGCAGAGTTTGTTCTTGCCTGTGCCCGGCTGCTTCACAAAGAAGGGATCCATGTCTGTCTGGATACATCCGGCTTCTGCGATGACCGCTCTTTTTCTGCATTGCTCTCAGGTGTCGATCTTGTGCTGTTTGACCTGAAAGCCGCAGACCCGATGCTTCACAAAGCCCTGACAGGACGGGACAACGCACAGATTCTCGAGAACCTGAGCATTCTGGGGGCATCCCGTGTCCCATGGAGACTCCGCCTGGTGGTGGTACCGGGCTGCAACGATGACCGAACTGATCTGGAACTCCGTCTGCGGATGGCTGCATCCCTGGAAAATCCGCCGGAGGCTGTGGATGTGCTTCTCTATCATTCCCTGGGGGAAGGGAAGTATGCAGCCCTTGGCATGCCATATTCCCTGCCTGCAGTGCCTGCCCCGGATCCCAATCTGAAAGACTGGGTGCAGGGTCTTGCACGGACCCTGGGGCTGCAGCCGGGCCGGTTTGGCTGACCAACGCGGCATTTGCTCATAAAGTGTCATATTCTGACAGTTGTCCACATATCCGTCTCAGAAAACCCCTTTCAAAGCGAAGGGGTTTTCCTTATAATGGATATTGTATGTAAACAAGAAGGAGGATTATATACACATGGCGAAAACTTTCCAGTCCATGGACGGCAACACTGCTGCCGCTCATAACGCCTATGCTCTTTCGGAAATGAGCTGCATCTATCCGATCACGCCGTCCAGCCCGATGGCCGAGGTGATGGATGTCTGGGCGACACAGGGACGCAAGAACGCCTTCGATGAAGTGCTGAAAATTGCCGAACTGCAGTCCGAAGCCGGTGCCTCCGGCGCCGTGCACGGTGCTGCCCAGGCAGGTGTCCTGCCGGTAACCTTCACCGCTTCTCAGGGTCTGCTGCTGATGATTCCCAACATCTACAAATGGGTCGGTGAAAACCTGCCCGTTGTGCTGCACGTGGCAGCCCGGTCCCTGGCCAGCCGTTCTCTGAACATCTTCGGCGACCACGAAGACGTATATGCAGTCCGTCAGACAGGCATTCCGATGCTGAGCTCCGGCTCCGTTCAGGAAGTCATGGACCTGGCCGGCATCGCGCACCTGGTGGCCATTGAGTCCCACACACCGTTCCTGCACTTCCACGATGGCTTCCGCACATCCCACGAAGTGGACAAGATCGAAGTGTTCGACACTGACAAATACAAGGAACTGATCAACTACGAAGCACTGGATGAGTTCCGCAAAAACGCCATGCAGCCTCACACCAACCCTGTGACCCGCGGCGCAAACGAAAACGACGACATTTTCTTCCAGGGTGTGGAAGCAAGAAACACACACTATGCAAACATCCCGGATGTGGTGGCCAAATACATGGACAAGATCTCCGAGATCACCGGCCGTGAATATCACCCCTTCAACTATGTGGGTGCTCCTGATGCCGAACGTGTGATCGTGGCCATGGGTTCCGTGAATGAAACAGCGGAAGAAGTGGTCAATGACCTTGTGGCAAAGGGAGAGAAAATCGGTCTGGTGAAAGTGCACCTGTTCCGTCCGTTCTCCACCAAGTACCTGCTGCAGGCACTGCCCGCCACCACAAAGAAGATCGCTGTTCTGGACCGCACCAAGGAAGGCGGCGCCTCCGGCGAGCCTCTGTACCTGGATGTTCTGGCATCCCTGAAGGACAAGGACATTCAGATTGTCGGCGGTCGATATGGCCTGGGCTCCCACGATACAGCCCCCAACCAGATCAAGGCTGTCTTCGATGAACTGAAGAAGGAAGAACCGAAGAACGGTTTCACAGTCGGCATTGAAGATGATGTCACCTTCACATCGCTGCCCGTGGACAAGGACTACATCATTGACAGCGATGCCACTGAATGTCTGTTCTGGGGTCTGGGGTCCGACGGTACCGTTTCCGCCAACAAGTCCTCCATCAAGATCATTGGCGACAACACCGACATGTATGCACAGGGATATTATGCCTATGACTCCAAGAAAGCCGGCGGCGTAACCCGTTCCCATCTGCGTTTCGGCAACAGCCCGATCCACTCCACCTACTACATCAACAACGCGGACTTCATTTCCGTATCTCTGGACAGCTACATGTTCAAGTACGATCTGGCCCGCAACCTGAAAAAAGGCGGAACATTCCTGCTGAACACGACGTTCGACAAGGACGAAATCGTGAAGCACATGCCCAACCGTCTGAAAAAGGAACTGGCTGACAAGGACGCGAAGTTCTATATCATCGACGCTACGGAAATCGCCCAGAACATCGGCATGGGACGCCGGACCAACACCATCCTGCAGTCTGCGTTCTTCGCACTGAACCCGCAGATCATGCCGCTGGACAAGGCAGTCGAACTGATGAAGGCTGCTGCCAAGAAGTCCTATGGCAAAAAGGGTGATGCAGTCGTTGAACTCAACTACAAAGCCATTGACGCCGGCAAGGACGGCCTGGTGGAAGTGGAAGTGAAGCCCGAATGGAAAGATCTGCCCGTTTCCTCTCTGCGTGAAGCCACAGGCGATCCGTACTGGGATGAATACGCTGCCCGGATCAATGGTCTGGAAGGCTATGACATGCCCGTATCCTCCTTCACGAAGAACGGCGTCCTGGACGGCACGATGCAGAACAACATCGCATTCAAGGAAAAACGTACCATTGCAACGCTGGTTCCCGAATGGAACCCCGACAACTGCATTCAGTGCGGATTCTGCTCCTTTGTATGCCCGCACGCCACGATCCGTACCTTTGCCCTGACACCGGAAGAAATCGCAAATGCTCCGAAGGAATTCGAAGGCTTTGCGACACTGCCTCTGATGGGCAAAAAGGATACAGACCTGCGCTGGCGTGTTCAGGTATCTCCCTCCAACTGCGTGGGCTGCGGTCTGTGTGCCAACGAATGCCCGGGCAAGAAGGGTGAAAAGGCTCTGAAGATGGTCGATGTCAACTCTCAGCTGTACCTCGATCCTCTGGCAGACTACCTGTTCAAGCAAACCGAATACAAGAACGACCTGTTCCCGAAGGGCACCATCAAGGGTTCCCAGATGCTGATGCCGTACTTCGAGGTACCTGGATCCTGCCCTGGATGCGGTGAAACTCCGTACTACCGTCTGGCTTCCCAGCTGTTCGGTCAGGATATGCAGATTGCCAACGCAACCGGCTGCTCCTCCATCTACTGTGGTGCCAACCCCTCCAGCCCGTTTGTCAAGGACAAGAACGGCAACGGTGTGGCATGGGCCAACTCTCTGTTTGAAGACAACGCAGAATTCGGCTATGGCATGGCACTGGCCAACAACTACAGCCAGGCCAAGATCTACAAAGCCATGGAAGAAAACCTGGACAAGGTCGTTCCGGAACTGAGAGACCTGTTCCAGCAGTACCTGGATGCAGGCAACGACAAGGACAAGCAGCGCGAACTTGCCCCGAAAATCAAGGAACTCGTCGCAGTTGCAGATGTAAACGAAGACGTCAAGACTCTGCTGCAGGGTGACCTGGTTGCCAAGAGCAACTGGATCATCGGCGGTGATGGCTGGGCTTATGACATTGGTTACGGCGGTCTGGACCACGTTCTGGCCAACGACGTCAATGTAAACGTCCTGGTTCTGGATACCGAAGTATACTCCAACACCGGCGGTCAGTCTTCCAAGTCCACTCCCCGTGCTTCTGTAGCCAAGTTTGCTGCAGGCGGCAAGAGCACTGCGAAGAAAGACCTGGGTCAGATTGCCATGGCATACGGACACGTCTACGTGGCTTCTGTCTGCATGGGTGCCGACAAGATGCAGACACTGAAGGCATTCCAGGAAGCAGAATCCTACGATGGACCGTCCCTGATCATTGCCTACTCTCCCTGTGCCGAGCATGGCATCAAGGGCGGCCTGGGCAACCACCAGCAGGTTCAGCGTGATGCAGTGGAATGCGGTTATGTAGACCTGTACCGCTATGATCCGCGCAAGGAACAGCCTCTGACGATCGACACGAAGAAGCCGGCTGACTACTCCAAGATGAAGGATTTCATGCTGAAGGAAGCCCGCTATGCGCAGCTCGTGAAGCTGAAAGGCCCTGAATTCGCAGAGAAGATCTTTGCAAAGGCGGAAGCTGACGCAAAACGCCGTCACGCCCGTCTGGAAGCAATCCGCGACAACAAAATGTAATCTTTTCCGAAAGGAAAGTGATCAAGGAGGACAGGCTGTCCTCCTTTTTCGATTCGAAGCTGAATTTCGGGATTTCCACACCTGTTGTCTTCCTTCCATGCTCTTTCGGGTGTGCACTCCAGTTTCGCTAATTCCGGGCGTTACAGTGAGGAAAACATTCTTCAGCTCCTATAATCGAATTTACAAGGAGGCATTGAGAATGTGCACTTCAGTTTTATATAAAAACGGTTCTTATTCGTATTTTGGACGAAACCTGGATCTTCAGTATCCCATGGGCAATGAAGTCATGGTCACTCCCCGCAACATGCCGCTGAAATTCCGCAACGGCATGGAAATCAAGGAACACCCTGCCATGGTCGGCATGGCCCTGGCTCCGGATGGAGACTTTCCTCTGTATTTTGAAGCGATGAACGAATATGGTGTGGGTATCGCCGGACTCAACTTCCCGAAGATGGCGGTCTACAAAAAGGAAATTGAAGAGGGAAAAACTCTGGGTCTCGCTTCTTTCGAACTGATTCCGTATCTGCTCTCCAAATGCAAGTCTGTGGATGATCTGAAAAAGGAAATTGCAGACATCACGGTCCTTGACACAGCATTTTCTACCCAGTATCAGCCTTCGCCTCTGCACTGGCTCATGGCGGACAAGAACTCTTCCATCGCCGTTGAACCGCTGGAAGAAGGACTGGTGGTTCATGACAACATCCTGAACTGCCTGACCAACTGCCCGGAATTCCCGGATCAGTATTACAATTTCTGCAACTACATCAACAACACCGGAAGCTATCCCGTGAACCGCATCGCGCCGAAACTGGATCTCGACATTTATTCCACAGCCATGGGTTCCTACGGTATTCCAGGTGGAGTGGATTCTGCTTCCCGTTTTGTCCGTGTAGGCTTTACGCTGAACAACGCCCGGGCCAAAGAAACCGATACTGACACCCTGACCCAATATTTCCACATCATGCAGAGCGTGGCACAGTCCAACGGCACCAACCAGACGGAAGACAAGCTGTGGGAGATCACACAGTATACCTGCGGCTGCAACCTGGCCACACAGGACTTCTACTGGACGACGTACAACAACCAGCAGATCAACGGACTGCACGTCAAGGATCTGGATCTTGACGGAACAGAACTCATCAAGTTCCCGGTTTCCGAGGAACAGGCAGTCAACTTCCTGAACTGATTTGCCGGCAAGCCCGTATACAGCGGGCTTTTTTCATGCTTTGCGGGCATTTCACAATGTACAAAACCGGTATTTTTCGAAGCCGAAGTATGCGGATACAATATCGATGAAGTACCAGTACACTGAAGTAGGAACAGCATGACAGTCAGACAGACAGCCGGGCGGCAGCAGCTTGGAGAATTTGCACCGGAATTCGCACATTTGAATGATGACATTCTTTTTGGGGAGGTCTGGAACCGAACAGACAAACTGTCTCTGAAACAGCGTTCCATGATCACCGTAACGGCTTTGATGGCCCAGGGACTGACAGACACTTCCTTTGTCCATCATCTGCAGAACGCGAAAAACATCGGTGTCACAGGAACTGAAATCGCAGAACTCATTACGCATGCAGCCTTTTATGCCGGATGGCCCAAAGCCTGGGCTGCATTCCGGCTCGCGAAAGATATCTGGACCGAAAACGATCCCAAAGCCGACTACCAGGAAACGATCCAGTTTCCCATCGGAAAGCCCAACGATGCCTATGCACAGTATTTTGACGGACAGAGCTGGCTGGCCCCGCTGGGTGGCGGACTGTCGAATGTCACCTTTGCACCCGGCTGCAGGAATCACTGGCACATCCATCAGGCAGCAGATGGCGGGGGACAGCTGCTGTTCTGTGTCGGCGGCCGCGGCTATTACCAGGAATGGGGCAAGGATCCCATAGAAATGAATCCTGGTGATTCCATTGAGATTCCGGCGAATGTGAAACACTGGCATGGGGCCGCACCAGATTCGTGGTTCTCTCATCTGGCCATGGAACTGCCAGGGACCGAGACAGGGACTATATGGGAAGAACCGGTGGATCCTGCAGACTACGAGACGCTGAAGTGACCGCCCAGGCGTTCAGGTGACAGTGATTTTCATCATTCTTTGCAACTGCAAAAGACTTCGGATTCCGGCCCATCAGGTGCTTCAGAATCCGAAGTCTTTTTCATTTCCGCAGTCTGCCGCCTTGCAGATCAGGCCCAGGTTCTGAACAGCGTCTCAGGCACATCGGCCGTATGCCAGGTCCGGCTGATCACCTGACTGTCCGGATCGGCAAACAGCTCCTGGAAATACTGGAAATACTCGCCGGGGGAAACGATCCCTTTTTTTCGGGGTATGTCACAACCTGCGGCTGTCAGGACCGATTCCGCAAACAGGGAACAGTTTGTGCCCATGACCCAGTACGTCTGCCAAGGACCATGCGTGAACTGCCGGAATTTGCAACCGGTTCTCCAGAACAGCCGGCTGGCGTAGTCTTTCATGTATTCTTCGGGTTTCTGCCATCCATCAGAGTCCTGCTGGAGCGGGCATTTCCAGAGAGCCATGCCGGCAGTCAGTTCCTCGAGGGTTTGGCGCAGATTTTCTGCCTGTTCACCAGTCAGCTTCAGCCCGAATCCATAGAGTGTGCTGCCTTCATAAATGCAGGAGTTATTGATATAGACCTCGGGAGCCACGGTGAAAAACACAGCCTTGCCCAGGGTACCCGCCAGTTTCTCCTCCCGTTTGGCATAGTTGCCGTAGGAGTACATGAGACCTTCAAAGCAGAATGTCATGTGCCCCACAGCGTGCACGCCTTCCTTGCCGGTGTGGATGTAGACGATCAGGTCCGGTGCCTCTTCGCTTTTTTGACGGTTGTAGGAGATGCTGCCATCTGTTTTGACATGTTTTTCCATGAGTTCGAGCACCATGAATGGCAAAAATGTGACAAAGGCAACGGGCAGGGACGTCATATGGTTCATGACACTGACCCCCAGCGGTCTGTGATGTCTGGCAGTGACGTGGATCACCAGCAGTTCGAGCCCCTGGAAGACAAGATACCATCCAATCACGATCTGCAGCAGCCGGCTGTCATTGTGTCTGGCGAGAAACAGAATCAATGCCAGGACCAGATAGCCGAATCCGAAGAGAAGATTGGAGGGATTCTTCCAGTTGGAGAGTCCATCGGCATAGGCCTGGAGAAAGTAGGACACTGCACAGAACAGCATGTAGATGCCAAAGGCAACACTGGCCAGCACCCCTGGCATGGAAGCAACCAGAACCAGGAGCGCCGCTGCAGCAGCAGCCAGGATATAGTTGATGCGGCTGCCAGAGGTGAATCTGCGGATGATCAGGACAACGACTGTCACGGCAAGCAGGGCAGTCATGATCCAGTACAGCAGCTGTCCGGACAGCCGCGGCCAGATCAGGAGGCTGGTTCCGCATACCAGGAACAGAACTGCGGCGCTGAATTCAATGATCTGTATTTTTTTCATGAGTCCATTGTATCAGAGCCGGTATTCTGCACTGGCTGAAATACAAAGAGCACAGAGGACCGGACATGGTATAATCGGGAACGTGAAAACCAGAACAATATTTCCAGGAAATCTGCCCGAAGCAAGGCAGACGCTGGCTTCGCTCAGGGAGTGCGAGCCGGTTGAACCGCTTCTTCTGGCTGTCATTCACGAAGAGACCCCTGCCGATCCGCAGCTGATGAAAGAGCTGATGGAGCTGCAGCTCTCCTCCAGGAACATCTATGTGCTGTTTGGCACAGAGAAGGATTTCGTGAATCCAGCCGCTGTTTCCCGTCAGGAGCTTCTGACAGATGGTCCGGGAAGGGAGGAAACACCTGAACAGCTGTCAGACTCAGAGGCTCCGCCCTGTCCTCGTGTCGGGAAGGGGGACCGGTCATGAACTTCTGTTTTGACTGTGATGACACGCTGTACGACATGCGCAGCCCTTTTGACCAGGCAAGGGCAGAGGTCCTGCCGGGGCTGCAGGCAGATCCGGAAGCCTTTTATACACGGACCCGTGCATTTTCGGAGGAGATTTTCGACCAGGTGCAGGATGGAACACTGACAGTGGATCAGTCCGGTGTGCTGAGGATCCGGAAAGCCTGTGAATGGTGGGGTCAGCCAGTCACACTGGCACAGGCCGAGGCCTTTCAGGCGGCCTATCGCCGGGCTCAGACGGAAATCCGCATGGCGCCTGAGCTGGAGGAATGGCTTGCCGATACGCGGTCCGGTCTCTGGATTCTCTCCAATGGCCCGGATGTCCATCAGAGAAGGAAATTCAGCGCCCTGAAGACAGACCGGTTCTTCCCGGAGAGTCATACCTTTACCAGCGGACAGATCGGGTTTGCGAAACCGGACCCCCGCGCATTCCAGGCTGTGACCGCGGATCCTGCGGATTTCTGGTATATAGGAGACAACTATCAGAATGATATGGAAGGGGCCAAAGCACTGGGGTGGCATACGATTCATTTCGACCGCAGACACCAGGGATCCGGTCCTGCGGCCGATTATGTGGTTCATGATGAAAGTGAGCTGACAGCCCTGCTGCGTCAGCTGGAAGGAGAATACAATGTTTGATATTATCACGGATTCCGGGTGTGATCTGGATAGTGCATCCGGACTGACCGTCCTGCCTTTGAACATCACCATCGATGACAAGGAATACCTCGACGGCGTCACCCTGAGCCGTCATGGCTTCTACCGCCGACTGGAAGAAAGCGGCACACTGCCCAAAACCAGTCAGATTGCTCCCGGTATCTATGAAGAGGCCATCCAGGCGGTGCAGGAGTCCGGCAAGGACGTCCTGGTGATCTGTCTTTCCTCGAAGCTCTCGGGCACGTACCAGAGTGCCTGTCTGGCCGCCTCCATGTCGGATCATGGCGTAAAGGTTCTGGACAGCGAAACCGTCACCATTGGCGAGATGATTCTCGTGCAGAGAGCCTTGGAACTCCGGGATGCAGGGCTGTCGCTGGAGGAAGCATATGAGATCCTGGAGCAGGAAAAGAAACAGATCCGCCTGCTGGCGCTGCTGGATACCCTGGAGTATCTGCAGAAGGGAGGACGGGTGTCCAGTGTGGCGGCCATGGCAGGCGCTCTTCTGAAGATCAAGCCGGTCATTGCCGTGGAAAACGGGGAAGCTGTGGTCAAGGGCAAAGCACGTGGTGTCAAAAAGGGGAGAGCGTACCTGACGGAAGCCATTTCAGCTTCCGGAATCGATTTCGACAAGCCGCTGGCCCTTGGATATACCGGTACTGACGATGCGCTGCTGCAGGCATATCTGGCAGAAAACCAGGACCTTCTGCAGGGACATGCAGTGCAGGAGATCAATGTGGGATGTGCCATTGGTACACACACTGGTCCGGGAGGCATTGCAGCGGCATGGTTCGAGAAGAAAACAGACTGATGGAAAAAAGCAGAAGCGTGGACAGCCAGGGTGTTCCGTCAAATGTTTTCGGGAAGTCAGAAAGGAAACCAGAGCTGATTGTCACGCTGAATCCCGGAGATCCCATACCGGTTCATGGCAGTCTGGCTGTACCAGTGGAGCCCTTCGCCGCAGGATTTCCACAGGCATTCACCGTGGAGGACTGGCGTAAGCTTCGTTTACGGACCATCGAGGAAGGACGAAAGCTCTACGCACTTCTCCCCGGTTTTGTGATGGAAGAAGATCTGGATGCGCTGGAACAGTTGCTTCTCTCTCTGCATGATGCCGACGGGCTCTACTACGGAGATGAGGCTGTCCTCATGGCAGCCCGGAAGACAGGGTATGACGGCCTGATGATCTTCCAGCCGGACACCCTGATTTGCAGCAGTGCCGATGTTCAGGCCGTGAAATCGATGGGAGCGGATGTGGTCTCCCTGGCCCATGAACTGTCTCTGGAAGAAGTGCTTGCAATAGCCGGAAAGACTGATGGACTGGAAGTGCAGATCCATGGATACTATCCGGTTCTTTCATCCCGCCGGAAGCTGCTGACAGCCTACGGCCAGACCATTGACAGTTTGGTGATCGGGGAAGGGCAGTTCAGTCTGCAGGAAATGACACGGCCGAACCGGATTCCGGTCCTGGAGCAGGAAAGCGGCACCGTTCTGTTTTCTCCCGAACCAGTACAGTCCCTCGGACAGCTGCCGGCTCTGCTGGATGCGGGAATCGACCGCCTGCGCATCGATACCCGGTTTCTGGAGCCTTCCGACCGTAATGCTGCCCTGACTGCCTATCAGGCGGTGATCGATGGCGGCACGGCTGGCATGCAGCTTCCAGGCAGTGACCGAACCTGGAGACAGCAGAGTGTCAAGACCAAGGAGGAAACACAGTGATTGAACTTCTTGCCCCGGCCGGTAATCTGGAAAAAGCCAAAACCGCCATTGACTACGGAGCCGATGCAGTATACATTGGCGGACAGGCTTTCTCCCTGCGCTCCAGAGCCTCCAATTTCACGCTGGAGGACATTCGGGAACTGGTGAGGTATGCCCACAGCCGCAATGCAAAGGTGCATGTGACAGTCAACATGATCCCCCATGAAGAAGACCTGGCAGGTCTGGATGAATGGCTGCGCAATCTGGATGATGCCGGAGTGGATGCAATTATCGCTGCCAGTCCATGGATCCTTTTGCGGGCGAAGGAACTGGGCTGCCGCTTTGAACGGCATGTCTCCACGCAGCATTCGTCAGTCAACTCTTCCACAGTCAATTTCTGGGCCAGGCAGGGAATGGACCGGGTGGTTCTTGGACGGGAATGCACCATGGAGGAAATCCGCCAGATCTGCCAGCGGGCACAGACTGAGACGGAAGCCTTCATTCACGGTGGCATGTGTGTGTCCTATTCCGGCCGCTGTGTTTTGAGCAACCACCTGACGAACCGGGATGCAAACCGCGGCGGTTGTGCGCAGTCCTGCCGCTGGAAATATCATGTATTTCCGTTTGATGACTCGGATGTGCAGCTGAGCGACCCTAACAAGCCGTTCTCGATGTCCAGCAAGGATCTGAGGGGAATCCGGCAGATCCCGGCCATGATCGAGGCAGGTGTGGCTTCCCTGAAAATCGAAGGCCGCATGAAATCCGCCTATTACCTGGCCACAGTGGTCAGTACATACCGGCGGCTGATCGATGCAGTGGAATCAGGACAGGAACTCACAGAATCATTCTTCCACCAGCTGGAGAAAGAACTGGACAAAGCGGAAAACCGGCCGACAGGTCCTGGTTTCCTGGAAGGCCTTCCGGGCGCTGAAATGCAGCTGTACCGGGAACACGCAGAACTGGTGACGCAGGAATTCACGGCCCTCGTACTGAGTGAACGGGATGAAAACGGCTGGATCCAGATCCAGATCCGGAACCGCCTGGACCCGGCACAGGAACTGGAGATTTTTGGCCCGGATATCCTGCCGCAGATCATTCGACTCGAGGAAGTGATGGATGAAGACGGACAGAAGCCGCTGATCCTGAACAGGCCCATGCAGGTGGTGAAAGCCCGCTGGGATGGTCCGGTGCAGACAGGAGCCATGATCCGGAAGACCATGAAGAAACAGGCAGTCTGATGCCTGTTTTTTCGTAAGCGACGTTAATTGCCCATATTAAAACAGGACTGATTCCCTGTACCATCATGGTATTGGGGACAGTCCTGTTTTCTATTTCTTATACAGATGTCCTGGAAGTGTCCTGGAGTATGGAAGCAGGTCTTCGAGTACTTCCTCTCTGATCCCTTCGTTCTTCAGCCTTGTCAGCACATATTCGATGTACTTCTCAGGCACCAGCCCATTCATGATCGCCGACTGGCTCAGACTGTACCATACTGCTGTTGCTTCCGCTCCTGCTTCCGTGTCCGCAA
>Ga0209694_1001240_pt1 | contig 29815 bp, 24 predicted proteins | sample GluameincwithD2O_FD_187499 | JGI IMG/M metagenome (GOLD analysis project Ga0209694, IMG submission 187499) | Mouse cecum microbial communities from Vienna, Austria - Glucosamine amended microcosms incubated with D2O (SPAdes) (version 2) | ecosystem: Host-associated > Mammals > Digestive system >... | reverse complement strand
CAGCAGTGATCCACGCATTGAGACAGCTCCACTCCTGGCGAACCATTGACCTGTTGGTAACCAATCCACGTATAACAGAGTGGCCAAAAGCCGGGGCCAATTGCCGTGCAGCTTCTGTGAAGTGCTGCCTACCATCGAACCAAAATGAAGACTATCAATGGGGGTAAGGGGGCAATATGTCTTCTTATTCACTCTTGACAAAGGTCATTTCATAACAGTTATAGTGTGTTTGGTAATTTTGTTTATTAAGCATGAACATATTTTACCAAAAAAGGCACCTCATCCATTACGGATCAGGTGCCTCTTTTTATTTTTGGACTGTCAGAAATTTAACAGCCCCTTTCTTTTACCATTTGGATCAGATTTTTTCTGATCCATAAATTTACCAAAGAGCCATTTTGTTTCCTTGTAATCAAGAAGAGCATTGACTCCTACCGTAATCAATATGGATAGAGCTGTGAATAGGCCGCCTGTCAGAATAAATTCAAAAAAGTTCTGAAGCTGCAAATGCTTTAACAGAAAGGATCCAATCAAGCAGATCAAAAGCAGATCAGCCGTATTGATCAATGCGCGTTTAAAAAACAGGTAGATCCTTCGCCTGAGAATATTCTCCTGCAGATAGTAAACATAATACAAAAAGCGAAAAGCGCTTGCGCATAAAGTGGCGGCTGCTACCCCTGATAATCCAAAAGGAATCACCAGCAATACCGAAAATAGGATGTTGATCATAGTTTCTCCATAAGCAGCCCATTCAGTCTGCTTAAAATGACCTGCTGCAATGCAAAGGCAATGGTATGGGGCTCTAAGGCATTCAACAAGGATGGCCAGTATTAAGACAAAACCAAATACAGGCTGAATATAATCAGCATCTGTCACTCCCCTGGTATAAATTCGAACAAAAGGCACAATCAGCAATAAAGTCACCGAAAACAATGAGATCGAGACCATGGAAATCAAAGTTTCATAATGAGTAAAGATCTGACTTAACTGCTTATCTTTCCCGCGAGCTAACAGTTCTCCAAACAATGCCTCCATACCGGCTGAAAATGAGTTTGTGAGGCCCTGAAGCATCTTAACCACATTGGAATAAACCGAATAGACCGAAACAAGACTGAGTGACTTCATCAACGTTAAAACTACAACATCCGTATTTGAAAAGAAGAAATAAGCCAGATGCTGGGAAAGACCAGACCATTGTCCGGGAAGCCGTTTTGGAATGTTGGATACTTCATTTTCCGGCGGGAGTTGAAACTTCCTTTTGACATAAACGCTCAGAACCAGCGGTCTGATCACAAAAACGATAGAACTGAACAGCTTCACTACGATTAATGAGCAGTTCATATGGACCAGAATAAGAATCAGTGCCGTATTGACCAGAGAAGTCACAATGGCCAAAAAGTTCGCCACATAGGATAACTGTGAAGCTTGTAAAAGAACCTGATACGCCATTCCGATATAATACTGCCCCATGGTCGAAATGGAGATAACGAGAACAAGCAGGAAGGAATTCCAAAACGAAAAAGACTCAAAATGAGCAATCTGCTTATAGATACAGGCCAGAACGAAAGTATAAGCCAGAAACCCAAATGCAATCCATTTAAAAAATCTTGAAATGGAATATACAATGCGGGCAATATCTTCTGTCTTCTGCCTGGCCAGAGGTTCATATAAAAGAGCTCTGGCCACTCCTCCAATTCCGCCTTCAAACAAAGTGATGTACGAAAGGAATTGAGCAATCGACATGGTTGCTCCATAAGCGGCAGAACCAAAAGCGTCAATGAGCAGCCGAGGTATAATCAGTCCACAAAAAAGCGCAGTCAGCTGATAAAGCAATGAACTAATAATATTCAGACGAGCTTTTCTTTCTCTGTTCATCGATCAAACCTCTGACAATCCCCGACATTACCAGCAAATATCACCAGATAAATATTCGCCATCATACTTCAGGATCCTGTCGCCTTAAGGCGGATAATCCCTTGTCGATAGAGAACGTAAAGTGGATAAAACCGGCCTCCAAGAACCAATATTGGCCAGAGTGGCCTTCTTTGAAACAGAAGATGTGCAGTCCGCCTTAACAGCTTCATTTCCTGTAAATCTGTCTTTCTGGAAAGCATTTTTTCTTTATAGTAGGCACAGCTCGAAAGCTGATGCAGGCAGTCCAGTTTTTCATGATAATTTCTTTTCATGCGAATGATATAAACGATTTTTCCACTCAGCCGGTTGAACATCATCTGATGAAATAAATCCCAGTCTTCTTGGGTCAGAACATTTTCTTCAATTAAAAACTTCTCAACTTCTCTTTCTACAGTCATTTCAGGATCAAAAAAATTCTGATGCACATTACAGGTCAGACTACTGGGATTTTTTTCATAGTTATAGAGGCTCTCTTCTAGAAACATGACTCGTTTTGCAGCTTTATACATCGCTAAGGATTGAATGACATCTTCTCCAAGCTGTATCGAATAATATGAAGAATAATCTTCATCCGGAATCGCCTGTAAGAGCATGGCCTTTCGCCAAAGCGTACTGTATCCACCTTCAATTAGAACTTTTACGTACAGTTTTCGTCGATCCGAAATAATCGTGGAAGGCAATCCCTGTCTTTCATAGGTATGCAGCACTTTATTATTCTGAGTGCGGTCATATCCATAGATAACCATATCGCATGGATTATGACTGAATGCTTCATGAGTCCGTTCCAAAGCAAATGGCTTCATTGTGTCATCCGAATCTAGATTGATCACAATATATTGCTGAGTCGTTTCTGAAGGCTGGGCATATTTCATTTTGGTATAGCGCAGAGCATATTGTCTGGCTGCCATCAGACCTTCATGTTTCTTATGCAGTACGACTATTCTACGATCGGTTTTCGAGAGCAAATCACAGATTGTTCCTGAACGATCCGTTGATCCATCATCGACTAGGATCAGTTCGAAATCCGAAAAAGTCTGGCTGAGAATCGATTGAACAAACTTATCGACATAGTTTTCAACATTATAGACTGGAGCAAGAAGAATAAATTTCACCAAACATTAATAATCCGGATTCTTGAGCCAAATAGAGCAGCACGGACCCGGTTTCCCCTTTCTGGAATTTTTTATCTGAAAGTTATTTAGTCAAAAAAGACTTCAGATTCTCATCATTCAAATGGATTCATATTCATCAATAATCTTATTGATTGAAATCAGAGCCATCCAATATAGATTCTCAGAACCGATTTGACTGAGTCAAGGAAGAATCCGGCTTTTGAATAATTCACTTTCAAACTTTTACAGTGAGTTTTTCTGTACTATTCATATTTTTTTCGTTTTGATTATTTCGCTTTGGTTATCTAACGATATATCTATACTTTTAGGATTATTATTCATTCTTAAAAAAAGAGATAACTTGCGGCAAAATAAACCATAAATATCCACAATACAAAGCTTTCATAATCTTTGAAACAGCGAAAAAAAAGAGAACAGAATTTAATCCGTTCTCCTTTGATTTCTATGGTTTATGATTCAGAACTTATCCTTTGTATCCATTCATGATTTACTGACAGAAAAAGCAGATGAATGCGCAATCGATTCAATTGGAATCATCCGTTTACTCTTAAAATCAGCTGCAGCGGGCAATGACCTCGTTTACAGTCGCTGCGATCGGTTCAGCTTTGAATCCATAAATGTCAAAGAGTTCACTTCCAGGTGCTGATGCACCGAAGCTTTCCATACCAAGAATGGCTCCATCAAGGCCGACATAACGTCCCCAGCCAAAGTCTTTGCTTGCTTCAACCACTACACGGGCTTTGACATTTCTTGGCAGTACGGCATTCTTATAGTCTTCTGGCTGTCTTTCAAAGAGTTCAATAGAAGGCATCGACACGACGCGAACATCCACTCCCTGTTCTCTGAGCAGTTTTTTGGCATCCATGCATGGTTTCACTTCACTTCCAGAAGCAATCAAAATGGCATCCGGAGTTTCCTTTTCAGAATCGGAAAGGATATATCCGCCTTTCATTGCTTCTTTTGAAGTTTCAGCAATCTGATCGACATTCTGGCGAGTCAGAATCAAAGCGGTTGGTGTCTTTTCACTGGCCATTGCAACAGCCCATCCAGCAGCGGTTTCAGTCTGGTCAGCAGGACGGAAGACAGTAATGTTTGGAATGGAACGATAGCTTGCAAGATGTTCTACTGGCTGATGGGTTGGACCATCTTCTCCAACACCAATCGAGTCATGAGAATAAACATAAATTACCGGCAGCTGCATCAGGGAAGCCAAACGAACCATAGGTTTGGCGTAATCCGAGAACACAAAGAAGGTTCCGGCATATGGACGCAATCCATGCAGGGCAAGACCGTTGCAGATACCGCCCATTCCGATTTCCCGAACACCAAAATGGAGGTTTCTTCCACTGCGGTCTTCTACAGTAAAATCTCCTGCCCCATTCATATACGTTTTGTTTGAAGGTCCAAGGTCAGCAGATCCTCCAACCATCATTGGGAAAAGATCCTTAAGTTTATTGAGAATTTTTCCGCTGGATGCCCGGGTTGCTTCTTTTTTGTCGGTTTTTTCCCAGTAAGATTCATCAAGATCTTCAAGATTGAGAGTGCCATTCTGGTAGCGTTCGAAGAGTTCCTTCATTTCAGGATATTCAGCATAATAAGCATCTCGTAAACGATTCCACTCTTCTTCAGCCAGTTTTCCTTTAGCCGCATGTGTTTCAAAGTTTGCATACACTTCATCAGGAACAAAGAATGGTTCGTGAGAAGGATATGCAAGAGTTGTTTTTAAAGCAGTAACGTTTTCGTCTCCTAACGGTTCGCCATGAGAACTTGCGTTTCCCTGTTTTGGAGATCCATAGCCGATTTCAGTATTGATCTTAATAAAGCTTGGTTTTTCCTTATTTGCCTTTGCGGCTTCGATCGCCTTGGAAATGGCTTCAAGATCGGTTCCATCTTCGACTTCAAGAGTCTGGAAACCTAAAGCTTCCATTCTTTTTAACACATCTTCGCGGAAGACAGGATCCGTGCTTCCTTCGATGGTAATCCGGTTGGAATCATAAAGAATGATCATCTTGTCCAGAGCTAGAGTTCCGCAAAGAGAAAGAGCTTCCTGAGCGACTCCCTCCATCAGATCTCCATCTCCGCATTCAACGAATGTGTAATGATCAACGATTGGATAACCTGGTTTATTGAAAATAGATGCAAGGTGTTCTTCAGCCATAGCCATTCCAACACCGGCAGCCAGTCCGCTTCCCAGCGGTCCGGTCGTACATTCTACACCAGGGGTATGTCTGTATTCGGGATGTCCCGGAGTCAGTGAATTATACTGACGGAAATTCTTCAGATCATCCATGCTCAGGCCGTAGCCGAACAAATGGAGCAGAGCATAGTAACCAGCGGAACCGTGTCCGCCAGACAGAATAAAACGGTCCCTGTTTTCCCAACTTGGATTGGCTGGATTGTGGGACATATGGTTAGTCCAGAGTTCATATAACATCGGTGCCGTTCCTAACGGTGCACCAGGGTGACCGGAATTGGCCTTTTGCACCTGGTCGGCGGCAAGAATACGGATCGAATTTACAGATAACTGATCTAGGTTAGTCATATTTTTTCCTTTTTCACATGTTGCTCACGAGGCAATAAAACCCCGTTTAGTGAATCAAAAAAATCGCCAAAAATCCATTTATCTACCAATTGCAACTGCAATTTTGGTCGAATATGAATCAAATGCCATTTATTGATTAGGTTTCACAAATGAAAGTATTGCTCCTGTTTCTTTCAGAGACCTCGGATTGGTAAAACATTTTTGTTTGGATCCTGTTTACGGATAACGATAATTCCGGGTTCCCTGCATTAGTTATATTATCAAAGTTAACAGTAAACAACGAAAAAAAGAGGCTCGTTAAAGAAACCTCTTTCATAAAAAATCATTAACTTTTCGAACAAATCTCCTGAGGATTGCCGCCAATGCGGCATAGATAATTGATGTTCTAAAAATCCGCTTTTAAATCATCGGATGAATTTGCCTTCTGAACTCTTTAGCGATATGAAGCTGCAGCTTCCTGGAGTGGGGGAACAGCATTTTCAGGAAGCCAGCACAAATACGCTGATTAATCTTCGTTGAGATTCCAGAGATATTCCATCCGGTCTGCAAAATCGGCATTTGCAAGTGTGTCCGGAATCTTTACTTCGACCACGTCTGGAATTTCTTTTAATTGTAACTCGTCCACAATTTCCATTTTTTCTACTTTCAAAGCTAATACCTCCTTTTATCTATCCTTAGCTGTTTCAGAATAATGAAAACTTTTTCACAGTTCTGAAATGAACAATTGCAATCTAATCATAATCCGAATCCATCAAATCTTGCAAGCCAAAAATACTTAAGTATTCATTAACAAATGGTTACAGAATGGATGATCATTCTTCAGATTTTGATCATTTCTTATTATGTAAGTGTTTTCATCTTTTTCTTATGTCTATTTCTTGATAATGTCGCAAACAATGGGATACAAGCATATTCGCCTGTTCTCCATTGATGCCAAGACTTTACAGGAATCAAAAACCCGTGTCATTTTAGATGACCGATACCAGGTGTAATTTCTTTTTCTAAAAATGAAAATTGTTTCAATTCGTTTACGTCATCCATCCTATTAAGATTGTTATTATCATTAAATAGCTTTATCTATCATCTTTTAAATGCGTTTCTGTATGAATGAGATTTCAGGAAGGTTTACAAGCTAATTGAACGATCATTCCATCACATCTTTTCCCAAACTAAAATGAAAGCCAATTTTTGAATCTTTCATGCATTGTTCTGATTGTCATTTCTTCCTCTATTCGAATTATGAAAACAGAATCATTCTGTTACAGAATTCAGATGATTTTCAAGCAGTTTTTCCTAAACAGATTTATCTGAATTATTCCTGCGATCTGCCCAAAAAATCGATAGAAATTTATTTTTTATTTTTTTGAAAAATGTACGAAATTCGCCAAATAATCCGCAAATCTTTCTCAATCTGACTTTTTAGAGCGACGACCCAAATGAATAGTCCAAAAAAAAAGATCTTCAGAAGATCGGACATGAGTCCTTTGATTCTGAAGATCTCTTTGAGATATTTCAAAATAAGTTTTTTTAAAACAAATTGAAGAAGGAACTTTTATGATCCTTTATGCTCCTTTTCAGGATTGGTTACGATTAAGCATTTTCCATCTCTTCATAGAGTGTCTTAACCTGTTCATATATTCTATCGCAGTTTCCCAGAGCGTAATCTGTTGAATTGATTGCTGCACAGGGTTTTCCGGTTTCTTTTTCGATCATACTCTGACGATAGGAAACCTGCGGCCCGATCAGGATTACATCAAAGTCCTGATAATGTTCGTTATATTCTGCCAGGCCAACAGCCTCTACATCCAGAGGAACTTCAATAGAAGCCCAGTACTTTTTCATCTTATTCATCAGAATGCTTGTCGACATCCCGCCTGCACAAACGAGCAGAATTTTCATCTCAGCCATCTCCATTTCCTGATTATTCTTAATGTTAATCTTTTCTTTCCTGTCTTTTATACAGGTCGATCATTTCTTTAATCAGCTGATTGGCGAGCATGGCGCTCATCAGATGATCCTGCGAGTGAACGAGCATAACATTAACATCCTTATGATCTCCGTTCATTTCGGCAAAAAGAAGATCCGTCTGAGCCTTATGCGCTTTTTCAGCTGCGTCATCTGACTGCTTTAAAAGCTTTTCAGCTTCTTCATACCGGCCTTCCTTTGCCGCATCGAGCGCCTGAAATGCATACGCCCGGCTGTCTCCTGCATTGGCAATGATGCCAAACGAGAGCATATCTAAATCATTATCCATGGTCATACCTCGTGATATCTTTTCATTGCTTGATTCGCATTCAATTCAAATTGTAAGCATGTCCATCGAACTTGTAAAGAAAGTCAACTGAATGGGTTTTCTCTCTCTAATCAATCGCATCAGTCATCAGATTATAGTTATATAACGCACCGATCAGATTAGAATCACTGAAGAAATGGCAAGTATCTATTTTAGCTTTGGGCATTGGAATGTTGGTGTGATCAATAATTTCATTAAACTTTTTTTCAAGTGTTTTTCCAACATAAGGCTGTCTTGAAATTCCACCGCCAAAACAGATCTTTTCCGGGTTTAGAACACAGTTGACGGTATATGCCACCTGGGCTAAAGCATCCATAGTCGAATCAAAAATTTTACATGCTTCTTCATCCTGATCAAGCACCAGCTCCATTGCCTGTTTCCCATCAAATTCTTCAGCAGGGATTCCTTTGGTCTCCGCGATTTTTGCGACCATACCCGTAATCGATCCTGGAACGGCGGCCATTGACTCAAGTTCAACTAATCCTGGTTTTGTTGGCAGCCAGGAGAATTCTCCGGCTGAAAAACCATTTCCGCGAACCAGATCTCCACCGACGATAATTCCTCCGCCAATACCGGTTCCCAGAGTCATGACCACTCCATCCGAAACCCCCTGCAGATTACCTTTCCAGTATTCAGCAAGCGCAGCTGACTTGCCGTCATTTTCCATTGCGACCTGAATATCGCGTCCTGTTCTCTTTTTAATTTCATCAGAAAGTTCTTTAGCGAAATAACAGTTTTTGTTAAACCATAAAGCACCTGCGTTGCTTAAAAAGCCGGTTTTTGCATCAATCGTACCAGGCATAGAAATCGCAATACCTTCACATTCTGAATTTTCATCAAAAAGATCAGCTAAAGCGCCAATAAACTTGGCTCTCTTTTCTTCCTGGGTTCCATCGTGTTTACGATCCGTAGGAATATTTCCGCTTTTAATCAATTCGGCACTCATCTGATCCATCACTGCGTACTTCACTGAGCTGCCTCCAATATCAAAACCTAAAATTTTACACATTTTTCTTTCCTCTTTTCTCATTTGTACAGGCTGATGCCTGCTTTTCTTCATTATATAAGTACTTCTCTATATATTTATAACCTCTTTCCAAAAAAAATAAAAAGTAAAAAAGATCTCCGGAACCATTTCGGAGATCTTACATTCAGTTTAAATATTATCTCAGGAGTTATCTGTACTTATTGATTAGCTAATTCCAAAGAAAATCAAAATAATATGGCGATTCTCTGTTCCAGGATTCTTCATTGTGTTTTCCGCCTTCAACGATATTGACATTTCCGCGTCCGCCGCGATATTCGAGCATTCCCTGAAAATCCTGAAGCGCTCTTTCTGAGAGTATACGATTTCTTGCAGAAAGCTCCTTGCTTCCAAAAGACCAGTAAATGCGGGTATCCGGATTAATGTCATTATAGAAGAGCTCATCAGAAAGCCTTTCAATACAGATCATTACTGATGGTGAAAGACAGGCTGCCTTGGAGAAAACATCATTATGGTGAACCACTCCATACATGGCCATTAAGCCACCCATTGACGAACCAGCAATCCCCGTGGCCTCCCGTTGGGGCCATGTCCGGTAATGATAATCAATGTGCGGTTTGAGCTCACGGATTATCCACTCCATTAACAAAGCGCCATCTCCATTGGAGCTTCCAAAGAAAGTATTACTTAATACATATGGCGTATATTCCTGAAGGCGCTGAGATCCGCGATGATCACTCTCAATGCCAACGATAATAAACGGCTTCTGATACCAGTTCAGAAAGTTCTCAAGCCCCCAGCTCTTGCCAAAGGTCGCTTCTTCATCATGAAACAGGTTATGTCCATCAAACATATACATTACTGGGTAAGACTCATTGCTTTCATAATAATTATCGGGCAGATGCAGGTGGATTGTGGTCACTCGATTCAGCGGTGTAATCCACATATCAAATTTTTGTATCATAAATTTACGATCCTGTTCTAATGACTGATCTCACTGCGAGATCTTTTTAACGAATTCTAGAAGTTTTTCTCTTAGAAGATACCGACACAGTCATTAGCGTCTTTTGAGAATTTCAAAAGAATTAGAAATCCTCAAACTTTTATGACTTCTAAAGAGATTTTTTAAAAACCTGATACTCTTAGTTTATCTTATTTTTCGGGTTGCTTGGAACTATTTGTTTGTATCAGATTTAATCGAGAGCCAAAAAACGGAACATCACAAAGCAGATGTTCCAATTTTGCAGATGTTCCAATTTTTGGTTTTGTCAGTTCGATCTATCCGCCAATAAGAAATATAGCTGCCTGCAGGCTTTTGAAGCGGATTTCATAAGTCATAATCCAGAGGTCTTTTTCAGTTCGATTCGACTCGAACCGTTGAAATTAAATGCGTTTTTGAAAACAGACCAGCCAGATTCTGTCTTTTTTCCAGAAATACGAGTAAATCCACAAGCCAAACGAATCCATAAATCCCTATCGCAATAAGCAGGAACTGCGTCTGATGAGAGTTTATCCGATAATAGAAAATCTGGCAGATCAATGGATAGCCAAGTATAAAGAGATACTGAATCGAATATCGCAGGAATAGTTTATAAAGCGGCGCTCTTCTTTGATCCTTGCTTACCACCTTCAAGGACATAATGGCTAATCCGAGAGTTCTTCCGGCAAAGATCCAGCTCATCAGTGAACTGACCACAACCGCAATAGCAGTCATATAAGCCAGAAACCGCATATGAGCAAGCGGCCATGCACTTCCAGCGTAAACCGCCATCCAGGCATATAAGGCCATATCGATTCCAATGGCAATCAGCCAGCGAAACAGAGAAACTTTCCTGCCGCGACGGTAACTTGCGGCATCGATTCGATGCCGGCTGGGCAAAAGAAGACCAAGCGGAATCATCAGGATATAACCGACTAATCCTCCAAGTGTATTGGCCATCAGATCATCGACATCGAACATTCTGTAGTTTCTAGGATAAATGAACCACAATCCTGTCAGCTGAGTCGTTTCGAGAAAAAGTGAGAATGCAAAACTCAGGATTACGCTGACAAAAATATTCTGTTTGAAGTAATAGCGCATATACATTCCAAACGGGATACACATGATGATATTGGCAATGTATTCCTTAAACGTTCTTGAATGCAGCAATTCAATCCAGGTTTTCGGATCGTCTGAAACCATTGGAGCTTCCTTAAGAATCCCTTTGATAAAATTAAAAGGTTGTATGTTATAGCGTGCGATCTGCAGATTGGCTACGTATTCCCGTGAATGAAGCGGTAATGAAGTCAGAAAGAATACTGTCATCATATACAGAATGAATGAATAGACAATCAGAATCCGGATTGAGAAAACCGATCCATATTTGTGATAGTTATAAATCACATAAGGAAGTGTAAAAACAGCCGCTATCAGCGGAAAGAAGGCAAATGACTGTTTGATAATGGAAATGTAAAAATCCATAATCCATCCCCTTTCTTTTCAAATCACTTTAGATATTACCTATATTTGATCACAACTGAATCCAAATGATTCTCCTATTATTGTAAGAAAACGCTTTGCAATCTTTCGAATCCGTTATACAGAGAATCAGACTCATATTGTCTTTTCATTTTTATTTTTTTTCATTGTCTTTTTTTTATCGGTTTTTCACTTCAGAAACAGGTGACAGATAATTTTATTGGCAGACAGTGGAAAAATCGTCCTGATTTTGTATAATATTCTGCAGACGTGCCCGTAGCTCAATGGATAGAGTAACAGATTCCGATTCTGGTGGTTGGAGGTTCGAGTCCTCTCGGGTGCGCCATTTTTTATTGAATCTGTCTTCGTAGCTCAGCTGGATAGAGCGTTCGCCTCCTAAGCGAAAGGTCATGGGTTCGAATCCCGTCGAGGACGCCATTAAAAAAACAACACCTTCCCCATATTATAATGAGGAAGGCTTTTTTATGCTTTTTTATTTTCGCTTTATTGTTCTTTTTGTTTTTTTTTTGGCTGCTTCTTACTCGTCAATGACTTCCTGATCCATTTTTTCCTTTAGGAAAAAGGTCGGAATCATGCGCTCATTGTACTGGGTAGAAACAATTCCAGAATCTGAAAGACGTGAATATACTCCTGCAAACTTACCGTTATACACATAAAGACCGGTCATATTGTGATAAGGGATAAAATGATCCTGTCTGGTGTAGTCGATATTTTCACTCAGATAATGAGGAATATACTCCTGAACGATATAGTCCGTATCTTTAAAGTCGTGAAGCAGCTTTTTCCATAGCTCTGTCGAAACATCTACGCCAGCCCAGACGCCCTTGGCAGCATACGAATCTCTTGGCTTAATGATCCAGCGGTCTTTATCTTTTACAATTTTAGCCGCTGTTTTTGAATTCAGGTTCATCGTATACGGAAGATGTTTTTTAAGAAATTCTCTTTCACCTTCCGATAAAAGATCCAATATGGCTTCTGACTGCAAAGCTTCATTGATCATTTTGGAATGAATGATCTGAGTCTGAAAATCACCGACTGAAATCACTTTATTGTCCTTTAAGGCAATTAAGAATGGCAGAACGTCATGATAATTGCTCATCACATCTTTAGTCACCGCCCGGCGGTAAACGGCATCATATCGAGTTCCTGTTTTCGATGAAAACAGATTCTGACCATCATAATCCAGATTGCGGATATCCTCCAGTTCGCATGGAATTCCGTTTTGATTAAAGAGTTCGCAAAAAGCGACCAGTTCAGGATAATAAGCATCTTCAAGAAAATCTGTTATGACTACGCTTGGAACTTCCTTATCCTTCGACGCCTTCGTCTGTTTCCAGACTTCCATAAAAGATTCAACCCAGGGCTGCATCAGATTCATATATTCAACTTCCGGCTGAAAGTGTTTAAAGGCTTCATTTTCTTTTTGAAAAAATTCTGCCATAGTATCATTCTCATACATCGCTGATGTGCCGTCCGTGTTGAATTCACAGAATTTAAAATCACCTGTGTCTTCATTATAAAAAATGTCGACTCTCAGCATTGGAATCGGAGTTTGATAACCCGGTTCATGAAGAATCATTTTTTCAAGTGCTGGATCGAATCGGAAAACTTTACGAATTGCTGGATCTTTCCGATAAGCCCTGACTATTTTGTCAAAGATTGAAGTGCATGTTTTACAGATTTCCTTAAAATTCTGTTTATCTTTCTGAGTAAAAATTTTTGGAAGATACAGACTTTCAGTGTAGATATCATCTTTTTCATCACTGCCATAAGTTGAATAATGTAATGGTGAATTCAGAATGTCTTCTCTGATCTTCATAAAGCTTTCCCGGGATTGTTCCGGATTCATTTCGGCATATTTCTGCCATTTCTGTAAGTTGTTCATGTCTGTAAAATATCAGAAATTTATAATTCATTCAGAATATTGCCTGTCTGCTCATCACCTTAAAAAATATGAATCAGTTTTCATCCTCTGACTGACATTTAATCCTTGCTCAAAATCTTTGAATAATTAGATTCAAACCAAAAGAAAAAGGACAAAGTGTCTGGTTAAGTCCGCTTATACTGACTAGAACCGTTTTGTCCTTTTGTTGCTCGTATTTCAGCTTTTCTGATAATAGATCGAATCTGCAACTTCCTTTTCTTTTTCTTCAGAACAGAGAGCTCTGACCAGCGCTAAACCAAAATCAACGGCGGCGGCGGCAGATCGTCCGGTAATCAGATCACCATCTGTAACGGCATAATCCTGATCGTTAAATTCGCCCCCAAAATCTTCGTTCATTGAAAAATAGCAGGTGTATTTTCTATCCCTGAGCAGTCCCATACGTCCTAAGATCGTTGGGGATGCACAGATTGCTGCAAGCAGCTGCTTTGGATTATTGTATACTTCCTGAATCACTTCTTTTACCCGATCGTCACTCTCCAAAGACTGATAGTGTCCGCCTCCCGGCAGCAATAACAGATCCACCTTGTCAAAATTATAGCCTTCCATCGGTTTAACATGATCAAATGTCAGTCCCGAGCGTCCAGTGACCTGAGACTGTCCTTTTGGACAGACCAGTTCTACATCAACACCTGCACGCTTTAACAGATCGTACGGTCCGATCATTTCAAGCTCTTCAAATCCATCATTTACTAATACTGCGGCTTTTTTCATATTATCTTCCTTCCTGTTGTTGGATCTTATCTTCAGAATATCATCTATACCTGAATTTTTCTCTCCTAGAGAAATAAAGCATAAACCAAATCAAGCAGCCGATAATAATAAAGATCAACCAGCCAGACAAAAAGGAAGATCGACAAAAGTTTTTCTGTCTGATCTTCCTGGTATTCAATCACGTTTTTGATACGCTCTATATCTGAACAATTTCAGTTATTTTCACTGTTTATCTATTCCTGGAACATAGCGGTTGAAAGATAGCGCTCACCTGTATCTGGGAGCAGTACAACAATATTCTTTCCTTCATTCTCTGGTCTTTTAGCGAGCTCTTCTGCCGCCCATACGGCAGCCCCAGAAGAGATACCGACAAGGAGACCTTCTTTTTGGGCGAGTTCACGTCCGGTACTTAAGGCATCTTCATCCTTCACTTCAATGATTTCATCATAAATCTTCGTATCTAAAGTATCAGGGACAAATCCAGCTCCAATTCCCTGAATCTTATGAGGACCTGCTTTTCCTTCCTTCAGCACAGGAGAAGAAGCTGGTTCTACCGCAACAACCTGAATTTCAGGATTCTGTTCCTTGAGGTATTTTCCGGTTCCGCTGAGTGTTCCTCCAGTTCCAACACCCGCAACAAAAATATCTACTTTACCATCTAAATCCTTATAGATTTCAGGACCAGTTGTCTGATAGTGAATGGCAGGGTTTGCCGGGTTAGAGAACTGACTTGGAATAAAGGATCCTTCAATTTCTTTTGCCAGTTCATCGGCTTTGGCAATAGCGCCTTTCATTCCCTTGCTGCCTTCAGTCAGAACAATCTTGGCTCCATAAGCTTTCAGCAGATTTCTTCTTTCTACAGACATGGTTTCAGGCATAGTCAGGATAATGTTATACCCTTTATTTGCCGCAATTGCTGCCAGACCGATTCCTGTATTTCCGCTGGTTGGTTCAATAATCGTAGCGCCTGGTTTAAGCAAACCTTCTTTTTCAGCACTCTCTATCATGTTTTTCGCAATACGGTCTTTCACCGAACCAGCAGGATTGAACATTTCAACTTTGGCGATCACATTGGCTTTAAGATCGTGGTTCTTTTCCAGGTTGGAAAGTTCAATCAGGGGAGTATTTCCAATCATTTCAACAGGACTTTTATAAACTTTCATTTTTCCTCCTATTTCCTACTATTTACGTATGTTTAATAGGTTTTTTATTTTTGTTAGAATAAGTCTATCATAGGATTGTCGTGATTACCACTTTTCGCATTTGACAGTCCAATCACTATCTCATCTACAGTTTATTATTCAGTTTGTTGAAAAACATTTAATCCGCCTTTGGTTAAAGATATTTCGATTGCTGCTTTACTCAGAGGATCAGACACAGATTTTTAGGTTTCTGATAATTTTTTGTCTGTTAATTGTCCGAAAATACAGTAAAGATATTTGAAGCCAAAAACTATGGAAGAAATTTATTAAGGAAATAAATATGACAAGAAAAGTAAAATTATTCAGTTGCTGGTATCTGGCATTCTGATTGCTGGATGCAGTTCTGGCTCCGATCAAAAAATGTCTATTATTGAATTAGTACCAGAAAATGATGAAGTTCTGGTTAATGAAAAGACTGATATTGAAATTAAAACTGATCCTAAAGACACCGCCTTAACTGCATCTGATTTTGTTGCCGGAAAGGGAAAAATTGAGGTTGATGGAAACCTGGCTGTATTTTGTGCATCAGAAACTGGAACATATACGATTAAAGCTTCCAAAGACGGAATTACAAGTAATCCGGTTTCGATTAAAGTGGTTAATGCTCAAAGCGATTCAGAAAAGCCGAAACCAGAAGAAACCACCTATGATCACAAGACTTCAGATCAAAACAAGCAGAATACTTCTGGTCAAACAAACAGCACAGATCGCTCATCTATCAATAATGATGGTCCTCTTTAAATACATCTGAAAAACCAGACGAAAACTCTGAACAGCCAATTCGGTTAACTGTGGAGAAGCTTTATGAAAACCCGGATAAATATGGCGGCAAAAAAATTCAGCTCATCGGTTATTTTCCGCAAGCCCTTCCCGCAATCGGCTGCGCTGAAAACAGTGAAGGAGACCCGATGACGACGATTTACAATTATGACTGTACTGAAGGAGTTGCGGTTGAAGGAAATACTTCAAATCTGTCAGGAACTTTTGTAAGAATCGAAGGCACTTTTGAAAAGAAAGATTATTCGCCAATTCATTATGCGATCACTCTGGATAACTTCGTAAATCTGGGCCCTATTGGTTCAGCTGGTGGAATCGGAGTTAATTATGGAGAAAGTATTGATAAACTCCCATCAAGCGGTCAGATCTTTTTTACAGAAAACGGAATGAACATCAGAAACGGAGAAAATGGTCTTGAATCCGAAAAATCAGGTCTTGTCTTTAACGAAGGGGATCATGTTAATTATGACAAAACCTACCAAAAAGATGGTTATACATGGATCGCGTATACTGGTCAAAGTGGTCAAAGACATTCAGTAGCTGTTGGAGATGATAAAACACTGCTCTACGGTTATTGTTTTGTTCCGATCAAATCCTAATTTTTTAGTCTGATTGCCTGTTTAAAAATCAAGTTCAAATAAGAAAAGCACCTTTCAAAATATACTGGTTCGGCAGCCACTGGTCAGCTGGTCCAATATTTGAAAGGTGCTTTAATTTTATTTAGATTCAGTTTGAATGATCTGCTTCTTTTGCCTTTTTCTAACTGTTTAGCCTGAAGCCTGTCCATGGGGCAGGATTTCCAAACCAATCCTTGATATCTTCAATTCTGACGCAGTCCACTCCATCATTTGCTAAGGAGAGAATTTCTCCATTTCCAATATAAACTGCAGCGTGAGTATAGATGTTGGCAGGCGTAAAAGTTGATTTATACATGATCAGATCTCCGACCTGCAGATCGTTAAGGGGGATAATTTTCCCGTATGAATCGGCATTGATCATCGTTTCGTTGCAGTTAGGAAGATTTAGTTCGACCTGGTTTACCTTTGAATGAACATATGAAGCAAAGCCCAGGCAATCGAGCGCATAATCTCCTTCTCTGCCATGAGCAGTATAAACGACGTGAGCAACCAGACCAGCTGCGGCCTTTAAAAGTTCAGCTCTTAAAGTATCCGCCTCGGCTTCAATCCATTTTCCTTTTACCCATAGTCTGACCATATCATTAGTTTCTTCGATTACGTTTGAGTTTAAAGTTTTTTCATTACGTGTCAGAATTCTGCCTTGTACATCTGCCATATAAAGCTGATCACCGACTCTGAAAATTCCGGTTTTTAACTTCCCATTTTCATCCGCATAGATCCAATTTTCACCGTTGTTATAAAAGTCGTTTTCCACACGAACTCCATCAGAGAGTCTGAAAAACGAATAACTTCCATCTTTGTTTTTCAGCTGACCTTTATACATCTGACCATATTCCTCACCTGGAACATCTAAAAAATAATAAGTAACCTTATGATCTTTCATTCCTCGATAAGGAATAGTAACAATTCCGGTTGTGATATCGCCATTAAGATCTAAAAAATATTTTTTTCCATCGAATTCCTGCAAACCAGTTTTTGGAGTATCAGTAAAATCACGCCAGCTTTTAACAGTTTTCGTATCCGTCTGTCTAATAATTGATGAGATTTTATTTGAATTGAGTGACGACTTAAGAAAGTTGATTTCAGCTGAATAAACCAGACTCGATTTTATCAATGGCAAACCAAGAACTAACAGACAAAAGCCAGAAAATAAGATTTTCCTGATTGGTTTAAACCTTCTGTTTTTTATATTCAAAACATAGTCTAAAGTTGCTTTAATTCCAGTTTTATTTAAGAACACAATTATCTAACCTCTCAGTCAGTATCTTATTTATACGATTTTCAATGATTATATTAATATGTAAGATATAAATATTCACACTTTTTGCCAGATGCCTATAATGTTTTTGCATAATAAAAAATTATATATTTAAATCTATCTTACCGATCCACAAAAAAATAAGATTTGAAATATGATTTCTATACCTATTTGCTCGTGTTGATAGACTCAAGTTTGTAACGTTTACTTATTTAACGTCTATAAGTGCAAGAAACATATCATGAGTTTTAATACATTATTGGCTTAGAGTGAGTTCATACAATACCCCTTTTTTCGACTACTTGCATGGCTTAGAACCTGGTCCATTAACCAATTTACGATGACATACGTGTACGTGGGAAACTCTTTCATGACTAAAAGCAATAATTTTATTTAATTACTGGTTACTTAACCATATCGAAATCCATTCATATTTAAGTCTAAGGTAAATTAATGCAAACTTTACCTGCACAGTGTTGTATCGGAATTGTTCACATACTCAAAATTTCGATTTCTGTTTCATTTGCATCACTTTGCCAATGTTGAGTATTTATTACTGCCCACTAACAGTTTAAAACCTTAGTCGGGATTTTCACCTATAAACTTCGTCCCATGCCTAACATATCTAAAAAAACCTTCCACATCTCTGGAAGGTTTTGAATTTACAGTTATTTTGACAATCTTTATTGGATCTGCGATTTGAGATAAGCCCAGATAAACCCATCGAGATCGCCATCCAGTACGCTTTGAACCTGACTGGTCTCATATCCGGTCCGGACGTCTTTGATTAAGGAGTAAGGATGCAGCACATAGCTTCGAATCTGGCTGCCCCACTCATTAGCGAGGGTTTCCCCTTTGAGTTCAGCAATCTTCTTTTGCTGGTTTTCGATTTCGAGCTGCAGCAGTCTGGATTTCAGAATATTTAAAGCTTCTTCACGGTTTTGAATCTGTGAGCGGCCGCTTTGACAGGTTGCTACAATTCCGGTTGGCTTATGAACCATTCGAATGGCTGAATCTGTCTTATTAATATGCTGACCACCAGCTCCTGAAGCCCGTTTGGTTTCAATCAGAAGATCTTCCGGTTTAATTTCAATTTCGATTTCATCATTGAACTGCGGCATCACTTCAAGGGAAGCAAAGGAAGTATGCCTTCTTGCTCCGGCATCAAAAGGAGAAATTCGAACCAGGCGGTGAACACCCTTTTCTCCTTTGAGATAGCCATAAGCCTTATCTCCTTCAACCAGGAAAGTCACTGATTTAATTCCAGCTTCTTCACCTGGCTGATACTGCAAAACAGAAACCTTAAATCCCTTTTTCTCACAATAGCGGGTATACATGCGGTAAAGCATATTCGCCCAGTCATGTGATTCCGTTCCGCCGGCTCCAGGATGAATTTCCAGAATCGCATTGCTGCCATCATATTCACCGGAAAGCAGAACCTTAATCTCAAATTCTTCCATGGCCTTAACCGCGCTTTGCGCTTCTTCATCGGCCATGTCCATCAATTCTTCATCATCCTCAGTCTTTAGTACTTCTGCCATTTCTTCCAGAGAGTCAAACTGTTCTTTGAGCGATTCATAGCTGCTGACGATATCTTTGAGTGAGTTGGTCTTACGGATGACGTTCTGTGCCTTTTTCTGATCAGTCCAGAATCCATCTTCCATGGTCTGATCTTCAAGTTTCTTTATTTCTTCTCTTTTTCCTGGCAAGTCAAAGTGACTCACCCAGAGAGTCCAACTTCTCCAGGTGAGTAGAAATAATTTGTTTAAGTTCGAAAAGTTCCATCATTAAATGTTCCTTTTATCTGTGTAATGAATGAATCATGTCAGCTGTAAACTGACTTGGCCTGAAAGTCTTAGCTTAAGAAACTTATTTGGCCAGCTCTTTTTCAGGTTCAGCTTTCGCTTTCTTTGATTGCTGAACTCTGTTTTGCAGCGCTTTTTTGGTCGCTTCCTGCGGAGTGATCTGAAGATTGATTCGAATCTTAAGCAGGAAGGAGACGATCTCGCGGTCAATGCGCTGATTCATCTCTTCAAACATGTCAAAGCCTTCCTGAACATACTGCTGCAGAGGGTTGTTCTGAGCATAGGAGCGCAGGTAAATCCCGCTTCTCAGCTTGTCCATACGGTCAATGTGTTCAATCCAGTTGCGGTCGATATTTCGAAGAACGACTTTCTTTTCAAAAGGCAGAAACTGGGTTTTGGCTGGAGAGATTTCTTTTTCAAATCCTTCCCAGAGCGTATCAAAGACAATTTTCTTGATTTCTTCAGGAGATTTGCCTTCAAGCTCAGAAGCCTTCGCAAGGCTTTCTTCCTTGGCTCCAAGCACTTCGAGTGATTTCATCAATCCTGGAATATCAACTTCAGCTTTGCGGCCTTCGGTCGTATTGGCTTCAACAGCCTGATCGATCACCTTTTCAAACATCAATCGGACCATATCATGCACGTCATCGGATTCGAGAACCTTGTTTCTCTGAGCATAGATGATTTCGCGCTGACGGCGAAGAACATCATCATAGTCAAGAAGATTCTTACGGGAGTCAAAGTTGAATCCTTCGACTTTTTTCTGAGCCATTGTAATTGAACGAGTAACCTGTTTGGATTCGATCTGATCTTCTGAACCCATAGCGGAGAACAGAGCCTTCAATTTATCGGTACCAAAGCGAACCATCAGGGAATCTTCAAGAGATACATAGAAACGAGAGAATCCCGGATCTCCCTGACGGCCGGAACGTCCGCGCAACTGGTTGTCGATACGTCTGGATTCATGACGTTCAGAACCTAAAACGGCCAGACCACCGAGTTCACGGCTTTCCTTTGTCAGTTTAATGTCGGTACCGCGTCCAGCCATGTTGGTTGCGATTGTCACTGATTTAGGACGGCCGGCATTGGCAATGATTTCGGCTTCCCGCGCATGGTTTTTAGCGTTCAGCACTTCATGAGGAATGCCTTCCTTTTTGAGCATGTCTGAGATCAGTTCAGAAACTTCTACGGCAATGGTACCTACCAGAACCGGCTGACCTTTTTCATAGAGTTCCTTGACCTTGCGTACAAGAGCCTTGTATTTATCTTCCTTGCGTCCATAAATTTCATCAGGAAGATCCTTACGGGCGATCGGGCGGTTTGTCGGAATTACGACAACACGCATGTTATATGTATTCAGGAATTCTTCTTCTTCAGTTTTTGCCGTACCTGTCATACCTGCCAGTTTTTCATAGAGACGGAAGAAGTTCTGATAAGTGATTGTAGCCAGTGTTGAAGTTTCTTCCTTGACTGGAACCCCTTCCTTGGCTTCAATCGCCTGATGCAGACCATCTGAATAAGCCCGTCCAGGCATCATACGTCCAGTGAACTGGTCGACGATAACGATCTCCTTATCATCGCTGACCACATATTCCACATCACGCATCATGATGTAGTTGGCTTTAAGCGCCTGATTGATGTGGTGAACCAGCTGAGTGTTTTCAAGATCATACAGGTTGTCCAGGTTGAAGAATTTTTCTGCCTTGACAACTCCATCATCCGTCAGCATGACCTGACGGGTCTTTTCATCGATGTCATAGTCTCCGCTGATCAGATTTTTTTCCTTCGTCAGTTTGTCATATTCATATTCCGGAGCAGTCAGAGTTTTAACAAAGCGATCGGCTGCCACGTAGAAGTTTGCGGTTTTCTTTTCTCCGCCTGAAATGATCAGAGGAGTACGGGATTCATCGACAAGAACAGAGTCGACCTCATCGATAATCGCCATGTACAGGCCACGAAGTACGCGGTCCTTCACATCAACAACCATGTTGTCTCTGAGGTAGTCAAATCCTAATTCGGAGTTTGTTGTATAGGTAATGTCTGAAGCATAGGCTTCGCGTTTTTCAGCTGCTGAAAGTTCGCGTTTGTTTACACCTACACTCATACCCAGAAAACGATAGATTTCACCCATCCAGGCCGCATCTCGTCCTGCCAGGTATTCATTGACTGTAATGACATGAACCCCTTTTCCTTCGAGAGCGTTCAGATAGACTGCCATGGTTGCGGTCAGGGTTTTACCCTCACCTGTTTTCATCTCAGCAATATCACCGCGGTGCATCGCTATACTTCCTTCAATCTGTACTTTGTATGGTTTTTCACCAATGACACGAAAAGCTGCTTCACGCGCTGTCGCAAAAGCTTCAGGCAGCAGGTCATCGAGTGTTTCGCCTTTTGCAAGTCTTTCCTTATATTCAACGGTTTTATTTCTCAGTTCATCATCCGATAAAGCTGCCATTTTATCGTCATAGGCAAGAACCTTATCAGCAATTTTTTCAAGCTGTTTGAGTTCTCTGGCTTCTTCAGAGAACAGTCCGCCAAAAAGAGCCATCTGCATTCTCCTTTCTCATTCATTTATGAAATGTATTTTCGATATTCTGAAAGGAAGTCCAATCTTATTTAGGCATTACCATCTGATTAAGATTGGATAGCCGGACAATTTACATCCTGACCAATAGATCTTCCTTAATTTATATGCGCTTTTTAAGGGCGCTTCATTGCGTCAGTTTCCAAAAAAATTCGCAAGTATCATTGTATAACACGAATGTGAAATTTCATAGAAGCGTTGAAGACTTCCCAAAGTAAAGTAAGCTATCCTATTCAATTCAAATGATTTCAGACAAGAATCCGCTCAAAAGCGTCTTCAGAAATTCCCTTATCAAGAATTTCGGCTGCCCAGGCCTTGGCTCCCGTTAAGGAATGATCCTTATAGTTTCCGCATTCCTGCCTTTTGGTTCCAGGCACTTCTTCCCATGTCGTTTTGAGCACCTGCTGCAAAGCGTATTTTAAGGCGCTGGCCGCCTGATGAGGATTGGCTTCTCCCCAGCAGAGCAGATGAAATCCCGTTCTGCATCCATAAGGAGAACAATCGATATATCCATCCAGCTTTTCCCTTAAATACTTGGCCAGTAAATGCTCAAGTGTATGCATGGCAGCGGTCGGGATCTCCTGAACATTGGGGGCAACCAGTCTGACATCGTAGTTTGTCAACGGATCTCCATGTTTTGAATACTGAGTTTCAATAACTCGAACATAAGGCGCCAGGACCTTATCGTGATCAAGAGTAAAACTTTCAATGATTTTCTCTTCCATCTTTATTCACCTCTTAATATTTATCTTTCGCGAACTGTGACATTTATCTGTAGTTCGAAATTTCTCTATAATCTCTTGTTTGCGGCTTACCAGCTTTCAATCAGGCAGCCCAAAGCGCCTTGATCAAAGCTTATTCTCTTTTTAGAAGATTGTCCCTGAGAAATTGAGCTACTCCATCTTTTGAGTTGGATTGAGCGATATATTTCGCTTTCTCCTTAACTTGTCCCAGGGCATTCGAAACCGCTACGCCAATTGTACCTTCAAGCATTTCAAGATCATTATTATCATTTCCAAAACTCAGTATTTCATCCGGACGAATTTTCATCTCGTCTGCAACTTTCAATACCCCTTCAAGCTTTGATAGCTGCGAGCTGATAATCTCAATTAAAAATGGGCCTGATTGAAAAAAACGATATCCTCTGGTCAGGTCATTATGATGATTTTTCAGGTAGCGAGAGATCGTCCAGGGCATTCCGACTGCCATCAGCTTCAATGTATCCTGTTCAAGATCTTTTCTGGAAACGACTTTAAGCTTCAGCCTGTTTCTTTTAGCCATTTGCGAAACCAGAAAATTTGTACGGTCGGCAAGAATTTCTTCTCCCTTGTATTCGGCAAAGATGACTGAATAGCCATTGAAAGTGTCCATGACTTCTTTAATCTGATCCTGTTTTAGATTCAGCCAGGAATCGGTTTTCTGAGTTTTGGGATAATAGATTGCGCCCCCATTAAATCCAAGAACAAAATCTACATCATTTTCAATTCCCCACACCGGAAGCATATTTCTTAATCCATCGATCGGTCTGCCAGAACAGATTCCAAACAGAATCCCCTGTTTACGAATCTTTCGAATAATTTCTTTCGCATTTTCTGATAGGGAAGAAGGTCTGTAAAGCAGGGTTCCATCGAGATCACAGACAACCATTCTGATCTTTTCCGGATGAGTCAATCTGCTGCCTTTTATAGTCACATTCTCATTTGAATTCATCTTTTTCATTCTCCAATCCAATTGTCTGTATCGTCATTGAATCACTCTGATTCATATTGGCCTGATCGTTTAAAATCTTTCTGACCCTATTAAAAAAGGGCATAAATGCCGTTGGCAAAGCATAAACAGACGCTATATCATCCATTGGAACAAACTGAGCATGGTCTGGTTTCTTTTGCAAAGAATCTGTCTGTTGGCAGAGTCTTTCTGAATCTTCATAGGAGATCACGGCTAGTTTTGCATTCATATGCCATTCCTTATGCGAAAAGATATGAATATAGCTTCCCAGATCAAAGACTCTGTACTCTTTACCTTGCGGCTTTTGTTCTCCAAATTCAAAAAGTCCGCTTAACAATCCCTTTTCTGAACGCTTCTGAATTTTGATGTCATAAGAAGCCCTGGATACATGTGAATGATCTTTCTTATTTTCCATCGATTCTCTGGCGATCACCCAGATTTCCCTGTTTTCAATCGTTCTGGGCTTTTTTATGCTCTTCATTGGATATTCAAGCTGTTTCCCCGACTTTCTTGAAAGGCAGAACTTTTCAAGCGGACAAAACGAGCAGGAAGGAGATTTCGGCAGACAGACTAATGCACCAATTTCCATTAACGCCTGATTGAAATCACCGCATAAGTCTGCTTCAGGCAAAAAGGCTTCAACCAGAGCGGTCATCTGTTTTTTTCCTGAAGCCTTGCCAGGATCTTCGCCAAATTCAAATAGTCTAGAAAAGACTCGAATGACATTTCCATCAATGGCTGAGGCTTTTTGCCTGCCGGCAATGGAAGCAATCGCTCCAGCGGTATAATCCCCGATTCCCGGCAGCTTTTTGAGTTCTTCTTTTTTCAAGGGAAAAACTCCATCGTATTCTTCCATGATCATAATAGCCGCTTTTTTCAGTGACCTGGCTCTGGAATAGTATCCAAGCCCCTGCCACATAGCCATCAGTTCATCATCGTCTGCTTGTGAAAGGCTTTTAACATCAGGATACTTCTGAATGAAGCGTTCAAAATAAGGAATCATCGTCTCAATGCGAGTCTGCTGAGCCATGATTTCAGAAATCCAGATTCGATAGGGATTTTTATCTTTTCGAAAGGCAAGTTCCCGCTTGTTTCGTTCATACCAGATCAGAAGATTCTGAATAAATTGTTCTTTAATGTACGTTGGATTCATCCGGACAGTATATCGACCGATCCTTCTTTTGACAATTCTTCAAAAAACGAAAAAAGCCGCCTGTCCACAGGACTTGCGGCTGAAATTCACCAATTCATCATTTCTTAAAAAAATCAGCAATCAAAGAATCAGAGTCTGACTTCAGAAAATCAGTTTAGACCAACCGTAATATAGCGGCAGTTTCCCGTGATATGGGATGGTTCAGTTCCTGCTTCTACAAAGAAGCAGTTGTCTCTTGAGGCATGAAGTATTTCATCTTTTCTTTCCAGAACTGCAGATCCTTCAATAAATACGAGCACATAGAAACTTTGATCATCCGCATCGATATCCACCCTTCCGTTGAGTTCTACCAGATCAACATCAAATACCGAGTTTTTAAACAGATGAATGCTTCTGGCCTGACCATCTTCAAGCCATTCACTTCTTGGATGACGAATATCAGTTGGTCTGAGAGTGATGGCGGAAATAACATCATTGGATGACCAGGTAATATCCTTGCCATCCTTTTGAATTTCGAGAACTTCAATCTCCGGATCCATCGCATAGACCGTACCTGCCGGTACTTCAAAATAGTCTCCCTGACTAACCTGAACCGGCCTGAGGTAATCGCCTAATGTTCCATTCTGAATGGCTGAAGTCAGCTGATCAACACTGATTTCTTCGGCCATGCCAAATCCGATCACTGAATCCGTGGCGGCTTTCAGGATGTACCAGAATGTATCCTTCTCGGTATCTGGATTGACCTGGATCATATTTGGATTGTTATTGGAAAGAATTCGAATGGAAATCGGGAATTTATCATATTTTCTGGCGTTTGTGCCCAGAACCTTCCAGCCTCTGTTTTTGATATAGTCACGTAAAGTCAACCCGGCTTCCTTGCCGGTTACTACTTCACTTTCATTTCCCTTTTTGCAGGAGAGTAGAACTCTGACATCACTTGGCGTCATCGTATCCGCTGATGCCTGCTGACATGCTTTTTCGCTTGCAAGCTTGATAATTGCCATACTGCACCTCCATCATATTGCAATTTATAACTGTTAATAAAAGCATCAAATACTGATTAAATTATATTATTTTACCGTTATTACGGGCTCATGCATACCCGCCTGAAAATGCAATCCGAATGCAAAACGTCTCTCACTAAAGGAATGAAAACAATTCTATTTTCATGATAATTGTAACTTCACTTACAATTCCCATCTTTTCGCTCAATTTATGTCTGCATTGTCAATGAAAAACCGCTTTCATAAAACTATACCGCGTGCCTGCTTAGATTTCACTTTTGATTTTTTTATAATGACTCTCGTATCTTTGAAATTGTATCCATTTTGGATAATTATTTTTTACTTCGATTCGATTATGAGGTGACTATGAAGATCGCTCTGATTCAACCCAGGATAACGGATAACCTGACTGATAACCTCAAGCAGGTTATTGATGCCCTGGATCACTGTAGGGAAAAGGCAGACCTTGCTGTATTACCTGAGCTCTGGAATACGCCTTTTATAAATTCAGAAATTTTATTGCATCAGGATGATGGTCCAACCATTCTTAGAGCCCTTCAGGAATCATGCAAAAAGAATGGGCTATGGCTGATTGCCGGATCCATTGTCTGGAAAGAGTTCTCTTCTAATCCATCCGATCCTTTCAGTAAGAACTCTATTAAAAGCAGCAGTAAAAATTCTGATCTGTCCTTTCGCTTAAGGAACAGATGTTTTGTCATCAATGACAAAGGTGAGATCCTTACTTTTGCCGATAAGCTTCATTTGCTTGAAGTTCATACTCAAAAACATTCGTATTATGAATCTGATGTTTTTGAAGCTGGAACTTCATTATGTACATTTGGGACTCCATGGGCCAGTTGTGCTTTATGCATCTGCTTTGATGTCCGCTTCTGCGAACTGACCAGACTGCTAGGTGAAAATGCCCAGATTTTATTTGTCCCTGCCAATTTCAACGCCAATGTTGGACGAAAGCAGTGGAAAAGTCTGTTATGCGCAAGAGCGATCGAAAATGAAGTGTTTGTCATCGGTGTGAATCCGCAGGCAGCCCAATATGAAAACATGTCGACATATGGCCATTCTCTGGTTCTTGCTCCGGATGGAACAATTATTCAGGAAATGGGTGCAGACGAGCAATTATCCATCATTGAGATTCAACCTAATCGAGTTCAGAAAATCAGAGCGCGTTCTCCCTATTGGAATTTAAGAAGAAAAGATCTTTATTCGCTGAGCTCATCCATAACAATTGAAAAACCAGAAGTACCAAAATCAGAAAAAAAGAAATGAATTGATCACAAAAATTTCTATTCAGAAAGGAAAAAAACTGATATGAAAAAAATTAATTTCACTGAAATCGCTGGCTTTCAGAGTGGCCAGGCTACAGATACCGAAAATGGTACAGGTGTAACGATCATTCTTTCGCCAGCTGGGGCGACTGCTGGCGTTGATGTTCGCGGCGGCGGGCCAGCTACCCGTGAAACCGACCTTCTCGATCCAAAAAACATGGTTCAGAAAATCAATGCAGTTACTTTATCTGGAGGAAGTGCCTTTGGCCTTGAAGCCAGCAGCGGTGTCATGCAGTACTGCCGTGAAAAAGGCTATGGTTTTGGACTGAAGGAATTTGTCGTTCCTATTGTCTGTCAGGCTTCTCTGTTTGATTTAGGCTGCGGATCTTCCCTGGCTTATCCAACCCGTGAAATGGGTTATCAGGCCTGTCTGGATTCTGAAAACAATCATGTGAAGTCCGGAAATTATGGGGCTGGAACTGGAGCTTCCGTAGGAAAGGCGTTAGGTTTTGACAAAGCCATGAAAACCGGTCAGGGTACCTGTGCTTTTGAAATTGACAATCTGCAGGTTGGAGCCATTGTGGCCGTAAATGCCTGTGGTGATGTCTTTGAGCCCAATTCAACCAACCGTCTGGCAGGGATTTATGATCCAGCAACAAATTCAGAAATCAATACGGAAGAAGCGATTTTAGCTCTTGCTTCTTCTGCAATCAATTCAACGTCTGAAAATACAACCATCGCCTGCATCATTACCAATGCAGATCTGGATCAGGCTCAGATGACAAAACTTGCCGGTATGGCTCAGGATGCTTTAGCAAGAACGATTCGTCCGGTTCATACTCCTAATGATGGAGATACGGTCTTTACCATGACAAGCAATCAGGTGAAAGCTCCGCTCGATGTCGTGGCACTGATGGCCATCCGCGCTCTTGAAAATGCAATTATCGATGCCGTTGTGAGTGCTCAGGATGCATATGGGCTTCCCTGCTCCAATACTGTCCTGGCAAATCGTCAAAAGTAAGTAAACTGGTTTTTTAATTTTTCAGAATGACTGAAATCCAAATTATCAAAAAAAAGTCTGTCTGATTGGCAAAGTCCCTTCAGACAGACGTTTTTTCAATTTGGTCTTTAAAATTTGCTTATATCTTCTGTTTTATTCCAGCCGCAAACCTTAATAGAAAAGGTCAATATCTTCACTTACAAGCTTTCCGGTTTCTGAATTCCAATGCATCAGCTCTGTAAAACCGGCTTCTTTTGCCCGTTCGATGCACTTAGCTATATTGCAATCCAGATGGTCCCGATTATGACAATCGGTATTGATGCACAGTTTTCCATTTGCCTGTCTGATCATCTTTAAAAGATTCTGAGCTGGATAAGCCTCTGTTCGGTATCCCCGGCTAATCGCTCCGCTGTTCATTTCAAAAACAATTCCCTTGTCTGCCGCCTTCTGAATCAGCGACTTCATTTTCTGCAGATACATTGGATGATCAAAGGAAAAGTATTTCTCGTTTTCATTGTATTTGGTGATCAGGTCTATGTGACCCAGAATCTCAAAACTTCCTTTTTCGATCATCTGTTCAAACTGATCGCAATAATCAAGAATCATCGCTTCAATATCTCCCTGATAGAGATCGTTCAGAATTTCCTCAAACTTCTCTTCTGAATAATCCACAGGCACTTTCTGAGACTCTTTTATCAGATAATGAAGACTGCCAATCACATATTCATAGTCTTCCCTGTTTATATCTGACAGGCTGTCCTGTTCAATTCCCAATACAATTTCAATTTGATCCTTATACTTTTCTTTTGCCGTTTTTACATCCTGAATGTACTTTTCAGTCGCACTCTCACTCATGCTTCCTTCATCTAAAGGATGATTGAACGAATGCCCCGAAAATCCCAGAACCGTAAATCCTTTATCGATGGCGCTTAGCACCATCTCATCAATTGTATCTCGGCCATCATCATAGATGGAATGAGTATGCAGATTCTGTCTGATCTTATTCTGACTGCCGTTTTTCAAAGTCATTTCCCCTTCTTTTATTGATTGAAAGTATTCCAATCTGTTCGTCCTGTTATCTATCTTCAAATTTCAATGGACTTTCTGTAATTATTAATTATCTGTAGTTCCCAAAAATTTTCTACCTAGACCCTAAATTGAGTTCTTCAGGGACTTTAATCTTGAATAACTTATATCCCTGATTTGCTTTCGAATCAGCCTCATGAATAATAATTTTGTCTTCGAATACTGAACAACGTTGATATCCCAGGTTTTGAAACAGACTGATTGGATTCAATTTCTTGGTTCTTTTATTCTCATGATTCAATAGTTCCAACTGGATTCTTTTGACAATCATTGAAGCGATAAAAGTAATCAGAAGATG